>OGFD01000208.1_pt1 | contig 43401 bp, 39 predicted proteins | sample 1570851 | NCBI WGS metagenome assembly OGFD01 (sample SAMEA2582077, study PRJEB24529) | metagenome | biome: Human gut stool | place: China | collected 2011
GAATGTTGCCGATCGAGGTGAGGTTGATCAGCAGCGCTCCGAGGGCCGGACCCGCGATGCTCGACAGCGAGGCGATGATCTGGTTGACTCCGGCGATGCGCGTGAGCTGCGATGCGGGGGCCAGCAGCGGGACCGACGCCTGCATGGCGGGTATGTGGAAGGCCGAGCCGGCCGAGCGGCAGGCCAGCAGGATGTAGATGTGCCACATCCGGGCTGCGCCGAGCCAGAAGAGGGCCGTCAGCGCCAGCGTGCAGAGGGCGATGAAGCTGTCGGCGAGGATCATCGTGCGCTTGCGGTCCCAGCGGTCGACGTAAACCCCGACGAGCGGCCCCAGCAACGACTGGGGCAGCATCCCGGCGATGGCTGCGAGAGCCAGCACCTCGGCCGAGCCTGTTTCGAGGCTCATCCAGAAGATGATCGAGTAGGCCACGACCTCGCTGCTGAGCTGCCCGCTCCAGATGACGGCGAATGTTTTTTTCCAGCTTTCCACGATGTGTTCTGTCTTTTTAGAATCCGAGTTTAGGGAGGATGAAACCCATGCGGGCTTTGTCGCTCCATAGCCGGAACTGCCGCCCGTCGGTGTGAAGTTTGAGCGCGCCGGTGCCGAGGTCCCTATTGTCGCTTTCCGTGCCGCTGAATGCGTGCAGCCGGCTCGAGGCCGTCGTCAGGAGCAAGGTCAGATGTTTCATGCGGTTTATTTTAGGTTGGAAGTGCTTCCTGGAAAAATTCCGGAGAAAAAAAGGCGGATACCAAGGTATCCGCCGCGCTAAAACCCTTCTTGCGAAGGGCTATTTAACTGCTTTAACTATTGCCTCGAATGCTTTTGGCTCGTTCATCGCCAGGTCGGCCAAAACCTTGCGGTTGAGGACGATGCCCTTGGCGTTGAGTTTGCCGATAAATTGTGAATAGGTCATTCCCTGGGCGCGGACGGCGGCGTTGATACGCGTGATCCACAGCGAACGGAATGTCCGCTTCTTGAGGGCGCGGTGTGCATAGGCATAGCACAGACCCTTCTCGACCGTATTTTTCGCAACGGTCCAAACGTTTCCCCTTGAACCAAAGTTACCTTTGGCAAGTTTCAAAACTTTCTTTCGACGTGCGCGTGACGCGACAGCGTTTACTGAACGTGGCATATTGTAAAGTTTTTGGAGGACTGCCAGCGATACGGTTCTCCCGCATTCTTTGGGGCTGGTTCGTCCCGATTAATAAAATGCTGCGGGTTAATTACTTAACGAGCAGGTTCTTGATTTTGGCCTCGTCGGCCGCAGAAACGGTTCCCGAATAGCAGAGGTTGCGCTTCTGTTTCGTCGTCTTTTTGGTCAGGATGTGACGGCGCTTGGACGCATTGCGCTTGATCTTGCCGGAAGCAGTCATCTTGAAGCGCTTCTTGGCGCCGGAAAGGGTCTTGAGCTTCATTTTAGCCATTGTTGTTTCCTCCTAGAGAGTTTACTTTCTTACTTGTTGGGAACGGGGGACATGAACATCATCATGCTGCGGCCCTCAAGCTTGGGCTGCTTGTCGATGACGGCCTTGCCCTCCAACGCCTCGGCAAAACGCTTGTGGACATCCAGACCCAGGCTGGTATGTGCCATCTCACGGCCTCGGAACCGGATGCTCACCTTGAGCTTGTGACCCTGCTGCAGGAACTTGGCAGCCTGGTTCACCTTGGTGTTGAAGTCGTTGGTGTCAATATTGAGCGAAAGGCGGGTCTCCTTGACCTCGACCACTTTCTGGTTCTTCTTGGCTTCCTTCTCCTTCTTCTGCTGTTCAAAACGGTATTTGCCGTAATCCAGCACCTTGCACACAGGCGGGGTAGCCTGCGGTGCGATCTTGACCAAATCGAGCCCGGCTTCTTCTGCAGCGCGCATGGCCACCTGAATGGACACAACGCCCTTCTGCTCGCCATCGGCACCGATCAGGCGAACTTCACGATCACGGATCTGACCGTTGATCTCCAGTTCCTTCGACTTTCCAGCGGTAGCGATAATGAATGCACCTCCAAACAATAATCCATAGTGTTGCAATATTTGGCATAGAAAACGCGGCCGCCCATTTGCAGGACAGCCGCGCGAAATTTCACACAAAAGCGCAGTTCGTTCAAAAAATCGAACCGTGTTTGGGTATAGCCCGGGGATTCCGACCCCACAAGGCGAGCGCGGCACAGGCCGTAGCTGCTTTCTTTACCGGAACAGTTTACCACACCCACAAAGCCCTGTCAAGCACTTTTACGCGATTTTGCAATAAAATATTCGTACAGAGCATTACTTGACCTCGATCAGCTTCCCCAGTTCCAGCGAGTAGATGCCCTTATAGGTCACCGGTTTCGGGGCAAAACGCTTGCTGATGGCAAGGGCATAGAGGTCAAGCTGGGCGCGATAGGCGGCAAGGAAGTCATCCTCGGATTTTCGGCGGTCCGTTTTGTAATCCAGCAGCTCCAGGTGGTCCGGGAACACCAGCACCAGATCAGCGATGCCCTGCACCAGCACCTTTGCCTGTGCCACGGCAGCGCTGTCGGCGGGGGCAGTGCCCTGAGCGGTCAGCACCTCGGCGGCAGGCAGGGCCGTGATGAAGTCCAGCTCCCGTAGCACCTCATCCGCGGCACAGATACGCGCAAAGGCTTCGCTCTCCACAAAGCGGCGGATGCGCCCTGCATCCAGCTTCTCCGCAATTTCGGGCGCGGTGAGCTTTGCTTCCACCTGCCGGTCACGCTCGGCGGGGATCGCCGTTTCCAGCGTACCCGCCTGCTTTGCCGCCGCAAGAGCCGCAAAATCGGCGTGCTCCAGGAAGGCGTGAAGGGCCGTGCCCATCTCGGCAGCGGTCAGGCCGTCCTTTGCCAGAAAGCCCGGGCGCTCCAGCGTGGTCTGCTCTGCCTTGTGAACGATGCCGGTCACGCTGACCTTGGCGGGCACTTGGGCCAGCTCCGCCGCAGGGTACTGCCAGACAAAGCCCTGCCGCAGTGCCTCGGTCAGGGCCGGGTCTGCCTGGGCCAGCGGTCTTTCCTCCAGTTCCGGGTCGGTCGGCTCCACGCCCTCGGGCAGTGCCTGCTGCACTGTCAGGGTGATGGTGCTCCCGGTATCCGCAAAGGGCAGTTCCAGATCCTCGGCCAGTCGGCGCAGAGGGCCGCCGTTGGGGTGGACGAGCAGGGCCGTGCGGAGCCAGTCGGCAAAGCTGTTTGCCTGCCGGCAGAGCGTCTGCCCCGCCCCGGCTTCAAGGAAGGCCGCCGCTCTGGTAAAGGGGTTGGAGGTCTTTCCGATGCCCAGCGGAACGGTCAGGATAAGCTTATCCTGTGCGCGGGTCAGCGCCACATAGAGCAGGCGCATCTGCTCACTGCGCATCTCGGCGGCGTGGACATTGGAGAGCGCCGTGTAAGCCGCCGTCTTGTAAGCGCCCTCGCCCTCCTCGGGGCGCAGGCGCAGGCCCGCCCCATACATCCGATGCAGGAGCACCGGCTGGCGGGTATCGGCGGCATTGAAGCGACGGGCCGTGTCGGCCACGAACACCACCGGGAACTGCAGGCCCTTGGAGCGGTGGATGGTCATCACGGTCACACAGCCGGGGCGGGAGCCGCCGGGCACGGTATCCTGCCCCGTGGAGCCTGCCAGCGCCGCAGCATCAATGGCCCGCACCAGCGCCGAGATGCCGCCGGAACCGGCCCCGGCGCAGAAGGAGGCAAACCGCCGGGCATCCTCCCTGCGGCGGGCACCGTTTTCCATCACGCCCAGTGCGGCAAGGTAGCCGGTGGAAGCAAAGATCTCCTCCAGCAGCTGTTCTGCCGGGGCACTGCGGGCCATCCGTCGCAGCTCGGTCAGCCGGGCATAGAACGCCCGGACTTTTCCGGTAAAAGAGGTGTCTTCCCCGCTGTTCACGGTGAGCAGCAGCGCGCCGTAGAGGCTGATGCGCTGGGGGGCGTTTTCCCCCTGCTGCTTCTGGATCTCTTCGGCTCTGGCCCGCAGGCGGACAAGGTCGTCATCGGTGAAACCGAACAGCGGGCCCAGCATGGCGGCGGCAAGATAGATATCCTGCGCCGGGTTGTCAATGACCTTCAGCAGGGCGATGAGGGGCCGGATGTGGGGGGCATCCAGCAGGTTTTCGCGGGCATCCGCATACACCGGGATGCCCCGGGCGGTCAACGCTTCCACATAGGCCGGAAAATCATTGCGCGCCGCCAGCAGGATGCAGCAGTCCTCGTACTGCACCGGGCGGGTGGCACTGCCGTCCCGCACCGGCTCGCCGCTTTGCACCATCTCCTCGATGCGCCGGGCGATCCAGCCCGCGTCCGTTTCGGCGGTGTCATCGGGCAGGAAATGCGCCTCCACGCTGCCCGTGTATTCCCCGGGTGCCCCGCAGATCAGCCGCTGGCCGTCGCCGTAGGCCGTATCACCGAGTTCCGGGGACATGAGCCGCTCAAACAGGAAGTTGATCCCTTCCACCACCTGCGGAGCCGAGCGGAAGTTGGCATCCAGCGCCAGCATGGCATCGGTGCCGGGGGTTCCCTCTGCCGGGCGGGGCCGCGCTGCGCCGCCGGGCAGGGCGGGCCAGCTGTCCAGTTTTTCCCGGAAGATGCTGGGGTCTGCCTGCCGGAAGCGGTAGATGCTCTGCTTCAGATCTCCCACCAGGAAGAGGTCGTCCCCCGCCGGGGACGCAAGGCACCGGTACAAGGCATCCTGCAGGGCGTTGGTGTCCTGATATTCATCCACCATCACGGCGGCATAGTTCTGCCGGATGACCCCGCACAGCGCGGTGGGGGTGCCGTCCGGGTCACGGAGCAGGCGGAGGGCCTGATGCTCAAAGTCGCTGAACTCCAGCAGCTTCCGGTCCCGCTTTTTGGCCGAAAACCGGGCATCAAAATCCCGCACCGCCGCAAACAGCGCCCGCAGGCGGGGCTCTGCGGCCCTGCGGTCTGCCTCAGCCTCCTCCTCACTGCAGGGGATCAGCTCAAGGATCTGCGCAAACAGGGCCGCGCCCTCATCGGCGCGGGTGCGGATGACTTTTTTATGTTCGCCGTTCAGCCGCTTTTTCATCCCTTTCAGGCCGGGCAGCTCCTCCATACCCAGCACATAGGGGGTCAGCAGATCGTAAAGCGGAGTCCACTCCCCCGCCACAGCCAGCTGTTCCACCCTGCCCAGCAGGGCGGCAGCCTTGTCCAGCCGCTCCTGTGCATCGGTATATTTTTCCAGCACGGCACTCTTTGCCTTTTCCCGGGCAGAGGGCGTTTTCTTTTCCTCGGCATCGGCCAGCTCCTGCTCCCGGTCGCCCGGGCAGTCAGCCAGCGCAGCGCGGAACAGCTCCCCTGCCGCCCGGGCACTGCGGGCGGCTTCGGCCAGCAGCAGATCATGCCAACAGGTGGCGGCAAAGCCATTTTCCTCCTGCCACGGAGCCAGAAATTCGTCCAGCTTTTTGTCGTAATCGGGCAGGGCGCGCAGGAAATCGTAGACATGCAGGATCGTCTCGCCCGCCGCACGGTCGGTGCGGCCCTTGCCGTAGAGGTCGGCAAAGGCGCAGAAATCCGGGTCGCGGTAGGCGTTTTCCAGCGTCTCGCTCAGGGCAGAGGCCCGCAGGAGCTCCACACTGCCGGGGTCTGCGGGGGAAAAATCCGGCGGGATATCCAGCGCCTGAAAGTGCTTGCGCAGCAGGTCCAGACAGAAGGCATCGATGGTGCAGATGGGCGCGCGCTGCAGCAGCATCCGCTGGCGGCGCAGCGCGCCATTGCCGGGTTCCGCCTGGCTGCGCTTCAGAAGCGCCTGCCCGATGCGGGCCCGCAGCTCTGCCGCCGCCGCATTGGTAAAGGTGACGATGAGGAGACGGTCCGCATCCACGGGATGTTCCGGGTCGGTGATGAGCCGGACAGCCCGCTCGGTCAGAACAGCCGTTTTGCCGCTGCCCGCCGCCGCGCTCACCAGCAGCGCGCCGCCCCGGTCCTCGATGGCGGCCCGCTGGGCGGGGGTCCACTTGGGTTCACTCATGCCTGTTCCTCCTCTCCCTCTTCGGGCTGCCCGGGAGCCTCAAAGGGCTTTGCGGGGGCTTCCAGCGCCCGCTCCCCGATGCCGGTCTCGTGGCAGCAGACAAATCCGTAATCACACCACTGGCAGGGGCTCCGGCCCGTGACCAGCGGCTCGGCGGCGATCTGCCCCTCATAGAGCTGCTGGCCCATCCGGGTCACAAGATCGTCCAGATGCAGCTGGATGCGGTTCAGCTTGGCGATGTCTGCCCGCTTGTCCTTCTGGTAGGGGCTGGGCGCGCCTTTGTAATAGGAGAAGGGCAGGTATCTGCCGGTCTCGTCGGCATCCATGGCATCGAACAGCTTCTGCTCGTCCCGCACCAGACCGTCCAGCTTGTATTCCACACTGTGAGCCGCCTTTTCGCGGGTGGTGGTCTCAGGGGCCGGGTCGGCCAGCAGATAGAGCACACCCGCCGGTTCCGCCCCCGTAAAGCGGCCGCTTTTATCCCGGGTCAGGCTGAACAGGTAGAGCAGCATCTGGCAGTCCAGACCGCAGTAGACTTCCTTCAGGTCCAGCTTTTTGGTGCCGGTCTTGTAGTCCACCACCCGCACCCAGCGGGTGCCGTCCTCCTCCACCCACTCGTCGGCACGGTCCACGGTGCCCACCAGCTGGACGGTGCGCCCGTCCGACAGGTGATACACCTGAGCAGGCACGGCATCCTCGCCCCGGCCGATCTTCAGCTCACAGGCCACGGGCTTGAAGCTGGACTGCCGCTGCTCATCCCGCAGGTAGAGCAGCAGGCTTGTCATGCTCTTTTTCAGGCGGGAGAGCAGATAGGCAAAGCGGGCGGTATCCTCAGGCAGATAGCGTTTGGCGTACTCATCCACCAGCAGCGCGGCAAGGCCCGCCATGGCCTCATCGTCCAGCTCCATAAAGGGCTGCAGCGCCGCCATGGGGTTATCCGGGCCAGGGTGAGGGTCCAACGCCATCTGCAGCACCCAGTGCATCAGGGTGCCGCTCTGGTCAGCGGAAAGCTCGGCCCGGCGGCGGGGCCTGAGCCCCAGCACATACTGCAAAAAGTAGCCGTAGCGGCAGGTATAATATTTTTCCAGCTGGCTGGGCGAAATGCGCAGCTTCCGCCCCAGCAGCGCTTCCAGCGCAGGCAGGTCATGCACCTGCCGGGGGGCAGTGTCGGCCATCCGGCGCAGCAGGGCAAGGCCCTGCGGCTCGGTCTCGCCGGGGGTGTGCAGAGCCTCTGTCAGGCTGGCACGCTCGGTCTCCGTCAGGGGCCAGCCGCCGCCCAGACAGTCCAGCCCATCTGCAGGGGTGGCCGCAAGGTCCGTCAGTTCCAGCTCCGGGGCAGCGGGGGCCAGTGCTTCCACAAGGGGTTCCAGCGCAGCGCAGAGGGTCTGCCCCTGCCCCTTGGGCCAGCTGAGCCACAGCCCCTTTGCGGGGGCGGTCAGGGCCTTGTAGAAGCAGACCTGCTCACGCACCACACGGTTCTCAAAGCAGTCGGGCAGGTCGATCTCCTGCGCCATCAGGGCATCGCGGTCGGCGTGGGTCAGCAGACCCACCTCGCCTGGCGCGGCCGGGAATTCCCCCTCGGCCAGCCCCAGCACGAACACATAGTCCGGCGCGTCCAGACGCATCTTGCCTGCGCTGGCCAGCACCACCGCGTCCAGGGTCTGGGGGATGTGCCCCAGGTCGGACGAGCGGAGCAGCAGCCCGAACAGATCCTCGTATTCGGCCACAGTCACGGTCTGCTCCCCCAGCAGATGGGCCATCTCGTTCAGCAGCCCCATGACCACGTTCCACTCCCGGGCGGCTTCCTCCGCCGCCGGGATGCCCCGGCCCGCGCGGATGGCCTTTACCTGAGCAGCCTGCTGTTCCTCAGCCCCCAGCGTTTTCAGGCAGAAATACACCGCCCGGCTGATGGCCTCGGCGTTGACCCCGCGCACCTTGGCCCGGAATGCATCCACCGCCCCCACAAGCAGGGCACGGGCATGTTCTGCCCGCTCCCGGTTGCGGAGGTCCTCTTCGGTCAGCTCCTGTTCTCCAAAGCCCTTGGGGCTGCGCTCGAACTTCTCCCGCCAGGCCGCCGCCGTGGGGGCCCAGGTGTAGGCATAGTTTTCCAGCGCACAGACCTGCTCCTCGCTCAGGGCACACAGGCCGGTCTTGGCAAGGGTGGTCAGGTTCTCGGTCAGGTCGGCTCCCCGGGCGATCTCCAGCAGGGCCCGCACCGCCGTGGCCGGGGCGCTGAATTCCGGGGTGGTGGGTTCATCGCAGTACAGGGGGATCTCCGCCATCCGGAACTCATACCGGACAGCGGCACGATACTTGGCGATATCGCGGCAGACCACAGCGATCTTTCCGCACCGCACGCCCTGCCGCATCAGCCGCCGGATGGCACCGGCAGCGGCACGGGCCTCCTCCTCCCGGCTGGGCGCGGCAAAAAGCCGCACCTCGTCCGCCGGGGCATCCGCGGTGCAGCTGCCGGTTTCCAGCAGCTCTGCCACTGCGGCAAGGCCCGGGGCGTTCCGGTGGCGCAGATCCTTGCGCAAAAGCTGCGGAACGGCCACCTCTGCCCCGTTTTTCCGGGCCAGCTGGCGCAGCTGCGCCGCCACCTGCTTGGCCCCAGAGAACAGGCTCAGGTCACCGGGCAGCAAGGGGGCACCGTCATCGCAGAGGGCCACCGTCACGCTGGGCAGCGCCGCCAGCATGACCCCCAGCAGCCGCTTTTTGGGGGCGTTGAAGGTATCGAATTCATCAATAAACACCGCCCGGTCCCGCAGAAACTCCGGCAGGCTGTGCCGGGCCAGTGCTTCCTCCAGCCGGGCTCCGGCCAGCTCCAGCCGGTCAGAGGGGTCCATGCCGCTGCGGGCCAGCAGGGTCTCGTAGCCCTGAAAGATGAGGGCCAGCTCACTGAGCTTACCGCTCTCGGCCCCACAGGCACCGGCCAGCTGTGCCAGCTGCTGGCCGGAAAGGCCCGCGCTCTTCAGCTCGTCGATGGTCTGAGCCGCCATCTGGCAAAAGGCCGCACTGCGCCGGTGGCGGTGATAATAGTGGACATTGTCCTGCAGCTCCTCCAGCGCCCGGCGCACCAGCACGGCACGGCCTGCGTCAGAGAGGGTCTGCACCGCCGCGCCGCCCTCGGTGGAAAGGATCTTTTCTGCCAGACTGGTAAAAGAAAAACTCTCCACCATGCCGGACAGGGCATCCCCCAGCTCACGGTAGATGCGGCCCTCGGTGCTGGAAGTGAATTGTTCCGGCACCAGCAGGATGCTTTTTTCCCCTTTTTCGGCCCGGGTGCGGATGCGCTGGTACAGCAGCGTTGTTTTTCCGCTGCCGGAACCGCCCAGAAGTAGCTGTAACATTGTTTTTCTCACTTTCTATAACGAACTCACCCTCTCAGTCAAAGCCTGCGGCTTTGCCAGCTCTCCCGAAGGGAGAGCCTTTGGCATATCGGGTCAGCCCTGCGCAATGGATAATAATTGAGTTTATTGTACCGCAAAATTGAAGAAAAATCTATTCTGTGGTAAACTGAGGAAAAACAGCAAAACAGGAGGGGCTCTCCCCATGAAGATTCTAGCAGTTGATTACGGTGCCAGCCGCACGGGGCTTGCGGTCTGCGACCCCACCGAGTTCCTGACCACGCCCATCACCCCGCAGATCACCCTGAAGGCCCGGCCCAAGGTGGCCGCCGAGGTCTGCCGCATTGCCCAGGAGCAGAAGGCAGAACTCATTGTGGTGGGCCTGCCGCTCAACATGGACGGCACCGAGGGCGAGCGCGCCGAGAAGAGCCGCAAGCTGGGTAAGACTTTGCAGATCTGGAGCGGCCTGCCCGTGCGGATGTGGGACGAGCGGCAGTCCACCTGTGAAGCCGCCGACATCCTGGACGAGGTGGGGACTTTTGGTGCCCACCGCAAGGCCATTCTGGATTCCGTCAGCGCCACGGTCATCCTGGAGGATTACCTCGCCTGGCGCAAGGAGCACCCCGGCGAAATATGAGCCGGAACAGCACAAAACCGGCTTTCCTGCTGCCACAGGAAAGCCGGTTTTGTCATTTTCAGTTGTTACTGCGCCTGATATGTCTCAATGCTGACGCTGTTGATGGTGATCGTTTCCGTGGGCTTCTGGTTCTCATCCACGGCGGCCTGAGCGATGGTGTCCACCACGTCCATCCCCTCGTACACCTGCCCCAGCACGGTATCGGTGTAGTCGAGGTAGGGTGCGCCGCCGGCGGTCTGGTAGGCCGAAACGACCTCAGCGCGGTAACCTGCACTGTTCATCTGGTCAGTGAGTTCCTGGGTGACGGAATCCCCGCCGGGCAGAGTGGACATGATATAAAAGACGCTGGCGCACTGGCCGGAGGAGTCCGCCGCCATGCAGAGGGCACCGGAATAATGGTGGAGCTTGTCGGTGGCCTCAGCCGGGTAGCGGCTGCCGTTCCAGATGGTGGTGCCCTTGCCGTCAGTTCCCTGACCGGCTTCCACCACAAAATCCTGCTCCACACGGGTCACGGTCAGGCCGTTATAGTAGCCCGCCTGCACCAGACCCACAAAGTTATCGTAGGCCTGCGGGGCCTGCTCCGGGAAGAGCACCGCCCGGAACACACCCGCCGTGGTATCGAACACCGCCACGGGTTCCCCCGCTGCCGGGTGGGTGAACTGCAGCTCGGCCGATTCCACCGCCGGGCGGGTGATGGTCTTTGTTCCGGCTCCACTGCTGCCGCCGATGTTTTTCACAAGGCTGCAGCCGGACAGTGCAAAACTCACGGCCAGCAGCAGCGCCGCCAGCCGGACACGGGTCTTATTCATAAACAGATCCCTCCGTTCATATTCTGATAGCAGTTCCCCCGCACGCGGGAGATGCACAGAGTTCAGTATAGCATATTTCTGCCCGGGAAGCGAGAGGGAAATGCGTGAAAATTTGTCGCGCATTTTCTGTGCGAAAAACATCTTGACGAGCAGGCAAAAAAACGCTACACTATAAGCACAGCAAGGGACGGCGGGAACGCAGCAGATCCCGGGCTGTGTGCGTAATTTTATTTGAGTACCATCCCTTTGATTGGGTTTGGATAGACAGGAGAACGTATCTTATGGCAGAAGAGATCAAGAACCCGAACACCGAAGAGGAATATCAGCCCGATCTGATGACTCTTGAGGATGAGGACGGCAATGAGGTCACATTTGAAGTGATCGATGCACTGGACCATAAGGGCGTGCATTACCTTGCAGTTGTCGAATACGCAGAGGATGAAGAGGATGTCAACGAGGACGCACAGCTGGTCATCCTGAGCGTGGGCGAGGACAGCGAGGGCGAATATCTGGACGTTGTGGAGGATGACGAGACTCTGATGGAAGTCAGCAAGCTGTTTGAGCAGCGCCTGAGCGACCAGTTCGAGATCGAGTAATTCCCCTGCACAGACAGATTCCCAGGCAAGACTTCCTGCCCGGCGCGATTTGTTGCGGTTTATATGATCCTACTAATCATTCAACGGGAGCCCGGAGTTCTCCGGCGGATTGCAGACCTCCCCGCCATGGGTCGACCATGGAGGTTCGATGAGGAAGCGTGAATCCGGCGACAGGGCACCCACCTGTCCGTAAGGGTAGGTTTGATTGCCGCAGACGACCGGGCGGGATCTTTTTATAGCATTGCATCCACCGCTGGCCTGCCACAAGGCCAGTGTGTGGATTTTTTTATAGGACGACCTCTCAGGCGCTGATGCCCCCGCATCCCAGCAGGGAAGGCGGCATTGTGCAGCGATGCCGGAGAGGTTCTTGCGGAAAGGATGTGCATTGCGGTATGAAAAGCGAACATCTGGTGGGGACGAGCATCCCCCGTTTCACCTACGACACCCCCACGGTGCCGGGCAATGATTTTTACGCCCTGTGCGAGGGGGAGCATCCGCTGTGCATGATCTTCCTGCCCGGGTTCGACCACCCTGTCAGCCGCGAATATATCACCCGCTACCTGAAAACGCTGCCCCAGCTCAAGGGGGCACGGCTTGTCTGCGTGGTGCGTTCCTCGGCGCAGGCGGTGGCAAAGGCCACCCACGGCTCAGATTTCCCCTTTCCTGTCATCTGCGATGGCCCCGGCGTGCTGTACGGCTACCTGGGCGTAGAGCAGACCCGCGGCCTGCTGAGCTGGAGCTTTGCGGCCCAGAAGATCTACAAGGCCGCCAGAGATGCCGGTTACCACTACGACACCAAAGCCCCCCAGCTGCTGCCGCTGACGCTGGTGGTGGGCCATCTGGGCAAGATCCTGTTCACCCACTCGGGCCGCAGCCAGACCGACCTGCCCGAGGACTGCACCGCCATCAGCGAGATCGTGCGGGCTGTGGAAAAGGCCACCGCCCCCACCGACGGCCCCGCAGACCCCCACTGCTCGGACGAGACCCTTACCCTGCCCGATCTGGTGGGTTGGGATAACTGAATGATCCACAAAAAACGGCTGCTGCACATTTTCCGTGCAGCAGCCGTTTTTCATTCTTCCGGTTCTTCTGCAAACAGCCCCGGGATGCCGCAGACAGCGGCCACACCCACCACCGTAAACACGATGCGCGACCAGATGGAGCTGCTGCCGCCCAGCAGCCAGCCCACAAAGTCAAACTGGAACAGGCCCACAAGCCCCCAGTTGATGCCGCCAATGATCATCAGAATCAGGCACACTTTATAAAAGGTCTGCACAAAAAGACCTCCTTTCCTTTGGGCAGTTTTCCCCATTGGAAAGGAGGTTATGCATGTTACAGCATCCACTTCGGGCTGATGACCCGCGCGCCGCCCCGATCGGGCCGGGCCACATACACCTGTGGCCACTGTGCCCTGACAGCCTCGGCGGCGCTTCGGGCAGCTTCTTCGCTCTCAAAGATGCCAAACACAGCCGCGCCGCTGCCGGTCATCAGGGCAGTGACAGCGCCGTTCTCTTTCAGCGCGGTCTTGATGGCCTCGTTGTCTCTGGCACCGCTGCATTCCTCCAGCGCGTTGCCTGCGGCGGCACACACACCCGCCAGATCCTCGGCGCGGATCGCCTTTTCCTGGGCTTCGCAGTCGGGGTGGGTGCTGCTGCCCACTTTGTCATAAGCGGCAAAGGCTTCCGGGGTGGAAACGCCGTAATCGGGCATGACCACCGTGAACCAGCAGTCCGGGCAGGGCGGCAGGGCTTTCATCACATCGCCCACGCCCTGCACCCGACAGGTGCCGCCCATCAGGGCAAAGGGCACGTCCGCGCCGATCTTTGCCCCCAGCGCGCAGAGCTCACTCATGGAGAGCTTTGCGCCGTAAAGGACGTTCAGGCCCACCAGCACACCGGCGGCATCGGCGCTGCCGCCCGCCATACCGGCACGCACCGGCACATTCTTGTAAATGGTGATTTCTACACCCGCCAGCAGGCCGGTATAGTGGAAGAAGGCCAGCGCCGCCTTGATGGCCGTGTTGGAATCGTTGGCGGCCACCGGGCTGCCCGGCAGGGTCAGGCTCAGGTTCTGGCTGCGGCGCAGCACCACCCGCTCGTACAGGGTGATGGCCTGCATCGTCATATCCAGGTTATGGTAGCCGTTGGGCAGCAGGCCCACCACATCCAGCGCCAGATTCAGCTTGGCCGGGGCCAGAACGGTCACGCAGTTCAGCTTTGCCATCGTTCTTCCTCCTCACTTCTCTCCGCTGTTGATGCCGTTTTCTTTCAGGAACTCCCGGATGCGCTTCATGGCCTCGGTCAGGTGCTCCACGCTGTAAGCATAGGAAACACGGCAGTAGCCCTCGCCGGATGCGCCAAAGGCATCGCCGGGCACCAGCGCAACATGCTTCTGCTCCAGCAGCTTTGTGCAGAACTCCTGGCTGGTCATACCGGTGCTCTTGATGCAGGGGAAGGCGTAGAACGCGCCCCGCGGCTCAAAGCAGGTCAGGCCCATAGAGTTAAAGCCGTGCACCACCAGGCGGCGGCGCATGTTGTACTCATCCCGCATCTTGTCGATCTCACCGTCGCACTCCCGCAGGGCGGTGATGGCCGCATACTGGCTGGTGGTGGGGGCGCTCATAATGGCGCTCTGGTGGATCTTGGTCATAATTTTGATGATGGGAGCCGGGCCGCAGGCATAGCCCAAGCGCCAGCCGGTCATGGCATAGGTCTTGGAAAAACCATTCACCACAATGGTCCGCTCGGCCATGCCGGGCAGGGTGGCAATGGAGACATGGGGCCGCAGGCCGTAGTTCAGCTCGGCGTAGATCTCATCCGAAAGCACCATGACGTTGGTATCCCGCAGGACCTCCGCAATGGCTTCCAGATCCTCCCGCTCCATCACCGCACCGGTGGGGTTGTTGGGGAACGGCATGATAAGGAGCTTGGTCTTGGGGGTGATGGCGGCTTTCAGGGCCTCGGGCCTGAGGCGGAACTCATCCTCCTGGCGGCAGGGCACATGCACCGGCACACCGCCGGACAGGGTGGTGATGGGCTCATAGCAGACAAAGCAGGGCTCCGGGATGATCACCTCATCCCCGGGCTGCACAATGGCGCGGATGCACATATCAATGGCTTCGCTGCCGCCCACGGTCACCAGCACCTCCCGCAGGGGGTCGTAGTGCAGGTGCATCCGGCGCTCCAGATATCTGCAGATCTCCGCCCGCAGCTCTTTCAGGCCTGCGTTGGCGGTGTAGCGGGTGCGGCCATGCTCCAGGCTCTCGATGCCTGCTTCCCGCACAGCCCACGGTGTTTTGAAATCCGGCTCGCCCACGCCCAGACTGATGCACTCGGGCATATCAGCGGCCAGATCGAAGAATTTGCGGATGCCGGAGGGGCGCATCTCCCGTGCGGCAGGCGCGATCAGTTTATCGTAATCCATCACAGAACCGTGCACTCTCTTTCATCGATCTCTTCGTCCTGATACAGGCGGCCCTCTTTTTTATAGGTACGCAGGACAAAATGGGTGGCAGTGGACAGCACATCGTCCAGCGGGCTCAGGCGCTTTGCCACGAACAGGGCGATTTCCTGGAAGGTCTGGCCCTTGATGACCAGCTGCAGGTCATAGCCGCCGCTCATCAGCAGCACGCTTTCCACCTCGTCAAAGGCAGCAATGGTGGCTGCGATCTCATCAAAGCCGCGGCTCTTCTTGGGGCTGACGTTCAGCTCGATGACTGCCTCCACCCGGTTCACCCCGGCCGTTTCCCAGTCCACAAGGGTCTTGTAGCCCTTGATGATGCCCTGCGCCCGGGCCAGGTCGATCATAGCCGCCACCTCGGCGGGGGATTTATTCAGCATGGTGGCAATGTCCTCAATGGGCAGCCGCGCATTGTCTTCCAGAATCTTCAAAAGCTGTTCCATGGTCGTTTCTCCTTTGTTTTGCGCGGGTGAGCGTACCCACCCCGCTGTTATTTTTCAGTATAGCACAAGAATCGCCGCTTTGCATCTTATTTTTTTACACCAAAGCGGTATAGAATGTCTTTTCCGCCTGAAAACTGCTCTTTTTTCCAAAAAGAGTGTTCAAAAATCGGCAAATCTGCTATACTGGAATTAAACCCTTCCGTCAAAGCCTGACGGCTTTGCCACCTCCCCTAATAGGGGCGGCCTTGGCAGAATGATACAGTTTGTGCGGAACGGAGAACTTGCAAAACTCCACGCAACGCCAGAGGCCCCACTACTAGGGGGGCTGGCGCGAAGCGCCTGAGGGGTTTTTACCAGAAACAATGGGGGTAAGGAATATGAAAGCGTTTATCACTGTCATCGGACACGATACCGTGGGCGTTGTTGCCAAAGTGGCCGCCCTTTGCTGCGAGCTGAACATCAACATTGAGGATGTGACCCAGAGCGTTCTGCAGGGCATGTTTGCCATGATCATGCTGGTGGACATCTCCAAGTGCAGCGTCAGCCATGAGGAGCTGCACACCCGCACCGATGCTCTGGCCAAGGAGATGGGGATGCAGATCAATCTGACCCGTCAGGAAGTTTTTGACGCGATGCATACCATCTAACAGACAAGACCTCTCAGACGCTTTGCGCCAGCTCCCTTAATAGAGGTGGCATTGCGAAGCAATGACGGAGAGGTTTAGAAAGGATACTCTTATGAGCATGATGAATACCGGCGACATCCTCGAGACCATCGAGATGTTCACGCAGGACAATCTGGACGTGCGCACGGTCACCATGGGCATCAGCCTGCTGGACTGCATTGATCCGGACCCGAAGAAGGCCTGCGAAAAAATCTACAACAAGATCACCACCAAGGCAGCCGATCTGGTGCCCGCCGTGGAGCATATCAGCGCCGAGTACGGCATTCCCATCATCAACAAGCGGATCAGCGTCACCCCCATTGCCATGCTGCTGGGTGCCTGCCCCGATGCAGACCCCGTGGACTTTGCCAAGGCACTGGATGCCGCAGGCAAAAAGGTGGGCGTGAACTTTGTGGGCGGCTACACCGCCCTTGTGCACAAGGGCTTCTCAGCCGGTGACCGCCGCCTGATCGAGTCCATCCCCCGCGCACTGGCCGAGACCGACATCGTGTGCAGCTCGGTGAATATCGGTGCCACCAAGGCGGGCCTGAACATGGATGCCATCAAGCTGATGGGCGAAGCCGTGAAGAAGGCCAGTGAGCTGACCGCCGACCGCCAGTGCATCGGCGCGGCAAAGCTGGTGGTGTTCTGCAACGCACCCGAGGACAATCCCTTCATGGCCGGTGCATTCCACGGCCCCGGCGAGCCCGACTGTGAGATCCACGTCGGCGTTTCCGGCCCCGGCGCTGTGCGCGCCGCGCTGGCAAAGCTGCCCAAGGATGCTCCCATCGACGAGGTGGCGGAGCTGGTCAAGCGCACCGCCTTCAAGATCACCCGCGTGGGCCAGCTGGTGGCCAATCTGGCTTCCAAGGCTCTGGGCGTGCCCGCGGGCATCATCGACCTTTCGCTTGCCCCCACCCCTGCTGTGGGCGACAGCGTGGCCAACATTCTGGAAGAGATGGGCCTTGAGACCTGCGGCTGCTGCGGCACCACGGCCTGCCTGGCCCTGCTGAACGATGCTGTGAAGAAGGGCGGCGTGATGGCCTCCAACCATGTGGGCGGCCTGTCCGGTGCCTTTATCCCCGTCAGCGAGGACGACGGCATGATTCACGCCGCCGAATGCGGCTGCCTCACCATCGAGAAGCTGGAGGCCATGACGGCTGTCTGCTCGGTGGGCATCGATATGGTCATCATCCCCGGCGATACCACCCCCGCTGTCATCAGCGCCCTGATCGCCGATGAAGCCGCCATTGGCATGGTGAACAGCAAGACCACCGCTGTCCGCGTCATTCCCGCCATCGGCCGCAAGGCAGGCGAGATCCTGGATTTCGGCGGTCTGCTGGGCTATGGCCCCATCATGCCGGTCAATCAGCGTGACCCCTCGGTGTTCATCAACCGCGGCGGCCGCCTGCCGGCTCCCATGCAGTCCCTGAAGAACTAAAAGGAGCAACCCTCTCAGTCAATGCTTCGCATTGCCAGCTCCCCCGAAGGGGGAGCTTTTGGCATTACAGTCAGGCTTCACTGCAAAAATCAAGTATCAGAATAAAATGTGTCAAACAGGCCCATTCTCTGGTTATCATTTCCAGAAAAGGGGCCTGTTTTTTATGCTGCCATTCTTTGCCCGCCCGCTCACCCGCCGTGAGATGGCGCTGGGGTGCGCCGTGCTTTCCCTTGCGCTGCTTCTGAGCACCCTGCCTGCTGCTCTGCGCTGGGGGCAGGCACAGCTGGACACCGGGGCCCTCCTCTGTGCCGACACCCTGCGCTTCCACATCCGGGCCGACAGCGATTCCCCTGCCGACCAGACCGCCAAGCTCGCCGTGCGGGATGCCATTCTGGCCTACGCCAATGTCCACTGCACCGCACAGGACAAGCCTGCCGCCCTGCGCTGGGCGGCAGAGAACCTGCCCGCGCTGGAGCTGACGGCCCGGGCCGTGCTGGCAAGGCGGGGGATCTTTTCCACCGTTACGGTACAGCTGGTGGAAATGTACTTTGATACCACCCGCTATTCCACCGGCATCCTGCCCGCCGGGCGGTATCAGGCCCTGCGCATCGACCTGGGCGGCAACGCCCGCCACGGCAAAAACTGGTGGTGCGTGCTCTACCCGGGGCTGTGCCGCTCTGCCTGCGGCACTTATGCTCTGCCGGAGGAAAACGATCTGGTGTGTGGGGGGTATGTGGTGCGGTTCAAATGCGTGGAGTGGTGGCAGCGGGTGACGGCGAGCCGGGAGGATCAGGTGCTGGTCGAAACGGCCTCGCCCTCTCAGGCGCGAAGCAAAGACGGAGAGGGCAAAAAACGCTATGGCACACCTCCCCACTGCGCTGCATACGCTGTCGTGGAAGGAGTGTGACCACAATGGCGATCCCCGCTTATTATTCGTTGATCCAAAAGGGCTCCTACGGCCCGGACGAAGCTCTGGTGCAGACCTGGCTGAACGGCGTGCGTGACCAGTGCAGCTATTACCCCGCACTGACCATAGACGGCCACTTTGGCACCAGGAGCGAAAACGCCGTGAAAGAATTCCAGCTCCGGAACAGTATGAACATGGACGGCAAAGTCGGGGCCAACACCTGGAATGCCCTTTACGCAAAGTACACCGCAAAGCACGGGCTGGCGGTGCCCTATCCCGGCATCGTGATGCGCACCGGCATGTCCGGCGGCACCATCCGGCTCATCCAGCAGAAGCTCAACACGCTGGGGGAGAAGATCGGCACGGACGGAAAGTTCGGCTCCCGGACTGCCGCCGCTGTTCAGCGGTTCCAGCGCCGCAATGGCCTGAACGCTGACGGTGCTGTGGGCAAAGCCACCTGGGAGAAGCTGTTCCCCGCTAGTTAAAAATTTCAATCGGCTCCGGGCAAAAATGCGATTAAGAGATCTTCACGCCGACAGGCGGGAATCTCCAGCATTTTTGTTCGGAGCCCTCTGCTTTGGGGTTACTAGGGGCGAGTAGCCCCTAGTTCGTGCCTCCCGCGCTTCGAAAGTAGCGGGTGCTTTTCTGGTTCTCTTTTGGCACGCAAAAGAGAACATTCCGTGGTATAATAGAGCCATCCTTTTAGAAAGGGGGCTTCCCCATGCGTTTTCTCCACCTCTCCGACCTGCACCTGGGCAAACGGGTCTGCGAGTTCTCCATGCTGGACGACCAGCGCTATATTTTAGAGCAGATCTTATCCCTGCTCGATTCCCGCCCCGTGGATGCCGTGCTGCTGGCCGGTGACCTGTACGACAAGCCCGTGCCGCCTGCCGAGGCGGTCCGCCTGCTGGACTGGTTCCTCACCGAGCTTTCCCGCCGGGAGCTGCCGGTGTTCGCCATCTCGGGCAACCACGATTCCGCTGACCGTGTGGCCTTTGGCTCTGCCCTGCTGGCCGAAAGCAGGGTCTACGTCTCGCCGGTGTTTTCCGGGCCGCCGGAGCCCATCACCCTCACCGACGCACACGGCCCGGTCGATCTGTACTTACTGCCCTTTTTGAAGCCCGCCATGGTGCGGCACGTCTGGCCGGACGCACCCATTGAGAGCTACAACGATGCCCTTGCCTGCGTGCTGGATCACTGTTCGCCTGACCCGGCCCGCCGCAGTGTGCTGGTGGCACATCAGTTCGTGGCAGGAGCTGCCTCCTGCGAGAGCGAGGAGCCCAGCGTGGGCGGCATCGACTGGGTGGATGCCGCCCTGTTCGACAAGTTCGACTATGTGGCGCTGGGGCATCTGCACAGCCCCCAGAAGGTGGGCCGGGACACCCTGCGCTACTGCGGAACGCCGCTGAAATATTCCTTCTCGGAGGCCAGCCAGCACAAGAGCGTGACCTTTGTGGAGCTGGGCGAAAAGGGCAGCGTGACCATTGCCGCCGAACCGCTGGTGCCCCGGCACGATCTGCGGGAGCTGCGCGGCAGCTACATGGAGCTGACCGACCGCCGCAATTACGAGGGCACCGCCGTGGACGACTACCTGCACATCACCCTGACCGATGAGCAGGACATCCCCGAGGCACTGGCCCGCCTGCGGGTCATCTACCCCAACCTGATGCGGCTGGATTACGACAACCGCCGCACCCAGACCCGGCAGGAGCTGGATGCCCCTGCAAAGGCCGAACAGAAAACACCGCTGGAACACTTTGCAGATTTTTACCAGCTGCAGAACAACCAGCCCCTGACCCATGAGCAGGCGGCTTTCTGCCAGCAGCTCATTGAAAGCATCTGGAAGGAGGAGGACGCATGAGACCGCTCAAGCTGACCCTCTCGGCCTTTGGCCCCTATGCAGGCACCACCACCCTGCCGCTGGAGCAATTGGGCAGAGGCGGGCTCTACCTTGTCACCGGCGACACCGGCGCGGGCAAGACCACCCTGTTCGATGCCATCACCTACGCCCTGTATGATCATTCCAGCGGCGGCGTGCGGGATGGGGCCATGCTCCGCAGCAAATACGCGGACCCCGGCACCCCCACCTTTGTGGAGCTGGAATTTGAGGTGCGGGGGCAACGGTACACCGTCCGGCGCAACCCGGAGTATCTGCGCCCCAAGGCACGGGGCGAGGGGGTTACCACTGAAAAGGCGGATGCCGCCCTGACCTATGCCGACGGCCGCCCGCCTGTGACCAAAGCCAAGGAGGTAACTGCCGCCGTCATTGATATCATCGGACTGGACTACAACCAGTTTTCCCAGATCGCCATGATCGCGCAGGGGCAGTTCACCCGCCTGCTCAATGCCACCACCGAGGAGCGGAGCAAGATCTTCCGGAAGCTGTTCCGCACCCAGCGCTACCAGAAACTGCAGGAGGCTCTGGCCGAGGAAAACTCCGCCCTCACGGCCCGGCGCGCCGCCCTGAACGCAAAGCTGGACGCAGTGCTTGCGGGCATCTCGTATGATGCCGCCGACCCGGAGGCCGAAGCACTGGGGACACTTTCGGCGCAGATGCCGCCGGACGCAGTGACCACCCTGCTGGAGGGGCTGACCGCCCGGCAGGAAGCCGCCGCCGCACAGGCCGCAGACGCGCTGGCCGCGCTGGACAGGCAATTGAGCAGGTTACAGACCACGCTGGGCGCGGCAGAGCAGGCAGAGCGCCAGCGGCAGGAGGTTGCCGGAGAGCTGACCAGGGCCCGTAGCACCGCCCAGCTGGAATCCGCCAAGGCCAGCACCCGGCGCAAAACGCTGGAAGCGCTGGACGCGGCACTCACGGCCTCTGAAGCAGAGCTTGCCGCTCTGGCCGATGCCGACACCCGCCGGGTGGAGCTGGAGGCAGAAGCGGCCCGTCTTGCCCAGCGGGAAACCGCGCTCAACGAACTGGCCCGGAGCCTGACAGAGTGCCAGCACCGGAACACCGCCGCACGCACCGCGCAGGAGGCCTACCGGCAGGCGGCAGGCAGACAGACCGAGGCCCATTCCACCCGGGACACACTGGAGCGTGCCTTTCTGGATGCGCAGGCGGGCCTGCTGGCTCAGACACTGGAAGAGGGTGCCGCCTGCCCTGTCTGCGGCAGCACCCACCACCCGGCCAGAGCCCACCTGCCCCGCACCGCTCCCACCGAAGTGCAGGTGAACAAAGCCAAGCAGTCCGCCGCGCAGGCCGACAGCGCCGCGCAGGAGGCCAGTGCCACCGCACGGGAAGCGCTGACGCGGGAACAGGAGGGCCGTGCCCAGCTGCGGAAGGATGCCGAAGCGCTCCTGCCCGAACGGTTCACTTCGCCCGAGGGGCCGGTGCCCCTGACCGTGAGCCTGCTCAAGACTGCGCTGGCCGAGGAGAACGATGCTCTGCGCACCGCACAGGCTGACCTGAAGCAGCGCCAGACCAAAAACCATACCGACTGCCGCCGCAAAAAAGAACTGGAAGCCCAGCGCAAAGCGCAGGCAGAGCAGCGCACCGCTCTGGAAGCGCAGGTGACGGCAGCCCAGCAGGCTGCCGCCGCCGCCCAGGCTGCGGTGCAGACACTGGAAGCCCGGCAGGCTGCGGAGCAGACCGCGCAGCCCCAGAAGATCGCAGCGCTCAAGGCAGAGCAGAACGAGCTGCTGGCCCGGCACAAAGCCCTTGCCGCACAGGAGAAAAACCTGAGTGCCCGGCTGCTGCCCAACCGGAGGGCGCTGGCCGATCACCGGAAGCTTGCCGACCAGCGGGACGCGCTGGATGCCCGCTGGCAGTGGGTAAATGCGCTGGCCTCCACGGCGGGCGGCACCCTGAGCAGCAAGCAGAAGATCCGGCTGGAGGCCTACATCCAGATGAACTACCTCGACCGCATCCTTGTCCACGCCAACACCCGCCTGATGCAGATGACGGCGGGCCAGTACGAGCTAGAGCGCATCGGTGCCGAGAACCAGCGCAGCCAGTCGGGCCTTGACCTGGGGGTCATCGACCACTACAACGGCACCCGCCGCAGCGTCAAGACCCTGTCCGGCGGCGAGAGCTTCAAGGCCTCGCTGGCACTGGCCCTGGGTCTTTCCGATGAAGTCCAGAGCACCGCAGGCGGCATCCGGCTGGACACCCTCTTTCTCGATGAGGGCTTCGGCTCGCTGGATGAGGAATCGCTGGAGCAGGCCATCCGGGTGCTTTCCGGCCTGACCGAAGGTGATCGGCTGGTGGGCATCATCTCCCATGTCGCTGCCCTGAAGGACCGCATCGACCGGCAGGTGGTCGTGCATAAGGAGCGGAGCGGGGGCAGCTGGGTGGAGATTGTGACGTAACCAGAAGACTCCGGAAGACTCCGGATTCAATGGGCAGCCCATCCTTCCATACAACCTCTCCGTCATCTTCGCTTCGCTTGATGCCACCTCCCCTAGTAGGGGAGGCCTTGGCATTCCGTCGCGTTTTCGAGTGTAAGCGCTTCGCTACTATTTGCCCTGCTAACGTTAACATTTTCACCTTGCGGCAGATACTGTTTTTGGAGCGCCAGCGAAAATAGCGAAAAATAAGCCTTTTGCCAAAGGCTCCCCTACTAGGGGAGCTGTCGCAGCGAAGCCTGCGACTGAGAGGTTGTACAGAGCAGGGCCTTCCCGCATAAACGACCACACCTCAGCACACATTAAATGCGGAGGTGTTTCTTATGTCCCACAAGCAAAAGCACGTCGGCCCCACATCCAGCCGGGTGAGCCCGCCGCTGGGGGCACTGCCCAGCCAGCCGGACAGCCCGGAGGTGCAGCTGCCGCCGCCGGAACCGGATCTGCCGCCGATTCAGGCGGTCCCTATGACGGACGGCACACCGGCAGCCTGTATGCAGAAAAACGCCAAGGAATTTCTGGCAGGAAATACACCCGGCGTAATGGCGCAGTATGCCCCCGGGCTGTTCACGGATCAGAAGCGAAACAGCCGCCAGCCCGCACCGGATGACCCGAAGGCGGTAAAAGAACTGGTTCGCCTGCGGGAAGAGGAGCCTTATGGTTGACCCCCTCCGTCACGCCTCGCGCGCCTGCTTCCCCGGCGGGGGAGCCCTTGGCAGAACGTGCCGTTCTGTGAAGATCGCTTGCGGCTCCTGCAAGTAAAATCAAAATTTTCAAATTATTTTCCAATTACCTGTTGAAATCTTCGCCGCGTTCTTATATTATGATAACAAACAAAGCAAAGGCAGGTAAGGAAACATGGCAGAAATCAAATACGAAGTGGTTCAGCGCATTGCAGTGCTGTCTCAGCGGCCCCGCGGCTGGGAGCGCCAGCTCAACCTCATCAGCTGGAACGACGGCGAACCCAAGTACGACATCCGTGATTGGTCCCCGGACGGCACCCGCATGGGCAAGGGCATTTCCCTGAGCGGCGAAGAGCTGGCCATCCTCAAGGGCATTCTGGAAGATCTGGAGCTGTAAGATGGACTACCGCGAGGAGTTTTTGCAGATCTGGCACCAGCATGTCTCCCGCCCGGGCAGCGAAAAGCTGCTGGACTGGCTGGACAACAAGACGGATTTCTTCTCGGCTCCGGCCTCCACCCGGTTCCACGGGGCCTGTGACGGCGGGCTGTGTATGCACAGCCTGAACGTCTACCATGCCCTCCACGATGGCTTTTTTACCGAGGGCGAGAGTGAGGAGAGCTATGCCATCTGTGCTCTGCTGCACGATCTGTGCAAGGCCAACTACTACAAAAAGGGCACCCGCAATGTGAAGAACGATGCCACCGGCCAGTGGGAAAAGGTGCCCAGCTACAGCGTAGAGGATCTGTTCCCCTATGGCCACGGCGAGAAGAGCGTGTTCCTGATCGAGCGGTTTATGAAGCTGAAGGTCGAGGAAGCGGTAGCCATCCGCTGGCACATGGGCGGCTTTGACGATGCGGCCAAGGGCGGCTGCTTCGCCATCTCGGAGGCCTACGACAAATACCCGCTTGCCGTCAAGCTCCACATTGCCGACCTGAAGGCCACCTACCTCATGGAGCACCGCACCAGCGCCGTGCGGTAACATCCCCAAGACGCAAAAAAGACGATGCACAGCGTTTGTGCATCGTCTTTTTGTTATACAGTCATTAAGCTTTCCAGCTGATGTACCAGATCCACCGCCTGATGGTCGAGTGCCGTGGTTGGCTTCCAGTCCGGCTGCGCAAAGGGGCAGCGTTCCTCCTCCGGTTCCGGCGGTGCGGCCTGCGGGGCAGGCTCCTGCTCCGCTGCGCTCTGCTCCGGCGCAGCATCCGCCCGGGGCTGCTCTGCCTTGGGAGCATCCGCCGCCGGGTGGAACACGATCACCGGCAGGCCGGGCTGTTCCAGCACCTTGGGCTGCGGGGGCACGGGCGGCAGCAGGCTGTTTGCCCGCGCCTGCTCACACAGAGCTTCCAGCTCGGCGTTCTCCTGCCGCAGCGCCACCATCTCCCGCTCACAGGCGTAAAGCCGGGTCTGGTAACGGCGGATCTCCGCATTGGCAGCAGCAAGACGGCGGTTCAACAGCTCCGCCTGAGCGGGCTGGCTCGGGAGCCGTCTCCCGGTTTCCGGTTCGACCTGCGCCATCATTTCCTCCACTTCCTGCACCCTGCGCAGAGCGCGGCGGTATTCACGGGCAGCGGCGGCACAATAACGCTCCACACAGCGCAGCACACTGGTCCTGCGGCAGCTCAGCCATTCGGTGCGCAGCCAGATGTCGTTTGGTACCATCTCTGCTCCTCCCGCTCACGCGCGCAAGAGACCACGCCCCCTCCCGGGCGGTTCACACTGTAACTTACAAACTTACTTGCGCTTATTCAGGATCGCCAGCAGCTCATCGTAGTAACGGTTGTCGCTGCTCTCTTCCTCCACCGGCCTTGCAGCGCTGTTTGCGGCGGCAGCAGGCTGCTGCTTTGCGGCACCTGCGCCGGAAACATCAGAGCTGAACACTGCGCTGGGGGTGGAAGCACCGGCACCGGCGGCGTTGTTCAGGCTGCTGCGCAGGCCATCGGCGGCCTTGTTGTCAAAGCCGGTGGCCACAACGGTAACGCGCATCTCATCGGACAGGTTCTCATCGAACGCAGTACCCCAGATGATGTTTGCATCGGGGTGAGCGCTCTGGGTGATGAGGCCGGCAGCGGTCTCGACATCCTCCAGGCCGATATCGGGGCTGGAGGTGATGTTGATGATCACGCCGTGTGCACCGGCAATGCTGGTTTCCAGCAGCGGAGAGGAGATCGCAGCCTTGGCGGCGTTCTCTGCCTTACCTGCGCCCTTGGCGCTGCCCACGCCCATGTGGGCGTAACCGGCATCCTTCATAATGGAGCGCACATCTGCGAAGTCCAGGTTGATGAAGGCGGGCACATTGATCAGAGCGGAGATGGATTCCACGCCCTGACGCAGCACATTATCGGCAGCCTGGAAGGCGTTCATCAGGGTGATCTTCTCCTGGCTGATCATCTTCAGGCGCTCGTTCGGGATGACGATCAGGCTGTCAACGTGCATGAGCAGGTTTGCGATGCCCTGCTCTGCCAGGCCCATCTTGCGCTTGCCCTCAAAGGAGAAGGGCTTGGTGACGATGCCCACGGTCAGGATGCCCAGATCGTGTGCCACCTCGGCCACAACGGGAGCCGCGCCCGTACCGGTGCCGCCGCCCATACCGGCGGTGATAAAGACCATCTGGGAGCCCTTCAGGGCATTTGCGATCTCGTCCTTGCTTTCCTCGGCAGCACGCTGGCCGATCTCGGGATCAGCGCCCGCGCCGCGGCCCTTGGTGAGCTTGGAGCCCAGCTGCACCTTGGTGGCAGCATGGTTCTTGGCCAGCGCCTGCTGGTCGGTGTTCATTGCAATAAATTCTACGCCCTGCAGACCGTCGCTGACCATGCGGTTGACTGCGTTGCCGCCGCCGCCGCCCACGCCAATGACCTTGATCGTCGTAACATTTTCATCCATTTCTTCGTCGAGCATGAGTGCCATAACTTTTGTCCTCCATCGGATATGTTATCGTAAACCTGCGCTTTTCGCACAAGAAGAGTTCGATACTATACTTATATAACTGTATCGTATCATCTTTTTGCCCCGATTGCAAGACAAATTTGTTTTTTTGCAGAGGTTTTTTTCACCGTCCCGTTTCCCGGGGCCGATTCCCGCCGAATTTGCGCCCCCAAACCGGCCAAAATCTCTGTAAATCCGGCATATCCCCGGTCGATATGCGCCGGGTGGGTGATGACCGTGGTTCCCCGGGCCGCAAGCCCCGCCAGCACCAGTGCCGCCCCGCCCCGCAGGTCGGGGGCCTCCACCACGGTGCCGCGCAAAAGGCCGCCCGGCGCAATGGTCAGCACCCTGCCTGCCGTTTCGGCTTGTGCGCCCAGGCGGCAAAAACCCTCGGCACAGCCGAACCGGCGCTCAAAGATCACGTCCTCGATGCTGCTCTCGCTGTCGGCACAGAGCATTGCCGCCGCCAGCAGCGGGGCAGCATCGGTGGCAAGGGCCGGATAGGCCCCGGTAAACACCCGGCCTGCCCCGTGCAGCCGCCCAAAGCGGGAAATTCGCACCGTATCCCCCGCCGGTTCCACCCGGCACCCCATTTGTCCCAGAATTTCCAGCACCGGCGCATAGAGCGCAGGGGCGCAGCCGGTCAGTTCCACCCGGCCGCCCGCCGCCGCACAGCCGCAGGCCAGCGTGGAAGCAAAAATGCGGTCGGGCAGGGGCGAAAAACAGCACCCGGAAAGCCCCCGCCGCCCTTCGATGCGGATCGTGGAGCTGCCCGCCCCCTCGATGCAGCCGCCGCACCGGTTCAGAAAAGCGGCCAGGTCTGCGATCTCCGGTTCCCGGGCCGCCCCCCGCAGGATGGTCCTGCCTCTGGCACAGGCAGCTGCCAGCAGAAGCGTCTCGGTGGCTCCCACGCTGGGAAAGCGCAGGGTGATCTCGGCCCCGTGCAGGCCGGAGGGAGCCGTCAGCACCAGCCGCCCTTCCCCTGCTTCCAGCTCCACCGCCCCCATTTTTGCCAGCCCCGCCAGATGCAGGTCGATGGGCCGGGCCCCGATGCGGCACCCGCCGGGCAGGCTGGTCTCGGCGCGGCCCAGCCTTGCCAGCAGGGGCGCGCAGAACAAAATGGAGGCCCGCATTTGTCCCGCTGTTTGCCCCGGCAGGGTGCTGTTGGCAGGCGGACCGGAGAGCACTGCGTCACTGCCCTCCCACCGGGCGGAACAGCCCACACCCCGCAAAAGCGCCATGCAGTGCTCCACATCCGCAAGGCGGGGCACAGCCTGGAGCCGCACCTCTCCCGTGCAGAGCAGCGATGCCGCAAAAAGCGGCAGAACGCTGTTTTTCGCTGCCGGAATTTTTACGCTTCCGTTCAGCGGGCGGCCCCCTGTCACCACGATCCGTTCCTCCATGTCCGTGCCCCCATTCCGCAAAAGATACCCCACCGTATGCAAAACAGGGCCGGAGTGTGAGGCGGACAAGTTTGTTTTGTAATTTATAGCATCCTCGCCCTCTCAGGCGCTTCGCGCCAGCTCTCCCAAAGGGAGAGCCTTTGGCAATTCAACTTTATGTTTTCTATTCCGTCAGGTCTCACCTCTTGATACGGATAGGACAATACCCATCTCTCCCAACAACATCATCAGGCTCGTTCCTCCGGAGGAGAAAAAGGGCAGGCTGATGCCGGTGTTGGGGATGGTATTGGTGACCACGGCCACATTGAGGACAGCCTGCAGGGCCACCTGCACAGTAAAGCCTACCACCAGCAGCGCTCCAAAACGGTCGGGGGCATGGGCGGCAATGGTGATCCCCCGCCAGAGCAGCAGCACAAACAGCAGCACCACGGCGCAGGCCCCCACAAAGCCCAGTTCCTCGCAGACGATGGAGAAGATGAAGTCGTTCTGGGGTTCGGGCACAAACAGATGCTTCTGGCGGCTGTTCCCCAGCCCCAGCCCGGTGGCCCCGCCTGAACCGATGGCGTACAGGCTCTGGATGGTCTGGTGGCCGTCCCCCAGCGGGTCGGCAAAAGGGTCCTGCCAGGAGCGCAGGCGGTCGGCGGCGTAGGGCACAAGGTCCGGCATAACGACCACTGCCGCCCCGATGGCGGCCGCCCCGCCCAGGCCCGCCAGCACGAACCACCGCAGACCTGTGCCGCCCACGAACATCAGCACTGCCCCGATGCCCAGGATCAGCAAAGTGCCCGAAAGATGGGGTTCCAGCAGCATCAGCGCCGCCACCACCCCCAGCACCAGCACAAAGGGCAGCACCCCCACCGCAAAGCTGCGCATCCTGTCATGGTTCAGCGAGATGATGTGCGAAAACACCAGAACCACCGCAAATTTTGCGATCTCGCTTGGCTGCAGGGTACCCACCCCCGGCAGCACCAGCCACCGTTTGCAGCCGTTGTATTCCGGCATAAAAAGCACCACCACAAGCAGCACCAGCGAGATCCCCAGCAGCGGCCAGGCCAATTTGTGGAAGATGTGGTAGTCCACCCGGCTGGCCATCCACAGCCCCGCAATGCCCATGGCGGCGTAGAGCAGCTGGGGGCGCAGGTAGGCAAAGGCATCGCCCCGCCGGTAAAGGGCCACCGCCCCCGACGCACTGCCCAGCATCACCAGCCCGAACCCCACCAGCGTGAGCACCAGCACCAGAAACGGCAGGTCCATGGCCGGCAGCGGCCGCAGCGGTGCCTTGTGCCGCCCGCCTGCCAAGGCAGTCAGTTTCATGTCGTCACCCCCAGTTTTACTATTGTACGCCATGCTGCTGTTGGCTATACGGATATTATCGTGACGTTGTGCATATCTTGTACACTAGCTCACCCTCTCAGGCGCTTTGCGCCAGCTCCCCCAAAGGGGGAGCTTTTGACAAAATCATAAACTTTGTATCGAATGCCAAGGCCTCTCCCTTCGGGAGAGGTGGCATCGCGTCAGCGATGACGGAGAGGGTGAGCCCGTTAAAGGGGGTGACATCATGCCCAAAGTTCTCCGCACCCTGCCCGAGCGGGGATTCCGCCGCCGGGCACGGGCCGTGGCGGTGCTGTTCTGTGCCGTCTGCCTGGGGCTGGCCGTGCGGCTCTTTTTCCTGCAGGTGCGCACCGACGGCTTCTATGCCGACCGTGCACAGGGCCAGCAGCTGCGGGACACCGTGGTCCCCGCAGACCGGGGACGCATTTACAGCGCCGACGGCCTTTTGCTGGCCGCCAACAGCAGCTGCTGGACCCTGCGGGCCTCACCCCGGGAGATGCCGGAAGAGAAAATCACCCTTGCCGCCCACGGCCTTGCGGAGATCTTAGCGCTGGACGAAGCGTCCCTGCTGGAAAAATTCAGCGACCGCCGCTCCAACGACTGCCTGCTCCGCTACCGGGTGGACCGTGCCGCAGCCGATGCTGTGCGGGACTTTTGCGAGGAAAACAGCATCACCGGCATCCGCATCAATCAGGACAGCAAGCGCTGGTATCCGCAGGGAGCGTTTCTGGCTTCGGTGCTGGGGTTCACCAATGTGGACAACGCAGGGGTGGCCGGGTTAGAACTGAAATATGACGATCTTCTCACCGGGGAAAACGGCGTGGTGCTCACGGCTGTCAACGCCTGGGGCTACACGCTGGAACAGAGCTACGAGACCGAGCGTTTTCCCACCGAGGGGGACGGCCTGCGGCTCACCATCGACAGCTGTATCCAGCACTACCTTGAAAATGCGCTGTCCTACGCTGTGCAGGAGCACCATGTGGCGGCGCGGGCCGTGGGGATCGTCATGGATGTGAACACCGGGGCCGTGCTGGCCATGTCCACCACGCCCTCCTATGACCCCAACGAGCCCCGCGTCATTGCCGACACCGCCGCCCGGAACACCGTGGAAGCCCTGACCGGTGATGCGCGCAAGACCGCTTTGCAGCTGGCCCAGCAGACCCAGTGGCGGAACAAGGCCGTCAGCGACCTGTACGAGCCGGGCAGCGTGTTCAAGCTCATCACCTGCGCGGCGGCGCTGGATGCCGGAGCCATCACAAAGCATTCCAGCTTCTACTGCGGGGAATCCATCTCGGTGGCAGGCACCCGCTTCCACTGTGCCAACCACAAGCGCCACGGAGCCCAGAGCGTGACCCAGGCGCTGGAAAATTCCTGCAACCAGAGCTTCATCCAGATCGGAGCCCGACTGGGCAGGGAGGCCTTCTGCGATTATTTTGCCGCCTTCGGCCTGCGGGAGCCCACCGGCATCGACCTGCCCGCCGAGCCGAAAAAGAGCCTGTACTATACCGCCGACCGGATGGGCCCGGTGGAGCTGGCCTCCTGCGCCTTTGGGCAGAGCAGCAAGATCTCCTATCTGGAAATGGCGGCGGCAGTCTGCGCCGTGGTCAACGGGGGAAAGCTGATGCAGCCCTACGTCGTCTCGGAGATCCTGGCCCCGGACGGCAGTACCATTGAGCAGCTCGCCCCTGTCTGCAAACGGCAGGTGCTCAAGGCAGAGACCAGCCAGACCATGCGGGAGATGATGGAAGCCGTGGTGCTCTACGGCGGTGGACGGAACGCCCAGATCCCGGGCTACCGGGTGGGCGGAAAAAGCGGCACCAGCCAGAAGCTGGACAGCGCCGACGAAAAAGCCCGCATTGCCAGCTTTGTGGCGGTGGCTCCCATCGACGACCCGCAGTTTCTCTGCCTGGTCTGCCTGGACGAACCCCACAGCTGGACGACCGCAGGCGGCAGCCTGTCGGCCCCCGTCTGTGCCGAAGTGCTGGAGCAGACGCTGGTGTACAGGGGCGTGCCCCGCACCGCGGAAGCCCCGGCTGCCTCCACAGCAGAGACCGCCGCCGACCTCCCCGCTGACGGCGACAGTTTTGACGGGGCCTGAAAACGGGCAGCAAAAAAGACCGCCGAAGCGGTCTTGAAGTGCTTGTTTTCAGTTCTGGTGCGGCTGCTCGCGGAACTTGATCTCGCCGGTCTCGCTGTTCATGGATTCCACAATGGCAAGGCTCTCCAGCTGGATGCCCTTGCTGCGGATGAGCTCGCCGCCCTGCTGGAAGCCCTTTTCCACGGCAATGCCAATGCCCTCGACCGTGGCTCCGGCCTCCTTGGCCAGATTCAGCAGGCCCATCAAGGCACAGCCGTTTGCCAGGAAGTCATCGATGATCAGGACATGGTCCTCTGCAGTGAGGAACTTTTTGGAGACGATGACATTATAGATCTTCTTGTGGGTGAAGGACTGGATCTTGGTCTCATAGTTGTCGTAATCCAGGTTGATGCTCATGGACTTTTTGGCAAACACCACAGGCACATTGAACTCGCTGGCAACCACGGCGGCAATGCCGATGCCGCTGGCCTCAATGGTCAGCACCTTGTTGACGGGCTTGCCTGCAAACAGGCGCTTCCACTCCTTTGCCATCTCGCGGAACAGGGGGATGTCCATCTGGTGGTTGATGAAGCTGTCCACCTTCAGCACATTGCCCTCGCGCACGATCCCGTCTTTCTGAATGCGTTCTTCCAGCAGTTTCATATCCGTCTCTTCCTCCAAGCTTTGGTACAGCATTTTGATTTTACCTAGTATACCGGATTTGCCCCCCTGTTTTCAAGGTCTTTTGGCATTTTCTCTCTTGTTTTTCAGCAAAATCTGAGTATACTGGAAGCAACGGCTCCGGGTGGATTTCCGGGGCGCTCCGGGCACAGGGAAAGGTGCCCGTTTTCTGTATCCTGCCGCCTGTTCGGGCGGGATGCATTGTGAGGAGAAGGAGTATCACGCGTATGAAGACCGGATTGATCCTGGAAGGCGGTGCCATGCGGGGCATGTTCACCGCCGGTGTTCTGGATGTTCTGATGGAGCAGGGCATCACGGTAGACGGTATGGTAGGTGTTTCGGCGGGAGCAGTGTTCGGCTGCAACTACAAATCCCACCAGATCGGGCGGACCATCCGCTACAACACCACCTATTGCAAGGACAAACGCTATGCCAGCTTCCGCAATCTGCTGCGCACCGGCAACCTGTACAGTGAGAATTTCTGCTACCACGAGGTGCCCGAAAAGCTCGACCCGTTCGACGACAAGACTTTCCGGGAATCCCCCATGGATTACTTTGTGGTCTGCACCGATGTCCGCACTGGCGACCCCATCTATCATAAGTGCCGCACCGGTGATGCGGAGGATGTGCTCTGGATGGAAGCCTCGGCATCCATGCCACTGGCCGCAAAGATCGTCAAGATCGGCCATTACGGCCTGCTGGACGGCGGCGTTGCCGATTCCATCCCCATCCGCTTCTTTGAGTCCATCGGCTACAAACGGAACCTCATCATCCTGACCCAGCCCAAGGGGTTTGTGAAAAAGAAGAATCCCATGCTGCCCGCCATCCGGGCACGGTATCTGCGCTATCCTGCCTTTGTGGAAGCTGTAGCCGACCGCCACGAGCGCTACAACGAAACGCTGAGCTACATCTCCATGCTGGAGCAGTCCGGCAAGGATTACGTCATCCGCCCACCCATCCCGCTGGAGATCGGTGCCATGGAGCGTGACCCCGACCAGCTGCGCCGTGTCTACGAGACCGGCCGGGCCGTGGCTCAGATCCAGGTGGACAAGATCCGGGCCTTCCTTGAAACTGCAAAGGCCGAAGCCGAGGAATGATCACTGTGCTATACTGGGGCAAATCAAAACAGGAGGCACTGATCTATGAACACTCTGGATGCCATTCTCACCCGGCGCAGCTGCCGGGAATTCACCGACAAGCCCATCAAAAGCGAAACCCTGCACCAGCTGCTGGAAACGGCCATGAGCGGCCCCAGCTGCGTCAATGCACGGGACTGGTCTTTCGTGGTGGTGACCGCCCCGGAAAAGCTGGCACAGATGGCCGATGCCAATGGCCGCCCTGCTGAGCCGCTGCGGAAAGCCGCCGCCGGTATCCTCGTCTGCGGCGACCTTGACCGTGCGTTCCGCTTTGCAAAGGACTACTGGGTGATCGATGGAGCCATTGCCGCCCAGAACATCTGCCTGGCTGCACAGGAGCTGGGGCTTGGCGCAGTCTGGCTGGGCACCTGGCCCCAGATGGACCGGGTAGAGGCCCAGCAAAAGCTCTTCGCTCTGCCGGAGACCATTGTGCCCCACTCCATCATCGCCCTTGGCTACCCGGAAGCAGACCTAACTGCCCCGCGTAAGAGCCGCTATGAGGATGATCGGGTACATTTTAACCAGTGGTAAATCTGCCGGACGCAAAAGGCCGCCTCCGTTTTTGAACGGAAGCGGCCTTTTGCGTCAGGGAGCAATCAGTTGAGATAGTCACCCACGGGAGCGGAATTGTACTGCTTGATGACCTTTACAATGATGGAGCCATGCCCAGACCGTTGTGAACGGCCCGGACATGGGGTTTTATGGTTTTAATGCAGTTACTCCCAATTCTTCCGCCCGTAGCGAGTGGTCAGCTGGCAGATCTCCTTTTGGAGCTTCTTGGTCAGCTGGGACTTTTTCAGCCGCCAGCGCCAGTTCTGGCCCACGGTGGAGGGCTGATTGATGCGGGCGGAGTTGTCCAGCCCCAGCCAGTCCTGCATGGGAATGATGCAGGTCGCCGCTGCGCTGCGCAGGATCAGTGCGATCATGCTTTTATAGAGCTACTCCTCCGGGGTGGCGTAGTCGAACAGATAATCCCGCACCATGGCGCGCTCCGCACCGGTGATGGTCTGGTACCAGGATACCAGCGTTTCGTTGTCGTGGGTGCCGGTATAGGCTACGCTGTTCACCGGGTAGTTATGGGGCAGGTAGTCGCTGGCGCTGCCGGTATCCCGGGAGTCAAAGGCAAATTCCAGCACTTTCATGCCAGGGAAGCCGCTGTCCCGCACCAGCTGACGCACGGTGTCGCTCATGTAGCCAAGATCCTCCGCAATGATCTCCCGTTTGCCCAGTGCCTGCTCCACAGCACGGAACAGCTCGATGCCGGGGCCTTTTTCCCAGTGGCCCGGCGCGGCAGTCTCGCTGCCGTAGGGGATGGAGAAATACTCATCGAAGCCGCGAAAGTGGTCGATGCGCACCACGTCATACAGCTCAAAGCAGTACCACAGGCGGGTGATCCACCACTGATAACCGGTTGCGCGGTGTGCTTCCCAGCGGTAGAGCGGATTGCCCCAGAGCTGGCCGGTGGGCGAAAAGCCATCCGGGGGAACACCCGCCACCGCCGTGGGAATGTTGTCCTTGTCCAGTTGGAACAGACCCGGGTTTGCCCATGCGTCCGCCGAATCCAGCGCCACATAGATGGGGATATCGCCGATGATGCGGATGCCCTTGCTGTTGGCGTAGGCCTTCAGCCTGCGCCACTGCTGGTCGAACTTGAACTGGAGATATTTGTGGTACTCCACCTCAAAATACAGCTCCCGGCGGTAATAGTCCATCGCGGGCTGCCAGCGCAGACGGATATCCTCGGCCCACTCGATCCACGGCTTGCCCTCAAAACGGCCCTTCACCGCCATGAACAAGGCAAAATCATCCAGCCACCACTTGTTTTTTTCACAGAAGGCTGTAAACGCTTCGTTGTGGCCGATGTCGCTGCGGGAGTAGGCCAGCCGCAGCAGGCGGCCCCGCTCGGCATACAGGCGGCTGTAGTCGATATCATCTGCCTTGCGGCCAAAGTTTGCCTTTTTGCACTCGGCGGCGGTCAGCACCCCTTCCTCCACCAGTGCGTCCAAGCTGATGAAATACGGATTGCCCGCAAAGGCGGAAAAGCTCTGGTACGGGCTGTCGCCGTAGCTTGTCACACCCAGCGGAAGGATCTGCCAGTAAGTCTGCCCGGCTTCCTTGAGCCAGTCCACAAAGTCGTATGCTTCCTGCGAAAAGCAGCCGATGCCGTAAGGGGACGGCAGACTGCTGATGGGCAGCAAAATGCCTGCACTTCTCTGCATCTTCATTTCCTTCTTCCTTTATAACTCGATCAGAACACCCGCGTGGTCGGATACCTGCGGCTCCTGCAGGCCGTTGAACACCACCCGGGTGCTTTTTACAGAGATCGCCTGGGAGCACCAGATCTGGTCGATGCGCTTTTTTGCCGCCGCATCCGGGGCATCCCGCCAGCCATCAATGGCCTGCACGACGGTGTAGCCCTCGTCCCGCTGCTGTGCCAGACGGTAGGTGTCCTGCCAGCCGCTGCGGAGCACAAGGTCGTAGCCCTCGCCCCGCACGTCGGCCTCACTGTTGAAGTCTCCCAGCAGAAAGGCGGTCTTTTTTGCGCCTGCCGCCCGGGACAGCGTTTCCCACTGGGCGGCAAAAGGTTCCACTTCGTCCTTCCACCAGCCCAGATGCACTGTGTAATACCAGACATCTCCTGCACAGATGCCCAGGGCGCGGCGGGTCCTCCAGTTGCTGTAATCGCCGGACTTGCTCAGCAGCAGATTTTCGGCGGCGGTGATGGGTGCACGGCTGAACACCGCCATGCCCTCATCGTACTTGTCGTAACCGATCTTTGCCGGGAGCCAGCTCCAATGGTACTGCACGCCCCGCTCTTCCAGCATCCGGGCTACGGCTGCGGCGTGGTTGTCCGCTTTCAGCGGAACCCCATTGCCGGAACAGGGAAAATACCCCGCCGGAATCTCTCCCAGCAGCGGAGCGGCGGCGGTCTGGTTCACCTCCTGCAGGGCGAACACCTCCGGCTGCTCCCTGGCGATAAAGTCCACAAAGATCTCCCGCTTTGCCTCATAGTCCGGCTCGATGAGGCTGTGGGTATTCAAAGTCAGCAGTTTCATAGCTTTTTACAGAATATCATTGATGTCAGATTTCAGAACGTCTGCCTTGGGGCCGTACACAGCCTGAATGCCGTCGCCCTTCACCAGCAGGCTCAGAGCGCCCTCGGCCTTCCATGCGGCAAGGTCGGCCACCTTGGCGGGGTCTTTCACGGTAACACGCAGACGGGTCATGCAGGCATCCACCAGCACAATGTTCTCCCGGCCGCCCAGCAGGGCGATGATGCGCTCGGCCTGACCGTTATCGGACTTTTTATCTGCTTTCTTCTCGGCCTTGGTGTCGGCTGCAGCATCGTCTGCGTTGTCATCGGTGTAGTTGCCCAGACGGCCCGGCGTTGCCAGCTTGAGCTTGCCGATCATAAAGTAGGCCACGAAATAGCCGATGATGAAGAACGCCACCACGCAGAGCACAAAGTTGATGATGTCGCCGCCCAGACCGGCCTGCAGGGACATGGGGATACGGGTGATGAATTCCAGATTGCCGAAAGAGTGCAGGCGCAGATGGATGATGCCTGCCATGGCAAAGGCACAGCCCTGCAGCAGTGCGTACACGATGTACAGCGGCATGGCGCAGAACATGAACATGAATTCCAGCGGCTCAGTAACGCCGGTCAGGAACACAGCCAGCGCGGTGGAGATGAACATGGACTTATACTTTGCGCGCTTGTCGGCATCCACACGGCGGAACATGGCCAGGGCAATGCCCAGCAGCAGACCGGTTGCGCCGATCATCTGGCCCACCTTGAAACGGGCGGGGGTAACGGTGGTCAGCAGGTTGTTGTAAGCGGCCATGTCACCAGCTTTCTTGAAGTTGATGAGGTCGTTGGCCCATGCCAGCCACAGCGGGTCCTGGCCAAACACCTGGCTGCCCGCATTGACACCGGTGGCAATGGTGTAGGTGCCGCCGAAGGAAGTGTAGTTCATGGGGATGGTCAGCATGTGGTGCAGGCCAAAGGGCAGCAGCAGACGCTCCAGCGTGCCATAGATGAACGGAGCCAGAACGGGAGAAGTCTCGGAAGAGTTTGCGATCCAGATACCAAAGTTGTTGATGCCGGTCTGAACCACAGGCCAGAACAGTGCCAGCACCATGGAAATGACCACAGAATAGGCAATGACCACCATAGGCACAAAGCGCTTGCCGTTGAAGAAGGCCAGTGCATCCGGCAGCTTGCGGAAGTTATAGTATTTATTGTAAGCCACGCCGCCCACAAAACCGGCAATGATGCCCACGAACACGCCCATGTTCAGGGCCGGGGCACCCAGTACGGAGGTGAAGTAGCCGTTGACGGCGATCTCCCGCCCGAACAGGGTGTGGGTCACGGCGTTGGGGTCCTCCAGCATGGCGCTGGTGACACCGAAGATGTTGCCGGTGATGACATTGATGAGGGCAAATGCCAGCACAGCCGCAAAAGCACCGCCGGCACGCTCCTTTGCCCAGCTGCCGCCGATGGCCACGGCAAACAGGATGTGCAGATTGTTGATGACCGCCCAGCCAATGTTCTCCATGGTGGTGCCAATGGTCATAACTGCCGCAATGTCACCGCCGCCCATCTGCACCAGCTTGCCCAGACTGATCATCAGGCCGGCAGCGGGCATGACGGCGATGACGGTCATCAGCACCTTGCCCAGCTTCTGTAAGAAGTCGAAGTTGATAAGCCCCTTTTTTCCCGGAGCTGCTTGTGTTGTTGCCATAATGTTCCTCCTTGTTTCCTTTTGCACCACTTTATGCAACTCTGCAATTTTTACAAGAGTTTCTAGATCAAAAATATATTTTCTGCTTTTTGCACAACAGCCCGCAAGTTTCTTTGTTGAAAACATCGAAGATGCGCAAAGGGCGCAGTTGCATGATCTGCGCAAACTCGTGCGCAAATCATTGACATTGCGTGCAAACAGCTTTACAATAGACCTATTACATCAGGGAGGAACAGACTATGGCAGTTACCATCAAGGATGTGGCAGCGGCGGCGGGGGTATCGCCCTCCACGGTGTCCCGCACCTGCAAGGACAGCCCTTCCATCAGCCGGGAAACCAAGGAGCGGGTACGCCGCATTATGGCACAGCTGGGCTATGAGCCGAACTTTGAGGCCGAACCGGTGGAGGCGTTCTCCAAGACCATCGGCATCATTCTGCCCTCCTCCCAGCGGGATGTCTACGAGAACGCCTTCCATCTGGAGATCATCCGCGGCATCGGGCAGTTCTGCAACCAGCGGAGGTATGTGAACACCGTCATCACCGGGCAGGACGATGCAGAGGTTCTTGATGCCATCCAGAGCATGGTGGCCAACGCGCAGGCAGATGGCTTTATCCTGCTCTATTCCAAAAAAGACTGCCCGGTGGCAGCCTACCTGCGCAGCGAAGGGCTGCTCCATGTCGTTGTGGGCAAGGCAGCACAGTCCGCAAACCAGACCATCTATATCGACAACGACAACGCCCTTGCCGGTGAGGAAGCCACCGATTACCTCTATGAAATGGGCCACCGCCGCATTGCCTATTTCGGTGTCAGCAACGCCATGCTGTTTTCGGCAGAGCGCAGGCGCGGCTACCAGATGTCCCTGCTCAAGCACGGCATCACCCCCCGGGAGGAGGACTGTGTGGAGGTCAATACCCTGAACGACGCTTACGAGGAGCCACTGAAGGCTCTTCTCACCGCACCGGACCATCCCACGGCCATGCTGGTCAGCGATGACATTCTGGCCGTGGTGCTGGAACAGTTCTGCGGCAAACTGGGGCTGCGCGTCCCGAAGGATCTTTCCATCGTTTCCTTCAACAATTCGCTGTTCTCCCGCATCACCAGCCCCCAGCTGACCACCGTGGACGTGAACCCCTATCAGCTGGGTATGGAGGCCGCCAGCCAGACCATCAACCACATCGAGAACCCGAATCTGCTGGCAACAAAGATCCTTGTGCCGCACAAGCTCATCCCCCGGGAGAGCTGCTGCCCGCCGCCGGAAGTCTGATCAAAAACAATGAGGCCGTTCCCTCTCCTTCTCAGAGAAGCGGAACGGCCTCATTTTGTTTATTTTTTCCGGTACTCCCGCGGGGTCATGCCAAAATGTGCCTTGAATGCCCGGTTAAAATAGGAGAGGTTTTCAAACCCACACCGGGAAGCGATCGTCAGCACCGTCTCGTCCGTAGCATGCAGCGCTTCGGCGGCGGCATTCAGCCGGTATTCGTTCAGAAAGGCAACAAAGCTCTGCCCTGTCATCTGCCGGAACCAGCGCATGAAGTGGCTGGAACTGAAGGAGCAGACCCCGGCGGCATCGGCGACCCGAAGCCCTTCGGCATAATGGGCAGAGATCCATTGCAGAACGGCTTTCAGCCGCTGGGTATCGGCAGTTTCCACGGAGAGCTGCTGTTTCCCCTGCGCAATGAGCAGGGAGAGGAAGCGCAGCAGTGCTCCTTTGACCAGCAGCTCATAGCCGGGAAGCTTGGCGCGGTTGGCTTCCTCCACCTCCCGCAGGCAGGCGGCGGCCTGGAGATAACACAGGTCGTTGGGTGTCAGCCGCGCAGGCAGCAGCAGCCGCCCGCTTTGCAGCGGAAGCAGGTATTTTTCGGCGCAAAGATCCTCCGCACCGCCCAGAAGCTCCAGTTCAAAGATGATATTCTCATATTCCATCCGCTGCCCCTCTGCCTGCCGCAGGGCGTGGAGGGTGCCGGGCGTAAAAATAAAGATATCCCCCTGGTAGGCCGGGCAGGATACAGCACCCACCTGCACCAGCCCCGCGCCCCGCTTGACAAAGACTAGCTCCATGCTCTCCTGCCAGTGGAGTGCCACCTGCGGAAAATCTCCCGGAATGGTGCAGGGATACAGATTGAAGGGGAACCGCACGGCACCGTGCTGCTTGGTTTCCTGCAATGATGCCTGATTTTGCATCTTCTCACCTCCAGATGATAGGATTGTACCACAATTTGCACCTTTAAGGCAAGATTTCGATTGTTTTATCTGGTATATCTTGCATTATAGATGTCAAACCTGTTTTCCGTAGCAAAGGAGGAGCCATTATGAGCTTTACCGAAACATTACAGAGCCTCACTGGAAAGCTGCTGGCGGACTGCACCGATCAGGAGCTGTATCTGGCACTGCTGGAGCTGGTGCGGCAGAAGAGTGCCGACCGCGTGCAGCCCGTCACCGGACGCAAGCTGTATTATATCAGCGCCGAATTCCTCATCGGCAAGCTGCTGTCCAACAACCTCATCAATCTGGGATTGTACGAAGAAGCCCGGGATGCACTGGCCGCTGCCGGAAAGCGCCTTTCGGACATTGAGGAAGTGGAGCCGGAGCCTTCTCTCGGCAACGGCGGTCTGGGCCGTCTGGCTGCCTGCTTCCTGGATTCGCTGGCAACGCTGAACCTGCCCGGCGACGGCGTGGGCCTGCGGTATCACTTTGGCCTGTTCCACCAGTCCTTTGAGGATGGTGTGCAGAACGAAAAGCCCGACCCCTGGCTCACCGCCCACAGCTGGGCCGAAAAGACCGATGTGACCTACCCGGTGGAGCTGGCGGGCAAGGAATACACTGCCCGGCTGTACAAGCTGGCTGTCACCGGTTACGAGGGGCGCACCAACACCCTGAATCTGTTCGATCTGGATACCATCGACGAGAGCATCGTCCATGACGGCATTGCCTTTGACAAGACCGCCATCGACAAGAACCTGACCCTGTTCCTCTACCCGGACGACTCCGATGAGGCAGGCCGCCGTCTGCGGGTGTATCAGCAGTACCTCATGGTTTCTGCCGGTGCCCAGCTCATTCTGGCAGAGTGCGCCGCCCGGGGCTGCAATTACCACGATCTGGCCGACTACGCCGCCATCCAGATCAACGACACCCATCCCAGCATGGTCATCCCGGAGCTGATCCGGCTGCTGGGGCAGCGGGGCATTGAGTTTGAGGAAGCTGTGGAGATCGTTACCAAGACCTGCGCCTACACCAACCACACCATTCTGGCCGAGGCACTGGAAAAGTGGCCCCGCGCCTATCTGGATGCAGTGGTGCCCCAGCTGATGCCCATTATCGAAAAGCTGGACGCACTGGCCCGCACCCGCACCGAGGACGAGAGCCTTGCCATCATCGACAAGGACGACCGGGTGCACATGGCCCACATGGACATCCACTTCACCCATTCCACCAACGGCGTTGCGGCGCTCCACACCGAGATCCTGAAAAATTCCGAGCTGCACGGCTTCTATGAGCTGTACCCGGAAAAGTTCAACAACAAGACCAACGGTATCACCTTCCGCCGCTGGCTGCTGGAGTGCGACCCGCGCCTGACCGCCACGCTGGAAAAGCACATCGGTTCCGGCTTCCGCAAGGACGCTGCCGAGCTGGAGAAGCTGCTGGCCTTCGCCGACGACGAAGCCGTGCTGGACGAGTTGACCGCCGTGAAGAAGGCAAACAAAGAGGAACTGGCCGACTGGCTGCTGCGCACCCAGAAGGTGGCAGTGAACACCGATGCCGTGTTCGATATCCAGTCCAAGCGGCTGCACGAGTATAAGCGTCAGCAGCTGAACCTGCTGTACCTCATCCATCAGTATTACGAGATCAAGGCAGGGCACCTGCCTGCCGTGCCGCTGGTGAGCATCTTTGGTGCTAAGGCTGCTCCTGCCTACACCATTGCCAAGGACATCATCCATGCCCTGCTGACCCTCTCCAAGGTCATCGCCGCAGACCCGGAGGTGTCCAAGTGGCTGCAGGTGGTCTTTGTGGAAAATTACAACGTCACCGCTGCCGAAAAGCTCATCCCTGCCTGTGACCTGTCTGAGCAGATCAGCCTTGCCTCCAAGGAGGCCTCCGGCACCGGCAACATGAAGTTCATGCTGAACGGTGCGCTGACGCTGGGCACCATGGACGGTGCCAATGTGGAGATCAGCCAGCAGGTGGGCGAAGAGAACATTTATATCTTCGGCCAGACCTCCGATCAGGTCATCCACCGCTACGCCGTGGGCGATTACGACCCGGCCCAGTGGGTGGAGGGCGATGCCAACATCCGCCGCGCCATCAGCTTCCTCACCGGCCCGGAGATGCTGGCTGCCGGCCATGCCGAAAACCTGACCCGCCTGCACAATGAGCTGATCCACAAGGACTGGTTCCAGACCCTGCCGGACTTCAATGCCTATGTCGTCCGCAAAGGGCAGGCCCTCAGCGATTACGCCTGCGACCCCATGGGCTGGCGGCGCAAGTGTCTGGTGAACATCGCCAAAGCCGGGATGTTCTCCTCCGACCGCACCATTGCCGAGTATGACCGCGACATCTGGCATCTGGGGAAGTAATCGTTTTTACTTTGCGTCATCCCAGCATCCAGCAGTTTCTTGTAGAAGATGCACTGCTTTCTGGTTGTGTAACCTTCGTTTCTCCCCGCCGCAAAATATTCCATATTTTTGACTCCACACTCACCCTCGCATCCTTCTGCAAACACTTTTCATTCTCCGATCTGATTCATACAATGCTATGGCATCGTAGAATCGGGTCGGATTTTTTTGCATTGTTGTTTACAGCACACGGACTAAGAGGGTGGGCACCTAAATATATACCCCCCATACTGGATGTCCAGTATGGGGGGTACATATCACACAACATTTGTGCAACAGCTTCCTTTTTATGGGAAGAGCTATCATTTCGGTACGCCGGAGCATCTGCGGACGCTCCGGCGTACCATTTTTACAGGGAAGGCTTCTGCTCCAACAGGTCTGTCATGCTGCGCAGGCTGATGCCAAGGGTGGAAAGGTTATGCAGCATGGCGCTGGTGGCAGGGGGCAGGATGCCCAGAGCCCCCAGAAGGATGAGGGCCGAGTTGAAGCTGAGCACAAAGCGGTAATTGCTGCCCACCCGCTTTTGCAGGGCGTTGGCAATGGCTTTTAACATTGTTAGTGGCAGCTTGATACGGAGAATCATTTTGGTCATGCTCACTTGCGGAAATTCGCAAACGCAGCCTATAAAGGTAGCAGAAAGATTGAATGCGTCGTACTTTTTTCGATTTTGCATAACAAATTTTTCAAAATCCTCTTGACGCATTCTACATACCGTGGTATTTTTCTTGTAAATTCCACCGCTCTTGTGGATTGGTTCGAAGCCACTCACAAAATGTGGTCGTGTTCATTTTGAACACAGCCACAGGAAGTGGTCGGTTCTCACCGTGATAACCACCACTTTCAGCGGATGACTGCCCAGAAAGAACGTACCGCCCCGCAACACACCCGATTCATTTTGCCGCCGATTCATCCGACAAAATCCATCGCTGCGCTGCGTGGGCGGTATTTTTCTTTTACGGGAAACGCACCTTGAAAATTTCATGAGCCGTCCGAACGTGATACCGGCTTTTCCGCCAACGCCGCTGCACAAACAGGGGCAGGAACTTCGTTCGGCGCAAACGGTGACCTCCTTACATGAGCAGCGAAACTCTCTACTTATTTCTGCATCTTAACAATTCGGAAACAATTACCCGGAAACGATTTTGAGCGCAGCGGTAGAGGGCAAGAACCGTCCCGTGGCCACAAATTTTCAA
>OGFD01000212.1_pt1 | contig 42861 bp, 42 predicted proteins | sample 1570851 | NCBI WGS metagenome assembly OGFD01 (sample SAMEA2582077, study PRJEB24529) | metagenome | biome: Human gut stool | place: China | collected 2011
TTATACTTTGCAAATAGAGATGAGCAGATAGTATGTTCCTATAACAACAACATCTATCAGCTATACAAAGATTTGCAGGAGTATGATGGCGATGGAGATATTGTGTCTTTGCTGATGGAGAAATTTGCTGGTCAAGCAGACAATCCGCTCAAGGATATTGATGCATCTGCTGACATTTCTGAAATCTATCTGTTCTTCGACTATGACTTTCATAACCGGAATTTATCTCTCGAAGAAATCAACAGGCAGGTAAAGGAAATGCTTGAAACATTCAACAACGAAACGGAGTTTGGTCGGCTATATATTGACTATCCGATGGTTGAGTCTATACGATATACTAAGCAGTTGCCCGATGCAAACTATTGGACGTATTCTGTAACACGTTCTGAGTGTGGTAAGTTTAAAGGTGTGTCTGCCGATTTTTCTGCGTATGACAGTTTCGATTTCATCCTACTGAAAGATCATCGAGAGCCAACAGAAGTAGAGATGGAGGAAGTTAAGCAAAATTGGGAATATTTAAAGGAAATGAATGTGGGAAAAGCGAACTATCTATGTAAGGGGAAGAATACGATGCCTGCATCTAAAGAAGACATACTTCAAGACAAAATATTCAACTCACAAGTAGAAAAGTATGTGAATACCGAAGATTGCAAAGTAGCTGTACTCAATGCTTTCCCAATTTTTCTGTTTGACTATTTCAAATAATATTTTAAGAGAAGGTTATCATACGAGGACATTCTATTAAGCAACAAATTTGGACTATCTAAAATTATAGCAGGCTTGCGAATTGACAAGATAGATATTTTTAACTAGAGGGTGCGTCATGTACTTATGACACACCCTCTTTTCTTGGCCTCATGTATAAACTTCAAAGGATTCCAGCATGAAATGAGGAAATTCAAGTCGAATCTTACATTGGTTATTGGTAAAAATTGCCCGAAAATACACTAAAAACTAAAATATTTCCAGCTACGCAGAAAGACTGCATACCAATATAGTACCTTTGCACAAGAAAACAAAATCTCAGGATGTGTGAAGAGATTGGGGTGGTCAAGAGAGGCTTACTTCAATTAATGAATCGCTAGTGGAATGCACTAGAGTTATGGATACTTAGCTTTTCCATTACCACCCTATTCCACATTCTTCATGGTTGCGGTAGCTCAGTTGGTAGAGCGTAGTATTGTGTGGGAATTATCTTCTTCTGGCAGGTCAACTTACACATACTTCTGCAATGAGTGCCTAGTTTCGCAGGTTCGAGTCCTGCCCGCAACCCAATTATTAACTTAGGTCAAGAGGGACTTACTTCATTTCTTGGATTATATTTCAATGTTTGAGTTCCTCCATTACCTTATTATAATAGACAGAATATGAACGGCAAGAGATTAGTAAAAGTTGCATTGAGATACAAAGCTTTGTATCTTGGCATCAGAAAGGAAGACATCAACATGTGTTCCAAAATCACTCCAGCTGTTTACTCCCTCTTGGAGCGATTGAAGGAAAACGGCTATAGTGTAAGCGAGGAGCTGTTACATGGACTTGGCATGGTATCAGCTGAAGAACTAGCCGATATTGTTAACGTTATCGAGGAAGTAATGGGAGTGAAGCTGAATTGGTCTCCACTTGTAAAGGGTTGGAATGTACCTACTGAAGAAGGAGCTATAGACCATTTCATTACCTGGGTTGCCAATCTCTTACAAAAGGAAGTAGATATCCAAGGCACTACACTTCCTTGTGGCCATTTAATTCCAGAGGGAACTTTTCCTTTGGAAAGATACAATGGATGTCCATACTGTGGGACTCAGTTTTCTACTACAGATTACGTATTCAAGGGACAGGGAAGCAAACTCAAGGAACTGCGTTTGTTCACAAGAAAAGACCTGGAGGAGGTATTTCTATCTTTACTCAGCTCTCCTACTCCACTTGACATGACTCAGAAAAACAGTCTGGAGCTTCTTTTGGAAGAATATGAGGTTCCAGAAGGAATCGATATCTGCATGAAGGAGACCATGATGCTGGTCATCCAACATCTGGTAAAAAAAGAAGAAGGTGAGAAAGCCTCTTTCTACTTGAAGACTCCTACAGACATCTTACGATATCTCTGGTATGAGAAGACCGGTCAATTACAGATAATTCAGCCATCGGTTCTCCTGGCCAATGCACGAAGGCTAGGTTATCAGATGGGGATAGTTGGCGATACATCTTTCACCTATCAGGAGCGAATGAAGGAGCATCTCAAGCTGAAATACTCCAGAAAAACATGCAAGATGGTAGCCATATGGATGAATGCTACAGTACTTCCTGCCAAGAAAGCCGGCGAAGACATGAATCCGAAACGTGGTATGTGGGTGAGATTCATTCGCGCCCTCCGTTTGGCTGAATATGCAAAGAGAAAGGGCTTTGAGCATTTGGCAGAAATCATGGATGTATTCTACAACCAAGAATACACCACATGGCAAGGTTGCGTTGACAAGGCCAGCAAGGAGATGGATGCTAAGAAGGTACTGACTTTGCTCAAATCAAGGCCAGGAACCTTTGCCCGCTGCCTATTTGCCACCATGCTGAGATTTGGTTACACCCAGACTTTGGAAGCTTTTGAGGAGGTAGTGGATCAATTACCTATGAGACTTCTGGTTTCCCTAGGCAATGCAGCAGAGATTTACTTTGATGAGGACGCTATACGCTCCATACAGACAATTACCGGGCTTAGAAAGACCATCAATCACAACAAGCTGCTTGCCCTGTATTCATGTGAGGAACGGCAGCAGATGGTGGATGCTGTATATGCCGTGTACAAGCATGCCATGCTCAAACGCTTCCAGACAACAAAGACAGAAAGCAAGAGCATCTACATTGCACCCGAACTATTTGACATACCAATCAATGTGGGTGACCGTTCTTCTACCATACAGGATACCAGCTGTGCCTTGATGGGTACAAGATTTCCGGTAGAAGGTGATGCTGTTAGATTGTTCCTGCAATGGGGCAAGGGACTCCACGCCCAGCACCTGGATATGGACCTGAGCTGTAGGATTTCATACGATGACAGGATAGAGGAATGTGCCTACTATAACCTCACTTGCACCGGTGCCAAGCATTCTGGTGACATCAGAAGTATCCCAGAAATGGTGGGAACGGCAGAGTATATAGAATTGTCTTTGCCTGAGTTGGAGAAAGCTGGTGCTAGATATGCGACCTTCACCTGCAATGCATACTCCTGTGGTTCTCTGTCACCCAATCTTGTAGTGGGTTGGATGAATTCCGTCAATGAGATGACAATCTCCGAGAAGGATGGCGTTGCCTACGATTCATCATGTGTTCAGCACATGGTTAGAGTTGGTGACGAGAATCTTTCCAAAGGACTTGTCTTCGGGGTTATGGATATAGCCAGGAGAGAAATCATTTGGTTGGAAATGCCTTTCTCAGGACAAACGCTTCGCTCTGCTTGTAGAGAAGACATAGAGGCACTGCTCAAGAGACTTCAAAGAAAACTCAAAATTGGAGAGCTGCTTCGATTAAAGGCAGAGGCACAAGGTCTTGAAATCCTGAATGAAGAGAACCAGGCTGACGAAAGCTACACCTACGACTGGGCCTTGAATCTGGCAGAGGTAAGCAAGTTCTTATACTAAAAAAGCGAAAATCTCATAAAGAAATAATGGCTAGCACGAGAGATATTACTCTCCTGCTAGCCATTATCATAGTTATCAAACCAGAGGCAAGCACCTAATTGCAGCTTCAAGTCCAAGCTTCCCTTGAAAAGGATGCCATGAATACCCACATGATTGGCTCCTTCTACATTCGCTGGCCTATCATCAATGAAAATGCTCTCCGAAGCCTGGAGGTGATAGCGATTTAATAGTCGCTGATAAATCTCCGGATTCGGTTTCACCATCTTCTCTTCCCCACTTACTACAATCCCATCAAACATGTCGAAAAGGCGGGCATGTACCTTCTTGACAATTGGAAAAGTCTCATGAGACCAGTTGGTAAGACAGTATAGACGATATCCTCTTTGCTTCAGTTCACACATGATCTCATAGATGCCAGGGATTTCACCACCATCCATATCTTTGTAACAGTACCAGTAGGCAACAATATAAGGAGCATACTTGGGATAAGCCTGTTTTAAATCAAAGAGACATTCATCTATAGGCTTACCCAAGTCTGTCTGATCATTCCATTCATTAGTGACCACATGATCGATCATCAACTTGGCTTTTTCCTTATTTCCACTGAAAAGAGTGGTATACAGGTTCATGCGCATCCAATTCACCAATACACTTCCTACATCGAAGACGATATTCTTGTATCTACTCATAGCAGTCTTATCCTTTAAACATTCACATAGAAAAATTCAGGCTGCTTAGGTTCCGAATACGCTTTCTCGAATTTCCAGCTGACAGCCTTATACAGCAGGCCACCGAAAAGTCGGGCATGCTCGGGACAGACCACGACACAGCGTCCGCAAGAGATGCATTTCTTTTCGTTGGGCTTGTAGGGTTCCTCCATAGTGATGGCTCCGACAGGGCACATTTTCACACAGGCATGGCAGGATGTACATTTTCCCTTACTCCCTTCTGGATGCAGAGGAATAGGCTTGGTATCACGATAAGGGCGATTCCCCTTTACCATCAGTCGGCTGACAGCAGACATCTTTGGAATACTGGATAAAATATCCATGCTCTTGACTGCAAATTCATGGAGTTTCTCCATATCATCCGCATTAGGTCTTCCTTCTGCTATCTTGGGAAATATAGAATGCTGGGCTATGACGGCTGCTGCTGAGAGCAACTTGAAGCCGTGGGATTCCATCAGATCCTTCAGTTCTATGAGCGTATCATCATATGCTCTGTTTCCATAGACTGATACGATGATGGCCGGGGTGTTGTTTCCCTGAAAACGTCTCAGGGAGCGAACTGCCATTTCCGGGACTCTACCAGCATAGGAAGGTACGCCCACTATCAGCAGATCACCATCACTTCCCAGCGAGACATCATCCTTCAGCACATCAGAGGTAATGTCATACTCAATAACAGGCTTCTGAAACTGGGATGCTATCTCACGAACGATACGTTTGGTGGAGAAAGTGGCACTAAAATAGGCCAAATGGATATTCTTAATGTTCATAATGTCTTTTGTTTCTTTTTGTTGGGTGCAAAGTTACTATTTTTAGGCGAAATCAGCGAGTGATTACTAGAATTTTGTTATCTTTGCAGAAGATTTGCTGCACTCGGCATCATATTGACGAGGATTTTTGAAAATAACAAAGGAACATACAATGATAGATACAAGACTGAAAGTTTTCAGAAGTGTGGCTACACTCCTGAGTTTCACTAAGGCTGCCAACGAACTATTCATCAGTCAGCCTGCCATCAGCAAGCACATACAAGAGCTTGAAAAGGAATATGGGGTGCAACTGTTCGACAGAATCGGCAATCGCATCCAGCTCACCCGTGCCGGACAACTTATGCTTAACCATGCCTGCAAGATTATCGATGCCTATCAGAATCTCAACTTCGACATGAAGAAGCTCACAGAGAAATCAGGTGGCGAACTGCGCATCGGAGCCAGTACCACCATCTCGCAATATGTTCTCCCCAAACTGATTGCAGAATTCAGGAAACAATATCCCGATATTCGTCTTACCCTACTCAGCGGAAATTCTCACGAGATAGAGGATGCGCTTGCTGCAGGAAGAATAGACCTAGGTATGGTGGAAGGCATCAAGCGGCAGCCCACCTTTAAATACACTCCTTTCATGAAAGATGAGCTGGTGGCATTCGTACATTGTTCTAATCCCCTAGCCCAACAAGATGAGATTTCCCTGGAATTTCTCAAACAGACACCGATTGTGCTGCGTGAATTAGGCTCCGGAACTTTGGATGTCATCCAAAAAGCCCTGCAAAAAAATGGTATTGATCTTTCCGATCTGAACATAGAGATGAATTTGGGAACCACAGAGGGCATCAAACATTTCGTGGAACATTCCTTAAGCATGGGTATCATCAGCGTAAGAGCCATCTACAAGAGTATCTATGAACAAGTTTTCAAGATCCTAGAAATTGAGAATCTGAAGATGGAACGAGAATTTCAGTTTGTCGAGAAGAGAGGCGAGACCGCCAAACTACAACAAACTTTCAAGAGATTCATAACCAGTGGTTATAACGCATAGTTATTCTGTATATACAACATCTCATGATTTTTCGTACCTTTGCACCCGCTTTTCAAAAGCGATAAACCGACAAAAAAAGAAAAATATGAGATTATCAGAACAAAGGAGCAGTATGCTGCATGGCATATTGCTCATCGCACTCTTCGCATGCGCTGCCTTCTACATCGGTGGCATGGACTGGGTGAAAGCTCTTTCGTTTAGCCCCATGGTGGTGGGCATCATCATTGGTATGCTCTATGCCAATAGTTTACGTAACAACCTGCCCGACACCTGGGTACCTGGCATCAAGTTTTGCAGCAAACGACTCCTTCGCACCGGCATCATCCTTTATGGATTTAAGCTCACCTTCCAGGATGTGATGGCAGTTGGGTTCTCTGCCATCGTGATGGATGCCATCATCGTATGCGGAACCATCGGCTTAGGAATTCTAGTAGGAAAACTCCTAAAGATTGACCGCAGCATCGCACTTCTCACTGCTTGCGGAAGTGCTATATGCGGAGCTGCAGCAGTATTGGGTGTGGATGGAGCCATTCGTCCGAAACCTTACAAGACGGCAGTAGCCGTAGCCACCGTAGTTATCTTTGGAACATTATCCATGTTCCTCTACCCTATTCTCTACAGGGCTGGCATCTTTGACCTATCACCAGATATGATGGGACTCTTTACGGGTTCCACTGTTCATGAAGTAGCCCATGTGGTAGGTGCAGCCAATGCCATGGGAGCCGAGGTGAGCAACAATGCCATCATTGTGAAGATGATAAGGGTGATGATGCTGGTACCGGTATTACTGGTGATAGCATGGACCGTTGCAAGGGATGTTGCCAAAAGAGACTGTTTGGAAAATACTGATACCAACAAGCCTAAAATCAGCATTCCATGGTTTGCCATTCTCTTTCTGGTAGTGATTGGATTCAATTCTCTTGGTTTGCTTCCGGAAAGCATAGTGGATTGGATTAACCAACTGGATACTTTCCTCCTGACCATGGCAATGGCAGCATTGGGAGCCGAGACAAGCTTTGACAAATTCAAGAAAGCCGGCATTAAGCCTTTCCTCTTGGCTGCTATTCTTTATTGCTGGCTCATCGGAGGTGGATATTGTCTGGTGAAGTTTGCCATACCTTATTTATAAGAATATCTATATAGAAGGTATATTATAACGACAGAGGAAAACATCCATGTGAAAAGTAGAACGATTCACAAATGGGGAAAGAAAAGCCGGAGAGATATATACATGATAGTATTTACATCGTCATAAACTGTAAGAGAAGCATTATTGATAGACTACAAGTTCCCTTGGGAGATTGATTATCTTCAACCTCTCGAACCAGAGTTTCATGGAAGAGCCTTGGTGGCGCTTGACATGGCTATTAATGATGTAGTAGTCGGCCTGGTATTCGTCCATCAGGTCAGAGAAAGCTGCCTTGATGCGCGAACACTTCTCGTTGATGGCATTATCAAGAGGGTTCGTCAGGCGATTCACTGTTTCTGTGATTTTATCGGGGTCGATTCTGTTGCCGATTTTTCGGTAGAGGGCAAACAGTTCCTCACGATGATCCACCAGGTTCTTGAACTCTATTCCTTCCGGGTGATTCAGAAAGAGCAGATAGAGGGCCTTGTGGATGGGACTGAGCTGTACTTCCCTGTTTCCATAGTCTGGGAGCAAGAAACGGTAATCTTCCGTGATGACCAGAGGGCTGAGGGTTGCCCTTGCTGCCTCGATACGGAGCTGTTCCAATACGGGCACACTGATGGCTTTTAACAAAAGATCGGTTCTACCTTCTGCTAAAAGCTGGGTGGAAAGCGTCTTTACCTGAGCGGCTTTCTCCTCTGGGGGCATATTTCTTGTTTCTTCTTGCATACTGGTTGCAAAAGTACAAAAAGAATGAGAAAAATCGTTTCTCACCAAGAAAAAATCTTCTTTTGCAAGGCTTGCGTTTGATTTTTTATCGGGAATCTGATTCTTTATATGTATTTTTGTGCCCAAATTGAAATTTAGAAATGATGAAAGAAGATTGGACTCCTATAGATTTCGGGCAGACAGAAGACACTACCAGGAACATCATCAAGGTGATTGGTGTGGGTGGTGGCGGATGCAATGCCGTTAAGAATATGTATGCAGAGGGTATCGTGAACGTGAGTTTCGCCGTCTGCAATACGGATAGTCAATCACTATCCAAGTCGCCTGTGCCGGTAAAGATCATGCTCGGAAAGAGTGGTTTGGGTGCAGGGGCAAATCCCGAAGTGGGAAGAAGTGAGGCTCAGAATACCCAGGAAGACATCAAGAAACTGCTGGACGACGGAACCAAGATGGTTTTTGTTACTGCCGGAATGGGTGGTGGAACGGGTACGGGTGCCGCACCTGTCATTGCCGGTATTGCCAAAGGGATGGGCATCCTTACCGTTGGCATCATCACCATACCTTTCTACTTCGAGAAGCGAAAGAAAATTGTCAAGGCTCTGCAGGGTGTAGAAGAAATGCGCAAGAACGTGGATGCCTTACTCATCGTCAACAACGAGCGTCTCTGCGATGTTTATGCCGACTCCGAGATTACCGTAAAGGATGCCTTCAAACTGGCAGACAAGGTACTGAGCGATGCCACCAAGAGTATCTCGGAACTCATCACCGTGGAGGGAACCATCAATCTTGACTTCCGTGACATCGAGACTACCATCAAGAGCGGTGGTGGTGCTATCATGGCCATGGGTAGAGCCAGTGGTGAGGGAAGGGTTCAGAGTGCCATCAAGAATGCGTTAGACTCTCCTCTGCTCTATGGCAGCGATATCAGTAATGCCCAGCGCATCCTTTTCAATATCTACACTTCCAGCAAGCACCCTATCTTTGTGAGGGAGATGAGAGAAATTGATGCCTTCTTTGATGAACTGAACCCTGACATCAAGGTGATTTGGGGCCTTTCTGATGATGACAGTTTGGATGAGGATGCCAAAGTCACCATTCTGGCAACTGGTCTGAACAATGAGTTGACCGAAGATATTCCTGAAAGTTCTTCTGTATCGAAGGATGAGGAAGACTATCAGAGAATCATCGACAAGCTCTATCATCCTATCAGAGACAACTTCCAGACGCTAGCAAATAAAACTGGGCAAAAGCAAGAAGCAGAATCTATAGATAACATCAATCCAGATGCTACCGAGAAGGAAGCTACTATTGCCCATCAAGAAGAGTCAGGAAATGAGTCAGGAAATGAGTCTGGAGAAGAGTCCGCTAAGGTTTGGGTGGAAGACAATCCTCCTACAGCAGAAAACTCAAGAGAAGTTCCTGCTGAACCGCCTATCGCTAAGCCAAAGTCATGGACATTAGGTGGAAGAATCAAAAATGGGCTGAAGAAAATAGCAGAAGATCTGGACATCATCACTTACGATGATGAAAACTACAAGTAGTTGATGATGACCCATGACACATAGGTAAAAATCACAATACATTTATAAGGGAGGATTCCATAGCTTTTTGGGGTATGGAATCCTCCCTTACCCTACTTAGATTTTCATTTCTTCATAGTCCAGTCCGAAGACATCCGCTACGGCCTTGAATACCACCTTTCCATTTACGATGTTCAAACCTCTATACAGGGCTTTATCCTCCTTGCATGCCTTTCGCCACCCCTTATCAGCAAGCGCCAGTGCATATTTCTGCGTAGCATTGGTCAAGGCTGTAGTAGAGGTATTTGGCACAGCACCTGGAATATTGGCTACTGCATAATGCACGATTCCATCAACCATATATATCGGATTGGAATGTGTGGTTGGATGCGATGTGAAGGTAATGAACCCATTTAAAAGTGAGTTTATGCAAACTCCTCATAAAAAATTTAAGGGAAAGAGTGGAGAACTTTTTTAGTTCCCCACTCTTTTGTAACTTAGCCACATTACAGCAGTGGGCAAAACTTGAAGACTAAGAGGTCGTAAGTCTTGCTCGCAAGCTTTCCATGACGAAGTGGGATACCACAAGTCTTTAGCTTGTGAGTAGTTCAGATCAACCCATCTTCTCACAATCGAAATATGAGCGGGTCATGCAGTAAGGAGCTATTTCAATACCATATTTGCTCAGGAATAATTGAGCCAGCATGGGTTGTTCACGAGTTACACCGATAGGCGGTGTAGTTGATGCAGTGCTCGTCTCCACAAACATGCCTTTTTCAAGGCGTTGTCTCTTGTCCTTACAAGCGGCATTGCCGCTTCTCTTAACTGAAATTTTCCAAAGTGCCATAATCTATGAATTTTATGTATTATTTTTAATGCCACTGATGAGTGACTTCTTCCAGGCTCCCTCTTAGAGGATGTAGCGCATGAATCCGTCATTCGCCATCTGTACCATTATGATTATATTTCAATGTTGTTATAAAACGATGGTGCAAAGGTCGGCATAAGGTATGCTAAATAAGGGCACTACCTTCAAGAAAATGAGAGATTAGACTTCAAGACTATTATTCCGATACAGAAATATCAGTAGCAACTACCGTAATTTGTATCTGTTGACCTAACGCCGGATTGTAATCAAGAATAAGATCCACAGTTCCATTGTTATCCTTAGTGGTCATAACAGAGTCAGCAATAGTCCTTAAAAGTTCATTCTCTTCAGGATTGAGCATAGAGGAATTTGTCCAGCTATGTCCTGTTACTAAGTGGACAATAGCATTTCTCCCATGAGGCAACATATCATACTTGCAAACAAGATCTGCCATATAGCTGGCTGCATTAGTCGTTCCATCAACGTATGATTGAATGGTGACGGTGGCAAATCTGCCGGAAAAGAACAGTTTGCAGAGTTGACCAAGTGCAAGACTGTTAGCTTCGACCGATAATGCCGGTAAGACTTGCACGATGAAACTGCCAATGGCTTCCATTCTTTCATAATAAGTCTCCATGAATGCCTGCCGAAAAAGACGTTTGCGCTTTGTTTTGTTAACATTTTTATCGCCATACCAGACATTTTTCTTGGTATCCTCTATCATTTCTTGTTTCTTAAAAGGAAGAAGTTCTCTTTTTGATGGAACATACCCACCATTATTAAGTATGATCGTCTTTAATTCCTTAACTTTCGACTTGAAATCAATGTTGGCAAACTCTTTCTTTTGTCCTTTGGTAAAGCCATAGAAGGACGTATGCCACAAACAACAAGCGACGATTTCTGCATCAGTGACATGTACGTCAGCATCAAGGACAATCTCTTTAGTGAGAGAATGCTCCCACAAATCTCCTTCCATAGGAAAAGCATCAAGATGGGGACCTGTGCCATCGTCCCAGTCTTTCATTGTAATATGGCACACATCACCATTGGAATCATCATGACGTTTAGGAGTCATCTGTTTGAGCATATCATAATGTAGCTTAAACCATCCTAGGCTGTCTTTTGCTTCGGGATACATGTTTACTATATGCGGTGCCACCTCTTCAAAGGTAACAATGTTGAGAAATTCTTTATACGTCATTGAGAATAGATTTTAAATTTGATACCAAAATTTAAATGGGGCTATGCGAATATGTCCATAGCCCCAGAAAGATTGGCGAGAACTTCTCTAAATAATATTTTGTAGCTCTTCAACAACCTTCCAAATCAGTTCTTTTGTCTCTCTGATGAAAGCATCGGTATCCTTCAAGCGATTGGTAAGGCCAAGCTTGCCTATCCAGATTACGTTGCCATTAGTATTTAACATAGGCGTGAATGACTTGTCAATTTCTGTCAGCTTTTTGGAAGCAGCATCAAATATTTTATCTTTCACATGGTTCTTTATGGAATACCTTACTCCAACAGATTTATCTCCCTTTTGATTCACAAGCGAGATGATAATATCGGATTTACCTTCTTCGTCTGGAATATAGAAACTAGTACTATCTTTAGACTCTTCAAAGACTTCCAATCCCAAGTTATATTTGCAGTAATTGGAAAGACTGGCATAAATATCCTCCCAACGAAGGGCGGTTTCATGCTCAATCTCATCACGGTCATTTCTTTTCTTTATAAATGATTCAATGATGTCTTTTGATTGATTATAGAATTCTCCGTAATCAATAGGTACATGATCCTGCTCAAAAGCTCTCTCCAAAGCTTTACCGACCAATTCCATTTGCTCTCTCGCCCAAAATGAAGAAGTATGTTCAATACCATAAACAGGGATACCGTTTATTACCCCGTAATCAAGTTTGACAACATCACCAAGTAAACGGGTGGTACTATCCAATAACAGATTCATACAATTCTTTCCACCCAAGCAAATAATGTGCTTAGGGCGAATAATATCTATCAACTTTTTTGTATATTCAATTGATACCTTCTGTGCCTCTTTGACTTTTAAGTCATCAAGACCTGTTTCCTTAGGTGTTGAAAAGAAGGTGGCATTAGTGAGTACAAAACGACTTTCATCGTTCAGTAAATCACCTATCTTACCATAACCAAGGATGGAATGCAGTCGTCTTACGATATGCCATTCAAAGATATTGAGATGAGGGTTACCCTCTTTCGTGAAATCACAATTTCCACGCAGTAAATCTTCGGGTTTGGCAAAACGCTTTTTCTGATAGTTCCCTCCATGCCCAGGGTTTATACCAATGACATTAGCTCAACAGGCTTGTCGTCTGTGAGTAAGGTAAGGTCTGACTGAGTGTAAAAATCCAAATCAAGCGTATACGCCTCTTTTGAATAGAAATCATAGGCCACGTCAGCCCATGCTCTTAGTTTTTCTTGAATATTCATATTCTCCATTGATTATAGTTAAATTTAGTGATTATTCTTATTAATTAGATTGACCACCACTTTCACCATCACATCCTTCTCTTCTGTGCGGCTCTCGGCAATCATCAGTGTGAGAGCGACGAGGGTGTTGTCAGCAATGCGCTTGAGTCCGTCCTGGCCATAGAGTTACTTCAATAATCTTATTCTCTGTCATATCTCTTTGTCCTCCTTATACTTGTTCCACATGCTCTTTACCTTTCCGGCTATCTCCTTACGGAGCCAACAAGGTTCAAGAACTTCAAGGTATTCACCATTCCAAAGCAGTTCCTGCTGGAAGTCGAATGTCGGTCTGAGATACAATTTAAAGATGCTGTATTCATCTGTCTGCTTAATCTCTTTCTGTGACTTATGCAGAGGAAGGTCACGCAGGTAGTTGGCCTGACTGGCACTGACCTTGATTTTAACTTTTTCCATGTCGCAATCATCGCCGGGCATTACACCGATGCAACCCTCAAAGTATTCCTGCGGATCAAACTCTTCTGGATATTTAAAGGTATGGCTCGAAAGACGGAAGTCTTGAATCCGGTCGAGACAGAAGACGATGTCTTTTTCTGCCGGCCAATTACGTCCCACCATATACCAGCGCTGACGGAAAAGCTTTACGCACAATGGCATCACGTAATGATCGTGCGTGCTACCTTTCCAGTAGGTAAAATAGGTGATGTGAATGAAGCGATTCTTCTTCATTGCATCTATGATGAGCTCCAGATATTCCCTACCACTGGGCACGTCTTCAAGGATAATCCTGTTTTTGATTGATTTGCTTTCAAGAAGAAAGCTGCTCACTGACAGTGTACTCAATAGCCAATTCCCAATGTTTCCACTCTTCATGTCATTCTCATTGGCGATGTAATACCTATAAGGTGCTGTGTTTTCGCATTCTATCGACAAGCCAAAGGTGTCGAAGATATTCCACTTCCACTTGTGAAAGGTGCGCTTCAACATCTCCTCACCTCCGCTCAAATCCACATTGTCCATCCAGCGTCGGTTCAGTTCCTCGAAGGAAATCTTATGTGCCCGATAGATGGTCTCCACAATCCACACGAGCTTGTTGGTTTGATTAAATGCCATATTTGTATATTACATTAATTGTTTTGATAACGTTTCGCCTGCAAAGATATTGCTATGGTGTGTATTTTTTGTTCACACCTGCATCTTTTTTTCCAGAACTAGAGATTTCTGACAGAATCAAACAGAAAATGGCATTTGTTTTCATGATCATCCAGGTGAAAGCCATTGATACCACTTCCTGAGTCACAGCAATGAGGGGGCCTTAAAAGAAACTTCTTTATAGGTATCGCGAATATAGACTCCTTACCTATTGCAACGATGATTCTTACCATCTCCTTATCGCCCCATGTCCAATATCAAGGAGCCAGGTTTTTACTTTGCAAAATTACGACAAACGTAAACCTGCAAGTACCGCCTAAAGGCTATTTCTGATTTTTTGTCTAAGCAGCCGGTAGCTACCGAAAAAAATACAGAAATTCCTTGCATCATGTTTACCCGTATTTATCGTATTTGCTTGCACGTAAAAAGCCTATCACCTTTTAATCTTCGGGATTTGGGGAGAGGGAATAATATTTTTAAATTACTAGTTGCAGCAGGTCTGTCGTGGGTTCACACGGAAAACGAGTATTCATATGATGTTACTTTTTGTTCTTGGCGTTTCAGTTCTTGCAGTTGTTACAGCTTACTCTCCTGAGAAATGGAAAGACATAATAGATAAAGTTAATGAATGATTTTTTCACAGTTCATAACAGGCTGCATGAAGAAATCGTCCCACAAAATACAGAGAACTAGTTTTTTGCCTTACTATTTCTAGCCTAGAATCGGAAACGTAGAAGAGTCCTTTGTTGCTGGAAGGTCTCAAGAAAGAAGAGAAGTGCTACACCATAATATTTTGGGTAATACTTCTCTTTTTCCATCTATCACATAATAGCAAAGACAACTTCTCCCCTCTCTTCATTTTCACACTACTAAAAAGGAAAAAGGGCATATTTCTGCGATTTAAGACATTGTTGCAATTTTACCGAGGAAAGTTTCATTGCAAATCATCCAAGAGCCTGGTCTCCCATACAAATCAAGAAAAAGAAGGCTTTCTCTTGATTTGAAGCCCCCTGTACCTATCTCTTCTCATATCACCAAACTTGTCTTAGGATTCTACAAGCATTTATTTCCTTATAATTTTGTCGCAGCAAACTCAAGAATGCCTATATGGAGTACAGAGGAAAAGGTCCAGAACCAATACTACAGGAGAAGGAGAGATGAAAAATCTGTTAATTGCCGCAAATCCCATATCTTTATAATTTTGTCGCACCAAATCTCCAAGAGTTTATAATTATGTCGCAGATGGGTTTATATTTTTGTCGCATCATCTTATAATTATGTCGCAGGTAGCTAAAGGGAGATATTATAAATCAGTTAGTTATAGATACTGAAAAAATAAGCCAAAAATAGAGATTTAAAAAAGAGCAGACTGGCAAGAAGACTTATAGTGGTGTTTCTTATTCCGTTATGATGAAGAAAGGGAAAACTCCCAGCTTCATGGAGGGAAAGTTTTTGAAAGCCAAGCCGTATAAAGAAAAAACAGACTTTTTTGCGCGTTAATATATGTTTCTTTATGTTAGATGATGTTATCATATGGTACATATATTAATCATCCTCATTCTAATGGTGCGACATTTTTATAAAGAGCTAAATCGAAGCAATCCTGAAAAATACTATTAATGCGAAATAATATATAGTAAGGAAAGCCATTTAAAAGACAAAAGAAGAACAGTTTGAGCCAAACAATTCAAGTTCGTTTCATTAAAATATACCTGCTAAATTCAGATTACCAGATAGATATATGAATATTTCTATTATTTAATTGGACAATGATTACTCTAATATATCACTTCTAGTAATCACATCTATCCTAACAAACCATCTTATATGCAAAAAACGTTAATCTAGATTCATATTATACCCTTATAATTTTGTCGCAGCAAAGCACCTAAGATTTATAATTATGTCGCAGATGGGTTTATATTTTTGTCGCACCATCTTATAATTATGTCGCAGGTAGCTAAAGGGAGATATTATAAATCAGTTAGTTATAGATACTGAAAAAATAAGCCAAAAATAGAGATTTAAAAAAGAGCAGACTGGCAAGAAGACTTATAGTGGTGTTTCTTCCTCCGTTATGATGAAGAAAGGGGAAACTCCTAGCTTCATGGAGGGAAAGTTTTTGAAAGCCAGGCCGTATAAAGAAAGAACAGACTTTTTTGCGCGTTAATAAATGTATCTTTATGTTAGGTAGTGTTATATTAAGGTCTTCTTATTCTTTCTAATATAAGTCATAATCCTCACGCATAACATGCAAATTCATGAGTTTGCTGCTATTCCGTCCTAATTCAACCAATAATTTTGTCGCGATAACATTTCTATAAATACTTATACCATATTGAAGCAAAGGACTTTATAGTATACCTTCTATATATTTTATTTGCTCTGAACATACATCATACGACAGAATAATAAACCAATTAAACCTATTTGCGACAAAAATTCAACGAAGTCGTAAAACGTTCTACTTTTATCTGATTTCCTTTATTTTTTTGTCGCAGATATATTAGATAGTAATCCCCTGCCCTATTTGGTATTTCTATTTTTGTCGCAAGTTACTTTATTAAAATCATTCAATTCACTGATAAACAAACAAATACAATCATGTTGCGACAAAATTATAATTATCTTATACTTCGATTTTTGGCGTATATTACGACACAATTATAACGTTAACTTCTATCCTGGAATACTTCACCTATAGAATTAGATTTGGTTTATAATTTTGTCGCAGTAACATGGAATATTCCTTAAAGTCTTTCTTCATCAAGCTCCCTAAAATCACGCTATACAATTAATAAAGTATTCTTTTTACAGCCTTTATTTATTGAGAATACTCCATAATATGCCATATCACATGCGACACAATTATAGTTATTATGATTTTATTTGCGACATAATTATTAAATAGTCGTTTTTAAAATCATATTTTTTGGTTTTTTATAATTTTGTCGTAGCAAAGTGCCAGTTAAAAAATTGATAATCATTCCTTTCTATATATTATAATTTTGTCGCAGCGATGTTTTAACTCTCAGAGATTCAAAAGTTTATATATTATATCCAAATCCCTAAAACTCAAGCCCGGACAAAATTATAAACTTAGCGTGATTTTGCCTTTAAACTCTGGCTTTTCTTACTATAAAAACAATTATCATTTATAATATTGTCGTAATAAGATAGGTAACCTATGTTAAAGTATTACTTTAATGAAAACCAATAAATTAATTAAATCCAACACACTGCAATATAATTATAAGTGATAATAATAAAAGATTACTCAAAAGAAGAGTTGTGAAATAACTTTGTTTACGACAATCCATATTATATATATGTCGTAAAGTAATTCAAAATATTATTTTTACTTATAATTTTGTCTCATCTATTTTCTAATCTGATACCATGTTTTTTACGGTCAGAACTCAAATTGCCCTATTGATTTTCAATAAGTTATAGAATGACTTCCTGCTTTTTGAACTCATTGTTTCTAGATTTTATAATTTTGTCTTGTCTTTTAGAGGTTAAAAAAATGTAATTTACGACTCTTTTAAGAGAATTGTCGCAGAAATTATGTATTTTTGTGCCCAAAATTAAAATCATACAGCTATGGCTAAAGCGAAGAAAAAGGAAGAAATTGAGGAGGTCGTTGCAGAGGTAATACCTTCTGGCGATGAAGGAGGCAAGATTGCTAAGAAGAAATCTGGGCGTCCTAAGAAAGTTGATGGATTGATACTGGCAGAAAATCCACACTATTTTATTTCTCAGCCAAACGATGTTACTCAGGCAATCAGCAATCTTTCTGCAGTTGAGAGAAATTGTTGGTTGCAGATTCTTCGTGGTATACAGAAAAACAAGGATCTTCCAGATGGACATCCTGAGAAGTATCAGCTTACCCTGACTCGTAGCCAGCTGCTTGAATGTGTATCCGGGCATAGCTCAAACTTGGATTATGCCTTCAATGCATTAAAGAACATCACTGATTCAAAGAAGGTCTTTCATTCCAAAGACGGTCACCGCATTTATGCTGGTTTATTGTCGTATGTGGATGAGCATCCTGATCAAGAGACCTACACTGTGGGTATTACTCCAGTACTCCTCCCCTACTTTACCAACCTCTCATCTGAATTTACTGTCTTTGACATGTATATCGAGATGAGCTTCAAGAGTGTGTACTCACAACGCTTCTATGAATTCTGCTGTCAGTATCGCAACAAGGAAGACAAGATCTTCTTCATGACCGTTCATGATATCAAGAAGATGTTCAACCTTCTAGAAATTAAGGATGAAAAGGGCAACATTATCCAGAAAGAACAGTATAAAAACGGTTCTGATTTCAAGAAGCGAGTGCTTGACAAGGCTAAGAACGACATCAGGAAACTCTACGAAAAGGGACTTTGTGACGTTTGTTTTGATTATAAGGTTAAGAGCAAGAACTCCAGAGGTGCTGTTACTGCCTACTATTTTATCATTGAAACAAATGGTAATACTGCAAGACTTGGTGCAAAGAAGCCGATTACACCAACACAGATTAAGATTCTGTCTGAAGGTTATGGTGCAAAACTGACCAAGATCATCACCCAGATCAACACCTTCCTTCGTGCGCATTTCAGAGTTGAGCAGTCCAGCTATTATATCACTGCCATCAGCAAATCTGTTTCTACAGTTGACTCGCAGTCAGAAAGAATTGAAATTCTAGAGAAAATTGCCAAGCAGCTGAAGAAAATAGCCTTGAGATATAGTAAAGATGATTTTGATACTAACGAGAGAAAAATCTGTGGTTCAGTATGCAAGATGCTCTATGAAGATTATGGTGTTCCGTATATGAATGGAAAGCCAGGTAAGGGAGTACAAGGTAGATTGTTTGACGATTAATACATAAGATTATGGTGAAAATAATATCTAGTTTCAATTCATCCATTCCATCTGTGCGCAAAGTGAAGAATTGGTTGCAAACTGACCCACATCACATTTGGCATGGTAGAGATAGGTTGGTTGTATTCTTTATCCTGGCTGGCGATGAAGCTGCCAATGCATTCATTCCACTAGAAGAAGTTGACTTCTCGGAACAGGATGAAGGCCTGAGAATGATTTTAGAATCTACTCATCATGAGGAAAAGGAGAAAAGGAATTATTATCAGCAAGTGTATTTCAAGCTCAATGCTCATCTCGACGCACTGGATGACCTGAACATTCAGCTTACCTCTACTTCTAAAGATGAGGATTTAGACTATTATAATCAAATTGTTGATAGCATCCATGAGCAGCATGAGAAGTTGATGAATTTTATCAATGATGTTTTTGTATGGAGAGACAGGAAGGATATGGGGGCCTATCTTGGTGAGATCCCATCTGTTGAAATCTCTGAGGAAGAATAGTATATACGGGGCATGTCTTCAGCAAGGCATGCCCTTTCTCGTTGTATTTTGTCCTCTCCCCTACCCTATTCTGTAACATATTTCCGGCATTTTCCTTTACCTCTTACTTGCATTAATACCTGGATATTTTCCCATCTGTATTATTCTTGATTGAACGCTATCATTAAAAGTTTGTATGTTTGAAAGTTTGTAAGCACACTTACGTGTAGATTACTTTACTTGATTGTAGTATAATGTAAATTGCTGATATATAGAATTATATCTTATTTGCAGGTTTGCAAACATGTTTGAAAACAAATAAAGATGTTCGCTATTTACTGTATTTTAGAATCCATTTTGTTCAGAGCATGGGAATTAGTTTATCACCTACCCTACTTGCTTATTGTATTTGCAACGTGGCGATAGTAAACCTATATAGTTACCATGAGAATGGAATCGTCTGTTGAAAACTACATAAAAGTAGGGAGTCTTGACTATAGATTAAGAATGGGGTAAATCAACTTTAGTAGTCGTTACATATGACTGAAGTAATGATACAAGAGATGGAGGATGCTGCAGCCTGGTTATCGACTATTCATGGTGAGGAGTTAATGCAAGAAGCCGCTGTTCCAAAGAAGATTGTTGCAGAGGACTTTTTGGGGGCGGAACTGCGGCGTTATACAATCCAATTGTAAAATGAATGGATATAATGGCTAAGCGACTTGCAGAATCTGAAGGCTCTACTTATAAAAATTCTGATTTTTCGTTAGAAACTCCTTCTGGAAACTTATGAACAGTTGCCATGAAAGTTCATGATTGAAGATATAAGTGATTACATAGATGATTTGTGACTGCCGTAACACGAATTTGTATCAGATGCTGTTATTAATTATATTTGGACAGACTTAACAGTCATAGTTGTATAAGATACCTGCTACCCTACCCCATCAATAATCTATCTTACATACTTTTTGTTATTCTTTACTATCTTATTTTGTATTGAGCTTTCCAAATCTTTTCACCTGATGATGTGTTCTCTTTTACTTTCAATATTTGTTTGAAAGTTTGAAAACCTACAAATAAGTATGTTTGTATCTTTGTATTGTATTTTTTAATACATTAATATATAGATATATAGCTATAGTATATGTTTACAGTTATGTTTGAAAACAAAATAAACTGAAAAATGGAAAATCCGTACGCAAACATATTGAATTTGTCACTCTTCCATTTTTTTGAATCTCTATATATCATTGTGCTCTCTGCTTCTTTCTTTTTCAAGATATATTGTTTGCTCGTTTAATTGCTAGTTTGTCTGGTTGAATCTTGTTCTTTTGATCTCAAACATTCTTGTTTCTTTGTAACTTGGTAAACATGATATTTTGTTTTAGTATGTTTTATTATCTGTATTGGTGTCTGATTTTCATTATATCGTTGACTTTGTGAAAAATTTCTTGAATGTTTGAAAATATGTATTTTGTGAAGCTGTTTACTTCTAAACATGAAAAACTGAAAACATGTTAACTTGAAATATATAAAGTCAGAATACGGGTTATCATATTATGATCTCTTTTATTCAATATCTTTTGTTTACATGTATGTTTGTAAACTAAAAAACAAAAATGTTTGTAATAGAATCGTTTTATCCTGGTTCAGTCTGTTAACTGTTACATGAGTTTAATTGGGTATCTATTTTGTATGTTTGAAAACATGTTTCATTGAATCCTTGTTTTTTATACCTTTAAATTCATGATACACTATGACTTTTTTTTATTCCTGTTTACTTTCTCTCATATTTATTTATATATTCCTACTTTACTGAATTCTTTGTATGTTTGAATGATTGTATCTTTGAAAGTTAGAATTAGTTTTTCTGGTGTTCTTTGAGCTGTTAACTTACTGATATGTAGCTTATTAATATGCTTTTAATATTGCTGACCTGAAAACATGTATGTTTGTATACGTGTATTTACTATTGTATATTATAGGGTTTTATGTTGTTTTGTTTTACTATTTGTAATGTACTTTATCACTTGAAATTCATTGTTTTTTCTAGTTTTGATCTTACTCTTTTTGTTTGTATGTTTGAACGTTTGGTTGTTTGTTTGTTTGGATGTTTGCAAACTTGCTGGTGTGTCAAATGTCCTTAAGTCTTTTTAGTTTGTTTGTAAACACGTATGTTTGGTTACATGTTTCTTCGTTTCCTATAACTTTTTTACATTCCTATTTTATCTGTTAGCTTGCTTACATGAATACATGTAACTTTGTATGTTTGGTTGTTTGGATCTTTGCAAACCGATAATTACGTATATTTGATTATCTGTATGTTTGATTTCAATTAAACAAAGTCTTTTGTTTTTTTATTACACAGGTTCCTTTGAAAGCTTGCTAACATTTTCTTTGGTTGTTTGATTGTTTGATAGTTGGCAAACTAGGTAGAATGTAAACGTGTATGATTGAAAGCAAACATGTTTGTATTTAGCATTTCTGTTTCTTTACCTTTATGATGCATTTTATATTTACTTTCTTTTTTGTAGGACCGCAATCATGTATGTTAGAAAATGGTTTGTTTTTTATTGATATCTTTATTTAATTACTCAATAATGTATTATATGCCTTGTTATGTTATTCTGTTCTCCGCTTAAAAAAATAAGTCCTATGATTTACTTATGTCGAGAATTCTTTCGGTGGTTGGACAGAGAAAGCTTCTGAAGGTGACAAACAATGCCATCCAACGTGCACTCGGTTGTTCTTTCTCTCAGACGCTTTGCAAAGATAATCATTTTGGGGGAGGTATGTTTCTTGATGATGTATATAGAGTGGAGTAGGGAGTTTGGTGTTTCCGTCTGGAACTTCTATCAGCTCTACTTTTCTTTATAGTGTTGCTTAACTGTCTTTTCTATATTTTATGGTTTGATTATAGATATACTTTCTAATGTATATAAATGGGCTTTTCTTCGATACTTTGATTTATCTATAAGATTTGTTTTTCCTGTTCCTTTTCCTTTTTTATACTCAGTTCGTTTATGTTTGAAAGTTAGTACGTTTGGCTGTTTGTAAAACCGAAAGCTAAAAAACATTAAAACATGTATGTTTGAAAACCTTTTTAATTGTTTTTTTATAAACGTTTGATTAATAGTATAATATAAGTTATTTGATGCTTGCAAACATATATGTACACAAACATGTTTGCAAAATATTATGTTTGAAAACAAACTTTTTTGCGATTTCTCTTGTTTATTTCAATTATTTAATGTATCTTTGCACCATAAATTAATAATTAAAAGTCAAAGATATGGAAAATAGACTGAAAATGATCTTGGCTATCGTCAATAATAAGGGTGGCGTTGGCAAAACGACTACAGTGCAAAATCTTGCAGCTGGTATGCTCCGAAAGGATAAGAATCTAAGAATCCTTGAGATAGACTTGGATCCTCAGTGTAACTTAACCCTTTTGAACCATGCTCCAGAAGGTTGTGCTACTGTTTTTGATTCTATGATTGCTTGTAAGGGTCTTCCTATATACAAGTCTAAGATAGGTGCGTATTATGTTCCAGGTTCTGCAAAAATGCAGGATGTTGATCCTTTCCTTCAGAATACCGGATCTCCTCGTCAAGTGTTAGGAGCTTGCATCAGCAGTCCTTGCATAGATTTTACCGGTGAAGGTATCACTGATCCTATAGATTTCTTTGACTATATCTTCATTGATTGCCCTCCAGCATTGTCTCAGTCAACTTACAATGCTATGGTTGTTGCCAGTCATTTGCTTATACCAGTTCAGATGGAAGGACTTTCTGTGAATGGTTTGGCTGCCATTCTTGGAGCATTGAATGAGGTAAAGAATGGCAGATTTGCCTTGAATAAAGATCTTGAATTATTAGGTCTGTTACCTGTAATGCTGGATGAGAGACCTCGCATTGTCCGTCAGGCGCTGGGTTTTCTTAAAGATATATATGGTGATAAGGTCTTGTCGCATGGTATTCGACGTTGCATCAAGGTAAATGAAGCGCAGACAGAGCTGACTGACCTGTTCTCATATTCACCTTATTGTACAGCAGCAAATGACTACTCTTTAGTAATTAAAGAATTGTTTAATCTATAAATATTTAGAATTATGGCAGGAAAGGATTTTCGCGCAGCGTTTAGTAATATGAATCAGGCAGTACGTCCTGGTAATGAACAGCCTGTTGTTAAGAAACAGAAGATGTCTCTTGCAGAGAAAAGAGCCACTATGCATGGTGTTCAGACTTATTTGTCTGATGAAGACTATGAGCAGCTTATGCTCACTAAGATTAAGACAAAAAAGAGTTGTGAAGAGATATTACGTGATGCTTTAAAGCAGTATATTCAGGCATTTAAGTAAAATGTCTGCTAAGAGATAGGGTTGGCCATTGACTGAGATTGTTGGATCTTAGGCAATGGCTTTTTTTGTCTTAAGCTGTACTGATGTTTCCTTGTTTTTTTCTAATGTAAAGAGAATTAACTTTTTATACTATTGCGTTGTTTGTCTATGTATTATATCTATAGGTAATTTCGATATAAAACCTCGTGCTTTTTCTGTCTGACTTACCTGTCATCAGTTGCTTTTTGACGTGCAAAGGTATGGCAGGCTTGTCAGATACCAAACACCACATTTCTGTTATCTGCAGAGAATCTTTTCAAGCAGCCTTCCACAATCAGAGATTGGGTATTCCAGAAAAGATTCTCTACAGATTGTTGGGTGTTCTGACTTCTTGAGCCTTCCATCTTTTAAGCACGTAAAAAGGCAAAGTGATGACGGGTATGCCGGAATGACTTAAAAAAAACTCGGATTTTACGATAGCAAAAGTCTTAAAAAGGCTGTGAATCTGAAATCCAGAATAAATTCAAGTTGAACTTTAAAGGATTAAGAACATGACAGAGACAATTCAAATCAAGGTTCCCATGTGGAACATCGAGAGAGAGACAGGTTACAAGCCACGTACCACATTTTGGCAGGATTTCTCCATAGCTGATGCTTTTGGAGGGGATGCCGTTACAGACACATTCCATCGTGCGTTCAATGAATGGAAAGACAATTGTGTTTACATTACTGAACTTGTTATGGTGTTGAATCATAAGATTGCCCAGTGGTATGAAAAAAACATGGAACTAGCCAAACTTTACGATAAGTATTATCATGCAGCAGCTTGTTACGCAGAGGATAATCTCAAAGGGGCTAAGCTACAGTATTATTATAGAGTAACAGATTAAAGAAGGAAACGGCAAGGCTAACCACCTTGCCACAACTTTTTCAACATGGCTGACATTTTAGATGATGAAATTTTGGAGTTGGAAGGTCTTTTTGCATCAGACAACTCAAGTATGAGAAATCGGCATATAGAGTTTGCCAGACGTGATTATGTAAAGCTCAAGCAGTTGGGGTATGTCCGTGCTCCTTCTGAACTTAAACTCAATGAGTATCTTTGGGTTGACGTACTTTCCTACTTGCAACCACGCACTCAAGTAGAGAAGATTGAGGAAAACCTGGAAATTAGAATATTGCAGCATCCCAATGGATTGTGGACATATGGGGTTTTTGTAAGCTATGGAACCAGGGGATGGTCTTTCTTGCCTGGTCTTTTTACCGGTCTTTTTCGTTCCGAGAATGAGGCGCATGATACGGCTATCAATAGCCTAGTCAGATTTCTACAGGAAGACAAGAAAGCAGCTAAACTTGTGAAGAAGTTAAAGGGTCGGCTTTCTGGTACCCTGCAGTTGGACTTGTTTGCTGGTTTTGTCTTTTAGCAGGGAGTGGGGGAGAGGCTCTATCTAGGGTTCCTTCCCTCGGTTCGGCTGCTTTCTTAGGGCGCAGCCGTCCGTCATAACAGGAGGTTATGCCGGATAAATAGGTATCGCAGATGCTTGCCTGTTGGCTGATTTTTTATATCTATCTTTTTCAGAGAAGTTTGGAGAGTTGCAATGGGGGGAGGCTACCTTCTAACAGATAAGTAGGAGGTCATGCAGGCGATATGAAAGAATCTGCTTCCTCTTCCTTTTGCTTCACTTTTTTGAAGATGGTGGCTTGGTCTTGGAAGGTGGTAGTCCTTTGCCATCCTTGTGACAGGTCTCTTTTGTTATAGGTAATCCTCCTTTAGCTTGCTCTTCTTGAGGGAGGAGTGGCTGGTTTTTGTGGTGATGGGTCTCGGAGTCCTGGATGAAAAGAGGTTAGGGGTATTCTCTCTTTTCTCGGTGATGTTGATGGATACGCAGGGATTTGGCAGGGCTGCTGTTCTCTAAGTTTGGTTGTTGGAATGCGTCCTTTTTGTTTTTCTACTACTTTTCTTGTTTCTTGGAGTAGCGTTCATTCATTTTCTTAAGCGTCATCCCTTGATTTTACTTTGCAAATTTACCACAAGCGGCGACAGTCAAGGGCACACCCAGGGGCTTGTCTCCACATTTTTTTCATTGTTTTTGGGTGCAGCGGCTCCTATTTCAAAAACAACCAGGAGGCCTTTGAAAATAATATGGGCCATCTCTTGTCTTTTCTCGCCTTCTCCTTGTTGGTGTTATTTCGCACGTAAAATTTAAGTAATAACGTTTTAAAAATTAAGATTATGAACGCAAGTAACAATTTCACAGTAGTAGGTTTTATCTGCAAGGACGCAGAAGTTAGAAACTTTGAGAAGAGCAGCATCGCTCGTTTTGGCGTATCCATCAAGACCACCGAGAAGAAGGGTGGCGTGGAGATTACCTCTTCTTCCATCCAGAGCTTCGAGACCTGGATCAAGAATGATGACCAGGCACTCCTCGATCTCCTCAAGAAGGGCAAGCGAGTAAAGGTGGAGGGTTTCTTCAAGAGTGAGACCTATCAGAAGGATGGCAAGGACCATCATGTGATCAAGCTTATCGCCACCAGCCTCTCAGAGGTAGAGAAGCAAAAGAAGGAGGAGGCAGCTTAGCCTCCTTTCCTATATCTGCCATGTTTATCTTTCCAAGGCTATCTTTTAGGTAGTCTTGGATTGATAGTACTTGGGGGATGGTATTATATCTATCTTGTATCTTGTATCTTCTATCTTCATCTTATCATATCTATTTGCGAGGGGGAATTTGGAATGTGAATCTGTTCATTCCTTTAATGGGTCGGCTTTATGACTTGTTTTGTATGCTTTTTGGATTTTTGACTTACAGAAAGGTTAAAAAGTATGCAAAAAACAGAAAATCTTCATGATAGTTGAGATTATCTGAAAATAAATGTGTATTTTTGTACCTATAAATATAAGTATAATATAATATAAAGTTGAATTAAGCGTATAACTTATATTATAGTATAATTTAAAATGAGAAATTATGGTTGATTATTACGAGTATTCTATACCAGAATTGGTAAAGCTTCTTGGTGCAAGATTCAAGGATTACCGTCTGCGTAGCCATATGACACAGAAAGAGGTATCTGAACAATCGGGTATTACAATCGCAACCATTCATAAGTTTGAGAATGGTACATCCGGCAATGTCTCGCTCGGCACATTTCTTTTGCTGCTGAAGGCGATAGGGCAGATAGATGCCCTTGATGAACTGATGCCGGATTTACCGCCATCTGCGTACCTGATGAAAGAAGAAAAGAAAGTTCAACGAATAAGACATAAGAAGTCATGATAGCTAGTTCATTAAAAATAATGCTTTGGGACAAGGAAATCGGTCGCTTGTCTTGGGATGCAAGGAGAGGGGTTTCGTTTTTTGAGTACAATCTTGCTTTTCTTGGTGGGAGGCTTGATCCGTTCCCTCTGGTGGCTTCTGTCAAGTCACCTGCCAGCCGTCGTCCCATCATGGGTGACAAGGAAACGAAGCTTTACCGAAAATTGCCTCCTTTTCTTGCTGATTCTTTACCTGATGCTTGGGGTAATCAGGTGTTTGAGTGTTGGCGCATACAGAATGGCATTCGCAATCAGGAAATAACTCCGCTTGAAATTTTGTCCTTCATTGGTAAGCGTGGTATGGGAGCATTGGAGTTTATTCCTGAATCATCCGGCATTAGAAAGTCGGAAAAGCTGAATATGAAGTTGTTGACGGATTTGGCTCAGAGAATATTCTTGGAGCGTGAGAATGTGAGACTGTTGCCAGATGAATCGCTGACCATGCAGTCGTTGATAGCTGTAGGTACTTCGGCAGGCGGTCGCCAACCGAAGGCTATCATCGCAATCAATCCGGAAACCGGAGAAATCAGAAGCGGTCAGATAGCTGGTCACAAGGGTTTTGATTATTGTATTCTGAAGTTTGGTGATACGGAACGTTCTTCTGCAGAACTGGAAATGGCCTATTACAAGATGGCTAGGGCTGCAGGCATAAGCATGATGCCTTGCAGGATTATTGAGATCGAAGGTCAGAAGCATTTCATTACCCATCGTTTTGATCGTGATAAGGAACGCAAATTACACATGCAGACGTTGGCGGCTCTATATCCTGATGCTGACAGCTATGAAAAGTTGCTGATGGTTTGTCGAAAGATGCGTCTGCCTGAAAGTACCCAGGAGGAAGTTTTCCGCAGGATGGTATTCAACATCCTAGCCAACAACACTGATGATCACAACAAGAACTTCTCCTTTCTGATGGATGAAAGTGGAAAATGGCAACTTTCTCCTGCATACGATATGACCTATATCTTCAATACAGGTGGCTTTCTTCCTGAGAAGATGCATTGTATGATGATGCAGGGTAAGCTTCAAGGTCAGACTCTTGAAGATGCTTTGGCTCTCGGCAAGGAAAATGGTATCAGGAAGGCTGAAAGTATCATAGGTGAGGTTGCCTCTGCTATCCGCCAATTCAGACACTTTGCTGAGGAGTGCGAAGTGAGTCAGCGTTGGATAGGTGCTGTAGAAACTACCCTTAATCAGCATCTGGCTGAGTGGGGATTGCTCGAACGAAGAAAGAATGTGGCATTCAGAATTGGCGAAACTCTTTTTGAAAAGGTGCGTGTAGAAAAGACATACAAAGGCAATTATCACCTTTTATGTGAAGTGGACGGGAAAGAGCGCAAGTTCGTGATTACCGAAAAGAAAGAAGAATATGCGTTGATTGATAGGGTTGGTACTGATAATCTAACTGATGAACAATTGTATTCGTTGGTTGAAACCTTCTTTGTTGGATAGAAGTTTTTCTTATTATATCTATTTAAGGGCGGCCTTTTGGTCGCTCTTTTTGCGCCATCTATTCAAGACTACCTGGTTGGAGTGTCTTGGATAAACAGGAAGTGTTTGGGGGATGCTGGCTCCTCTTCCTTTTGCTTTACTTTTTTGAATGTGGTGGCTTGATCTTGGAAGGTGGTAGTCCTTTGTCATCCTTGTGACAGGTCTCTTTTGTCTTTGGTGTTTCCTCCTTTAGCTTGCCTTCCTTGAGGGAGGATTGGCTGGTCATCGTAGGGTGGGGACTCGAAGGCCTGGTTGAAAGAGGTTAGAAGTATTCTCTCTTTTCTCGGTGATGTTGATGGATACACATGGGTATAGGTAGGGCTATTCTTCTCAAGGTTTTTGGTTTAAGGTGGCGTCCTTTTTGATTCCTACTACTTTTTTTGTTTCTTTGAGTGAGCGTTCATTCATTTTCTTAAGCGTCATCCCTTGATTTTACTTTGCAAATTTACCACAAGCGGCGACAGTCAAGGGCACACCCAGGGGCTTGTCTCCACATTTTTTTCATTGTTTTTGGGTGCAGCGGCTCCTATTTCAAAAACAACCAGGAGGCCTTTGAAAATAATATGGGCCATCTCTTGTCTTTTCTCGCCTTCTCCTTGTTGGTGTTATTTCGCACGTAAAATTTAAGTAATAACGTTTTAAAAATTAAGATTATGAACGCAAGTAACAATTTCACAGTAGTAGGTTTTATCTGCAAGGACGCAGAAGTTAGAAACTTTGAGAAGAGCAGCATCGCTCGTTTTGGCGTATCCATCAAGACCACCGAGAAGAAGGGTGGCGTGGAGATTACCTCTTCTTCCATCCAGAGCTTCGAGACCTGGATCAAGAATGATGACCAGGCACTCCTCGATCTCCTCAAGAAGGGCAAGCGAGTAAAGGTGGAGGGTTTCTTCAAGAGTGAGACCTATCAGAAGGATGGCAAGGACCATCATGTGATCAAGCTTATCGCCACCAGCCTCTCAGAGGTAGAGAAGCAAAAGAAGGAGGAGGCAGCTTAGCCTCCTTTCCTATATCTGCCATGTTTATCTTTCCAAGGCTATCTTTTAGGTAGTCTTGGATTGATGGTACTTGGGGGATGGTATTATATCTACTTTTCGATGAAATCGTTCTTTTTGGGAGCCAAGGAGGAATACATGGTTGATATGGACTGCATGTGTTTCTCTTGGCTCTTTTTCTTTTTGTGCCGGCTCTTTTATGCTTATCTTTGTCTATCTGTTTTGTTGATATCTATGGTTTGGTTTTACTGTGTCGTGGTTTAGGTAGATATCCATTGGAAGATGATACTTATATCTATTGTTTTCTACTGTAGTTTTGTGAATAGAACCTCGTTTTTATCATTTTGTCGCAGCATAATCCCACCAGGCTTTTTATCGTGCAAAGGTATGGCAGTCTTGGCAGATACCAAACACCACGTTGTTATCGGCGAAGAATCTTTTCCGGCAGCCTTCCGAAATCATAGATTGCGGTTTTCCGGAAAAGATTCTCTACCGATTGTTTGGCTTTCTGCCATTTTTGACTGCCATGCTTTTTAGGCACGAAAAAAGGCTTGGTGTGAAGGTTATGCCGGAATGCTAAAAAAAAACTCGGATTCATCCTCAAAACTCCAGGGATTTGAAAAAGGCTGGTTGTTTCAGGAAATCCAGAATATTTTAAGTTTAATTTAAAGCAATTTGAGATATGAGACAGAATTTTTCGGGGTTTTGCATGGAGGAATTTCCTCAGTATAAGGCTTATAACAATGGGCTTGGAAACTTGACCACAGTGGAGCTGATTTCTTTGGTTATCGGTACAGGTACACAGAAGAATGTGGAACAGGCACGTCAGATATTCAATGTGATGGAGGAGAGCTTGCGAAATATTGCCAAGGCTAGGGTAGAGGACTTGCAGGTGGTTCAAGGTATCGGGGATTCCAAGGCGATAGCTCTTCAGGCAGCCATAGAGCTTGGTAAGCGTTACAGCTTGGAGAATATGGCAGAGCGTCCCGATTTGGGCAGTAGCTTGGCTATCTATAATTTCCTTTATCCGCATGTGAAGGATTTGGAGGTGGAGGAATGCCATCTGCTTTTGATGAACCAGAACTTTAGGCTTATCAAGCATGTGCCTATGAGTCATGGGGGTATCACGGAGACGGCGGTAGATGTGCGCAGAATCATGAGGGAGGCAGTTTTGAACAATGCCACTATCTTGGCAATTGCTCACAATCACCCATCCAATAGCCCTCATCCCAGCAAGGCTGATGATATGCTTACCAAGAGTGTCAAGGAAGCTTGCAGCATCATGCGCATCTTTTTCATGGACCATGTGATAATTGCTGATGGGTGTTATTTCTCTTACCATGATAAGGGTAGATTGGATTTGTAAAGGTAACGGAGAGGCTCACCACCTCTCCATAAAGAAATATTTGTATGAAAGTACGTTTATATCACGATGAAAGGGTAAGCGTCAAGGATGCGCCGGATGCATGGTCTATCTATTGTCCTTACCCTCAGAAGTATCAGAGGGTTACGGGTATCAAGGGCGTTTATCTAGGTTGCAAACCTACAGATGAAGGCATGATACGTTGCTGTTGGGAATCCATGGAAGTGGGGCAGAAAGTCAGTTTGGGAAAGCGTATGACTTTATCCAGTACGCCAAAGGCTTTTCAAGTTGCTTTTCGCAAAATAGAGCGTGTTTATCTGCATGCTTGCAAGGTTGATACCTTGGAGGCATGGGGAAAGTTTCAAAGAGTTTAAAAATAAGGATTATGGATCAGAAAGAAGTTTTGGAGTTTGATGGTTTTCGTGTGGAAAGAGAGTCTTTTCTTGGAGGGGATTGTTATGGCGTAGTCACCTCTTGCAAGAAAGATGAGAAGGGTGTTTCTTATCATTTGGAGGTGGAGTTTGATACATCTACAGCCAAGTTTCATTTTTCCAAGTGTTATGCTCATGAGGTGGTTCCTTGCCAGGAACTTTCTGCCGGCGGTAAGCTCAAGGTCATGGCTTATCTAATAGAGAAGGCGGCTAGTGCGTATGTGACGGAGAAAGCGGCTGCTCAAAAGATGTCTTTGGAGAAATTGCAGGTGTTGTATCATGAGGATGAAGTGGTGATGGGAGAGATTCTTGCCTCGGAGAAAGCCGATGGTTTGACCATAGAGGAGTCGTTCTTTCTGTATATCCTTGCTCAGAATTGGGCGAATGGTGATGAGTTTTCATGGGCTTGTGGAGGAGTAGAGGAAGAATGGGTGTCTCTTGTGGAAGAGGCAAGGAAGATGAAGGTTTGATGTTTAAGAGTATATTTAGAAAAGAAATCCTATGTTTTGGTAGGGTTTCTTTTCGCCTTTGATGTTGTCTTGTCTTTGTGGGGATTTGACCCTTTGGTCAAGTTTTCTGTTTCCTTTGCAATGTATATCATTGTAGATTCATATATGTTTAGGGTAGGTGAGGTGGTTTGTATCTATGTCAGCAAATATCTGGCTGTTGAAATGGAGTGTATTGCCTTTTAAAGTATCTCTTGCTGATGTCATGCACAAGAAGAGGTCTTTTCGAGTCTGGCCAAGGGTGACTTACCTGCAAAGGTGGACTATTTCCCATCTTCACTGGGTAGTTCACGCATGACCATTCTCTTCAAGACTCACGCCCAGGCGTTCTCTTCATGTACATGACAGTTTTTATCCCCAAGGCAGTATGGCCTGCCATGCTACCTTGCCACCTGACCATATTGTCAGAAGGCTAAAGGGAGAGAGGTTCGTTTTCCCACGGTTCCCTTTGGTCATGGTGGGGAAACATCGTGTTTTATGTTTGATGTGATTTCTGATGGGATATATCTAGGGTTCTATTTTGTTTTTTATGGGGAATAAGCCTCACTTTTTATCTTTTCTAGCCGGTAGCCATCACCATAGTCTTTTTACTTTGCAAAGGTATGTGATGTCCTGGCAGATACCAAACACCACTTTGTTATCGGCTAAGATTCTTTTCCAGCAGACTTCCGCAATCAGAGATTGGGTATTCTAGAAAAGATTCTTGACCGATTGTTTGGCTTACTGCCCCCTTGGACTTCCATTCTTTTATGCACGTAAAAAGGCTAAAGTGATGACGGTTATGCCGGAATGTTTAAAAAATAACTCGGATTCTTCTGAAAACAAAAGCTTGAAAAGGCTGTGAATCAGGAAATCCAGAATATTTTTTTGAGTGTTGAACCCTTTAAATGATATTGGAGTATGAATGCAAATCTTTATTATGACTGCAATGGTGAATCATGGACTATCTTAGACTTTCACAGCAGTATTACTTTCTCTTCTGAGAGAGGCTTGAAGCAGGCGATTACCCGAAAGATTAATCGTGATTTGGAGAGCGGAAATCTGAGACGGCACTTTGGAACCGGCTCTAGAGTGTATGTAAACGTGTATTGTAAAGAGCTTGGATTTACAGAAAAGCCACTTGCAACTACCCATGTGAATGTATATTGATTTAATGAAAGGATTTAGATATGAGCAAATTCATTGAAGTGACAGCAGGAACGAAGGTGTTGATTAATACTGAGGAAATAGCTTGCGTAGAGCCATCCAAAGATTATCTGGACGGCAAGGAGGTTTGTGTGATTACCCTTATACACACAACAAAGCATAGCGTTGAGGGGCGCAAATTCATAACGAAGGAAAGTTATGAGGAGGTAAAACAAATGATTATTGGGACTAAGTAGTATCATGTTTAATGTTTTTATCCGGTAGTTGAAAGGCTGCCGGATAAGATTAACAAAGGAGAATATATGAAAAGGTATGTAGTAGAAATCGAAGAGAAAATTACCTACAAGGTGGAATTTTCTGCCGATTTACAGGAATACGCTGAAAGGCGCGTAAGAGAAATATACGATAGTGGCGCTTTGAAAAGCACAGGCGAGTTGGAAAGCGTTATATTTGATGTTATTGATGATTAATACGTCTATGAAAAAGTTAACAGAAAAATCATCCATCTGCAAGGTGGATGATTTTTTTCGGGCTGCTCCCTCATCGGTCGCAGCCATCCGGTTGAACCATTCAGCTTCACCGGTGCAAGAGGTATCTTCGATGTTTGTTGTTTGGCGCATGTTGCATTGCCCAGCTGCCAAACCGAGTGTAGCTACTGGGCAGGGGAGAGAGATCTTCTTTCTACGGTACAGGTGCTGTGTGGAAAGAACGTAGGGTTTGATGTCTTTTCTGTTTGGTTATATCTATTTATATATCTTGTTATTGCGTTATATTGTTATATACTTAGAACTCTAAGTCGCTGACTTCGTAAATATTAAAAAAGCTAGGTAGAACTTATGAATCTACCTAGCTTTTTCTATTTTTGGGGATCACCTTTATACCTGTTTATGTTTTTAATACAATAATAATGATTTTTCTTATAAACCTTAATGATTCATGTTATGTTTTTGCAAGCATTAAGAAAAACTCCTATCTTTGCACCAGTTAACCTATTTTGGCGACTGGTGCTTTTTTATGCCTGGTAAGTTAATGGATAAGATTTACCTTTCTCAAAAAGGACATATCTTTGCAGCCAAAAGGAAATTATATAATGGAAAATATCCCATGAATGTGGAATGGATGAACTTCCTATTTCAACTTTTGGGAGCTAAATTTACTATTATATATTAGCATGGCAGAAAACAGATAAATTCCAATGATGGTTGGAACACGGCAAAAGATGTTTCCTTTATCTGTATTTTTGCCGACAAATACTAAAGTGCTGTTATCGAGTTTAACGAACAGGTATTCTGTAGTGGCTTTGAGCAGTACATTTTATTAATTTATTAAAAAATTATGATAAACTTTAACAAATGGCAAGCTCTTCATCTAGGTATGAAACTTGCATTAGCAGTTATTGGTGCATGTTTTCTTGCACATGTAGATTTTGACTTTACTTTCTCTTTCTTTTTCTTATGGAAGGGATTGAGTAACATGAAAAAGAAGGGGCGTTGAACCCCTTCTTTCTTCATTTTGCTTATCATAATATGTTAGATAAAATACCATTTAAACACCCTTCAAATGTCATTTAAACGCTTTTTAAATTCACATTTCGTTTTTGAGAACAGAAATCACATTTCGTTTTTGCAAGGTAGCTCTTTTCGTTTTGCCGTGATTACATATTGTCAGAAGGCTAAAGGGAGAGAGGTTCGTTTTCCCACGGTTCCCTTTGGTCATGGTGGGGAAACATCGTGTTTTATGTTTGATGTGATTTCTGATGGGATATATCTAGGGTTCTATTTTGTTTTTTATGGGGAATAAGCCTCACTTTTTATCTTTTCTAGCCGGTAGCCATCACCATAGTCTTTTTACTTTGCAAAGGTATGTGATGTCCTGGCAGATACCAAACACCACTTTGTTATCGGCTAAGATTCTTTTCCAGCAGACTTCCGCAATCAGAGATTGGGTATTCTAGAAAAGATTCTTGACCGATTGTTTGGCTTACTGCCCCCTTGGACTTCCATTCTTTTATGCACGTAAAAAGGCTAAAGTGATGACGGTTATGCCGGAATGTTTTAAAAAAAAGCTCGGATTCTTCTGAAAACAAAAGCTTGAAAAGGCAGTGAATCAGGAAATCCAGAATATTTTTTTGAGTGTTGAACTTTTAAATGAGACAAGATGAAAGTATTTCTTTTTTATCGTACAGACAATTGGAACTCCCGTGAGAGCAAGGACTTGGTTTACATCGGGACAAACAGGGAGGCTAGTATCAAGAAGCTGATGAAGTTGGAGAGTGAGCCTATTACTGAGGAGCAAGCCGAGGACATCAGACGAATGAACCAAAGTCAGTGCAACAATGTGGGGTATGAGTGGGTAGTGGAGGTTTGGACTCTGAACCATTTGAGTGAGTAACTTTTAAAACGTTTTTTATGGCTAGATTGATAGATGAGGGCATGATAGCCCAGTTGAGTAAGAAACAGGGATATTTCTTGAAGTACTTTCCTGCAAGAATCCGCAATGTGGGTGAGGATGCCAAGGAAGACAGAAAGCTTATCTATGCGTTCAAGGATGCAAGGGATGATGCTTACAAGTTGGTGGCGCAGATGGTGGATGGCTATTTGAAACGTGAGTATGGCGAGCAGGTGAAGGACATGGTTTTCCTATGTGTGCCAGCTAGTCGTCAGGAAGTGAACAAGAGCCGCTACAAGGAGTTCTGCAAGGAGGTGAGCCGATTGAGTGGTATCAAGAATGGTTATTCCCATCTTATCTTGATGGAAGACCGCTTGGCAGTTCATGAGCGCAGAAGAGGAAGAGAGAAGGAGATTTCCAAGGTGAGCATCATGGATTTTGACAAGCCTTTTTTCAAGGGTAAGCAAGTGCTCATCTTTGATGACATCATCACCACCGGTGGCTCTTATGCCATCTTTGCCGAGGAGGTGGAGAAACATGGCGCTCATGTGGTGGGAGGTTTGTTTTTAGCTAGAACACATTATATATATAAGAAGGTATGAATCAGATTTTCAAAGAGCAGAGCGTTGTCTTCACCGGACATCGCTCTGTTCCAAAGGACAAGGAGCAGGAAGTGAGACTGCAGGTGAGAGGAAAGATAAGGTTGCTTTTCTCGTTAGGTTTCAGAAAGTTTGTTTCGGGCATGGCGTTAGGTTTTGACATGTTGGCAGCTGAGGAGGTTATCAAGCTGAAGGAGGAACTGAAGGGGGTAAAGTTGGTTGCGGTTATTCCTTACAGAGGTCAGAGTGGAAGGTGGACTCCCTATCAGCGTGAGCGGTATCAGCGTATCTTGAATGAGGTGGATGAAGAAATAGTGCTCAGTGAGGGGTATTACAATGGTTGTCTGCTCAAGCGAAATGACTACATGTTAGCCCATGCAAGTGGCATCATCGCCTATTATGATGGCAAGCCAAAGGGAGGAACTTTCTACACCTGCAGAAAAGCCAGGCTGAAAGGATTGGACATCATCAATCTTTATCGATGAATTTTGAGGGTTTCTCGCCAAAAGGCGAGGAACTTTTTTTGTTTTTGGGGGTATATGAGGGAGCTTCGGGAGTTGTTATGCTAAGATGATACTCCCATTTTGTGCCAAATTAGCCTTGTAATTTTAACATATAAGATGTTTGTAGTTAACATTTGAAAAGGCGCTTCTATCATATCTAGAACATGTCATAAAGTCTTTATATACGGCGTTTTTGGAATTTTATATCTACTTTTTGGAGCTTCAAAACTTGCATAATAAGGTTTTGTATAAATGTTAAATATATAGTTATATAGCGAAAACTACTACTTTTTAAGTTTTCTTTTTTACTTTTGCACCCAGATTCAGGTAACATATCAATAATCGTATTAGAATAAAATGAAGGTAAAAAAGTTAATTGTATTCGGTATGACCATGATGGCCATATTGGTTTCCTGTGAGCGACATCCTTCCTTCTCTTCGTCTGAGGAGGCATTACAGGGATGCAAGCAGCAGCTGGAGCTTTTGAAACAGAAGCAGGATGCGTCCATTGAGGACCTTTCTTCTCTTACCTCCACTTGGCTAGAGGTTCGGGATTCTGCCTACAGTAGTTTTGGCAGGGACTCTTCTCTCAACCTCAAGAGTCCGATGGCTGTGGCATATTTCATGGTGTCGGATTCCATACGGGCGGAAATCACCCGTTTGGCGTTTGTCAAGCCTCGCTCGCTTCGTGAGGTGATGTATTTCAAGCTGAACACTGCCATGCAGCGGAAGGTGTTGGAGAAGAATGCCATCTACAAGGATGCGGTGAAGTATTATGAGAAACTTGATACTTATCCGCTCTATCCATCATTGAAGACGACGCTTGCGGCCTATGGCAGACTGCTTTCCTCTACCACGTCGTTCAAGCAGGGTGACGAGCTGATGAACTTCATAGCCTTGGAGGATAAATGCTTCAGGAGTTTGATGAAGTATCTTGCTCAGGTGGATACCGAGACCCTGCAGAAGCTTACCATGGGCACCACCCGGGTGTTTGATGGACTCTACTCATCGGTGGGGGCACAAGTGGATGATGTCAACGACAGAACCATGTTATATCTAAGCATGCGATTCAACCGGCGCATCATTCAGAATGCCTTGGCATGTAAGGAGGATATTTTGTCCAGAAGACGCCTTGGTAACACCCAGCAGGCCAACTATCGATGGATGCTCATCCAGCCTTTCATGGCCATTGACGACTATTCTGCTGCCGTGTTGACTGAGGAGCAAAGAGAGCAGCTTCTTGCCCTCTCAGATGACTTGCCCGGCTTGCTTGAAAGGTTGGATGCCAGGAAACATGTTCGAGACAAGGAAAATAACTTGACAGAGGTGTTGTCGGAGTATTTCCTTAAATCATATCTATCATCAATATTATAATTGCAATCAAATGATTAAGACATTAAGCGACTACAATCTTTTAGAGAGCGAGGAATGGAAGGATTCCATCAATACGCTCTTCCTGGAGTTGCGTAGCAAGCTCCCGGAATTCTTTAAGGAGGTTCCTCTACCTACGATTCCTCATGAGGATTACGTGGAAGTTATCATACCTGCTTCAAAACAGGTTATGATGGAGGATTTGGTAGAGTGGTTGGAGAAGAAACTTGGGCTTCACATCCTCTATGCCAGCAAGCAGAACTATGGCAAGCTGTTAAAGGCGGCAGCTTATTCCACACCGGTGGATGGCAGTATGTTTATCATTCACATGGGGAGTGAGCAGTATGGGGTCATTGATTCGTTAACTGTTCACTTTTACGACAGTGATGAAACCATGCTTTTGGGCATCCAGCATGTGCTCAGGGATGTTACCAGGGTGCCGGCAGAAGTTCTGGAGTATCAAAAGATGGATGAGATTCTCTCGTTCTTTTTCTAATTTAGCATATCTGTAAAAGATGGTGATGATTGTTTTGAAATGGCTCCTGGCTATGCTGCTTACATCGGTTCCCTTTGTATTCCACTATTGCATCAAGCCTAAGGCTGCCAGCTCTGATAAGTGGCGCAACTTCTATAGTTTCCTGTCTGCCCGAATGCCTTGGCTGAAAAGGAAGGCGCTTGGCGTAAAGGCATGGATCTCCTATGTATATCACAAGATGTATAGAAGTGACAACGGAAGAAAATTCTTTACATTGATTCTTGTCATTTGTATGCTGGTGTTTCAGGTGGTGGACTTTCATGCAGCCAAGGAAGCCTGTTTGTTTCAGGTGGAATGGGCAGCCAAAGGGAAGGCTTTGAGCCTTACACCTTATGATATAGGATTGCCTGGCATTGATGGTGAGGTTGAACTGGGTCCCAAGGCGTTCATGGAGAACATCCTTTATCCGTTTCAGACCTCTCTCTGGGTTTACATGGTAGCTTTGATGATGACGTTGCTGCTGTTTTCCTATAGGCTTGCCGACAGGGTGTTGGTTGGAATTCATGGGAGCAGGGGCTTGCAAATTCTCCTTGCCGGTCTTGCTATTGTGGTGGCAGTGGTTGATTGTGGGCGTGCCTTCCTGATGGGTGAGCTGATCTTTATCCTACTCATGGCCGGTATGGTTTATCCGTTCAAGCAGCTTCCGCCTGTTCCCGGGATGAAAAGCAGGTGGCGCAGCTTGGGTTCTTGGCTACGGGGAAGGAATGCAGCCTAGGAGCTTTTGAAAGAGCATCATTATATAGTTGAATGGTTATATCTAAAAGAAATATTCAAATGGTAAAAGAAAATAGTAGCAGTAGCGAATCGCTTCCGAAGGAGGAGAGATTCGTCATCAACATGTCGTCAGAGCTGATTGCTTATCTCTGTAACGACTATTCGTATCGCAATCCCAACAGATTCTCTCGCTTGAAGGCTTTGCAGGATTTGCTCATTCGTTTCCAAAAGGCTAAGCTCGCTTCCAAGGACATGGATGTCAACATCGCGCAGCTGGTGAAGGCATGGGGATGGAGTCGCCCGGCGGTACTGGCCTTTGTTGACCAGCTTCAAAAGTATGAGATTCTGGAGGTGTGTAACATGGTAACCAGTAAGGTGGTGCATTTGAAGCCCAGCATCTTTAGCTCCGGGCTTTCTCCAACTCCTGGTGGATAGCCTTTCTTCAGCCCTCTTTCCTAGAAGATGGGCACGGTTGATAAATATCATTTTCGGCTTCGGTCAGGTGCCCTGCCATATCAGGAAAACTGCTTCTATCGAAGGCTCGTTTTCCAGGGGCGCTTGCGCCGGAAACCGCACTTTTTTACAACAGGGGGGAGCCTAATCCCCGGTTTCATGGCTAACGCTTTGAAACACGGAGGCTTACCTGCCAATTTCTTGGCGACTTCGTGCGGCAAGCCGAGGTAAGCGATTAGGCTTAGGGAAAGTCCCTAAGAACCCTTTAGTCCCTGCTGACAAACAATGGAAGTTATGGCAAAACAAGTACTCGACATTAGAGCCGGAAAAGGCATGACAACCTCTCAGAGCAATGAGTTTCTGCGCAATGCTAATGGTGGCGAGAGGTTGAAGCGTTGGTGCGGCAACTATGATTCTACTCGCGAGCACCTGAATTTTGAGATTAAGAAAGGTGGGGTGATTTGTGAGGTGGACAAGAAAACATCTGTCCCCAAAAGAATCAAGATGCTGCTTGAGGAACGAAAGATTTGGGATCCGAACAGAGGTAGGGATCCGCCGTTTTTCCGTACGGTGGCCAATATCATTTTAGGGGGTTCCAGGGATCAGATGCATCGTCTGGCCTTTGGTGACCAGGTGGTGAACCTCAAAAAAGGGGCTGATAACTCTAATATTGTCCGGCATCCGGAAATAGAAGAATGGGCTAAGGACATGTATAAATTTGTATGTGAAAGGTTTGGTGAACAGAATATAGCATCCTTTATCGTGCATCTGGATGAAACCAATCCTCATGTGCATTGTACAATGCTTCCCATTACTGAGAACAATAAGTTTTCCTGGAAGTCCTATTTCGGTGAGTTGAAGACGGATGGTCTCAGAATTTACAGCAGTCTTCACAATGACATTGCTAAGATTAATCAGAAGTATGGTCTGGAGCGTGGTGATAGAATTTCTGAAACCGGAGCCCGGCATCGATCCACGGAGGAATACCACGCTGAGCTTCGGGAAAAATTAGTGAGTGAGAACGAGCAGCTATCTCAAACCATCGAGGGGCAACAGACTGTCATCAGGGAGCAGCGCGCTACTTTGAGTGACTTGGAGAAAGACATCAAACATGCCACTGCCAGGTTTAAGGCCCTTCAGACCATGATTGCCAATTTGGAGTCTAAGAAGAATCGGTTGTTGGAGGAGGTTGAGCAACTCAAGCGAGACCGTGATTCCGGAAAGATTAGTGCCGAAGAGGCAAAAATCAGGCTTGATAGGATTCAGAAGGAACTGGAAGAGGTGGATGAGAAAATTGCTGACAAGACTCAAAAACTTCATACTGCAGAGTTACAGCTTGCCCAGTTGCAAACCAAGACCCTCTCGGCTGAGAGAAAGTTTGAAGAGGTACAGAAAAAACTCCAGAAGGAAGTACCTCTGCTCAGCAAGGCCACCATCAAGGAAATGCAGCAAATGGGGTATATGATGATGGCCACAGATGCCAAGCATCGAATAGCCAAATATCATGAGTTCCTTTCTTCTCTTCCTTTTGAACAGAGGCAAGTGGCAAGGCAGACAGGAGACATTCTCTTTGATGGTTCCATAGCAGAGACCATCATGGATAATGCCGTTCAGGTGACTTCCATTGCCGCTGCTCTATATCTGGGCTATCTGGATGCTGCCACTAAGATTTCACAATCCGGTGGTGGCGGTGGCGGACCAGGCACAGGATGGGGAAAGCGTGATGATGAAGATGACCTGGCATTCCGCCAGCGTTGCTTCTTCATGGCTCTTCACATGATGAGACCTTCTCAGAAGGTTCAAAGAAAACGATAGGAGTGGATATACCGTCTGCTCTTTCTCTTTAGTTGATAGTTAGATAGTTGATCGGCTTTTGCTTGTAGTTTGCATCTTTCATGCCGATGAACTATCTAAACTTTACCCACCAGAAGTAAGACAGGAAGTAGGCTAGATGATGAAAGTCTTTTGTCATCTAGCCTGTCTTCTTTGCTTTATATTCATATTATTAGTGGTTTACTGATAATATCACTCAAATGATACTGATGTACTTTACAGAGTTTGACTACGATAATATCATAGTTCTATATGACTGTTTCTTAATGCCATTGAAATCCTATTTAGTTCATCACAGATATTTCTTGCGATGGATTGGGCATCATGGCCGAAATCTGAATACTTTTTTCTTCCTATCCAAACCTTTTCCGGTCCGGCGTAGCCAAATTCTCCTGTCAGAAGTTCAATTGTATTTTTCTCATCTGGATTGTTGTAATCCGCTATGGAAAAGCCATTGTTCTTTTTATAGGCAAAGCGTATTTTGACCGTTTTCTTGTCAAAGGTTACCTGGAGTCCTGGGTAGAACCTGTATCTGATATTTTCATACCACAGTTCTTGTTCTGAAGCCTTCTTCATGTAATCCATCACTTCTTTGCCCGAGATGGTCTCTATGGAAGGAATGAATGCTTCAACATGATTCATTTCACATGAGTTCTTGCAGAAGGATTTAATAATGCTCTGTGAAATGGGCTTGTTTTTTCCTCGTCCCATGAGATACTGGGGGTGGTAAAAACGATTTTTCTCAAATTCCGGGAATAGATATTCCTGTTTCATTTCACCTCTTACAAACTGAAAGATTTTTTCAGCTTGCTCCTTGAAATGAAGATCTTTTCCCAGTGATCCCCATCCTATATATATAGGTGAAGCAAATCTTCTCATGGCTTCTATGTCTTCATCTATAGTAGAGAGAACACTTTCCTTTGCCTCTTTGCTACTCATGAGTGCCGCCTCTAAATCTGCATTTCTGATATTAAAGAGGTTGAAAATCTGGATGACGCCATTTAGGGGCTTACCCTCATAGCGTGCCACAAAAAGTTTCTCAATCAGCTGCATGGTATTGTCTGCCGTGAAACGATACCATGGATGTTTACTATTGTCAAATGTTACCAATGCATCTGATTCTGCTTTTGATATTTCTGATTTGAGAGGTTGGGCACTGCCTGGATTTTTCATGATGACTGATCCTATGACATTCCAGGAGTCTCCAAACTTCAGCAGGGTACGCCAGCGGTATTGGAATCCATCCTCAGAAAGATTCCAATCTTTTTCATTTCCCATATAGTGTGCAAATACTTTCATATCATTCTTTTTTATTCTTATGTTTGTGTTTACTTTTGTGTTTGCATTTGTGTCAGCAAATCGTATCCAGCTGTTCCTTCACTTTTTCTTCTTCATTTGCACCCTTAGTTGATAATCTTAAGAGTTGGAGATGATATGATTTGAAAATGTGGTCCTTTAGGGCGTCACGACTACTTTGTACGGTTCCTTTATGGTGATAGG
>OGFD01000224.1_pt1 | contig 41387 bp, 34 predicted proteins | sample 1570851 | NCBI WGS metagenome assembly OGFD01 (sample SAMEA2582077, study PRJEB24529) | metagenome | biome: Human gut stool | place: China | collected 2011
TGGAGCTTCCCGGCGATCTCCTGCGCCTCAGCCTTCAGCCGGGCTTCCTCGGCCTTGCGGGCCTTCTCCTTCAGGTTCATGGTGTTGATGGCGTCCGCCGTGGCGGCGATGGCCAGCTTCCGGGGCAGGAGGAAGTTCCGGGCATAGCCCTCGGACACCTCCACCATCTGGCCCTTTTTTCCCTGGCCCTTCACATCCTGCTGTAAAATCACTTTCATGATAACGTCTCCTTTTAGTCGTTCTGTTTCTGAATTTGTTCCTCCAGCTGCCGGGTCCGTTTTTCCAGCGCCTCCAGCCGGTCATTCTGATGAACCAGAATGCACACCAGCACCGCCAGAACCAGGGCGATGGACGCGCCTGCCAAATACCAGCGCCGGCTGAAATCAAAGAGCTGGTATCCTCCGAAAAAGATGAATGCCTCCACCAGCGCCAAGCAGATGCCAAATGTGGAAAGAAACCGCTTCATGGCCGCGCTCCCCCTCACTTTTCAAAATACGCGTCGATGGCCTCCAGCAGACGACTCTTCACCGTCTCCACATCTGTGTTCTCCACACGGCCGCCGGCAGTGGTGGAGTTGCCGCCGCCGCCCAGGGCCTCCAGGATCACCTGGACGTTCACCTCTCCCAGAGAACGGGCGGACATCTGCACGTTCTCCCCACTGGGGAATACCACAAAGGACGCCTTCACGCCCTTGAGGCTCAGCAGCTCGTCCGCCGCCTGGGCCGCCGTCACCCGGTCCACGCCCTCCTGGTCGATGGCCGCCACGGCGATGTCCTCCCGGTACAGCTCCGCCCGGCGGATGATGTCGTAGAGGATGGGCTTCATGTTGTCGATGTTGTCGGGTTTGCCCTCCAATACAGAGGTGTAGCACACCGATATGCACATGCTGCCCAGGGCGGTGATGCGCTGGTAGATCTCCCGCTCGGTGCGGCCCGCCATCTCGGGGCTGCACATCACGGTCTGGAGGACCTTGCGCATCAGCGGCTCGGCCTCGCCGCTGGCTTCGATCTGATCCAGCCCGGGCCAGACAAAGCTGCGCTCCAGGAAGCGGAGCATCAGGGTGTCCGCGCGCAGGGCTTCGATGATATGGTCGATGACAAAGATCATCTGGTCGGGGAAGCTGGTAAGCTCGGCGGCGTGCTGCTCGGCGGCGGCACAGGCGTTGTCCAGCAGCTGGTAGCTCACCCGGGCCAGCAGGGCCTGCGTGACCGAACCCTTATCGGCAAAATAGAGGTAGAACGTGCCCTTGCCCACCTTGGCGCGGGAGGTGATATCCTCCACGCTGGTCTTGGAGGTGCCCCGCTCCAGAAACAGCTCGTAAGCTGCGTCCAGAAGCGCACGGCGCTTTTCCTGTTTCTTTCCTTCCACGGTGCTCATAGCTTGCTGCATCCTCTTTTCTGACGTTGTTTTGTCGTGTAAACAATATTTTAGCAGGGAGAAGGGAAGAGCGCAAGAGCAAAAGCCCCCGGACAAGCTATACAATTTTTGCTTTATGATAAGAAAACTGACTTTTGGTCATTTTCTATCTTGACACCTTGCGTCGATTGGTTATAATAGTGCTTGCTCGGAAATGACCGCGGGTCATTTTTAGGGCAGATCCAATCAACTTTCGTATGGAGGGTTCCCATGAAAAAGATCGCACAGAGCATCGTGCGTCTGCGCAAGCTGATCTTAACAGTAGCGGTCCTGCTGTTGATCCCTTCCGCAATCGGCGCGGTTGCTACCCGCATCAACTATGATGTCCTGACCTATCTGCCGCAGGAGCTCGACTCCATGATCGGCGAGGTAGCGCTTGAGGACGACTTTCATCTGGCCTCCACCGGCATGATCACGGTGGAAGGCCTGCCTACCAATGAACTGATCGCCATGAAGAAGGACATTGATGCGGTGCCCGGTGTCACGCAGACCTTCTGGCTCAGCGATGTCATCGACCCCAGCATCCCCACCGAGATGCTGCCCGCGGATGTCCAGCAGTTCATGTTCGGTAAAAATGATTCCACCATGCTCATCGTCCGGTTTGATGCGCCCAGCGCCAGCGACGAGACGATGAACGCCGTCAAGCAGATCAAACAGGTGCTGCGGCACGACTGCTACTTTGGCGGCATGAGCGTCATTCTGCAGGATACCAAGGCGCTGATCAATGAAGAGATGCCGCTGTACATCCTGTGCGCTGTGGGTGCCAGTATGCTGGTGCTGTTCCTCTCGCTGGAGAGCACCATCACGCCCGTGCTGTTCATGCTGGGCCTGCTGTTCCCCATTGCGTACAACTTTGGCACCAACATCTTCCTGGGTCAGATCAGCTACATCACCCAGGCGCTTTCCACGGTGCTGCAGTTGGGCGTGACGATGGACTTCTCCATCTTCCTGCTCCACCGTTATCAGGAGGAAAAGGAACTCCGCTCCTCTAACGAGGAAGCCATGGTGACCGCCATCTGCAAGACCATGACCTCCATCACCGCTTCCTCCCTGACCACCATTGCGGGCTTCCTGGCACTGTGCGCCATGCGCCTGACGCTGGGCCGCGATATCGGTGTTGTTATGGCAAAGGGTGTGGCGCTGGGTGTTATCTGCACCATCGTCGTCCTGCCTGCTTTGATCCTGACCTTTGATCAGCAGGTTGAAAAGTACAAGCACCGCACCATCGTGCCCAAGCTGACCAAGCTCAGCTACTTTGTTTCCAAGCACGCAATGCCCATCGTGGTCGTCTTTCTTGTGCTGCTGGTGCCCTTTGTGGTGGCCCAGCAAAAGACTGAGGTCTACTACACCCTGTTCGACTCGCTGCCCCAGGACCTGACCGGTATCGTTGGCACCAACAAGCTGGGCGAGGACTTTGGCATGACCACCTCCCACTTTATTCTGGTGGATGAGGACCTGACCGCAACGCAGGTGTCTGACCTCTGCGATGAGCTCAAGGATGTGGACGGCATCACCCAGGTGGTGAGCCTGGATTCCATCACCGGCCCGGGCTTCCAGACCGAACTGCTGCCCGACAGCGTGACCGAGATCCTGCAGTCCGGCGGCTACAAGCTCATTCTGGCCAACAGCTCCTATAAGACCGGTACCGATGCCATCAACAACCAGCTGACCGAGATGAATGACCTCATCAAGGCGGTTGACCCCAACGGTGTCATCACCGGCGAGGGTGCCATGACCAAGGACCTGATCGAGGTCGCGGATGTGGATTTCAAGAATGTCAACGTCTGGTCGATCATGGCAGTCGCTGCCATCATCCTGATCTCCTTCCGGAGCCTGTCCATCCCTGTGCTGCTGGTTGCCAGCATCGAGGCCGCCATCTCCATCAATATGGGCATCCCGTACTTCACCGGTACCCAGCTGCCCTTCATCGCCAGCATCGTCATCGGTACCATCCAGCTGGGCGCGACTGTGGACTACTCCATCCTGATGACCACCCGTTATCACGAGGAGCGCAGCTATGGCCGCACCCCGCGGGAAGCTGCCCAGCAGTCGCTGGAGCACTGCAGCCAGTCCATCCTGACCAGCGGCCTGACCTTCTTTGCCGCAACCGTCGGCGTGGCCGCCATCAGTAAGATGGAGCTGCTGCAGAGCATCTGCCGGCTCATCTCCCGCGGCGCACTGATCAGTATGGCTGTCATTCTGGTCGTTCTGCCCGCCGCCCTGATGCTGCTGGACTGGGTCATCCGCCACACCACCATGCACTGGCTGGTCCCTGAATCTTCCAACGCCAAGAAGTCTGATAAGGAGTAACTACCATGAAAAAATCGCTTCGTTTCGCCAGTGCGGCGCTGGCGCTGACTCTCGCCGCAGGCATGACCCTGCCCGCCTTTGCAGCCGCCAAGGCCGATTATTCCAAGGATGAGACCGTCTACGCCGTGATGAACGCCGACGGCTCCATCAAGTCCACCACCGTCAGCGAGCACCTGTACAGCGCTTCCGGCCTGTCCAATGTCACCGATGAGAGCACCCTGACCGGTATCCAGAACACCGAGAGCGATGCCGCGTTCACCCAGGACGGCGAAAAGCTGGTCTGGAACACCGACGACACCGACGTGTACTATAAGGGCAATACCGACAAGGCCCTGCCCATCACCGCAAATGTCACCTATACGCTGGACGGCGTGACCGACAGCCTTGAGAACCTGATCGGCAAGAGCGGCCACCTGACCGTGACCGTCGACCTGACCAACAACGAGACCGGCACCGTGACCGTCAACGGCAAGGAGCGCACCGTTGTCACCCCGCTCATCACTGCTGTGGGCGTGATCTTTGGTCAGGATGCCACCAACCTGAGCGCCGAGCACGGAATGCTGGAATCTGCCGCCAAGAGCAGCGTGGCCGCTTTTGTCTGCCTGCCCGGCGTAAAGGACTCTCTGGACGGCCTGCTGCCCGATGACCTGTCCACTGTGGAGGATTATCTGCAGGACAGCGTCACTGTGGAAGCCGATGTCGAGAACCTGACCGCGCCGCAGGTCATGCTGGCCTGTGCCACCAACGCCGATGCGCTGGGCACCAATGCCTTTGACCTGAGCAGCCTCAATGAGCTGACCGATGGCATCGGCCAGCTGAACGATGCCATGAATCAGCTGATGGATGGTGCCGCCCAACTGGTGGACGGTGCTTCTCAGCTGGCCAACGGTACCCTGGCCCTGCTGGACGGCGCTTCTCAGCTGAACAGCGGTGCTTCTGCCCTGGACGATGGTCTGGGCCAGCTGACCAACGGCCTGGATACCCTGAGCTCCAATAACGCCGCCCTGCAGGCTGGTGCCCAGCAGGTGGCCGATGGCATTCTGGCCTCCGCCAACAGCACCCTGATGGAGGGCGGCCTGATCGACACCCCCATGACTTGGGACAACTACGCTTCCGTCATTGACGAAGTGCTGACCATGAACGAAAAGACACTGGCCGCTGCCCGCAAGAAGATGGTGCGCACCGTCTGGGAGCAAGAGCCCAGCTTCAAGGCCAGCCAGCTGGACATTGCCCTGTATCTCTCCGCAACCAAGACCAACCACGACCTGGAAGCTGCTCTGCGGCTGATGCAGAGCTACGACCCCTCCATGTTCAGCGCCATGCTTGATCTGAGCACTGCCAGCGCCAGGCAGACCGTGCATGACGAGCTGAAGTATCAGGCTGAGAACAGCCAGGATATCGCAGATGTCCGTGCCCTGAAGAACAGCCTGGCGCAGATCCAGTATTTCGTGTCCAGTGTCAACCAGTACACCAACGGTGTTGCCACCGCTGCTGACGGTGCCCACTCCGCAAAGGACGGTGCTGCCCAGCTGGCCGATGGCACCAAGACCCTGTATGACGGCGTGACCACCCTGAATGATGGCGCAGGCCAGCTCAGCGATGGCACGGTCCGGCTGAACGATGGCCTGAACCAGTTCAATGAGGAGGGCATCTCCAAGCTGACCGGCGCTCTGGACGAGGAGCAGATCCATGGCCTGAAGACCGTGCTGGACGAGATGACCAGCCGTCTGGAGGACTACACCAGCTTTGCCGGTAAGTCCGAGGATGCTTCCGGCAGCGTGAAGTTCATCTATAAGACCGGTGAGACGGTCGCCGCTGCGGATGTTACCGCCCAGACCACCGCCGATGTGCAGGAAGGCAACTTCTTCACCCGCCTGTGGCAGCGGATCGTGAACCTGTTCAAGTTCTGAAAAAACGGCGTGCCTGCTTGACAAGCCGCCGGAGATTGACTATACTACAAATAGATTCGTCAAGAAAAATGACCGCTCAGGCATTGAAACGTTGAGGCGGTCATTTTTTATGCCAATTTTAAGGAGACCACAGCATGGCAGAGAGGGAATTGTATCCGGACGGGGAACAGCGCCGCCGCATCATGGATTTTATCATGGCGGCTGGGCAGACCCTTTTGGAGAACGGGGCAGAGGTGTTCCGGGTGGAGCAGACCATGGAGATCATGGCGGCCAGCTTCCACCTGCGGGAGTTCCATGTCTATGTGCTGACCAACGGCATTTTTGCCAGCGCAGGTACGGCGGAGATGAGCGAGGTGCGCAACGTGCCCACCCGTACTACCCACCTGGGGCGGGTGGCGGCAGTGAACCAGCTTTCGCGGCAGATCGCGTCCGGGGAAGTGGACACCATCGATGAGGCCGAGACCCGGCTGGCTCAGGCCAGGTGCATCCCTTTTCCGAAGGACTGGGTGCAGATTGCGGCGGGCATGGGCGGCGCGTTCTGCTTTGCGCTGATTTTTGGCGGCGACCTGAAAGCAGGGCTTGCCGCCGCTGCGGCCGGTGTTGCGGCCAACGCCTACCTGCTGTTCTGCGGGCGGCGCGGCGTGGGGGGCGGGTTTCGCACCATCTCCACCGCCGCCCTCATCACTCTGTGCTGCATTCTGGGCTGCGGCCTGCTGGGCACTGAGTCCAGCCACGCCATCATCGGCACCCTGATGATCCTGACCCCCGGCATCGCCTTTACCATGGGCATCCGGGATTTTGTGCAGGGCGATTACCTGTCCGGCACCATCCGGATGATCGACGCACTGCTCATTGCGGCCAGCATCGCCATCGGCACCGGCCTTGTGCTGAGCCTCTATGCCTTTTTGAAGGGGGTGGCCGTGGTATGACAGAGCTTCTTTTCACCGGGGAGCAGCTGGGCCGTCTGGCCCTGCAGTTCCTGCTGGCCGGGGCGGGTACCCTGAGCTTTGCCATCCTCTTTGCCTGCCCCAAACGCACCCTGCCTTATTGCGGGCTGGTGGGCGCAGTGGGCTGGCTGGTATACGAGATCGCGGAGCTGTTCGGGATGGAAGCCTTTGCAGCCTCGCTGCTGGCGGTCATTCCGCTGACGCTGCTGGCCCGCATCCTTGCGATGACCCTCAGAACACCGGTGACGGTGTTCCTGCTCACCGGCATCTTTCCGCTGGTGCCCGGTGCGGGCATCTATTACAGCGCCTACTACTTCATTCAGGGCAACAACGCGCTGGCGCTGGCAAACGGCATCTCCACCTTCAAGATCGCCGTGGCGCTGGCCGTGGGCATTGCGCTTGTGCTGGGCATCCCCCTGCCACAGAAACGCCGATAAAACAAAAACGAGACCGCCCACCGGGCGGTCTCGTTGGTTATGCGGGAAAATCAGGTGGTGGGAACCATCCGCAGCAGCTGGGCCCCGGTGGTGACATCCAGACGGAAATATGCCTTGTTCAGCTCGGTGTTGTAGGAAACACTGACCGGTGTTTCGGTACCGTCGGCATTGATCTGCATCAGGCTGTAGCCGGAAACGGTATTGGCGGGTACCTCGATGCTGGCAATGACCGGCTGGGCCATCACACGGGCGGGGGTGACCTCCTCGCTCTTTACGGTGCCGCACTTTTCGCAGACGACCCGTTCAATAACAGTGGGATAGTAGAATGCTGCTGTCATTACCTGCTCACCGTTTTTCAGAGTCCCGGTGTGAACAGTCAGGTTGGAAAAGTTGGAAAAGACACCGTTTACCTTGGTCAGCTGGGTGTTATTCTTTACCTTGCCGCATTCGGGGCAAAGTGTAAGGGTCTCAGTGGTGCCATCGGGGAGCTTATGCTGGAAGGTGGTCTCCACACACTCGGTCTTATACTCTGTCGTGGTCTTCCAGGTGTGTTCTTTGCACTCGGTTTTGCCCGGGGTCTCTTCGGCCATGCCGACCACAGAACTGCCCGCCAGCACGCAGACGGACAGACCAAAGGCGGCCAGGGCTTTCAGCATACGATTTTTCATAGCAGGATCCTTTCTCCCCGCATCCCGGCGGGGAAACGCGGTTTGAGCTTGGTTACTTTTTACCGTTGTTCCAGCCTGATTATATCAATTGGAAGGAAAAGGTGTCAATGTCCGGGATTAAGTCCCGCAGAAACATTTGCCGGCAGAATGCAGCGGAAAGGCAGAAACATCGGGATGAAATGCATATATACACAAAGAATGTGGCGCTGCATGTATAAATGTTTTCAAAAGGGTTTCATTTGTTCCGATTTTTTGCACAACACTTGACTTTTTTATTTGTACAACATATACTAATTCTGTTCCTTGATGACACGGTGAAGCGCATCGTGCCGGGAAAGTGAAAAAATATACAATCAACAGAGGAGTGTTTGAATATGAAAAAGATCAATCGCCGCAGCTTTCTGGCTGCCGCTGGTCTGACCGCTGCCGCTCTGGCTCTGACTGCCTGCGGCGGTTCCGCCTCCAGCACCGCTTCTTCCACTGCAAGCAGTGCATCTTCTTCCGAGGCTGCTTCCACCAGCGCTGCCGCTGAGCTGACCACCGTTGAGGCTGGCAAGCTGACCATGGCCACCAACGCCACCTTCCCTCCGTACGAGATGACCACCGACTCCGGTGAGATCGAGGGCATCGATGTGGACACCGCCAAGGCAATCGCTGAGAAGCTGGGCCTGGAGCTGCAGATCGATGATATGGACTTCGACGCAGCACTGCTGAGCGTGCAGCAGGGCAAGGCTGATATCGTCATGGCTGGCGTTACCGTGACCGATGAGCGCAAGGCTGTGATGGATTTCTCCGACAGCTACGCCACCGGCATCCAGTCCATCATCGTTCCCGAGGGTTCTGATATCACCTCTCCCGATGATCTGGCAGGCAAGAAGATCGGCACCCAGCGCGGCACCACCGGCTACATCTACTGCTCTGATGACTTCGGCGATGACGCTGTGGTCGCATACGACGACGGCCTGACCGCTGTGCAGGCTCTGAAGAATGGCCAGGTCGATGCAGTTGTCATCGACAATGCACCCGCTACGGAGTACGTTGCCGCCAACCCCGGTCTGGTCATTCTGGACACCAGCTACGCCGAGGAGGACTACGCCATTGGCATGGCAAAGGGTTCCGCTCTGGAGGATGCTGTCAATGCCGCTCTGGAAGAGCTGAAGGCTGACGGCACCCTGCAGTCCATCGTGGACAAGTACATCACCGCTGAATAATTCAGCTGTATCTTGTATCACGGGGAGGCGGCCCCATCTGGGGCACCTCCCCTTTTTTGGAAAGAACAGGTTACAAAATTCTAACAATTTCAGAAAGCGAGGATGCGAATGGCCGCACAATACGAACTGCTGAAAGAGCTGCTGAATAGCGGCACGAAGCTGGGCTTCGGGCAGGAAATGTTCTTCAAATTTTATCAGGCGTTCATCCTGAACGACCGCTGGGTGCAGTACATCCAGGGCGTGGGCACCACTCTGCTGGTCACCGCCATTGCGCTGGCAATGGGCGTGGTGCTGGGCAGCGTGGTGGCACTGGTGCGTGTTGCGCACGACCAGCAGCGTCCCGGCCGCAGGAACCCGGTGCTGGGCTTCTTCAACGCCGTCTGTCAGGTGTACACCACCATCATCCGCGGCACCCCCATGATGGTGCAGCTGCTCATTATGAGCATGGTCATCTTTGCCAACAGCCGCAACTTTACCATGGTCGGCGCACTGGCACTGGGCATCAACTCGGGCGCTTACGTTTCGGAGATCATCCGCGGCGGCCTGATGGCGGTGGACCCCGGCCAGATGGAAGCCGGCCGCAGCCTGGGCCTGAACTATATGACCACCATGGTGGTCATCGTCATTCCGCAGGCCATCCGCGCGGTGCTGCCTGCACTGGGCAACGAGTTCATCATCCTGCTCAAGGATACCTCGCTCATCACCGTCATCGGCGGCAAGGAGCTGCTGTATGCGGCGCAGGGCATTATGAACCGTACCTACGAGGCCATGTTCCCCCTGTTGGGCGTTGCAGTGGTCTATCTGATTTTAGTCATGATCTTTACATGGCTGCTGTCGAAGTTTGAGAGGAGGATGGCGCAAGGTGACCGCTAATCATGCTGAAAAGATCCTGGAAGTCCGTGGTCTGACCAAGACCTACGGCGGTGAGGTCAAAAAGGGCGCAAAGCAGCCCACCCCCACCCTGGATGTCCTGAAGGGCATCGATATCGACATCTACCGCGGCGATGTGGTCTGCCTGATCGGCCCCTCCGGCTGCGGCAAGTCCACCTTCCTGCGCTGCCTGAACCGGCTGGAGATCCCCACCGGCGGCTCCATCAAGTTTGAGGGCATCGAGGTGGATGATGCCCACATCGATGCCGTGCGCCAGAAGATGGGAATGGTGTTCCAGCACTTCAACCTCTTCCCCCACCTGACCGTCAAGCAGAACCTCTGCCTGGCCCCGGAGCTGCTCAAGCTCAAGAGCAAGGAGGAGGCTTCCAAGCGCGCCGAGGAGCTGCTGGCCCGTGTCGGCCTGTCCGATAAAGCCAATGTGTTCCCCAAGAGCCTTTCCGGCGGCCAGCAGCAGCGCATTGCCATTGCCCGCGCTCTGGCCATGGACCCGGATGTCATCCTGTTCGATGAGCCCACCTCCGCCCTCGACCCTGAGATGGTCGGCGAGGTGCTGGAGCTGATGAAGGAGCTGGCCCACACCGGCATCACCATGCTGGTGGTCACCCACGAGATGGGCTTTGCCCGCGAGGTGTCCAACCGCGTCATCTTCATCGATGAGGGCAGGATCCAGGAGGATGAGCCCCCGCAGGAGCTCTTCTCGAACCCCAAGCATCCTCGTCTGAAAGCTTTCCTTTCCAAGATGCTGTAATTGAAGCTGAAAATGCCGTCGCACAAATTCGTGCGGCGGCATTTTTTGAATGGTTTAAAATTTCCAGAGACTTTGTGCCTGTTTATAAAGCCAGAGGGCACGGGTCTGAATCTCACTCTCGTTCCAGTCCGTTTTTGTCAGGGCATTCTGAAGCGTGGAAAGGCCCGATGCGCAGAGCGTAAGACCGGGCTTTGCTTGGCCCTTTCCGGCTTTCTTTGTGCTCCAGTCACTGTCCCGGATGGAGGCGTTCAAAGACTGCGGGATGATTGCAAGATTTCCCAGAGTCAGAAGGATAGAATCTCTCTTTTCTGCGGCCAGCGGGGTAGAGCAGGCGGGCCAGTTGTTGCGCCATTTTTTGGGCATCAGATGCTCAAGACTGTAATTGTTGAAACCATGCAGCACAACAGCACTCTGAGCAGGGCGGATGTGGCTTTCAATCAGATAAAGAACACCTTTAGAATAAAGGTTCATCAGTTTAGAGTGTTCAAAACCATCCCGAAGTTCAGTGTCATCAGGAATCGAGGAGTTGGTGCCGCCAAGCACTTGCAAACGGTCTCGTAAATCCTGTGGAGTAAGTATTTCGTTGGCGATAAAGGAGAGAAATAACTTTGTATAATTTGTTGTGGAAGCACGAGTGACAATACGACGCATAACGTAGCTTTCCAGAATGCCATACATCTCGTTTAGAATGGCTAAATTAGAAATGTTTTTTGCAAGGTAGAGAACGTAAGGAATCAACGTTGTGGTTTTTAGACCAAAAATAACGATGTTCAAACGTTCGATGCCAAAATCTGATGGAATTGTGGTGCTGCAAAAATCGGACTTGAAGGTTTGCTGGAATAAAGTGGCATAATCCTTTAGAGTATCCAGAATAGTATTTTTATTACCGCCACAATAAGTGTTTACAAAACTCTGATAGGAGTTGGCAAGCTGATCTGTGCGAGCATATATTAATTTGTCGTCAACACTAATATTATACTTTTTCTTTTGGATAAACTGCTGAAAATAGGCATCGAAGAAGATATCAATAAGTGGGCGTTTTACGCGGCCGGCCTCAATTTCGGTATCCCAATAGGCTTTTGCGCTTTCGTTGGCTTCAAAAACAGATTCCCAAATATTTTGATACGCAGTGATGTTATTCCTACTAAAAAAGTAATTCTTTAAAAGCTCGGAGGTGGTTAAGCGAACGCCAAGGGAATTTAGAGAATCAAAAATCTGCTGTTCATCATCGGTGGGGCCCAAATCAATCCGGACAAATTGAACGTTGGAAATGACTGTCATATAGTCGTTCAAAGTACTCATTTGCAAATGTGAAGCAAAATAGTTGAATGCCTGAACAATTGGAGACGAGGAGCGGTTGTCTATGATGGGCACTGCATTTGTTTGATCCATAACGCATTTGAATGCTTCGGAATCATTTTTTCCATGCTGTAAAGAAAGCTCCCGCGTTGTTATTAGGCGAAAATTTGTATCAAAGATACCCGGCTGATTCATTTTTAAACAGAGCACTTTTAAGAAAATCAAAAATGTCGTAAGACGTTGTTGACCATCAACAAGAACAAGTCTTGTTGCATAAGAGGTGTTTTGCTGAGGAACAGAAGCGTCTTTCAGGATGAGAGTTCCAAGAAAGTGGGGGCGGTTATATTGAACAACGAACGCCATGTCGTCAAGAAAACGTTCCCATAAATCCTCTTTCCAAACATAGGCTCGCTGAAAAAATGGAACTTCAATGAGAGTGGAGTTGTTTACAATGTCAGGTATTTTCGCTTTATGTGCGTCCATGGAAAATCCTCCCGCTGCTTTTCAGATTTATTAGTAGAATAGCACGAATCCACTGTGAATTCAATGAATCACAAACAAAAGCTCCCGTTTCTCAGGAAAAGCTGAAAAACGGGAGCTTTACAATTCTACAAAACAGAAGCTATGCGCCTATCCCATGGTTACAACAACTTCCACACCTTCACCGGCCTTTGCCAGCGGCAGGAGGGTGCCCGCAATAGGAGCGCCGTTCACGGTGACGCTCTGCACGCCCTTCTGCACGGCGTGGGGGTTCTCCACCCGGATGTGGTACACGGCACCCCGGTAACGGCGGGTGACGGTGTAGCCTGCCAGCGTGTGGGGGATGCAGGGGTCAACGCGCAGGCCGTCCAGAGTGGGCTGGATGCCCAGAATGTACTGGCTCACGTTCACGAAGGTCCATGCCGCCGTGCCGGTCAGCCAGCTGTTCTTGGCCTCGCCGAAAGTGGGGGCATCGCGGCCTGCCACCATCTGGCTGTAAACGTAGGGTTCGGTGCGGTGGATCTCGCTGATGTCCTCGATATAGGCCGGGCAGGTCTTTTTGTAGACAGCAAAGGCCCGGTCACCGTGGCCCAGCACGGTCTCAGCACAGCTGATCCAGGGGTTGTTGTGGCAGAAGATACCGGCGTTCTCCTTGTAGCCCGGGGGATAGCTGGAGATCTCGCCCAGATTGAGCCGGTAGGTGGTGTAGGCGGGCTGGAGCAGTACCACGCCGTACGGGGTGTCCAGCCGCTCCTCCACGCTCTTCAGTGCGGCTTCGGCCTGACCGGTCTCCCGGCCGATCCCGGCCATCACGCACATGCCCTGGGGTTCGATGAAGATCTGCCCCTCGTCGCATTCCCTGCTGCCTACGGGGGCACCAAAGGCATCGTAGGCACGGCGGAACCATGCGCCGTCCCAGCCGGCGGTCAGGGTGGCCTGTTCTACTGCGTCAATGGCGGTGCGGGCACTGGCGGCCTCCTCGGTGAGGTGCAGGTGGTCACAGAGTTCGGCGTACTCGCGGCCGTATTTCACGAACATGCCCGCAATGAACACGCTCTCAGCCACGGGACCCTCGCTGGGGCCGGTGATCTGGAAGCTCTCGCCCGGGTGCTCCGAGAAGCAGTTCAGGTTCAGGCAGTCGTTCCAGTCGGCCCGGCCGATCAGCGGCAGGCCGTGGGGGCCCAGATGGGTATGGGTGTAGCGGAAGCTCCGGCGCAGATGCTCCATCAGGGGCTGTGCTCTGGTCACGTCGTTGTCAAAGGCAACCGGCTCGTCCAGGATCGACCAGTCACCGGTCTCCCGCAGATAGGCGGCGGTGCACGCAATGAGCCAGAGCGGGTCATCGTTGAAGCCGCTGCCCACGTCGCTGTTGCCCTTTTTGGTCAGGGGCTGGTACTGGTGGTAGGCACTGCCATCCTCAAACTGGGTGGCAGCAATGTCCAGAATGCGCTCCCGTGCGCGGGAAGGGATCATGTGGACGAAGCCCAGCAGATCCTGACAGGAATCCCGGAACCCCATACCGCGGCCGATGCCGCTCTCGTAATAGCTGGCACTGCGGCTCATGTTGAAGGTGACCATGCACTGATACTGATTCCACAGGCTCACCATCCGGTCCAGCTTTTCCTCGCCGGAGGTCAGCTGCCAGCCCGAGAGCAGCTCCTGCCAGTAGTCGGCCAGTGCCCTGCGGGCGGCATCCACCTGTGCGTCGGTGGCATAGCGGGCCATCATGGCCTCGGCCCGGGCTTTGTTGATGATACCGGGAGCGCTGAATTTTTCCCCGACCGGGTTTTCAATGTAGCCCAGCCCGAAGATGATGCTCTTTTTCTCGCCCGGTGCCAGCGTGAGATGGAAATGGTGGGCACCCACCGGAGCCCAGCCGTGGGCAATGCTGTTCGAGCAGTGACCGGCTTTGACTGCTTCCGGTGCGGCGGGGCCGCCGTACACGCCGCAGAAGGCATCCCGGCTGGTGTCGAAGCTGGTAACGGGGGCGTTGGCCCAGAACACGGCGTAGTGATCCCGGCGCTCCCGGTACTCTGTCTTATGATAGATGGCACTTTCCACCACTTCCACCTCGCCGGTGGAAAAGTTGCGCTGGAAATTGGAGCTGTCGTCCATGGCATCCCACAGGCAGAACTCCACATAGCTGAACACGTCCAGCGTGCGGGGGGCAGCGGTCTTGTTTTCCAGCGTCAGCCGGTCGATCTCACAGGCATCGCCCCGGGGCACAAAAAGTTCCTGAGCGGCCGCAATGCCGTTTTTTTCGCCCTGCAGGATCGTGTAGCCCAGACCGTGGCGGCAGGTGTAACTGTCCAGTTCCGTCTTGGCGGGCTGCCAGCCCGGGTTCCAGATGGTGCCGCCATCGTTGATGTAGATGCGGTGGCCGTCCATGTCCAGCGGGGAATTGTTGTAGCGGTAGCGGGTCAGCCGCCGCAGCCGGGCATCCCGGTAAAAGCTGTAACCGCCGCCGGTGTTGGACACCAGACTGAAAAAGTCCTCGCTGCCCAGATAGTTGATCCAGGGCAGGGGAGTGCGGGGCGTGTCGATCACATATTCCCGGCGCGCATCATCAAAATGTCCGAATCTCATAGCCTTGTTCCTCCTTATAGGGTAAACCGGAAATGCTGAAATCATTTGATGGCGAAAACGATTTAGAATTTGCGGCCCAAGGGTGGGAAAGGCACTTGTCACCCTAAGAATAGTCTATCCTGCGGGAAAAATCAAGAGCAGACCTGAAATATACAACAAGGGTGCAGCGGGCTGATTCAGGGGTGGAAACCGGTATGGGAACGAAAAAATTATCGAACGGTAACGAAATGTAACGAAAACGATACAGACTGCATAATTCTGAGGAAATGAAATCTCGCAACCTGCTGAAATGCGGACTTTTAGGATAAAACTTTTCTTCTTCTGCTTGATTTTTAGTGCAAAGTGCGCTATATTGAAATTGCGAAAACGATTTAGGATTCGCTCGGGAGCCTTGAGCGGGTCCCTGTGAGGGAGGGCGGCGAAATGTCATCCTTGAAAGATCTGGCGCGTGAATGCGGTGTCTCGGTGGCAACGGTGAGCAAAGCGCTCAATGGCCAGTCGGACATCTCTGCTGCGACCCGCGACCGTGTCCGCGAGGCGGCCCGCCGGATGGGCTATGTGCCCAATATGGCGGCCCGCGCAATGAAGACCAACCGTACCTACAACCTTGGCGTTCTGTTTGTGGACGAGCGGCAGAGCGGTCTGGCCCACGAGTACTTTTCGGCGGTGCTGGACAGCTTCAAGGTGCAGGTGGAAAAGCTGGGCTATGATATCACCTTTGTCAACCGGAACCTCGGCGGCAGAACAATGACCTATCTGGAGCACTGCCACTACCGGGGCGTGGACGGAGCGGTGATCGCCTGCGTGGATTTCAACGATCCGCAGGTGGTGGAGCTGGTCAACAGTGATGTGCCGGTGGTGACCATCGACCATGTGTTCAACAACCGGATGGCGGTCCTTTCCGATAATGTCAACGGGCTTTCGGCGCTGGTGCGGTACGCCTACGCCAACGGCCACCGCCGCATCGCCTTTATCCATGGCGAGCGCACGGCGGTGACGGAGAACCGGCTGGCGGGCTTCTACAAGAGCTGTGCGGAGCTGGGGCTGCAGGTCCCCGAAGAATATGTGCGCTGCGGTGTGTATCACGATCCCGACCGCTGTGCCGAGGAGACCCGGGCCCTGCTGGCACTGCCCCAGCGGCCCACCTGCATCCTCTTCCCCGATGACTTCTCGGCCATGGGCGGCTGCATCGCTCTGCAGGAAGCGGGCCTGAGCATCCCGGAGGATATTTCCGTGATGGGATATGACGGCATTTACCTCTCCCGCGTGATGAAACCCCAGCTGGTGACCTGGCAGCAGAACACCAGAATGCTGGGCCGGATGGCAGCGGATAAGCTGGTGCAGATGATCGAGCACCCCCGTGTGACGCTGGCCGAGCAGATCCCGGTGACAGGAAAACTGCTGGAGGGCGGCTCGGTGCGCAGCATCGAATGAATGGGTTGGATTTGGTTCCGGGCGAACCGGAGCCTTGAATTTGAAACGCTTTTTCACGAAAACCATTGAAGGAGGTTTTTCATTATGAGAAAGATTTCGCGTCGTAATTTCCTGCTGGCTTCCGGTGCAGTTACCATCAGTGCAGCGCTGAGCGCATGCGGCGGCTCCTCTTCTTCTACCGGTGCGGCATCCTCTGCCGCAGCTTCTTCCGCCGCTTCCGATGCTCCGGCAGCTCAGGGCAAGGTGCTGAATATCTGGTGCTGGAACGACGAGTTCCAGGGCCGCTTCAATAACTATTACCCCGAGGTCGCCTCCATCGCTGAGGATAAATCCACCACCACCCTGAAAGATGGCACCGTTGTCAAGTGGACCATCAACGCCAACGAGAACAACAACTACCAGAACAAGCTGGATGAGGCCCTGTTGAATCAGGACTCTGCCGCCGATGATGACAAGGTAGATATCTTCCTGATCGAGGCTGACTACGCACTGAAGTATGTGGATTCCGATTACGCGCTGGATGTCAAGGCAGACATCGGCCTGACCGATGCCGATCTGGCTGGTCAGTACCAGTACACCAAGGATATTGTCAGCGTGGACGGCAGCCAGCGCGGCACCACCTGGCAGGCGACCCCCGGTCTGTTCGCATACCGCCGCAGCATCGCCAAGGAAGTGCTGGGCACCGATGATCCCACCGAGGTGCAGAGCCATCTGTCCGATTGGGATAAGTTCAACGAGGTGGCTGCACAGGCAGCTGCCAAGGGCTACAAGATGCTGTCCGGCTTCGATGATGCTTACCGCACCTTCTCCAACAACGTGGACGCTCCCTGGGTGGACGGCACGACCGTCAAGGTAGACCCCAACATTATGAAGTGGGTCGATCAGACCAAGGAGTACACCGATAAGGGCTACAACAATAAGTCCAGCCTGTGGGACAGCCAGTGGGCAGCCGATCAGGGCCCGAGCGGCAAGGTGTTTGGCTTCTTCTACTCCACCTGGGGCATCAATTTCACCCTGCTGGGCAACTCTCTGGAGACCCCTGTGGCCGAGGGCGGCAAGGAAGAAGTGGGCAACGGCATCTACGGCGATTACGCAGTCTGCGAAGGTCCTCAGCCCTATTACTGGGGCGGCACCTGGATCTGCGCGGCAGCCGGTACCGATAATACCGATATCATCCGCGACGTGATGCAGAAGCTGACCTGCGACGAAGCCATTATGAAGCAGATCACCCTGGATACGCAGGATTACACCAACAACGAGAAGGCCATGGAAGAGATCGCAAACAGCGATTATGCCTCCGACTTCCTGGGCGGCCAGAACCATATCGCCCTGTTTGCAGAAGCTGCAAAGAAGATCGATATGTCCAACGCAGGCCCGTACGATCAGGGCCTGAACGAGAGCTTCCAGAATGCCTTCAAGGATTACTTTACCGGCACGGTGGACGAGGATACCGCAAAGGCAAACTTCGAGACCGCCATCAAGGAAAAGTACCCCGAGCTGACCGATGTGGTCTGGCCCGCATAAGCGCAGCCGGAACCTGAAAACCTTTTGAACCGAATCTGAATGGGGCGGGCCGGACGCTGATCCCGCCCGCCCCGTTTTGCTTTGGGCAGTGTACGTCAGGAGGGCAGTTACTATGGGAGCAAAACCAAAGAAGAACGGCTCGATCAGCTATGCAAAGTGGGGCTATATCTTCATTGCACCGTTCTTCCTCATCTTTGCGGTGTTCCAGCTCATCCCACTGGGGTCTACGATCTATTACAGCTTTTTTGAATATTACCGCAGCGGCCTGAAGATCATCGGCCCTACCTTTGTGGGCCTGAAGAACTACATCACCCTGTTTGCAACCGACCTGCCCAAATACTTTGGCAACACGCTGCTGCTCTGGATCATCGGCTTCATCCCGCAGATCGCCATCTCGCTGCTGCTGGCGGCCTGGTTCACCGACCTGCGCCTGAAGCTGAAGGGCCAGACCTTCTTCAAGACAGTCATCTACATGCCCAACCTCATCATGGCTTCGGCATTTGCCATGCTGTTCTTTGCCCTGTTCTCGGATAACGGCCCCGTGAACGCTGCACTGGTGGGCATGGGCATCCTCAAGGAGCCCTTCAGCTTCCTGAACAGTGTCTGGGGCAACCGCGGTCTCATCGGCCTGATGAACTTCCTGATGTGGTTCGGCAATACGACCATCATGCTGATGGCGGCCATCATGGGCGTGGACCCCACCCTGTATGAGGCAGCGGAGCTGGACGGCTGCACCCCGAACCAGATGTTCTGGAAGATCACCATCCCGCTCATCCGGCCGATCCTGGTCTATGTGATGATCACTTCGATGATCGGCGGCCTGCAGATGTTCGATGTGCCGCAGATTCTGACCAATGGCAAGGGCGGCCCCGACCGCACCTCCACCACCATGATCATGTACCTGAACAACCACCTGTTCAGCAAGAACTACGGCATGGCCGGCGCGGTCTCGGTGGTGCTGTTCCTGGTGTGTGCAGTGCTCTGCGTGATCGTTTACATGGCCCTGACCAAGGAGGACGACGGCCTGAGCAAGGCCGAGCGCAAGGCCCGCAGGCAGGCGGCCAAACAGGTGAAGGGAGGAAAAGCATAATGTCACACGCAGTCAAGACAAGATCCGAAAAAGCGACCCTTGCGGCCCGCCGCACGGTGTGCTATGCGGCGCTGGTGCTGCTGAGCTTTTTATGCCTGTTCTTCTTCTATGTGCTGGTCATCAATTCCACCCGTACCCATTTTGAGATCCAGAAGGGCTTTTCCTTTCTGCCGGGCAGATCCTTGATGACCAACCTGAAAAATGTGCTGTCGGATGCCAACATCCCGGTGCTGACCGGTGTGCGGAACAGCCTGATTGTGTCCGGCTGCTCGGCTGCCCTCAGTGTCTATTTTTCGGCCCTGACAGCCTACGGCATCTACGCCTATAACTTCCGGTTCAAAAAGGCGGCGTTTGCCATCATCCTGCTCATTATGACCATGCCGACCCAGGTCTCGGCGCTGGGCTTCCTGCAGCTCATCACAAAGATGGGCCTGAAGAACAGCTTCATTCCCCTCATCATCCCCAGCATTGCGGCCCCGGCGGTGTTCTTCTTTATGAAGCAGTATCTGGATGCCAGCCTGCCCATGGAGATCGTGGAAGCCGCCCGCATTGATGGCGCAGGGGAGTTCTACACCTTCAACCATATCGTGCTTCCCATTATGAAGCCCGCTCTGGCGGTACAGGCCATCTTCTCCTTTGTGTCCAGCTGGAACAACTACTTCATCCCCGCACTGGTGCTGGATACGGCAGACAAAAAGACCCTGCCCATCCTCATTGCACAGCTCCGCAGTGCCGACTTCCTCAAGTTCGATATGGGCAAGGTCTATATGCTGGTGGCCATTGCCATCCTGCCTGTGATCATTGTTTATCTGCTGCTGTCCAAGTTCATCGTCCGTGGTGTTGCACTGGGCGGTGTCAAGGGCTGAGCATTCCGTTCTCTCCTTCGGAAAAAGCACCCGCAGCCTGCAGGCCGCGGGTGCTTTTCTATCCTCTCGTGCTCAGTCGGCTTTGGCAATGCGCTGCATCGCGGTGGAAGCGACGTGCTGTGTTCTTTTAGACAAAAGCCGCCGGAAATCGCTTCCCGGCGGCTTTTGCTTATTAGGAGGATCAAAAGATGATCCCTGGAGAACTTAGTTCAGGATGGTCTGCTCGGTCTCGACATCAAAGACGTGGACCTTGTGCGGATCGAATGCAACGCGGACGGTGTCTCCGTTGCGTGCCTTGGAGGTGGGAGCGACACGGGCGGTCATCTTGTTGCCCTTGTACTCCAGGTACAGGTAGATCTCAGCGCCCATCATTTCGGACACATCGACCTGAGCCTCCAGGTGGCAGTCGGGGTGCTTTGCCATAAACTCGGGCTCGTCGTCGATATCCTCAGGACGGATGCCCATCTTGACCTTCTTGCCAACGTAGGAATCCAGCTTGCCGTCAGCGGTCTTTTCCTTGGGCAGGGGGATGGTGTCGCCGCCCAGGTCAATGGCGTACTGATCGCCGTTCTTGGTCACGGTGCCGTCCAGGAAGTTCATCTGGGGGCTGCCGATGAAGCCGGCAACGAACATGTTGCAGGGCATGTCGTACAGGTTCTGCGGGGTATCGACCTGCTGGATGATGCCGTCCTTCATAACAACGATGCGGTCGCCCATGGTCATAGCCTCGGTCTGGTCATGGGTAACGTAGATGAAGGTGGTAGCCAGCTTCTTGTGCAGCTTGATGATCTCGGTGCGCATGCTGGTACGCAGCTTTGCATCCAGGTTGGACAGGGGCTCGTCCAGCAGGAAGACTGCCGGGTTACGAACCATTGCACGGCCCAGGGCAACACGCTGACGCTGGCCGCCGGACAGAGCCTTGGGCTTGCGGTCCAGCAGGTGCTCGATCTCCAGGATCTTGGCAGCCTCGTGAACGCGGCGGTCGATCTCGTCCTTCGGGGTCTTGCGCAGCTCCAGACCGAAAGCGATGTTCTTGTAAACGGTCATGTGGGGGTACAGAGCGTAGCTCTGGAACACCATGGCGATATCACGATCCTTGGGAGGAACGTCGTTGATCAGGCGGCCGCCGATGTACATTTCGCCCTTGGAGATCTCCTCCAGACCGGCGATCATGCGCAGGGTGGTGGACTTGCCGCAGCCAGAGGGGCCGACGAAGATGATGAACTCCTTATCCTGGATCTCCAGGTTGAAGTCGGTAACAGAAGGAGCAGTAGCGCCCGGATAGATCTTGTAGATGTGCTGGCAGCTAATCGAAGCCATAGGTCATTGCCTCCATTAAAATTTTTCTATGTTACGGCACCTTGACGGTGCACGCTCTCGTTGGTATTATAATAGCAGATAACTTTGTGATATAAAATAGCATTTTATTGATTTGAGGTGTCAGATATTGCTTTATGATTGGACAAGCACCGCAGCCCTTGGCGTGGTGCGGGATATCCAGCCCAAAGAACCCCTGACCCTGACCGGCGAGGGGCTGTGGGTCTGCCTGATCTCCAGCGGCAGATGCACTGCCAGCCTGACCGATGCCTCGCCCTCCCCGGCGGGCAGCGCACTGATCCTGCCGCCCCAGAGCGCGGCGGCGGGCCATCTGGTGCTGAGCCGCGCCCCGTTGACCCTGACCCCGGAAGGGGAGAGCCACCTGCTCTGCATCCAGCTGACCGGGCAGGCGGCGGTGCAGTTCCTTGCCGGGCTGACGGAGCTGCCGTTCCTGGCCCGGGGCGAGACCTGCCCCGCCGCCGCAGAGCTGCTGGGCCGCCTTGCCGCCGAGGCCGATACACCCCGCAGCCGGGCTGCCAGCCAGCTGGCCTTTGCCCTGCTCTGTGAGCTTGCGGGGGCCGACAGCGCCGCCCCGCCCCTGCCGCCGCTGGTGGAGGCCGCCATTGAGGATATCCGCCAGAACTACGCTGGCCTGTACGGCGTGGAGGAGCTCAGTGAGCGGCTGGGGGTCTCCAAGAGCCACCTTGTCCGCACCTTTACCGCCGCCGTGGGGGTGCCTCCGGGGCGCTACCTGACCACTGTGCGGGTGGAAGCTGCCATGCGGCTGCTCCTGCACCGGGAATATACGCTGGATGTCATTGCCAGCCTGTGCGGCTTCTCAGGGGCCAACTACCTGTGCCGGGTGTTCAAAAAAGAGACCGGCCAATCCCCCGCACAGTGGCGGGCCTTGGCCGGTCAGACAGCGCGGCCCCTCAGCCCGGCGGAAAGCCAGCGGGAGCAGGCACTGTATATTTAAAATGTTCAGGAGCCGGGGCAGCACCCGGCTCTTTTCCGTGGAGGCGTTCAGCCGCACACAGACTGCGGGCGCTTGAGCAGGAACACCGTCAGGGCCAGCGTGATGGCCTCGGCGGCGGGGAAGGCCGACCACACGCCGTTCATGCCGAACAGGGCGCTCAGGATCAGCGAGCAGGTGACGATGGCGGCCACGCCCCGGCTGACCGAGGTGATGGTGGCCTCGGTGGGGCGGTTGACCGCACCCAGATAGCCCGCCGCAACAATATTGCAGCCTGCAAAGAAGTAGCCCAGGAAGTAGATGCGCATACCGCTGTGGGCATATTCGGCCATCAGCGCAGAGCTCTCGCTGTTGAAGAGGGCAACAAAGGTATCGGTAAAGCCAAACACGGCACCGTACAACACCGCCGCCAGCGCCAGCGCGGTGCCGCAGCCCAGCAGAAGCAGCTTTTTTGCCCCGGCCATCTCATTTTTGCCGTAGCACTGGCTGACCAGCGGCTGGGCACCCTGGGCCACGCCGTTGAAGATGGCTGTTGCCACCAGCGCAAAGTTTGCCACCACGCCGTAAGCGGCCACGCCCACGTTGCCCGCCAGCCGGAGCAGCAGGAAGTTGAACACGGTGGTGGTCACGGCAGAGGAGAGCTCCCCGACAAAACCGGAGATGCCCAGCTGGCAGCTCTGCACCAGCAGCCGGGCCGAGGGAACCTGCCGGACAAAGGTGAGCGTGTTGCTCTTTTGAAAAAAGTGGCGGCTGCAGATGGCAATGCTGAGCACCGGCGAGATGGCCGTTGCCAGTGCCGCGCCGGGCAGGCCCAGCCCCATGGGGAAGATGAAGATGTAATCGAACACCACATTGAACAGGCTGCCGCTCAGGGTGGCCACCATGGCAAGGGACGGGTCGCCGTCGTTGCGGACGAAGGCCGAGAAGATGTAGTTGCACATGAAGAAGGGTGTGAACAGCAGGAAGATGCGGGTGTAGTTCAGGCCCAGCGCCACGATGTCCCCATCGCCGCCCATGAGCTGCAGAAGCGTGCCCGGGCAGAACGCGCCCGCCAGCATGAACGGGATGGCGATCAGGCAGGCGCAGAGGATGGCGTTGGAAAAATACCGCTGCGCCCGCGCCTCGCCCTGCGCCTGCAGGATGGCGTACCGGGTGGCCGCACCCAGGCCGATCATCGAGCCGAAGGCAAAGATCAGGTTGTACATGGGCAGACAGAGGTTCAGCAGGGTCACGCCGTCGGTGCCCGCCGCCTGGGCGATGAAATAGGTGTCGGCCAGAATATAACACGATGTGCCGATCAGACCGAAAATATTCTGCGACACATACTTGAAGAACTGCTTTGTCAGGTTCATGGATGCTTCCTTTCCGCAGGGAGAGTAGGGGAGTGAAACGTAAAAACGACTACTACTATATCATAAAACTTGGCATATTTCAACGAAAAAACGCAGAAACGCCCCACCGGTTTCCCGGCAGGGCGCTTCCGCAGGTTATTTTGGGATGAGAATGGTTAGGTTGTGGGTGTTTGCTTCCTCTCCTGCGCCTTCTTCCATGCGTGGATGGAATCGGTAAAGGTCACAGGTGCAAACGGGTCAAAGTGGTCGGGGTGTTCGTCTGCGTCCAGCAGCTCCATCAGGTCGTTTTCCACGGCCCAGCGGGCGGCCTGCTGGATGGCACTGTCCCCGTTGCTGATATCGCTGTAAAGGGCGGTGCTGACAGGCTCCGGGTTTCCGGCATCCTGCCACAGCAGCACAGCCAGTTCCGCGCGGTTCTGCGGGACGATGGCTCCATGGGGCAGCAGATACCGCAGGTAGAGCTCGGTGCCCAGCATGTGGCCCTGATAGAGCAGGACTACGCCGCCGACAATGACGGTACCAGCGGCCGCACCCTTTTCCAACAGATTGGGGCCCTCGTCAATGGACGCATCCCTTGTCATGGATTCGATTTTTACATCGGCATGGGGCATTGTGAAGGTAAAGGTCTCCTCATCGTATGCCACATCGGGGTCACCCAGCAGGGATTTGTCACTGATCGTCCACTGGTCAAAGGTCTGTGCATCGGAGAGGATGCTTCTATCGAAACTTACCTCAACCACTGCGTCCTCTTTTACGGGATAGCTGTTGTCCGCATCCGGGGCAACAGCGGTGCCATCCACCTTGACGGTACCGCCAATGACAGTCAGGGTATGGAAAACATCCTTCTTGTTTACTGTGTACTTTGCTTCTGCCTTGCCAAGCTCGTCACCATTCTCTTTTGTTACGGTAACGGTCAAGGTCTGCTCGCCGCTCATCTTGGGGGTAATGCGGAACTTGTAATCCTTTGCGCCGTCATCCAGGTCGATTTCCAGACCATCGGCAGGCATATCCTTCCAGTCATCGCCGTCCTTATACTGTACTTCGCCGTTCTTACCGCCAAAGTCGATTTTACCCTTGCCGGTATCATCCTTCGGGTCAACTCCTACAGTAAAGTCGTGGCTTTTCTCTTCATTGAGGGTCACATTGTCAAGGCCATCAATGGTCACAGTACCGTCCTCATAGTCACGCACCGCAAAGCTGACCTCGTCAGTGTTCGGTGCACCGGTCAGGCCATCTTTCTGCACGCCAGCAGTCAGCGTGTTGGGGCCGGTTTGGTCGGGGACCAGCTTAAACTGGTAGCTCTTGCTCACAAGCGCAATATCCAGTTCGCTGCTGGTCATTTCCTCCCAAGTACCATCGTCCTTTTGCTGATACAGTGTGCCGCCGTTGGCAAGAGTAAGGGTCAGCTTGCCGTTGCCTGCATCACCATCGGGGGTGATTTTTACCGTAAAGGGGTACTCTTTGCCCTTTACCAAGGTGTCACCATCGCTCAGGCCGCTGATGGCAACCGTTGCAAGGGTGTTGGTCTGCCGCCATGCGGCGTACAGCGTTATGGTGTCCGGTACACCCTCGGTTGCGGGGTCAAAGGCTGTCATTGCTCGCGCCACATTGTCGGTGTAATACCAGCCATCAAATACATAGCCCTTTCTGGTGGGATTTGCAGGTACATCACCCTTGGTAGCCACTTTTTCGGTGCGCCAGATTTCTTTGACTGTCACAGGGGCAGAGGTACCATCCTCAAAGGTGCCACCGTTGGGGTTGAAGGTCACGTCGCAGAAATAGAGAATAGGAATATTTGAAACAATTAAACCATCTGCTTGTAAGCCTTCGATACGGTTGTTTTGACTTCTGGTATTATCCCATTCGGCTTTATATCCAGGGTAGTAAATTTTTGTAACTTTGTATGTTGAGAATGCATTTGCAGCAAATACGGCATCATGTAAATTCTTGGGCAATACAAACTGGGTGATACTCGATGCGCAAAAAGCGTTTGCTCCAATTTTCTTTATGCCTTCCGGCAACCGAAACTCACCATTTAATCCACTATTCCAGCCAAAAGCAGAATTGCCAATGGAAGTTACTGTATTGGGTATTACAAGCGTTCCATTCAGGTTACAAGCGTTAAATGCATAATCTCCTATCTCTTGTACGCCTTCTGGAATCGTTGGAACACTTGTTAGCCCTTTACATCCATTAAATGCATTATTCTCTATTGTTTTTACACTGCTCGGTATTTTTAAATCAAATAATGAAGTGCATGTTTCAAAAGCATGAGCACCAATCCTTGTTACGCCATCTAAAATCTCAACGCTTTTAACTTGACTGCAACTAGAAAATGCGAAATTACCGATTGATACTATACTGCCTGGAATCGTGATTTTTCCATCCAGACTGGTACAACTGCTAAATGCACTATTTCCAATCGTTGTAACACCTTCAGGAATTTCAAGATCACCTTTCAAACTGCTACAACTAGAAAATGCGTTTTCTCCAATTGTTTCCAGTTTTTTTGATAATACAAGTTTTGTCAAACCACTACACCCGGAAAATGCTTTGGTTTCAATGGTTGTTACTGTATCGGGAAGTGTAAGTGTTCCAGTCAAACCCGTACATCCATAAAATGCAAACGTTGAAATTGTTGTCACACCGTTTGGAATCGACAAATCGCCGGTTAGCTTATCACACCAAGAAAAAGCATAACTCCCAATTGATGTTACAGTGTCTGGAATTATAAGTTGACCCGCTATTGTTCTGTTTTGATTAAATGCATCGTGCTCAATTGCGGTTACTTTATATTTTCCATTATTTCCTACGTATGATTGAATCACAACAGTTCCATTTGCTGGCCAATCCGTTCGGTCGCTGCCAATAACAGTGGCCGTCATAGTGGTATCATTTAACTTATATTTGATTTGATTAGTATCTGTAAATATACTTCCGTTATTCGCAAACGCCGTCACAGCTCCCACCGGTAAAAATGTCAGCATCATACTAACCGCTAGTATCATGCTGAGCAATCGCTTTTTCATATAGCTTCCTCCTTTGCAAAACTCCCATGCCACCGCAAAACAAAAGAGCGCCGCACCAACCATCCGGCTGGTACAACGCTCTGAAACTCTTGATGGAAAAGTGCAGCTGGTTGCCATATTACAGGCCCTTTAGCTTTGCGTCGCAGCCTTTCGACTGGTTTGCCGATTCTTTGATTTTTGCATAATGACATCTTAAACAAAAATACTACACCTTTTTTTTTTTTTTAGTCAATGGCGCACGGAGATAATTGGAAAACTGCACAAAAATGGAGGAAATTTAGAGGTTTAGCGGCTAAACCCCACCGTCATGGCTTCGCAATGCCACCGCCCCTAATAGGGGCGGCCTTGGCAAAAAGGTGAAACTATCCGCCATGCCAAGGGCCCCCCGATCAGCGGGGGCTGTCGCTGAAAGCCACCGGGGGCTTGCCCCCACAACCGAACCATTCTCTATTCCCAAATAACCTGTGGAAGCGCCCTGCCGGGGAACCGGTGGGGCGCTTCTGCATAGGGGCGGGAGCCGAAACCGCCGCTTTTTCCGCTCTAGCGCCGTGGTTTTTATTGACAAGCTCACGGCTTGCTATTATAATAGAACAGTCATAATAGCATTCGTGCGCGGCTTTGCGGCTGCGTCAATCCAATAGACAAGGAGAAGATCCAAAATGGCACAAGAAATCAAGATGTCCGCTTCCGGCCTGAAGGCGATGCAGGACGAACTGGAATACCTCAAGACGGTCCGCCGCAAGGAGCTGGCCGAGGAGATCAAGGAAGCCCGCAGCCACGGCGACCTTTCTGAGAACAGCGAGTACGATGAAGCCAAGAACACCCAGGGTCTGGTGGAAAACCGCATCACCGAGCTGGAGCAGATGGTCAAGAACGCTGTGATCATCGACGAGAGCGAGCTGAGCGTGGACAGCGTTTCTGTTGGCACCCACGTCTCCATCAAGATGACCGGCGATGATGAGGCCGAGGAGTACGATATCGTTGGTCGCACCGAGGCTGACCCCATCAACGGCAAGATCAGCGACGAGAGCCCCGTGGGCCACGCTCTGCTGGGCAAGGCCGTGGGCGAGAAGGCTGAGGTTCTGCTGCCCTCCGGCCAGACCGTCGAGTACGAAGTGCTGGCCATCACTCACGCCGCAAACTGAGCCTGAACGGGAGGAAACCATGGAAGAGCAAAAGAGAAACCCCGCTCAGGGCCTGTCTGAGAGCGAGCAGGTGCAGGTGCGCCGCCAGAAGCTGGCCGACCTGCAGGCTGCCGGAAACGACCCCTTCACCCTGACCAAGTTCCCGCAGGACGCATACTCTGCAGACCTGAAAGAAGAGTTCAAGGATCTGCCCAACGAGACCGACAGCGGCAAGCATGTCGCGCTGGCTGGCCGTATGATGTCCAAGCGCGTGATGGGCAAGGCAAGCTTTGCCCACCTGCGCGATGACAAGGGCGATATCCAGCTGTATGTCCGCCGCGACGAGCTGGGCGAGGAGGCCTACGCCGCCTTCAAGAAGCTGGACGTGGGCGATATCATCGGTGTCAAGGGCGAGGTGTTCCGCACCAAGACCGGCGAGCTGAGCGTTCGTGCCACCGAGCTGACCCTGCTGGCCAAGAGCCTGCGCCCCCTGCCCGAAAAGTTCCACGGTCTGACCGATACCGAGATGCGTTACCGTCAGCGCTATGTGGACCTGATCGCCAACCCCGAAGTGAAGGATACCTTCGTTAAGCGCAGCCAGATCCTGAAGGAGATCCGCGCCTATCTGGACGAGAAGGGCTTCCTGGAGGTGGATACCCCCATCCTGACCCCCTTTGAGATCGGTGCCTCCGCCCGTCCCTTCTACACCCACCACAACAGCCTGAACATGGACATGGTGCTGCGCATTGAGACTGAGCTGTACCTCAAGCGCCTGATCGTGGGCGGCATGGACCGCGTGTATGAGGTTGGCCGCATCTTCCGCAACGAGGGCATGGACCCCAAGCACAACCCCGAGTTCACCAGCATCGAGCTGTATCAGGCCTTTACCGATTTCCACGGCATGATGGATCTGGTGGAAGAGCTGTACAAGCGCCTTGCCCTCAAGATCTGCGGCAGCATGGTCATTCCCTATCAGGGCAAGCAGATCGATATGGGCCACTGGGAGCGCCTGACCATGGTGGAGGCTGTCAAGAAGTATTCCGGCGTGGACTTCAACGACTGGAAGTCCGACGAGGATGCCATTGCCTCTGCCAAGGAGCATCATGTGGAGCTGCCCGAGGTTCCCACCAAGGGTGCCATTCTGGCCGAGTTCTTTGATGCCTTTGTTGAGGACAAGCTGATCCAGCCCACCTTCATTTATGATTACCCTGTCGAGATCAGCCCGCTGGCCAAGCGCAAGCCGGACGATCCTGCTTTCACCGAGCGCTTTGAGTACTTCATCGACTGCACCGAGTACGGCAACGCCTTCAGCGAGCTGAACGACCCCATCGACCAGAAGGGCCGCTTTGAGCGTCAGGTCGCCGAGCGCAAGGCCATCGAGCCCGACTGCAAGGCTCAGGTGGATTACGACTACGTCAACGCACTGGAGTACGGCCTGCCCCCCACGGGCGGCCTGGGCTTCGGCGTGGACCGCCTGGTCATGCTGCTCACCGACAGCGCCTCCATCCGCGATGTTCTGCTGTTCCCCACGATGAAGCCGATTGACCAGTAAAGCGTAAAATTAAAACGCAGATACGATGAATTTTCAAACGAAATTCGGTCGATATCTGCGGTACTACACCACAACTACACCAATTTTTGGACGTTTTCCCGAAAAGGAGCCTTACAAAGCGGTGTGGTGTAACAAGTGAATAGGCGGATTGGTGTAGTGGCTACACCGAACTCCCAAAACGAAGATACGGCAGCTATGTTGCGAAAAACAACGTAGCTGCCGCTTTTTGTTTCATATAAGGATTTTATGCTACCAATCGGCGTTCCATGCGGTTAAATCGGCTCGTCGCTGGTGATTATAAAATGCACCTTGATTCAGCATACGCCAAAATTTACGCCAATGATTCATAGCACACGTTCCACCCAACGCAGTGCAGCGTTAAGACGCTCACTTTGCCGGTCATGATGGCCGTAGTCATCCAGCACAGTTTTGGCTCCACATGTCGCTTGCAGGGCAGTGTGGATTCGTTGGGCATAGCTATAGGCATCACACAGGCGGTTGTTGTGGCCTTCGCCCTCCCGGATACCATTTTGCAGATAAACCTGTGCGGAGTAGTTTTTGGGGACATGTTCCTCTATGAAATCGGCAACACCCGGATACCAGAACGACCCACAGAGGGAAAATACTGCAGCAAAGGCATCTGTTTCCCAGAGACTCATGGTTGCAGCCAGACCGCCCAGCGAATAGCCGCCATACGCCAGCTTTTCCGTGTCAAGGGCGTATTCGTCTATAAGCGCCGGGAGAATTTCGTTGTTCAGTTCTCGATGATATTGTCCTAGCTGCCCACCAAAATCCGGCGTGCCCGGTCGAATAGCCGGTTCCGGCCACGGGGTATATTCTGAAAGTCTGTTATTGGGGTATACCCCCACCAACACTGCTCGTTCCGTGCGCAGATTCAACTGCTCAATCAGTTCCCCATCGTTGAGTAGGATTGCAGGATTTTTGCCTTTGCGCAGTCCCTTTTCCGGGAACCGGACTCCAATTCGATGTGAACCGAGATTTAGAATTTCCATCCATAACCGCCCTTTTTTATCAATTATTACGCAGTGTGGGGTGCTCCCCACATAGACAAACGGTAGCATTTTGTGCTATATTAGCATTAGCTAACCGCTTTTGCACAAAGGAGCTCCCAATGAATCAAATATCCGCGCTTCCTAATCCGCTGGAAATTTTATTTCAGGAATACAATCAGGGCCGAATCGAGTCTGTCGGCTTCCGCAGCTTTACCCTGCACGCTGGTGAGAGTAATAGCTACCGCACCCTGAAAAGTGCACTGATTGTTCCGGTGTCGGGTCGGGCCATCTTCTCATTTGAGCACGAACCTTTCATTGCCAAGCGAGGACTATTCCTGCACGGATGTCCCGACAAGACCCTGACCATTTCGGCTTTGGGCGAGCAGGATTTCCACTATATCAATATGTACTACGAAAACGACCGGCCTTTGCTGTTCTCCCACAAGCTCAAAAATCCGGAACAGACCTTTTCCATTCTGGAGCAGATCCTAAAGCTCCACCCGGACGCTGACATCCGCAGCCAGTACCAGCAAGAAAAGCTGACGGAAGAATTCTTCGCCCAGATTTTCGCAGATTTTCAGCCAGAGGAAACTTACAATGAAAGCCAAATCATGAGCATCCTGCTGGATTTCATCGCAGAGCACTATGCAGAGCCGCTGACGCTGGACGCACTGGCCGAGCAGGTCAATGAGAAAGCTGGACATGTCAGCTATCTCTTTTATAAGTACAAGAACATCCGGCCCATCGACTATCTTATCAACTACCGTGTTCGGGTGGCTACTGAACTTCTGCGTTCCGGCGACTACACTGTGACACAGGCCGCTCATGAGGTCGGCTACCGAGATGCCTGTTATTTCAGCCGCATTTACAAAAAACGGATGGGCTTTCCGCCCACCCGTATTCTGCCATAACCGAAATTCTTGATTTCAGGTTCCGTTAAGATGCACTGTACATGAAGTTGTACAGGGTCTCAGCAGAATCGATGACCCGTGCACCGTAGTCCATTACGTCATCATAATCCATCTCGATGACCTTCTGGTTGGCGATGGCGGGAACCTCCTGCACGACGGCGTTGGAGGTCAGCTGCTCCACCGCGTCGGCATCGGTGGAACCAAAGCGGTCTGCGCGGACGTAGACGATGATATCTGGGTTCATGGAGACCAGATTCTCCAGCGTCAGGCCGTTGCCGCCCTTGTCCGGAACATTCTCAGCGTTCAGGGCATTCAGCATACAACTGCTCATCTTGGAATTGAAGGCCACGAAGGTGCCATCGGTGTAGCCAGCCATGAGCAGAACCTTCAGGGGCTCTCCACTCTGGCCGCTGACCTTGTCCATCAGCGCATCGATTCTATCCTGCAGCTCGTCAGCGTAAGCGTTTGCAGTCTCCTGCACGTTGAAGATCTCGCCGATGTTCCGCACATCCTCTACAATGTTATCCAGCGACTGATCAATGGAAGCGCTAGCCAGCTCAGTGTAGACGGGAATGCCCAGCTCCTGATAGGACTGAACAGTGCCGATGCTGCTTTCAGTGAACATCAGGGGACCCTTGCCAAGGATCAGATCCGGCTCCGTGGCAAGGATGGTCTCCTTGGAAACAGACTTCTTATCGCCAAGGCTGTTCAGCGAAGCAACTTCATCAGCGATGTCGCCTTTCAGGGCGTTGTCATTATCGAACACGCCGACAATTTTGTCCTTGAGCCCCAGCTTGATGAGCAACTCAGTCATGGACAGCTGGGTGGACAGCACCTTTTCGGGAGCATGATCGTAGGTCATATCCACAGCATTGCCATCAGCATCATAAATCTGCAGGGTCAGGGGATAAGAGGTCTCTTCGGCGGAGACGGTGCTCTCGGCCACCGATGAAGCCACCTCAGAGGAGGCGGCAGCAGACGATGCCACAGAAGATGCGGTCTGACCACAGCCAGTGGTCAGTATGACGGCTGCCAGTGCCGCGGCAGCAACACTCAGGGTTTTCTTTTTCATAAAGGTTCCTCTTTCTGCGGGATACTCCCGCGTTTTTGTTATAGATATTGAATCATCAGTTTTCCGTTGATCGGACTGGGGTAGACACAAGCTTCGACATCAAAGATACTGTGTAGGTTTTCAGGGGTCATTACAGCTTCAGGCGCCCCATGAGTAACGATCTCCCCTTGTTTCATCAGGTAGAGATAGTCGCAGAACTGCGCCGCAAGGCTCAGATCATGCAGAGCAGCCAGGACCGTGATTTGCAAATCTTTGATGATTGAAAGGATTTCTAACCGATAACGGATATCCAGATGATTTGTCGGCTCGTCGAGGATCAGGATCTTGGGCGACTGGGTCAGCGCGCGGGCCAGAACCACCCGCTGCTTTTCGCCGCCCGAGAGAGACTGAAAGTTCCGGTCGCGGTAGCTTTTCATGCCTACCTTGTCCAGTGCCTCCAAAGCCATCTCATAATCCCGCTCTTTTTCCTGCTCCAGCAGGGAATGGAAGGGATACCGCCCCATCAGGGCGATGTCCAGCACGGTATAGTCAAAATTGATCTGGTTGAATTGGCCCATCACCGCCATGTTCCGCGCCAGCTTTTTGCCGGAAAAATGTGTGATGTCCTTGTCGTCCAGACGAACGATGCCGCTGTCCATCTTTTGTGTGCGGTAGATGGAGCGGAGTAGAGTGGTCTTGCCGCTGCCGTTGGCACCCAGCAAGGCCGAGAATTTCCGGTCCGGCACCTCAATGGAGAGATTCCGAACGATGGGTTTTCCAGCAATCGAAACGCTGACGTTTTTCGCATCCAGTTTCATTCAATTGCCTCCAAATCCATATTTTTTACGCACCATCACATAGACGAAGAACGGCGCACCCACCAAGGCAGTGAAGATGCCCACAGGCAGCTCGGTGTTGGGAATCAGACTGCGGGCAATGGCATCTACCCAAAGCATGAACAGTCCGCCGGATAATGCCGCAATCGGCAGTAGTTTTCGGTGTGCTGTGCCTGCAATGGCGCGGGAAACGTGCGGGATAATAAGCCCTACAAAGCCAATCGTGCCGCAGACCGATACAAGTGCACCGGTCAGCACCGAGAGTACCAGCAGGTAAACCAACCGACACCGGAAGGTGTTGATGCCAATGGTGGAAGCTGCTTCCTCACCAAGCATCAGACCATCCAGTGTCTGGGCCTGCGTCCGAAAAAAGACTGCTGCTGCCAGTACGATCAGTGCAATGGGGCCGATGTTTTTCCATCCGGCGCGGGTCAGGGAGCCCATCGTCCAGAACTTAATGGACATCATACCGTCAGAATTACCTGCTACTGCAATGATAAAGTTGGAAAATGCTGTCAGCAGTGCATTGACGATCATGCCGGAGAGAATCAGCTTGACTGAGGTGGTCTTGCCATCCGCCGATGAGAGAGCCAATACGAGGAAGCAGGCACCGCCTGCTCCTACAAAGGCCCAAAAGCCGGAGATTACGCCCAGCCCTAAAAAGAGTGAACCGGTGGCTCCCAGCGTTGCGCCTGCCGACACACCAAGAATATATGGGTCTGCCATTGGGTTTTGGACAACTGCCTGCATCACGCAGCCGCAGAGGGCTAGACCGCTTCCAGCCAGAAAGCCCAGAATAATTCGGGGCATTCGGATCTGCCAGACGATCTGTTCAAATGCCACAGATACCGAGGTGCCTGTGTCTGCCCCAAACAGATGTTGAATCAGGACGGACAAGGTATCCTGTACCGGGATTTGAACTGCGCCCATGCAAAGCGTGATGATCGCAGATGCAATCGATGCTATTATCAACAAAAAGATCGTCAGCCGCGTCCTTTTCATACATGGATCATCCTCTCAACTCGTTTGCGGTTAGTCTCAACTATCCGTCAAGTATTTTACAAGTTGTTTTTGTGTTTGTCTATGGACGATTATTTATAATATGGACGATTATTAAAAAATCGATTGATTTATTTTTGTCAAGAGGGCTGACGCCGTCCAGCCCTCTCTCTTTTTGCCAAAGTTTTCATTTGAATATAACATATTTTTACATATTCGTTCAGACCCTGCGGGGCTGAACATCTTGGCTTTCAGCCGTTACATAACCGACTAGCATGACCTTCCAGAAAAAGCGAAGGCAGGGCTGGTCTGTTTTTGTGACGGCTTTTTTGTTGCCGTTTTGCCCGTTGGACCTTGAAAACCGCATGACCGTCTGCATGGGATACCCGGCGATGCCCCCCCCCCCAGTGGGAGAGCCGGAAAACGCCGTCGGAAGGGGGCAGGAAAGCCATGCAGGGAGAACGGCAGGACGTTGATTTCCCAGTTGCGGAGAAAAACGATGTGGTCAAATTGACCACATCGTTTTCCGTAACGCCAATGAAAGGACGGAATGCCTATGAGTAACTTTACCCCTGCATGGATCAAGAAAGGCTTCTTCAACGAATCCCTGTTTTGTGATGATTTTCTGAGTACCCACCAGCTGCTTTACTCGAATGGCGCATTTTTCACCCCGGACGGCAGAATGGTGGACCCCATGCCCCTGCGGTGTGAGATCTTCGAGATGATGCGTGAATACGTCGGGGCGAACCTTGCCAAGAAGGTCACCAATGTGGTGGATGTGCTGAAGCTGGCGGCACAGGTGGAGGACTTCCCGCCCGTCACCGACCGCATTGCTCTAGCAAACGGCACCCTGTATCTGGACGGCACCTTTCAGGAGGGCAAGCCGGAGATCGTGCGCAACCGCCTGCCTGTCAAGTATGACCCAAAAGCCGCCCAGCCCGTCCACTGGCTGCGGTTCCTGTCCGACCTGCTCTACCCGGAGGACATTCCCACGGTGCAGGAGTTCATCGGCTACTGCCTGATCCCCAGCAACAAGGGGCAGCGCATGATGGTCATCAAGGGCAGCGGCGGTGAGGGTAAGTCGCAAATCGGCGTGGTGCTGTCCCGGCTGTTCGGCTGCAACATGAAGGATGGCAACATCGGCAAAATCTCGGAGAACCGCTTTGCCCGTGCCGATCTAGAGCACACCCTGCTCTGTGTGGACGATGATATGCGGATGGAAGCCCTGCGCCAGACCAACTATGTCAAGTCCATCGTGACCGCGCAGGGGCAGATGGACTTGGAGCGCAAGGGCAAGCAGAGCTATCAGGGCTGGATGTACGCCCGCCTGCTGGCGTTCAGCAATGGCGATTTGCAGGCATTGTATGACCGCTCGGACGGTTTCTATCGCCGTCAGCTCATCCTGACCACCAAGGACAAGCCCCTGTCCCGTGTGGACGCCCCGGACATTGCCGAGAAGATGGCGGCAGAGGCCGAGGGCATCCTGCTGTGGGCATTTGAGGGCTTGCAGCGGCTGGTGAAGAATAGCTTTCAGTTCACCGAGAGTGACCGTGCCAAGCGCAACCGGGAACTGGTGAAGCGGGACAACAACAACGTGTTCGATTTCCTCGAATCCGAGGGCTACATCCGTCTGAAGGCGGATGCCTGCACCAGCTCGAAAGAGCTGTATGAGGTCTACAAGATGTGGTGCGAGGAGAACAGCCTGAATGCGATCAAGGCACGAGGGTTCAGCGATGCGCTGATCGCCAACCAGCGCAGGTATAATCTGGAATCTACCAATAACATCGTCAACTCGTCCGGGCGGCGTGTCCGGGGCTTTGTCGGCATTGAAGCCCTTGTGCAGCCCGATCTTACTCCCAACAGTTGGCGAGTATGCCCCCTATAAAGGAGAATTTGGGTGTTTTGCTGCGTACGTGCGTACGCAGCAGTCGGCTTTCTCTGTACGCACGTACGCAGCGATTGACCGAAAATGCGCCATATAAGGGGCTTTGGTTGGTGGTCAAAACGACCACCAACCAACCCCATAGCATTAAGTGCCGGAAAGCGGCACTTGCCAGCAGCCACCCAAATCCCCCAAATGGGAATCAGGGTGAGATGGCCGTTATCAGACCGTCTATCTGCCTGTTACCATTTTGGGAACAGGCAAAATCAGTTGGTCAATTTGGCCAACTGAAAAAGCCGGACGAGCTGCGGGCAGGGATTCGCAAATCTTTGCCTGTCAGCTTGCCCGGAGCAAGAGTGCAGAGGGGTGCGGGTCGCCTACGGCGACCTCAAAAGGCCACCGGCCTTTTGAAGCACCGACCGAGCCGACAGGCGAGACCAGCTCTTTGCAAGGGTCAAGGGTGAAACCCTTGCCCAGTGATATGATGCTTTGCGTCATATCATACTAGGTATTATCTGGCGCACTGCAGGCGGCAGATTCAGCAGCAAAGCTGCTGCGCACCCACCCCACCAAGACGTTGAAATGGAGGGATGTTTATCTGAAGCTGACACGACACAATGGACGAGCCGGAAAGTACGGCACCTATAACCCAAAGCACAATGACCGGAATTTCGACCTCATCAACAGCGAGCACATCGACCCCGAACGAGCCAAAAGCAATATCTACTGGGACTGCTTCCACGGATTCCGCTCTGCCATCGCCCCACAAGACCCGGATGATCTGGCAGCGACCTTCTCGGATGTGGAACGGCAATTCTACGAGATTCACTACACGGCCTTCATCGAAAACCAGAACGAGCGTAACGCCAAGATCCGACACACGGAACGCAACCGCTCCATTCCCGACCTGTTGTCCAGCCGCAAGACCTGCCCAGAGGAAACTATCTACCAGCTTGGGACGCTGGATGAACACGCTTCCGCAGAGGACTTGCTGAACATCGTCACCGAGTTCATTGAGGAGTTCAAGACCAAGTTTGGCGAACACTTTCATGTGCTGGACTGGGCACTGCATCTGGACGAAAGCACACCCCACATCCATGAGCGTCATGTGTTCGACTGCGAGAACAAGTACGGCGAGGTTGCTCCCCAGCAGGAAAAGGCTCTGGAAGCTCTGGGCTTTGAACTGCCTAATCCGGGCAAGCCCCTCAGCCGCCGCAACAACCGCAAAATCACCTTTGATGCCGCCTGCCGGAAGATGCTGTTTGACATTGCCAAACGGCATGGGCTGGAATTGGAGGAAGAAGCGGAGTACGGCAGCCGCAAGTATCTGGAAAAGCAGGACTATATTCTTGCTAAGCAGAAGGAGCAGCTTGCCGCCCAGCAGAGCAAGCTGGACAAGCTGACCCTCAAGGTCAACGACATGGAAACGCTGATCGACGAGGTCTCAGCAGCGGCCTATGACAAGGCGGTGGAGGTCGTGACGGATGTGGTGCGCACCGAGACCCGCAAGGAAGATATGCGGATGATCGAGGATACGAAGAAGTGGGTGTTATCGCCGGAGAGAAAGGCTCCCAAAGCCACGAGGGAATATGCCGCCCACCGTCTGGACACTGTGCTGGACAAGTTCCTCAAGACCATGCAGACCACTGCCACTCGCTTGCAGGAAAAACTCCTGAGACCGGAAATCCGGCAGAAAGGCAAGGATCAGGTCAAGGAGAAAGCACGAGATTCCGTTTTGCAACTGCTGAACCGCTTACAGGCAGAACAGGCACAAAACAAACCAGCGGCACAACCCCGCACACAGGAGGGGCACTCGGAAATCTGAACCTCATCGGGAGCGTTCGGGGCAGAAAGCTGGCACCTTCTGCCCCGGCACCCGGTTACAAAGAAGTGGAGGTGCAAGTGAAAGAAGTTCCTATCTGGCAAAAGAGCAATCTGACCTTGGAGGAAGCGGCGGCATACTCCGGGATCGGTGTCAATAAACTGCGGTCAATGACCGATAGCGATGAATGCAAGTTCGTCCTTTGGAACGGAACCAAACGGCTTATCAAACGCCGTAAGCTGGACGAATATCTGGACAAGGCATTCTCGATCTGATGCGGTGTGAAAATTGACCGTTTGATGTTGCAGGGAGTCTTGCACCATGGTATACTCATGGTGTAAGGCTCCTTTTCAACATTCTGTGAACGAAAAGGAGAGTTTATATGCAAAGACGTAAAGATAACAAAGGCCGTGTTCTGAAGGATGGCGAGGTCTACCGCAAGAGTGACGGGCTGTATATGTACCGTTGGACTGCGAAAAACGGAAAACGCCATACCATCTATGATGCAACCTTGGAGGGGCTGCGCGAAAAGGAAGAGAAGATACAGCGCGACTTGGCAGAGGGCATCCGTATGCCGGAGTGCAATCTGACCCTGAACGACCTCTTTGAACTGTGGCGTAAGAACAAGGTGGGCTTGAAAGAGCATACCTTCGCCAATTACGTTTATATGTACAATCGGTTCGTCCGGGATGAGATCGGCATGACGAAGCTCAAGGATATTCGCAAGTCGGATATCCGCAGCTATTATAACAGCATCGTCCGCAACGGCAAAATGGCACTGAACACGCTGGAAACCATCCAGAATGTTCTGCATCAGATCTTTGCGGTAGCAGTGGACGATGAGTACATCCGTGTGAATCCCACGGATGGTGTCCTGACGGCCATTAAAGCCGCCCACCAGTACGAAACGCCCAAGCGCCATGCCCTGACCCTGCCGCAGCAACAGGCGTTTCTGACCTTCATCAAGAAAACGCCGAAGTTTCAGCACTGGCTCCCGATGTTCACTTTCATGTTGGGTACGGGATGCCGTATTTCGGAAACGGTGGGGCTGTGCTGGAGCGACATCGACTTTGAGAGTGGGTTTATTACCATTCAGCACAATCTGGTCTACCATGACCATGAAGTCGGTGGCTGCTACTTCACCATGTCCACGCCCAAAACTGCCGCAGGCAAGCGGGCAATTCCCATATTGCCCGAAGTTCGGAAAGCGTTGGAGCAGGAACGCGCCAACCAGCAGGAGCTGGAACTGGTGTGTGAGTACGAAATCGACGGCATCTCGGACTTTGTGTTTCTAAACCGCTTCGGTCAGCCGCAGAATCCGCAGACGGTTAACCGCGCCATCAAGCGCATCAGTGTGGCTTACAACGAAGCCGAACTGGAAAAGGCCGAAAAGGAAAAGCGGGAGCCGCAGTTATTGCCGCCATTCTCCTGCCATAATCTCCGGCACACGTTCTGCACCCGGCTGTGTGAAAATGAGACCAACCTGAAGATCATTCAGGACATCATGGGACACCGGGACATCAGCACCACGATGGAGATTTACGCGGAAGCCACCAAGGAAGCCAAAGCCCATTCCTTTGCAAATCTGAACGGTAAACTGGGCATTTCGGTCTGAAATCTACTACACCAACTACTACACCACTTTTACACCAAATTGCCGGTAAGTTGTGGAGAGTTGCGTAGGGTGACGTACGGGAACGGGAAAAAGGAAGCCGCATGGATAGGCTTATAAAGGGAAATAAAGCCATTTGTGAGCCTTCCTTGACCTGTTCCCCACGATGCGCCCGGAATCTAACTAAGCTACGTGGTAATATTTGTGTCTCCGTCAAAACAGTACATCGCAGATTGCGACACAAAGATTACAAATTCCCTGACATCCTTGACGGATTTCTTCAAGGATTGATGGGGAAGCGTAAAACGGCAAGTTTAGTTTGACGGATTTTCGCATACTGGCTACCGACAGAGAACTGTAAACGAGAAAACAGCCAAGAGGACATTTCACCATCAGCGAATGCTGAAAGTGGAGTGTCCTTTTTCTATATCCTGATAAAACAAGTATACCACGACCCTTGACAAAGGAGAAGAATGGCATGACACCAAAAACAGAGACCTTTACAGTTCCAGAACTGGAAAAGATACTGGCTGGGAAGAAAAAGAAATATATCCGCTACAAGGAGGGCATTACGCTCTACTCGATGGGAAAGATTCCCCTGCGGCAACTTGCATAGGAAGCTCATGCACTGATTTACCTGAAACACGCGGCTGTCATCAATACGGAGATTTTAGACGAATACATAGAGCGATACACGCTGCTGGAACGCTGCGGCTTTGAGCCGACAGGGTGGTTCGACAAGGACGATTTTCAGGCAATCTACAATTTTTCCACCCCGGATGCCGTCTTTGCCCTCGGCACAGCCGTCAGCGACATGAGCCGGGAGGTGCTGCGGAACATCGAGCGTATGGCGGGCAGAGCACCCGGAGTTTGAGCAGATCGTGTTCCACGGTCTGCGGCACTCCAGTGCAACTTATCAGTTGATGATCTCCGGCGGCGATGTGAAGGCCGTTCAGGGCACCACAGGACACGCCACGGCGGATATGCTGGTGAACACCTACGCTCATATCCAGCAGTCCTCTCGTGTGGAACTTGGGAAAAAGTTTGAAGAAGAATTCTATGCCAAACAGGAAAGCCCCAGCCCGCAGGCTGTAAATGCCGCAGGCGAACCGACCATCTCTATAACTGCTCTGCTGGAACTTCTGAAGAACGCCGACCCTGAAGTAAAGGCACAGCTCCGTCTGGCACTGCTGACCTGATGCAAAATTTACCACGCATTTCAAAGCAATTCCAGCCCATGCAGAGGATTCCCACGAAAAAGCCAATCGTGCAAAAACCGTGCATTGACCGTACAAGCCCAGATTTTTCGGGGTTACATAACAAAAAAGAACGCCAAGTCTTACGATTTGACGTTCAAAATCTGGTGCGCCTCGCGCACACATATCCGAACTTTTCTCCGCTTTCACAGCTTCCCCGAAAGCGACCGTTTCCGTACCTTCCTTATAATTAAAGGTGATGAGAACCTTATCATCGTAGAGATAGATGGCATTGATGAAGGTATCCACCAGTGCCTGCCGCTGCTCCGGCTGGGTCATATCCAGCTTGCGGAAGCGGAGCAGCCAGAACCGGACGAATTCTTCTTTCATCTTCGGCTTAGCCAGCCGTTCCTCTGCAATGCGGGCTTGCAGTTCTTTCCGCTGTTCTTCCAGAGCCTCCAACCGCTCTTTCGTGGAACTGGTCAGGATGCCCATCTGGATAGCGTTCAGCATATTGGTGATGCCGGTTTCCGTTTCCTTCAACTGCTTTTCGTAGATAGGCAGGTCAGTGCTTTCCTGATTTTGCAGCTCCATGACCTTGGCAATGATGGCATTCATGGAAGCATCATCTTCCACCAGCTTCATGGTTTCGTTGACCACCAGATCTTCCAGCCACTGTTTCCGCACTGCCTTTTTGTCGCAGGTCTTTTTCTTCTTGGCGGCAGCACACTTGTAATAGGTGTACATCTTCCCGGTATGGCTGACACCGCTTTCTCCGAACATCAGCGCTCCGCACTTGCCGCAGTACAGCTTGGTAGTGAGCAGATAGGTATCCTCTGCCTTATGTGAAATGAACCCCAAAAGTTAGACAAAAAACGAATTAAGCGGCCCCAACGGTCTG
>OGFD01000228.1_pt1 | contig 41080 bp, 34 predicted proteins | sample 1570851 | NCBI WGS metagenome assembly OGFD01 (sample SAMEA2582077, study PRJEB24529) | metagenome | biome: Human gut stool | place: China | collected 2011
AGCTGATGCAGGACTACAAGGTGGATGGCATCATCCATCTCGCTGCCGAGAGCCATGTAGATAGAAGTATCAAGGATCCTTTCACTTTCGCTCAGACCAACGTGATGGGAACCCTGTCTCTGCTCCAGGCGGCAAAGATTTACTAGGAGAGTCTTCCTGAAGGATACGAGGGCAAGCGCTTCTACCACATCTCTACTGATGAGGTTTACGGTGCCTTGCAGATGACTCACCCTGAGGGTATTCCTGCTCCTTTCACTACCAAGGCATCTAGCGATAAGAACCACGAGGCTTACGGCGAGGAGTTCTTCTTGGAGACTACCAAGTACAATCCTCACTCTCCATATTCTGCATCCAAGGCAAGCTCAGACCACTTCGTCCGTGCTTTCCACGATACATACGGTATGCCTACCATCGTGACCAACTGCTCTAACAACTACGGTCCATACCAGTTCCCTGAGAAGTTGATTCCGCTGTTTATCAACAATATCCGTCATCGCAAGCCATTGCCAGTATATGGTAAGGGTGAGAACGTGCGCGACTGGTTGTATGTAGTAGATCATGCCCGTGCCATCGATATGATTTTCCACAAGGGTAAGATTGCCGAGACTTACAACATCGGCGGTTTCAACGAGTGGAAGAACATCGATATCATCAAGGTGGTTATCAAGACCGTTGATAGATTGCTCGGTCGCCCTGAGGGTGCTGACTTGGATTTGATTACTTATGTAACAGACAGAAAGGGTCACGATATGCGTTATGCCATTGACTCTAGAAAGCTACAGAAGGAACTCGGCTGGGAGCCATCTCTCCAGTTTGAGGAGGGTATTGAGAAAACCGTAAAATGGTATCTCGAGAACCAGGAATGGATGGATCATGTTACTTCTGGGGAGTATCAGAAGTATTATGAGGAGATGTATAAGAAGTGATAACTTGTGAATGATGGTATGGCACAATCATCAGCCATTTTTCTGTTTTTAAGATACTGCCTTGAAGATAAGGTTGACCTAAGTATGGTTGTCTCCAATATGGATTGGCGACAACTATATAGCTTGCGACAAAACAAACAATTATTGGAATCTGTTTTGATGGCATAAGGCGATTGAGTGAGGAATATCCTGAGGAGTTAAAGAAAAATCCGATAGAAAGGGACTTGCTGATGACTTGGATGGGAGTGTCGCAACAAATTCGCCGACAGAACATGAAGGTGAATGGAGTTGCTGCTAAACTCTATTCTATGCTCAGAGAGGATGGACTTAGGTGCTGCATTCTGAAAGGACAAGGGAATGCCTTGATGTATCCAAATGCGTATTCTCGTAATCCTGGGGATATTGATGTATGGGTGAATGCAAGCCGTGAACAGATAACGGAATATGCCAAGAAGCATTTCGAACTTGGGGATGATATAAGGTATCAACATATAGAAACTTCTGTAGATGGAGTACCGGTAGAATTGCATTTCTTCCCTTGCACAATGAATAATCCTATCTATAATGCACATTTGCAGAAGTGGTTCAAACGGAATGCAGATTTGCAATGCTCAAATGTTGTTAGTCTGCCAGACGGTATTGGAGATATTGCTATACCAACGACGGCATTTAATGTTGTTTATCAGCTGACGCATCTGTATCACCATTTCTTTGATGAAGGGATTGGAATGAGGCAAATCATTGACTATTTTCTTGTAGTCAATGATTTCTCAAAAAATGTATTTTTGAATAATAAATCTTCGAAAATCACCCCGACCCTCTCACCCTCAGGGGAGAGGGAGGAAACCGCCCTACTCGGTGCTCGGAACCGCTACGCTCTAAGGATGGCGGACCATCAAAGGTCTCGCCAGATTGTGCGGGATGGGACCGCCGGGGTGTTAGTGGGGATACGGGTTCTGTTTCCTGTTCTTCTGCTTCTGGTTCTTCTATTACTTCTGTCAGTTCTGCTTCTACTACTGATTCTTCTGCCTCTACAGCTTTGGATGTGGTGCAGAGAGAACTGAAGTATTTGGGATTATGGAAGTTCGCAGGGGCGGTAATGTTTGTGCTTCATGAGGTGCTTGGATTGTCTGAGGATAAGATGATTGTGCCAGTGGATGAAAAGCGAGGAAAGTTGTTGCTGGCAGAGATACTGAATGGTGGCAACTTCGGAAAGCACTTCACCAAGTATGGGCATTTTACACAACAAGGAATGGCAAAGAAGTATTTTCTGAAGATTTGGAGAAATATGCATTTCGTAAGATTTTATCCTGCCGAGGCTTTGAGTGAGCCAATCTTCAGAACTTGGCATTTCTTCTGGAGGATGAAGATTAAGAAATAACGATATATCGGGCGAATGGCTCCTTATCTCCTTTTTAATGAAGCTACTTTTTTGTGAAAGAATTTAGTAGCCGATTCTTAGAAAAAGAAACTTTAAAATAATATACGTATGACAGCATTAGTATCAGTAATGAATAAGCACGCTGTTGTAATAGCGGCAGATAGTGCAATAACTGTAACAACTCCCTATGGGCATAAGGTTATAAATAGTGCAAACAAAGTTTTTGCTCTATCTAAGTATCACCCTGTTGGAATCATGTTTTGTGGTAATGCTAATTTTATGAGTACTCCTATAGAGGTTATTGTAAAATTGTATAGAAAGCAATTGAAAGATAGATGTTTTGCAACGATTTCTGAATATTTATCTGATTTTCTAGGGTTTATTAAGAATAACCATTATTTTTGTTCTGCAGAAATGCAAAATGCAAATATGGAGAACGAGATAGAAAATTTCTATACGCTGATCCTTAAGATAGCAGCAAATACTGCAAATGAAAAGAAAAGTTTATTTCTAAACGAATTTATTCTGCAGCTAAATAGTATTGTTGTTAATTCTTGTGAGAATTGTACTTCATTTCAGAATTTTCTAGAAAAAGACTTCGTTCAATCCATCAAGGGACATTGCGCAAAAGTAATAGCTAAACATGAAGATGTATTTGGAGATAATGCTCCTCTGAAAAGACTCTTTATTAAGGCTTTTGCTAAATTTGTAGCTCATGGAAATAGTAATTTCACTAATGAAACACAGATTGTAGTTGTAGGGTATGGGGATAAAGAAATATTTCCTTCTCTTCGTTCTGTGTGTTTATATTGGGGATTTTATGAATATTTTCGTTATAACAGTTATATTTCAGCTGGTATTACAGAAGATAATTCTGCATCAATTTGTAGATTTGGGCAAACTGATATAATCAATACTTTCATAAATGGAATCAATGACAACCTGAAAAAAGCTTTATATGATATTTTTGGAAATTTTACTTCTCAATTGAAAAATCTGATGATAAATAATGTTGATACTCAATTCTCTAAAGATATTATAAATTCGGCAATTGATGAAGGTAAACTGGTTGCTACATTGGGTGCAACATTGGATAATATCATTAGAGATACGTCAATAGCGCCTTTGATGAGTTCTTTAGGCATATTAGACAAAGAAGATATGGCTGAACTTGTTGAAAGTTTAATTTCTATAACTCACTTGAATCGGCGTATTACTATGTCTGAAGAGGGAGTCGGTGGTCCTATTGATGTTGCCATTATATCTAAAGGGGATGGTTTTGTATGGAAAAAACGTAAGCACTATTTCAAACCAGAGTTAAACCAGATGTTTTTTGATAATTATTTTAGGAGTTAAAGGTATGGTTAATATTTTGAATCTTGCTGAAGTTCAAGAACAGAAGCAAATTGATGAGATAACAAAATGTATTGTTGATTCTTTAATCAATGAAGTGGAAAAAAGTCTTTCTAAAACAAAGATAGAAAGATGATCTGCTTAAAACTGTTTCATTAAATAAGTAATAACTATGTATATTGAAATTTGGGTATTAGCATTATCACTATTGGCAGCTTTGCTGGTAGGTGGATTGATAGGTTATTTGTGTCGTTTTGGTATTGGTAACCTATGGTCATGTTTGAAGTCTCTTGGTGTGAGCATTCGTAATCGCTTGGTGGATTACTGGTATATGCTGGTCTTCCTTGCAACAACGATTTATGTTTTGGCAAATTTCAAGGTTTGCATAGACTTGTCGTTTACTGAAGATTTTAATGGCAATAATCTTATATTCCTATTTTGGCTAGTATTGATTATATTTCCTATGTTTGATAGTTTCGAAGGATTTGGTATCAGTATCAAGAAGAGAAAACAAAATAAAGAAGAAGACTTCTTGACAACTGAATACCATAATAATTTGATTCATGCTCAAAAGAAAGGAGGTAATCATGAATAATGGAATTTATAGAGTTATCCAGGAGGGAACTTCACTTATGGGGAACCAATATCTTAATGAGGCAATGGTTAGAACATGGCTTGAATACTCATTGAAAATGCTTGATTTAGTTTGTGGCAACACTTTTATAAAATACCAATATTCTTCGTTTGCATTTCAAGTTATGAATTCTCCAATTACGCCTTTTCAGAAATTGAGTAAGTGTGTGGAATACTTGATAAAATTAGCTTCAATGATTTAAGTAAAGGGCTAAATATTAAGTGAATAAGTCTTTCTTCAGATGATAATTTATGGAAAAAAATGATATTATAGAAAATACAGGGCATGATGCAAAAGGTGCAAAAGGTTTTGATTATCAGTTCCTTTATTTTATAAATCGGCTGTTGAAAATGGCCGATAAAAGAGACGACGTTTCCTACGAAAAGTATGATGATGTTTCTATGTCCTCAGAAGAAGGCCTTGTATATTTCCAGTTGAAACATACTATTGGGGGGCGTAATCAAAAAACTGTTAATCTTAGCTTGCGAGATTATGACTTGTGGAAGACCTTAGCGGTTTGGATAGATATAACCAACAAACAGGATGAAGATAAGCGGATTGACTTTTTGGAAAGTAATAGTTTTGTCTTGGTAACAAATAAAAATCCCGTAAACAATCCTTTTTGGATGGAATTGCAGAAATATCAAAAAGGTGAAATGTCCTTTGATGAGTTGAAGAAATTTTATACAAAAGTCTATGATGAGACGGGAGAATCCAAACGGAAGGAGGTAAATGGCCAAAAAGGAAAAACGACAAAGGGTTATATAAAATGTCTCATTGATTTTGATTATGCTGACCAATTGTTGAAATCTATGAGTATTTGTTTTGAACCAGATTTGAAAAAAGAGATTCTTGAGTCATTGGAACTCAACAAGAATATTCCCCACAAAAATGTGGAAGAGGCTTATCAAGAGCTCCTTGGGATGATTAGAGATAAATACTATTCAGACCAAAAGGATTCCTATACTAGGGAGGAATTTTCCAAGGTTTTTGACAGAATCTGTCAAAAATACAGAGAACGTAAGTTTACTTTTAAGAGGAATACAATGACGAAGCTTCCTCCTCATTTGGAAGATCAAGTATTCATAAAGCAGTTGATGGATGTAGAAGATATTTCTCTTGAAGATGATCCTTTAATTGTTGAATACACAATGGAAAAATTTGATTATATCAATAGTATTAGAGTTGCAACTAAAAATGATGATGTTTCGGAAGAAGAAGTTGAAAACGTCAGAGCTGATGCTGTAAGATATTGGCGTCAGAAATATAAACATTATATGGGACGTATCAATCCTGATGACAATGACAAAATTATAGAGAAAGCAAGCGACCTCTTAAATGATATAAGGGACAAAAATATATATTTTGTAGAGAAAGAAATAGAATCATATTTCTCTAATGGTTGCTTTTATTATCTCTCAGACAAAGACTCAGAACATGAACCGCAAATTGGCTGGCGACCTGGATGGGAGGAAAAATACAAAAACAATGGATAGACTATATAATAATGAGGCTATAGTGGGAAGTGTCATTTTGTTGTTGCTTAATAGCGGCGATATGGAGATGGCACGATTGAGCATAGTGGTTCCCATGATTATCAATGATAAGCTAAGAAATCGTTTATCAAGGTATACGGATAATACAATCGTTGAAAATGTAAAGCATTGCTATGCAGATTTGACATTGAACAGAATTTACCAAGAACTGCTGATTATTGAAATCAACAGTTTGGTTATGTTGAGTCAAGCTGATTTGCTTTTGGTGACAAAAGACAAGATTTCATTAACAGATAATGGTAAGGAGGTTATAAAAGAGATTAGAAAGAACAATAGTAAACGCTTGAAGCGTATACTTAAAGTATATAATTTGATTTTGAATCGTGTAAATCAAGTAAGCACAGAACAATTGTATAAATCATTAAACATAAAGCTATGAATTTTTATATAAGGCAAATAAAATTATGGTTCAAACAAAATGTGGAGCCAAAGGTCTATGAGTTTGTACCTAACAAAATAAATGTAATTACAGGAGATTCTTCAACGGGCAAGTCTTCGATTTTGCGAATCATAGACTACTGTCTGTTGTCGGAACGCTCTACCATTGTGGAGGATGTAATCAATCAGAACGTCAAGTGGTATGGGCTTGCTTTTACTCTGAATAGTGTTGATTATGTGGTAGCTCGAAAAAATCCTCAAAATGAAATAGTAGAGCAACAAATGTATTTTTCAGAAGGGAAAGATTTCCCAGTTGAGTTACAGGCAAATACCAATCGTGGAGAGTTATTGTTGAAATTTAATGAGTTATTCCACACTCCTAAAGCTACATTTAGAATAGATAAAAAGAAAACTGAAGTAAATTTGAATTTCCGTCATTTTCTGATTTTCTCTTATCTGACAGAGGACATCATTGCTACGATGAATACTTACTTTGATTCTAATTTCTTTGGTTCAAAAATTGATTTTGATTATTTTCTTGATGATTTCATCAAAATTGCTTTGGGTATAGAGGATGCAAAACAGGATGAACTCAAGAAAAAGTACGCAGAAGAGAAGAAAAAGATGGAGGCTGAATACAAGAAACGTGAGGACTATGCAAAGAAAAAGCAGACGTATGAGAAAACGCTTCTTCGGTTAAAAGACAAATTTGTTTCTTTGGAATTGGGTGAAGACTGTTTGTTCAACGATGTTGATTTTATGCTCAGAATTGTAAAACAGGGTCTTCAGAAATTTGAGCAGTATAGCGATAATGACAAAATAATGAAGGATTTGGATGCTCTGAAGGAAAAGCAAAAGACGTTGACTGCTCAAATTACCAAATACAATAGTTTGAAGAGAGAATATGAGCGTTATCAAAATCTTTCCAAAGAGCAAGGTGATAGTTTGGTGCCATTGAATTTTCTGAATAAACATATTGAGGAAGTGTTGGATTATGAAGATACGAAATTGCTTGTGCAGAATCTGAGAGACTCCTTGCTGAAAATTAAAGAAACCTGTAAGCAAAAAATTGAACTACCAGAAAACTTTGAGCAGCACTACAAGGATTTGATAGCGCAAAAACAGGCTGTTGATTCCAAAATTGCACGGATGGACAAGCTGTCAAAAAATACCGCTAGTGTGAGATGGATGCATGAGGCTGTGAAATTAAAAATAGAATTTGAAAATTTAAAGGAGCCAAAGTCTAAGGGATTAACGGATTCAGAATATATCAATTTACAGGATGAGGTAAATGACTTAAGCGATAAGATATCCAGATTTATTTCAAATAAATCCGAAATTGAAGCAGGTTTGGATGATGCTATCAACAAATACTATGGTTCGCAAATAGGTATATCTGCATCCTATAATTCTTGTCGTCCGCATTTTAATATTGAAGAGCGAATGTTGATGTTGAAGAGCCCGGATTCAAAATTCTATAAGCGCAACGTGGGTAGTAAATCAAACTATATGTTTATGCACTTATGCTTCTTTTTAGGACTTCATGACTTCTTGTTGCAGCAGAACAATTCATTCGTTCCGAATTTTTTATTTATAGACCAGCCAAGTATTCCTTATTATGCAGATAAAACCAATCATAATGAAAATATCCAAAATGATGATGAGAAGAAGTTGCGTGATGCCTTCTGCTTAATGAATCGGTTTATGGATACTATTGTCGGCTTGAAGAAACAGAACTTTCAGATAATTATGATAGAACATGCAGACAGTAAATACTGGGATAATTTTAATTATTTTGAAACTCGATATGGGTTTACTGAAGACAAAGACTTTGGTTTAATTCCTGAAATTTTAGCACGAAAATCATGAAAATTAAATTAGGTAATATAGCGTATGCTGTTGTTCAGATGGTTGGCAACAAAACGAATGGTGAAGGTGTTGCATTCTCATCAGAAAAGATTAATTTGTGTGATATTAAAAACATTCTCTTTGAATTATTTGATAAATCGCTGAAATATGATGACCTAAAGCGTTTGGACTTTGTTGGCGGAGTGCAACTAAATCCTGTTTACAATTTCGTGTCATCCATTTTTGAAGATGAGAATTCTTTTATACAAGAAGCTAATAATTTAGCTACTTATCTCTATCAGCAAAGCCTTCATCCTTCAATCAAGAATGGAGAGTTTTACGTGATGAAGATTAATGATTGTATAGTAGATGGGGACAAGGTTGATGCCGTAGGTTTGTTTAAATCGGAACTTCATGATACTGTTTTAAAAGTTATCAATAATAGCAATGGAATACAGATAATCCCTGAAAACGGAATGAGTTTGAAGAAACTGGATAAAGGTTGTGTTGTGTTCAATAAGAACCGCAATGACGGCTACGTCGTTGCGGTACTGGATAGCAATACTCATGATGCTAATTATTGGACGGATGCTTTTCTTCATGCCGTATCATACAAGGATAGTTATCATGATACAATGAACTATATTGACTTTTGTAAAGGCTTTATGGCAAGTGAAACTATGGAGACCGTATGCAAAGCAGATAAGGCTATTATGATGAATAAGGCTATAGAAACATTGAAAAGTTCGGAAGAATTGGATTTCTCGTCTTTTGTCAATCAGGCTTTTGGTGAAAAAATGAAAGGCCAGATAGACGCATTTAAAGAAGACTATGAACTTTCTCAGACAAAATTGCCAGATACCATATTACCTTCAAAAGCAGCCGTAAAGAAACAGTCTACAACTAAAATTACAACAATAAAACTAGATAAGAACTTTGATATTAAAGTCAAAGGTGTCAAAGCCTTGTTGGAGCAAGGCTATGATGAAAATAGAGGTATGAAATTTTACAAACTTTATTACGAAGAGGAAAAGTAAAAAAGTATTATGCTGAAATTCAAGTTGATAGGTAAATGTTGGCAGAATGCAGTTGGGAAGTCAACTGACGGAGCAGATTTCTTTCCTTGCTCATCATGACGATAGTGAGTGGTGCTGTAGCTTCGTTATGTATGGGGAACATTGCTGATACCACAGCCAGCATAGCGATTTCCTTTCTCATACCGCTGGTATGTTATGGGGTGATTGGAGGGTATGCGCTTTTAAAACCCTCTGCCCCCCTAGCCAAAAGGAGTTTTTTCGAAAAACTACCCGTCCTTCCTTACCGTTAAGGAGGGCTCCACCTCTCATCTCGGTCTTCTCCCCTCAGGGAAGAAGAGGGAAACCGCCCTCCGGTGCTCAAAACCGCTGCGCTCTAAAGTTGGCGGACCATCAAAGGTCTTCGCCAGATTATGCGGGATGGGACCGCCTTACTATAGCTTGCTGATTGGGCGCATGGGAATGGATGGTTGGGAGCACCAGAATTGTTCCTCATTGCAGTATCGCTCTGCACTGGTCGGCGCTCGAATGAGGAATATTGTTTTATTCTACTTTTGATAGGATTACCTCGGGAGAGGTGCCCATCAGGGTTATGGCGGAAATCTTATGACCACCATTGACCATATGTTCCAAAATGGAACAAAAGAGCAATGCTCTATTTGCTAAAACCATCAAGCACGTCTTGCTTGATTCTCTTAGCTACATCCAATTGTTCTTCGCGTACCATTATATGAATATACATATCGTTACCACAAGCATCAATGCAAATTGGTAAATCAACAACATTCATATCTAATAACCCTTGAAGCTTATGAAACAAACTTGTAAAAAGTCTGTTACGATAATACTGTACCGAAAAGCCTTCTGCCTTTTTACGAGCATTCATCGGAACATCGGCTATATCATCGCATACATAATACAATATCGCATTGTCATGAGACCTGAAGAAGCTATAAATTTGATTAGAGATAAGTGATAAATCCCGAATCCCTGTCACATGTTTATAACTACCTACTCTGTTGAGATATATTCCCCATACCTCAACATCAGACTTTTCTAAGGCGGAAATTATTTCGGATGACAAAAATCTCGCTCCATCATTCAGAATTCGCACGATATATATATCACCCGTTTTGCTTGTAAATCTATATTCAAACGCATCCATTACATAGCTATTTCACAAACCTCGCATCCTCGTTTTGCCATATCTTGCAGCTGAGCTGCCTTATATGCCTTCATACGTTTCACCCACTCTGCTACCTTTGGGGAATCGCTTTTAATAACTAATGTTTCTTTTATTTCTATCATTGTATAACCTCCTATATTAAAGAATGCTGCAAAGATACTACTTTCTGCCGTAAACACCAAGAAATTTAGTAAAAATCTTCATTACGTAAGCATTTTATGCCCCACCTGTCCCTCCCCTGGGGGAGGGTCCTTTACCCACTCCCAAGCCCTCGCCCTTTCCAAAAGGGCAAGGGATGTAACCGCCCTCCGGTGCTCAGAACCGCTGCGCTATAAGGTTGGCGGGGCATCAAAGCCCTCGCCAGGTTGTGCGGGATGGGACCGCCTGGAGCAACGTATATCACCAATACAGCCTCTTCTATATCTTCTCCACATCCTGCTTGTTCAGCCCAGTCATTTCCATGATGGTCTTCACATCCATGCCTATCTTCTTCAAATTCTTGGCTATTTGGATGGCAGCATCCCTCTGACCATCATCATAGCTACCAGACAAGAGGGTCCTCTCGCTGCTTATTACATCCCAAAACTTATCGTAGGCACGAAGTTCGGCATCAGAGAAGGCAGATATCTTCACCTCCTCCAAGGCCTTGTTGATTTCAGGGTTCTCCAAAAGCTCAGCAGGTACTTCCTTGGTCTTGTCGTTAATCTCTGTCAAGAAGCGGAGCCATAGGATGGTCATACGCTTCTCTGTTATCGTATGAGGCGTAAACTTTGGCAGTTCGATAAAAGTAAAGCACAAGCCTTCTATTACCTTATCGGTATACTTATCGTGCACAATATGATAATTATGGATGCATTCATCTATATTTTTCTCGAAGATTTCATTCACCAAGTTCAAGGAATATACTGGCTGCAAATCCTCATATCTAGTTCCAATCTCAGCTTGGCTTACGTATGCCTTGGATGCATTGAAGAGCACTCGCTGTTTAAAAGCATCAGTCCATGCCATCTGCATCTCCACCACAAATTGGCGTCCCAGTACATCCTTGCATCTCACATCTACAATAGTATCCTTGTGAATTGAGTCCACAGGGATCAACTCTGTAGGAAGATACTCTATGCTCTGTATCTGCTGATCTTCCTCCAGTGGCAACAGGGCATTAAGAAGACTAATCAGCAAATCGGGATGATTGCCGAATACCTTCTTAAAGGTCAAGTCTGCCTTCGGGTCTAAATATTTGATATTTGCTACCATATTCGTATTCTTTAGAATTATTCTGCAAAGATAGGATATTTCCCAGAAATCACCAAATTTTTGATAGAAAAGTTGCGGATTACAGCATAGAATCTATATTAGCTCTCATAAATACTTATAGACAATGTCTATACCCCCATCGTAAACTTCATCAGGTCCATCAATAGTTCGTCAGCTATTTCCTGCGCCATCTTCTCTAATTCCTCGAAGTGAAGAAGACCGCTCTTCAATATTTGCTTTGATTATATTCATGATTCTAACTTAAGTTCTTACATAAGATTTTTTTCGAATCCCTCCGTCTCCCTTTAGCCAAAGGGATTTCCAACAGCGTTGATTTTTGAGTTCCATTCTGTCCAGCAATAGCTGTCAACATGGAACCTACTTCAAACTCTTGGTCATGAAAACCACGAAACTTTTCTATATGTACCTTTGTAATCAGCATGATTCTACAATATTTATCTTGTTCAATGCTTCTTCTGTAACTCTGCAGTTATCGGAGAAGAAGATTACTTCCGTACCTTTGCCATTGTTGTTAGCACTGTAATTGAGGTAAAACTCCTGGCTACGAAAGGATTGGTATAATAACTTGATGAATGCGGAATTATCGTATGACACAATCCATCTGAGTGAATCTACATGTGTTATGACATCTCGAATTCGCTCATGGTCGGCATCATCGTAATAGTTCATATAAAGACCTCTTCCTTTTTGGTAATAAGGAGGATCGAGATACAAGATAGTATTCTCTGGTTCTGTTTGAGCGATATGGTTTACCAAATCCACAGCATCTTCATGATGCAACTCTATACGGTCAGCATAAGAGGCAATACGACGAATACGAGCTATCAGTTCTTCTTTTCTATAGCGAGCATCTATCTTATAGTTGCCAGTCTGGTTAAAACCGCCAATTACTCCTGCCTTGATGATGCCTGAACGGTTGGTGCGATTCATAAAGAAAGTCGAGAAACCAAGCATCAACAAGTTGACCGTTTCCTTATTTTCCGGTGATTGTAACTCTCGCTGAATTCTCCATGTATCCATATTCACAGGCGTTTCCTCAATTAATTGGCACAGATGGTCAGTATCGTACAACACGCTATGCCAAAACGCATAAATGGAACGGTCTTTATCATTGATGATAATACGACTGACGTATTCATCCATCAAAAGCGATAAAGCCACAGCTGCACCGCCTGCATAAGGCTCCACATACACACCATCCAAAAGGTCATTGTCCTTCACCACCTGTTTGATGAAGTCAGCAATCTTTGCCTTACCTCCAGGGTATCTCAACGGGGATAAAACTTTCATTGTTCATTTCCTTTCTGCTTTGCGACCGCTGACCAAAGACACTCGAAGAAAGGCTGGACATTATCCCATTCTGAAATCAGGGTGTCTGGCATCGGTGAAAAACGGTAATTATGGACATACGAATTTAATGTCTCTGGCGACAATGGAGAATTCTTATTGCTCATGGCAAACTCCATTCCCTTTGTCATATCAATGTTTGCCGCCTTGATTGTTTTCAAATGTTCGATCACTGTTTGCAATTTCTCCAGCAGATTCTTACCTGATTTGCTGGAAGTCAGTTTGCCAGCCTTCAACAGATGGAATGTTTCTATATAAACATCAACCGACATTTCCAGAAATATTCTAAACATAATGGCTGTCGTATTGACATAGTTTTTGACTATAAGACCTTTCAGTTCATGAAATATGGAAGCGACACGGCCATCTGTAATAGGAAGTTCATATTTCTTTGGAATAAGGGTGACTCTGGGTTTCATGGGTTGCGCAATGACCATTTTCTGTTGCTTATCGTCAACTTCACGTTGTGCTGCTTGAGTTGTCACGAAATCCCATCTTTCTGTTTTGTTTGTTACGGAATTCAGACTGGTAGAAGTCCCAAACATGTTGCGCATGTATGTAGCACGATCCCCTTTTTTATAGATTTTCGACACTTTGAAATCCTCTTTCATCATGTCCTTTAAAATTTCTGTCAAGGCATCTGTTACCACCTCTTTCTTTATATCGGACGTCAAGCGTCCATTCTTTAGGGATATGCCCAAGAATGTTCGAACGTCAGGGTCTGAAATCAATCTTTGCAGATTGGTTACCTTTACCGTCTTCAACTGCTCTTTGAAACTATCCTCTACAGTGTCTGCCTTCATCAACATATTGATGACTTGAAGGGCCATAGATGTCTTGCCCTTTGTAGCCTCTTCAAATCGTTGCTTTTGAATGGCATTCCATTGTTGTGTTCCAATACCATGCAAGCCATTGGAATGCTTACGTTCTATCCAAAGATAAGCTTCCTCTCGGTTCGCACAAATTCCACATTCCAAGCTCCGAATGACTTTTGACTCATTTTCTGATACCAACTTGATGAATTTCTTTTTCAAGGATTGGTGTTTGTTATCAATCAGATTGGGATTGAGAAGTATCTTCAATGTGGTGATACGGCGGTTGCCCTCCATCACGATAAACTTGTTATCATCGGTAGGTAACTTTACCACCAAAGGAATGTCAGTTGGATTTAATCCATTAGTTAATATATCAATGGCCAAATTATATAAATTATCTTTATTTTCTTCGACCATTTTATTGATAGCTTCCACCTGCGATGTTTGATGCTCGAAACGAAAGTTGTCGAGATCGATAAACAGATTGGTTACTTTAATATTTCTTTTTTCCATATCTATTACTTGTTTAGAATAGATTATTGCTGAAAACCTTTGAGACAGGTAGGAGCTTCCTACACTGCCTCTAAGGAATCACATGTATTCAAAATTTCGTTGCAAATAATATCAAGCAATGGCTTAGACATCTCATCAAGCTACCACTGATTGCATAAGGCAACGTTTGTGAAGGTGACTACTTGATTGGAAGTCCACATCCTTGTTGGTGTTCCATCTCATGAATGGCCTTGTTTACCAGTTCTTGCTTGGGTGGAAACGCTGCCCTCACTACATTAGTCAAGGCTTGCGCCAACAATTGCATTTCTATGTTCACGTCTTCTGGAGTATTGAACTCGAATTGGACGGAAGTCATCAAATTACTGAACATCTGCTGTACAGTGCCATACTGTAAGGTGTCATCGACTGGAACTTTGTAAAGCTTTGCCAATGAACGCTCGTTGATGCCCAACAACTTGGAGAACTGCTTGCGAGACGGGACTCGCCATCTTGTCTGAATTCGGCGAATTTCTTCAGCGGCAGTGGTTAACCAACTGTTCGCCTTGACTTTCGTCGATCTGAGGTTCATTAGGCATAGAGTTTAGCACTCTAAGTGTAAATCCTGCCTGAATTACTAATATTCTCAAACCTTCTACAAAAGTCTGTTAACGGTGATGTACTCTATAGGGTACAACACCCACAATTCATGTTTAAGTACCTTTGCTCACGAAATCAGAAAATGATTTTTAATATCAATTATTGTTGAACCCTATAATATAATAAGGTGTATGAAACTAAAAGCAACTTATACTCGCCGCATATTGGCGAAGATGTATTTTCCGGATTGCGAACCACAGAATGCCGTGCGCCGTCTGACCAGCGAAATCAAACGCTGTACGGAACTGTATGAACTCTTGACCGCCAAGGGCAAGAGGTTTGACAACAAGCAGATTCTTACCATCCGTGAGGTGAAACTTATCGAGGAATATCTGGGCGAACCTGTGTACTCCATCGAGGAAGTGCTTGTATGAACTCTCATGAAGCGCATCGTTAGGTGCTGATGATGCGCTTCTTTGACTGCTAACGAAGCGCATCTTCAGGGTGTAAGGAAGCGCATCTTTAAATTGTAAATCACCGTTAGAACGTAACTACTGATTTTCAGCAGTTAGCACATCCAACATTTTTCAAAAAAAGCATATTATTAATTGGTATTGCCAAAGCTACCTATTAGGCAGCCTTGACATTCACCTTTTTGTTCGAGTTATAATTACATGGGATTAGGGACATGAAGTCTTGCTCCCCCTCCATCAGTCGGGTGAGTATATCTTCTATATAATCGCCAAAATTAATGTCATTCAACTTGCAGCTCTCAAAAAGTGAGAACATAAAAGCTATGTTTTCCGCACCTAAATGGCTACCGGTATGCATCCAGTTTCGCCTACCCATAGCCAAGTGGCGGAACATTCGTTCGACCGCATTGTTATGCATCTCGACACGGCCATCCTGCAAGAACACCTTGAAGGCCTTCTCGTCATCAAGTACATAGTTGACTGCTCGCTGAACCATTGCACCATAAGAAGAATCAAGCTTGATCTTCTTCAACAACTTCATCAACTTGCCAACGATCGATGCACTGTACTTAAGTCTAAATCGGCGTCGCTGCTTTGCAGTATGCTTGCGTATCTTCGACTCTCGCTCTATCTGGAAGAGGTAGTTCATCATCAAGATGATTACACGCACACGATGGTCAGAGATATAAGCATCCACGAAGCGATGGCGGGCATGGAACCAGCAAGCTGTACGCACCAGTCCCATTTCCTCCAAATCCTTCTCAATTGTCTCATACAAGACTGCTCTGTCTGCAGTAAACACCCTTATACAAGAGTCCTTGAAGATGGCATCTTCCTGCACACTGTGACTACGGCTACCCTCCTTATATTCCATCACACAAAGCTTGGCTTCCATGGAGAGGGCAGCATGGATGTACTCCACATTGTACTTAAACTTGTCTTCCTTACTCTCACGACTGCGAACCACGATTCTTGACTCGTCATTCTGGGTATAGACACACTGACGGATACGCTCAAGCATCACAGGTTCCAGGCGTTCACGAAGATAAGTCATGATTTGATGCATCCAACCGTTCAGGGTTGACTGAGCTACTTTCATACCCATCTGTGACAACATATCCAACAAGCGGTTTTCGGAGAGATGATAGGCGAACTTCGACTCCAGATAGAACCTACAGAAGGATGGCATCAAAGGATTACCCTTGATGATACTCTGAGGATACTTGCTGCTCTGAGGATCAGATCCTGGTACATTAAATCGTGCTATCTTGTATTCCTTACAATAAACCTCTTGTTTCTGATAGAAGAACAGACGGACTACCCACATATCCTTCTTACCCTTACGTATGATAACCTTTGCATTCTCAGGAAGATCAGATTTATCTATGCCGAAGGACTTCAAGACTCTAGCAGTTGTTGTATAACGCTTGCGAGGGAGTTGACTATCAGATTCCTGCTTTTCTTTTTCTGTTTTCTTGGGCAGTTTTACAGCTGGTTGCTCTGGAGCTGAAGATGCCTTAGACTCTTCATCCTTATGCTTTTCATCCAACGCCTCGTCAGCAGCATCACTGATTTTCTTTTTTAATCCATCAAGCCCCATCTCATTGACCTCTGCGTCGGATGTATCCAACACACCATTCAAGAGATTGGTCATATCTGAGTTATGAGCAAACTTTCTATGAAGGAGAACCTCGATGATAGTTTTATAATCAACCTGAGCCTTGTCTGCTATATCCAACAAGGCATTTGCCTTTTCATAATCATCTGCCTTGGAATGAAGTCGAGATACCTCTGCTCGTAATTCCGAGTTATCAGATTCCGCTTGGGTCAAAGCCACCTCCAACACATAGATACGAGCATTTGCATCTGATAAATCTTCGCTTAACATAGAGATACGCTCGTTTGCCTTGTCAAGTTCCTCCGACAACTCTGTATTACCTTGCTCAATCTGCTGTTTGAGCAAGCCAACAAGCTGTTTGGACTTGGCAAGGTCATTGCTAGCTTTAGTCAACATTGACTTATACGTAGCAAGCTGCATTTCTATGTTACTCTTGTTATTTATCATGTGTACAAAGGTACTAAATTTCTGCGACATATACAACTGTTTCTTGTTAAGAAAAGTTATATAACTACTTGTTTTTCAGAAGCTTACAAGATTCCAAGAACAACTTTTCCTCGTATTCCTTGTTTTTCTTTTCCAAAGCTTCTTTTGCTGTCAGAAGAGATTTGCGCTCTCTTAATAGGGCAAGCAGTGCTTCCTGCTTGCCCAAAATATACTCTTGTATCTCTACCATCGCATCCATGATTTCAACCTGACGCAGATTCATTCGAGAAATTTCCTCTCGAATCGCCTTTTCATCAGATGAACCTTGCTGTAATGAGACTTGAAGCTCTGCAACACGAGATTGCATACGCTTCAGTTCTGCATGCATGGATGGTATCAAACTCTTAATATCAGTATTCATAATATGATTTCCGTTTGTACAGATGTTGATAGCAACAGTATCAATGTCTCACGGCTTATCTTATGACAGCGAGCTGCCTCCAAGAAGCGAGGCTTGAGAAACTTACCATCATCAAACCACTTCTGGTATAAGACAAAACCATTGATATCATAATGTAATATTTTAACCTTACGGTAATCCTTGGAATAGAAGATGAAGGCTTCATCATAACTATAAGGATCATGCTGCATTTTTTCACGGATGATTCCTGCCAAGCCCTCACGACCATTGCGCATATCAGTGGGTGTGGAACTCAAATAATAAGTTGTTCGAGAAGTGAAGTTCAGCATGGCTATGACATTTTACGCAGCAGTTCTGCAACTGCAAACAGGTTAGTACACTTGATTTCCATCTCATCACCAGTCGGAGACTTCAAAATCAGTCTCTCAACTTGCCAACCTGCAGGAGTTTGTTGCTCGGGAACAAAATTCTCCTCAACTGTCAAAGCGATAAACTCACCTTCGCCTAGCTTCTTGTTTTCATCTGGTTGAAGCTTATTTGAACGATATGATTTCTTAAACTCAATGAGCCAGTCATAATCCACTGCCTCATCCTTACAATACTTGCGCAAGCTACGACCTTTACGGTTTTGGTTGTAGTCCTGCATCACTTTTTCGAAATATTCCCTTGTTTCCATTATCAAACTGTTTTGATTACGGATGCAAAGGTAATATATTATATAGGTACCGCCATACGGGCTAACGGTGATTTACCATTGCATTACCAAATTCCTTGATGGATAATGCAAAGAACAGAAATACAGCTACTATTGACGCTAAAAAACACCAATTTTCATAATCTTTTATAATAATTCTATTTGTAGGTAATGAGTCTCTGCCCGGTCTCCCATCCACCTTTACGGTTGAGTATGTCCGGTTCATACCATTTGTTGAAAATCACATAGTCACGCTTTGGCTGACGGACTATTACAGCGTTGAACTGTACATTGGTATGGGTCTTCCTTCCTCGAAACGGAATATACTGTCCTTGGTAGGAATGAAGCCCGGACACAAAGGTTCCACCGCTATTCTGGTCAATGCCCACACTTGTAATGATGATGGTGTTGGGCACATACGTCTTCCCATCGAAGCAGGAACCATAGTAGTTCCTGCAGAATATTTCCAATACATACTTGCAGTCCGCAGCCGAGAGCTGCGCCTTGCATATTCCTACATATAGGATTGCAAGAAGAAACAAAATTATCTTCTTCATATTTAAGATGTGTTAGTTATTTATTCTATCGATATCAAACAGTCACAAAATTACGTACAACATCTACCGTGTTCATATTCAGCAGAGCAGCAGCCTTGGATTGAGTGATATGCAATCTTTCTGCAAAGCTTTTCTTTAAGTCCATTATATTATTATTTTGGAATAGTTACCTTTTGGCAAGAAGATTCTTACTAAGAGCCTTCTAACTTATTAGTTACTAATATTTGTTCCATAATCTTCTCCTTTTAAACATTTAAAGTCTTTTTGAATATGCAAAGATACATTATCCCCCTCACATCGCCAAACTTCTTGCATTATTTTAACGCAAACGATACGTAAACATTTAGAACAACAAGCTTGCTTGATTGTTATGCAAAGGACAATTTAATTCTAGAAGACCAGGAAGGCAATGAACTTGATTTCCTCCTTAATAGCATTCCATTCTCATATAGTAGATCATTTCAGATGGATTGTCTGTGTTTTTCCCGTGATGCCTGTTACCACGGCGATTCCATTGTCACGAATCTCCACCTTCTCATATTTGGCATCAACAATCACTTTTCCTTTCAATGTCATAACCCCCCAATGTCTGGGTATCTGTTCAAAGGCGCAATAGGCACCGACAGGTTGCGCTATATGGTGGTAGAGGGGTGGCACGATAACTTTACCATCTACCTTTAAGCCCCATTTCTTTCCGGCCTGATACAATTCCACATGACCTGCCTCTGACTTCTCATGCAAAAGAAGCAACTCACTTGCTTCCATTTCCTTCTTCTGTAACATCGCCTCTTGATAGTATTTCTTGCCAAGGCGAGGCATGACAAAATTCAAATCTTCATTTTCATTCTTTGGATTATTGCATCCTATATAAGTCTTCTTCAAATTTGAATCCACCAGGTAGTAGTCCTCTTTGCTGTCCATGACAACAATACGTTCACCATACAGAATGGCACATAACCAATACACATGCTCGTAATCATTACGCAGGAAACATACATTCCTGCTCTCTTCACGGCTCATGCGCATCTTCCCTTCACTACCCTCATAATAGTACCATACTTGACAACCGGTAGCAGAAAGTCTGGATCTGTATATCATATAATACCCATAATTCTGAAAATCATATTGTGAAGGACGATAAGGCAAAGAAAATTCTTCTTGGGTTCGAGACATGAAGATGTCGTTATATTCTATAAACTCCCATCCTTTGATGTTGACAACCTGAGGAGCCCCTGCTACGTTAGTGCCGTCGTCGATGACAGCTTTTGCCAACAGGTCATAATAGCATATCGCCTTTCTGCGAGGCCGGTAGAACAGGATGTTGCCATCCAGCAGTTTCATGTCATAGTAATCGCCTGGCTCCAGTACTTGTTCTCCTTGCCGGTTCACAACCGTCATCTTTCCATCAGGCAGCTTGATGATGGCAAACTCCCCTTTGCTATCTACAAACTCACGATACTGTATCCTTTGGAGCAATTCTTCATGGCTCATCACCATCATCATTTCTGAGTCTGGATGAATCTGAATATCGTCTTGCTTTTCGTTCATCAGGAAAAACTCTTTATCCTTCGGAGCCTCCTTTCTCTTGCCAACTTTCAGCTTTCCCTCGAACATAGCATTCCAGTTCCATACTTGCGAAGGTAACCCGAACACCCGATATAGTCCTACATTATCTATAATTACGCAGTTCTTCTTTCCCTTGGCTACTCGCAAACCTCGTCCCACCATCTGCAGATACTTGGCAAGTGACAGCGTTGGTCGAGCCAACTGTACAAACTCCACATCCGGACAGTCAAATCCCTCCGAGAAGATGTCCACATTCACCAGCACTTGGATGTCACCTTTCTTGAAGGCTTCAATGTCTTGCTGTCTTTCCGTGGCAGGAGTCTTCGAGTCTATGGCAATGGCTTTCACGCCATGTTCCTGATACAGTTTGGTGATTTTCTGAGCATGACTGATATTGATAGCATACACGATGCCCTTTCTGTCCTTACCAAATTCTTCCAAGCTCCGATAGAGCCTTTCGATGCTCGGCTTCTTATTCAGCAACTGATCCATTTCCTTGTTCTGGTAGTCACCATCTGCACCTCGCTTCTGCAAGGAGTCGATGAGCCGTTGCGTCACCCCATCCGACTTGATGCTCACAAAATCGTATGTCGCCAATCTTCCCTTGCTGATAAACTCAGGAACACTCCACGACTGCACCAAGATATCAAACAAATCCGTGAATCCCTTACCATTCAATCGGCAAGGTGTAGCCGTCAGTCCCAAGAACTTAGCTTTCGGGAATCTCTCCCACATCTTCTTATAGGTCTTGGCAAGGGCATGGTGCGCCTCGTCAATCACTATCATTCCCGGTTCTTCCTCTATCTCGTCATAGTGTCTCATCAGCCACTGAATGGACATCGCCTTGACGGATGACAATAGGGAAGAGGTGTTTGATGCGTAATAAGAATGGAACTTTCTTACGGTTTCGTCTATCTGCGACACCAGCTCTCTTCTATGGGCTACAATCCATACTTTCTCCATTGGATTGTTGCTCACAAAAGAGTCTATAACTGCTGTTAACAGGTATGTCTTACCTGTTCCCGTTGGCATTTGTGCCATCACGGACCGATGAAGGCGCAGCTCACCTTCAATGCGCCCCTTCATGTCCTCCTGATAATCATAAAGCTTGATTTTCATCATAAAACTCCCTAAATAACAAGTGATATTTGTTTATAGTTAGAATGAAATATTGAAACCAAAATTTTTCTATTCATCAATAGATTTTCTTGTTGAAATGCCAGAATAAGAGTTATAACTAACCCTTTTATTATAACACATTTCAGGTTCTTCTATATTAGGCGGCAACTTACCTGTGATAGAACGATGTTCTTCCATTTGGATGTAAAGATAGGATTTTTTCATCTTTAATAGTTTATCAACAATATCTTTACGTAAAAAGAAAAATGTACTATCATCACAAATAAAACTGGCAGACACCTCTTCATTAGCAAAGATATATGCTAGTCTATCAATATCAAATGTCAATTTCAACATTTGGCATATTTCGGAAGAGAGACAGACAAGATTATTGTATTTGAACCTTTTTGTTGTCCATTCTGAGAAACAATATCTAACAAGAATACTAGCATTATCTTCTGTAAAATCCGTCTGTGTATCTTTGAGTTCGCGCCATGATAATTCCCCCAAAAAGGCATGGTTATACTCTCTGGAGAATTCTACATATTCTGAATCAACTTTATCAGGAGATATATCCTTTTGTATAAGAAGAGAATTCCATTTCAAATATATATCAGCATGTTTTTCACTCATCATCTGGTGACAAGTCCCATAAAGCAAAATCCAGTCGCCATCTCTATCTGGAAGTTTTTTTACAATTTGACCAGCTTGCCATTCAGACAAATTTGCTTTAATCCAGTTTGCCAAATCTTCATTTCTTTGAGGTAGTAAGAAAATTGTGAATAAGTTTCTCTTTTGTGGTACTATTGGGAAAGACGGATCTATTCTTACGAGAGGTGTACGAAATGTACCAACATACTCATTTCCAAGATTACCATTCAGTAATGACCACCCATAAAGTTCATACAATGCAGCCTGCCCATATTTAAATGCATAATTATTTTTGAATTGTCTACGATAGCTAACTTTTTCATGTTCTACGTTTTGTAACATGGAACAAACATCTTGGTCATAACCTAAGCGCTCCGCCATATTTTGCAACATACCATAAATCTGGCTAGAAGTATAATTTGCCTCATGGTAATAATCTGGTATAAAGAGTGGTCTTATATAAGATTTGTCGTAATCATAATCATATACAGAAAACAATGCCCACTCCTTTTCTATTTTCCCTGACCATTTCATATCAACATACTTATACAACAATTCTCTATTTTGCTGTTGACAGAAAGTAACTTCAGCATAACTATAAAGCGTTTCCAAATCATCCAATAGAACAACATTGGTAGTGGCATGATTCTTCAAATAGTTTTCTAATATATCGATACATTTCTTTAATGTTTCCCAATCTTTTGAGTGCAGTCCTAAGCCTGTAACAACAGATATAACAGCCTCAAGTACAAAAGGATCACATGTATATAGCAATAATGAGCAAATGCGCAAACCTTCATCATTATTTTCCTTTATTATCAAAAATGCCTGTTTGCAAAATTTCTCTCTAAATTCTATATCAGTGATGCCACACATTAGCAATGCAAATGCCAGCAAATCTGCATTTTTGAATTTATTTGAAACAAATCGGTCATGCAATATGGAATATGCTTCTTGTATAACATCATAAGTTGCAAACTTACTGTTCCAATATTTGTCCAAAATACTTCCATCCTGTTTTGTAAAAAATGGAAGAAATGAAGACATGTAAGCTATATTATAAGTACATACCTTTGCATACAAAGCATCAAATAGGTGTTCTTTTATTTTTATTTCACATTCAGTTCCTGTCAATATTTTGATAAATGATTTTCGTCCTTTATCATAAGTAAGGAATATATCCAAGTTATCTATAGCAGCATTTATGACTTCTGGATTTGGCATTATTTCGAACCATTCTTTGTGATAATGTATAGGTACGAGGTAGAAAAGACTTTTTATTATATCTTCTGCCAATGTATGACGTTTGTCTCCAAAGAACTTTCCTTTATTACTATCTATAAACAACTTGAAATCTTCATCCTCACCACACTTATGCAGTATACATTTTGCTATGTGGAAACCTGCGACCATATCATAAGTGTACTGCACTTGTTCTTCACCATTGTTTTTTTCAAAAGTAAAGCACAAGCCTTCGTTTATTAGATCGTAGACTTTGTCATCAAATATTTTTGCAAACTGATTGTAAAAATCAAAATAGCGAGTATCGTTTTCAAAAAGAATATAAGATGCCCTATAAAGATTCTCTTCTAATTTATGCTTCGCCAGTTTGTCTACCTTACCTTTATGCATGGCTATATTTGACAATAGTTGATTACTATAATCAGCCATACACAAAACTAAAGAATAGTTGTTGACGACGATATTACTTCTGTTTTTGTTCGTAACACAGAAGATTTTAAGCAGCAATGGGTTTTCAAAAGCTCCAAAATCTTCAACTGTAGCATTCCGTATTTCATATTTACTGAAATATTTATCCACAGTTACTTCCAAATCCTCTTTTACCAAACCATTTAATAATATATGGTTATCCACCTCTGTATAATTATCCACCCCATATATAGCTTGTAAGTAATCTGTCTTATCACGGCAGGTTGTTACAAGAAGCAAGTGAGAGTGCTTATTCAACAGAACTTTTAACGCAGGTAGTTCTTCTTTCCATCTTTCCTCATTTGGCGCAGTTTCATTTAAACCATCAATAATAATAGGCAACTTACAATGATGAACTTTGGCCAAGAAATCCAAGCAATCAAGCATGTCGGAAAATGACATACTACCATCAAGTTCTAATTTTTCTAATACACAAGATTGAAAACTATAACAATTTCGGAAAGTGCATCCTGGGAGAAACAATACTGGTTTATTTCTTTTCAAAATATTATCCGCCAGAGAACACGTCAAATGTGTCTTTCCATACCCAGGTTTTGCAAAGACCGGGAAATATTTTCTGGTTAACAATAGGAGGAAAGAAGACAGGTTTTCTTTAGAAAAATCCTCATCTTTAGTCAAAACGCTCTCTAAAGTTCTCAATCTTTCTGCCAATTTTATCAGATAATTATCTAATCTTCCATATTCGTTATGTTCATTAGAATATATTTTTTGGAATTCTTCAGTGAGTATTTGAACACGAATTTGTCTATTATTACGATATTCATCTATCAGAGATAGCAACTCTTCTGATTTCGATACAATGTTGTCCCTATTATAATATAGGGAGTATATCTTATCTATAAGCTGATAACGTTGTTTAAAATCTTCTTGGTAATAATCAATAAAACGGTCTGATAATTTACTATATCCCCAACCTTCAGTATTAAAAATAGGTTTATTCCTATCATTATCAGCATGTTTCTTCAATCGACTAATAAAATCTTTAATTTTATTATTGGCAATATTGTCATCTACAATACTTAGTAGAGAATTTTCGAAATCACTAGCCGTATGAAGATCTACATCATATTTACGTTTAAGTCCTTCCAACGTGATGCGTGAAATATCACAGAGTTGTTTTAGATCTATAAACTTCTCGCCAAAATAGTATTTGAAAATTCCATTAAATAGGGATGGATCCTTTAAGTAAAAGTCCTCAAATATCTCTCTATGCCAGCTTGCAAAATCACAAGAACAATTGATTGTTCTCAAGTCGGTAACCAATTTATCCCACTCTTTTTGTACAAAACTACCTGGTGTACAAACTATCCATAGTTTTAAATTGGGACGATATGACATTGAAACTTCAAAACCCTTTCGAAGTTCTTTCTTGTGGTCTGCATCCAAAGGAGAATTGCTATCATCTTTTGCTCCTCTCCAATATTTGGCTTGCCATCCTAAGACATCACCTTGATTATAGGTTTTACCTCCAAAAGTTAAGGGCTTTTTTAGTTCAATATAAAACTCTGAACCTGGTGTATTATAGAAATACTCTATTTTTCCATAATCTTCAAACATACAAGAAGCAACATGAAAACAAAAATGCTCAAACTCCAATCTTTCATCTCCATGGTTCTTCAATAATGTCCAATTTATAATTTCACTCATGACAAATCGTTATTTGTGGGTAATAGGGACAATTCCCATGACATAAACTTTTATGTATACAGTCCACAGAGCAGTTAGATTTCCACTTTGCTCGATAGGAGTTAAACTTATGGTTCCAAATATCATAGAAAGCAAAATCTTTCAAGCTATAAGAATCCTTTCCTGCACTAAAGGAACATGGAGATACATTCATTTTATGGTCTATATAAACTGAAAAGAAAGCACCTTCACACGTATCGATAAATGAAGGATTTATATGTGAAAATTTTAACAACATAGGCACAAAGCAAGCATCAAAGCCAAAACGAGGTCTGGCTATAGACGTTTCGTCAACAAGAGATAAGAACGCACGAAAAGACTTGCTATCTTGAATAACATCTTTTGCATTTGCTCTACCAGCAGGTTTATAAGTCAAAAAAATAATGGCATTTATACCATTTAGCTTTTCATTATAACATCCTCTCAGAATCATACACGCTTCTTCTAAATTATTCTTAGACAGCACATAATGAATATTTGTCTTGATTCCTGCATCTATTAGAAAAGCAAGTTTCTTCAGTTCTAAATCAGCCATAGAACTTACAGACAAAGCCACAGCACCTATTTTCCCAGATAAGCTACCGCAAATCATAGGAGTTAATAGCATTCCATTGGTCGTAAAGTTGGGAACTATTGAACGTCGACAAGTTTCCGCTATGATTTCTAAGAAATTTGGATGTTCAAGAGGTTCCCCACCACCTAAGGCGACTTGAAAAACATTGCCATATTTAGGATGATTCATAGAGTCTAATATGCTGCAATAATCCTCTACACTTAGAAAATCATTATTAATGCAACTATCTTTGTAACAAAACGAACAACCCTTTGAACAATGGTTGGATATAGAAATATCTGCCAATTCTGGTACAGGGGCCCATGTCGGATTATCCTTTATTGTAGTTCCCCATCGCATTGTCATACCTGTTGTCGGGTCTGCTATAAAATGATAGTCAGCAATATGTCTTTCTAACATAATTAATACTGTTCTACTTGAGTTGCTCCAAAGCCATTCAATAAATCACTTATCTTCCTATTCTGAATAAGTTCTCCTTTTATATAAGCAAAAAGATCAGCCTCGTTCATCTTCAAAGGATCTGTATTATCACCATCCATTTCCAAAATTTCTTTTGAAATAGCACTTCCATCATCAGTATTAAACTGCATTAAGCAAGAATAAATCTCATGCTCGTGAAGATAACTTACCGTTCCATTTTCTAAAAGATAATTCTTCAATGCTTCTGCAATGCGAATGATACCCTTCATGTTTTTAGATTCTCTGAAGTTATCCAAAAAGCAATTTACAATATTTAAATTCATAGTCACTATATAGCTTACAGAACTACTATTTGTGACAAAATCTGTACGTAATTTCATTATATATTCCTCATTAATTATTATTCTCATTAATTTTGCTCCAGTCTCTGTTCATCAGTTCCTCTATCATGCCATAAATCTTTTTAGCATATCTCGTCCTGGCATGATTGTCATAGAGCGTTCCACTCAGGATACTTTCATAAAATAGGATGACAAGGCTTTCAGCCTGACACCTGAGCCTCCTATATTGCCTTTCATCATACTCCTTGTTGTGCCAGTAGTAGGCACCCGCCCAATTACGCTGATGATCATTCAGAATCTCTGAAGTAAGAAAAACATACTTTATCAAAGTAGCCTTCCTACCCTTCATCAATTCGTTGATCTTGCTGTGGAATACCAAAAAGGCATTGAATGACATGCCCTCCATGACGGCTTTCAATTCAGCACTCTTTTTCTTGACAAGAACCTGATTTGCCTCCACCTTCGCAGCAATCTCATTCTCCTGCTTAATCTGTTCTTCCAGATAGGTCGTGTCCCATTTCCTCCAGATGAGCTTCCTGATATAGACGTCCAGTTCCAAGGCCAACTTACCTTCCAGAGTCTCCTTCACCTGAAATTTCTCATCCAATAATAAGTCGCGCATCTTCGATAACAACTGATAAACAGTTGAAGAAATCACCTCCCGCTCAGCAGCATCTTCTCCAGCAATTACCTTGTCACCCAAGCAAGCAATAGTCTTCTCCAAATCCCCCAACTCATCGGAAGAAAAGAACCCAAATTGCTCCAACTTGCTCATCATTCCATGAATTTCAAAATACAAGGCATTGCAGAATGTGACAAAATCCCTGTCTTTCAGCGACTTCATGAAGATAGGAAGATAGCAGATGACAGGATAAACCTCCATACTCTGAGGCATCTCTATTTCCTTCGGCAACTCCACACCCGAAGCCTTGCCATCCTCTCTTGCTGACGATATAATCTCGCCAGTCTCAGGATTTCGGGCATCGAGATAATTGCCAAAGTCAAACCCCTTGTCAATTGAGTCCATACCCGTCAACTCCTTCAACAACACCTTCGGCTGCTTGGCATCACTCTTCATGATCTCCCGGAACACATCCACGCTTGCCATACAGAGATTACCTACGGCAGAGGCAAACGCCACGTTCATCAGGAAATTCCCATGCAGCAAATCTTCGAACTTCTCCCCATAGATGCGCATGGAGATGTACCATTCCTTGGGATTCCCCTCAAAACCAATGGTAGATATGTGAATGTCCTCAGCCGTATCAGTATGCTGTCCGTATAGACTGCTGATAACTGGATATTTCTTCCGGAAATGTTTTTTGATGATCTGTTCGTAACGGTCATAAGCATTCTCAGCAAAATCAAGTACCTGCGCCCATCGGCAACAAGCCATGATGTAACCGTCATGGTTCAGAAAGTTCATGTTGAAGTACTGGTGTTCGTTGATTCTCACCGTCACTTCCAACTGCTTGCTGGTCTTTTTATTGAACGCAAACGTGCCTTCAGACGGAAAATCCAAAGGCACACTGGTTGTGAACACGGGTAAAATTATTGGTGCTTCTCTCATTGTTTCTGTTTCATCATTGGTGTAGTTGATAATTTACAGGAGTGATTTCTCCATGTCGTTTGGCTCACGAATCACAGCCATCGGCTCTCCTTCAAATGGTGTCTATGGCATCAAGTCCATCAACTTCTTCTTCATGCCCCGATGATTTGGGTATTGTCCGGCTGTCTCTTTGATATAGCGGCATACCTCCTGACGTTTCTCCTCGTGGTTCCATATCTTGACTGCCTCTACCAGGGCTTGATAGCTGTCGAATATCAGTTTCCCGATACGTCATTTGTATTCGCCTACCAGTTCTTGTATGGCATCTCGGTTGATGAGCAGTGGTATATGTTTACACAACGCCATAGCGATGGCATACGCTGCATCAGGTCTGTTCTTCTCCAATATCTGTGGAATGGATTTCTTATGCCATCGTTCCAGTAGACGCAACTGAGCTGTGAAGTCATGATTGTCTCTTGGCTCAAAGCTTACTTCCTGCATCAGATATTTGGAGAGTATTCCTCTTCATAGTTCACGCTCAGTCCTTTCGGAATATAGTTGATCCTCGGCCGCTCCATCCGGGCCCAATACCGCTGTCTCTCCATCATCCGCTTGCGCTGCTCATCATTTTTGATGCGCACCAGCTTCTCATAGCTCACCATCGTCTCAATCTCCCTGAACTCAGGAGTATTCATCACCACAGCCTTCAGATGCTTCTTGATGAGTTTCTCCAAGTAACGCCTCCATACATCTTTGTTCTCTTCCGTAACAAAGGATGGGCATTGCTCTCCGTAGCAAGTTTTCCAGGTAAATGGCTCAATGTCTAGATGCCAGAGAAAGGATTTATGTTGTGGGTTGTTGTTCATTTTACTTTGGTTTACGTTTTAAAACTTTACCTGTCAGATAATCACCTTTCTCTTTCACCTGACCAATATATTTGAATTGGTGTAGGGCATTCATAAAATCCTGTGCTCCTTCCACTTGCTTGGATATAGAATAAACCTCTCCTTGCTTTTCAAGACCTTCAAATATACCATTTGTTTTTGCAAAGATGCCAGCCAGTTCGTTCATTGCTATTGTTCTATTCTCAATACAACATGTATTTGCAAAAACCTTTAAAGCAAGATTATCTGACTTTTCCATAGCTTCTGTATATAGAGGCAAGTTAAACTCACTATCTGAGTTAACGAAATATGATAGTAAAGCATCTGCAATATCAGGCGTAATACTTTCCAATTCAATCTTATTCAATATGAAGTTATGGTATTTCTTATATTCTATCCAACTCAGCATCTCGACTACATCAGTTATACTAAAAGCAAATTCATCCCATTCTGAAATAATATTATCTGGATTTTTGCAAAGGAGGTATTTACTCAGCAGTGGATGTTCTGTTATAATGTCTTGATAATTACTTGGTGATATACTAATAATGCCTTCATCTACAACATATCTTACTCGTTTTTCATTTAATTGTGACAGATTCTTACTCCATACATCTATTAGGCAATGATTATTGAATACGGAGTAAGCTATATTGTCTTTAATATCATCAGCCTGTACAACACTTAATAACAACTCTATTTCATGTGCATCATTACTTTCCACAAGCTTGGTGAATTCTTCCATGGATTTTTCGTTATTGCGATTCATGAATGCAGCAAGTGTATTGTCGATATTCCATGAATCTATGCAAGAGCAGTAATGTTTTACATTTTCAAACGTCATTTTTATTTTATTTTCAGCGAACAAGGTACTTACAACATCTTTATCAGTAATATCCTTACAATCATCCCACAAAGTATCATTATGCTTGATAAGTTTAATAATATCGTCCAATTTAATATCTTCATCCATTAAAGACACTATTGTATCAGACGACTCATTCGTGTTGCTTGGAGCAAACATAAGATTCTCTACAAACGTTGGTAATTCTTGATGAACATATCCCTGTAATTCATTCAGGTCTGTCTCTTCTATAGAAGTATAAATTGCAGAATCCAAATTATCTACAGGCAATTCATTATGCTTATATATCACCTTGACATTATCCAATGTTAGAGCATACATATTGTTCTCATATATATAAGAATATGTGTCAGTACCCTTGCTGTCATCTTTCAACGATTGAACATTTAAATCCAGCAAATCAAGAAGCTCCCGAACCTTTTTTTGATCTATATCTTCAAACAGATCAGAATAATTGTAGTTATCGTTTACATAAGTATTGAATGGATATGAGGTATTTACAGCTCTTATGTCGTTTATGTCTGCATACTTAAACATCGTGGATATAACCCTGTCTTTATCCTTATTAGTATGATTCATATCCATATTTAATGATTTCCAAACATTTTTATCAATATGGGCTAACCGCTTGATGAAGGTTGGTACACAGTCGCCTTCTTGCATAAACTTATATAGCAAATCAATATATTGTTCATGAACAACCATTTGTTTAAGAATGGCATCGCATTTGTCCTCATATTCATCTTCATGCAGTAAGCAGAATTTCAACAGGTCTTTGTTTAATATTCCCTTATGGTCATAATCTACGCCAGATAGGTTCTGGATAAGAGAAGGAATTTCTTGTAACTTATAATCAAATTCCTTTGGTGCATTGAATTTGATGGAAAGAAGGAATTCCTGATCAGAAGGTGTTAGTCTTCCTTCATGGAATATTGAAATATAGAAGAAATACTCTTCGTCAATATATCCCTTTTCCAAGAAATATTTGAGAACTTTATATTTTTCTTCTTCACCTTTTGGTATTTCCACATGCTCAAAGATATCCCTATCAGCTTTTGCAATATCTGAGAGTGTATATTTATCTATGGCTGCTATTTCATCCATAAAAGTCCTGCGCTCATCTCTAAGATTTTCTATTTTGTTATTTGCAACTGATTGAATGTATTTTTTCCTTACGCTATATTTATAACTTTCCCCTAAAGTAGATTTGATTTCATCAAGATTAGGTTGCCTAGATGAAGAATTGTAACCGTTCCTTATAAAATAAATTTTTCCTTTAAGAATATGCTGTATATTTTCTTCAGAAAATAAACTACTGATATTTGTTTGGTAGCCATTACAATATATTTCCCAGCCCACACCTGGCCATAATTTCAATAACTTTCCAACAATAACAGCGCGCAATTCTTCTATAGACCTAAGAGTCTCTTCAGATATTCCTTGAATCTCCGAGTCTATCTCTTTTAATCGAGCCCAATCATCTTTAATAATTTCATTTCTAATCTTGGGAGCTGAGAAAAAAGTCTGATATACTACGCCCTTATTCTGATGCAACAATGAAAAATCTGTAGGATAGAGATTCTTATATAGAATCATAGCCAGCAATTTATCCTTCTTCAGTTTCTTATCAAGCAAGTTACGATAGAGGTCAAACTCATTCACGACATTTGTCAATACCCTCATATCATTAACAAACGCTGATATATCCGTAATAAATGAAGAGCTTACCTCTGCCTCAGGAATACGTAAGCCAGTAATTTTTCTTCTGAACAAGTCACCAGAATTAGAAGCATTCACGAAAGGAATAACAGGAACTATATAGTCAAAGAACTTTGTCCGTTCTTCTGCATTGGCAAAAATGTCATCTTTCAATGCATAAAGAAAGACTATTCTCCTGCCAATTTCTTCAGACTGGTTAAGAATCAGGTTTAATTCCCTCAATTTTGTAAATATATGAGTATTTTCAAAGCGGTCAATATCTTCAAATATTACAATATTATACTTCTTTTCCTGGAAGAGATAAAGAATCTCGTCCAAATAGCGATTCATAATGGAAACATTCTTCTTCTCTTCAAATTCTAAGGTAGCCTTATCTAACGTTAGATTTTTGATACTAATCTTCTTTATGAAAAGAATAAGTTGAAACAAAATAACACATATACCAAGAATGAATACACATATACTTAACCCAAATAAGAATGAAGATTTTAAAACTTCTGTTGGAATCAAGAAGTACTTTGTCACCTGTTCCTGGCAAAACAGGCACAAGTTTGCTACAACAAACAACAATATGCACACAACCACAAAAATTCTCTTCTTGCGTGATGTCCTTTCAATTCGTCCGAATCTTGATTCTGGTATATTTGTCGCTTTTACATGGTAGAAAAGTTGTTGCAATATACTATATTCCAACTGTTCCTCAAAGCTGTCTTCATTACTCTTTGGTGTACTATCACTTTCAGACATATTAACCTCAACAAAAGACGCAAGCGACACATTCACATAATGATATTCCGGGTAATATGCTTTGAAAGTTTTAAGTATAGAACTCTTTCCAGCTCCATAAGAGCCAGTCAAAGCTATATTGAATACATTTGGTTGGTCTATCGCATTTTTTAGACGGATAATATATTCTTTATGTCTCTTGAAATCATCTATAGGAGACAATAAGGATATGTGGTTTTCCCCTGTATCTTCTAATTTCCATCGGTTGACTTTACGACCACAATTGACAGCTATTCTGCGAATGTATTTTCGATAGGCTTTATGTATCTTCTCCTTGTAGGAAATAATTCTAGAAATAATCAAATGTCTACAAATACCAATCAAATAGCAAATGGTACCCATAAATAACATCCCCAACGATATAGCTATTACTGTAGGATTCCATTGCATGTAAAAGCCGACAGAAATAGCTATCAACATAAATGCCGTAAATAGTGCAAAAATAATATTCGACTTCATATTTTTCTCCTAGTTTATCTTTTCTCTGCCATATTCCATCCTTGCCTGTTTCAATATATCTTGGCAGAATTTTATAAGAGCTCTTTTGATATATCATCTATGCCTATAGAGATACCCAACCATTGTTTCAATAATTTTTCACGCTCAATATCAGATATAATAGTGAACATTGTACCGATACTACTCTATTGACATATACCAGCAGTTATTTAAAAACTATCTTTTTTAGGTAGCTTATCTAATAAAAACTTAAATAAGTCAAGTAATTGCTTAAAGACATCAACAAGCGTATTTTTTTCAGATGAATGTTCTTTAGCAAACTCACCCAAATAGTACACCTTTTCTACATCAGAAATCTGCGCACCAAACTTTGCTATTATATCATTGCCAAGTTCAGACAACCCCTGACATAATTGGGAAAATTCAACATATAATGTATGTATCAACTTTTTATGTACCAAAACAAACAATATATTATCTTTGCTCTTTATGGACATATCACTCAACAGAGCTGATATTTTTTCTAATCTTTTAAGCTTGTTTTCAAATTCTTCAACCAAGATGTTCAAATTTACACCGGATTTCTCATTTTTAGAATTCTGCTCTCTGAGCCAGTCATCTATATAATGCAAGTATTTATCCACATTACATTTATTTTGTGTCAGCTCATATATGATCTTAACTGAAGTATTGAAATTAGAATAATCTATCTGATTCGACATTTTTCTAATATTCACAAGTTCCTGGTTCAAATAAGGATTCTTATGATGCATCCATTGACAAACAAAAGGACAGCACGTTGTCTTACATTGGCCCTCTTCTATTGCAACTTCAAATCCCTCCTCTGTATTATTTACATTCATACCTTGACAAGTCTTTTTTAGAGGACTAGGTGCTAACAATCTGTTGTTTGTATTCAAAAATATGCGAAGAGTAACATCCTCATTCATTCCCTTAGGAGATAAATAACTAACATTTGTTATATCCTCATCAAGAGAATAAGTACTTTCTAACAAGACTTTCTTCACCGCCAGATGACTTATCCAATGAAAACGTGAAATATCAGGGATATTCCTTAAGACTTCTTTTAAATAAACAGGGCTTACTCTATCTTGGCTCATATCCAAACTATCTGCCAACCTAATGATGGACTTTAAGAACTTTATATGAACTTTAGAAACCACACCGTCTAATATGCAAGTATTGTCCAAATACTCCTTGCTTTTTGTCTTATCTTGCAATTTTTGTAATTCATCCATAAGTTTTTCAGGTGCTTCATACACATTCACAGCGTCATCACCATGGGAAAAAGCTATATTGGAAATTAAATTTCTTGTAGTTTCATTCAAGAATGCAAACATTTGGCGATAATTAATCGCATTTGCACTATCTTTTGCATGACTACTTCTTATTTTTTGCTCAAAATAGCTATCTACCTCTTTATAAGCTGCTACAAATTGAGTATCCAAGCCAGCTTCCATCAGTACATCCTCTTTATCAAAGCTAAAAGTATTGACATCCGGATAATCAACTAAAGTTATATCATGAAAATAGCAAGCCATAAACAATAGAAAATAATCATAGCTCGTCAAATCATACATTGCAAAAGTACGACTAATCTCAATGCACTTTTCTATTAATGCTATAGAATGTTCAACATTATGAAGAGTAAAGAAATGTAAGAATTTACTGCCGTTTTTCCATAGCCCACTCACAAGAAGATGTGCTTGAATCAACTGATCATTTTTTGTGTGACCTTTTACGTATCTACGTATTAGGGGCAACACTTTTGCAACAGAACAATCCATTTCAAATTCACCATTTCCCCAAATGTCATTCTCTAATAGGGCTATAACAAAGGCTTTAAATTTACTATAAGAAAATCCTGTCTGTCTCAGATAATGAAGAATTCTAACCTCATTCCAAGACAATTGCTGAAAATTAGTGGTTTGATAAGAATCAACTTGAGATAGCGACACGTGGTTTAACTTGCAAAATATAGCAAGAAACAGAACACGCTGGTATTCTTGACTAACGTTGAATACAAATCTTCGACAATCTTTTATTGGAAAATATCGTTCATATACGTCAAACAATTGTTTCCAATCACACAATGAAGTACATTTTACCAAATCCCTTTCTTTAATGAATGCACTTACTTCTTTGTCCAGACAAAAATAATAACATATTTGTTTTGTAGTATCCTTATAGTATTTATAACCTTTACAATCTGTTGTATAGTATAAATTACCAGAATTAATTCCTACCTCATTAGCATATCGAAGATCCGAATTCTCAACTGCAGATAAAATTTGTTTCCTTTCATTACTTTTTAATTTTATAGAATCTCGATAATATTGCCTAAGCCGGCCATTATTTACTAATTCAACTAAATTATCCTCTATATCTATAAGTTTACAGGAACTATTATAAGTTTCGAGACGATCTACCAGTTGTACTTTTCTATTGGCATAAAACTTATAGAAACTATCAAGACGCTTCTTATATAATCCTTGTTCTAAATTACCTGCGATATTTTTCCTCTCCTTATCAATAGCATTCAATAAACACTCTATTAAGGAAAGAGATGACTTATCTGTATTCTCACCAAGATTTACCTTGATATGCTGCATGAGCCCTGAAGTCTTTCGGTTCAATATCATGAGATTTCCAATGGACTCGTCTACTTTATCTATAGGAAAAGAACAACATTTATCATCAACATCATGTAATTGGAGAATAAACGGTATCTTATTCTCTTTGAGAAATGAACATACCTTATCCACAGGAGCAAGGCACTCTTTTGTAAAAGCAGCCAATTCCTGATTTATCTTCTTTACTGAATCTCTTATTTTTTTCTGATCTTCATTACAAAATACAGTAATATCATCTACATAATAATCTTTATCTCCTATCAAATGTCTATCGACAATCTTAGTTATATCCTTCATTACCCAATTGGCAAAAAATGCACAATGAGGTAATCCTTGTGGCAAACCTTTTGCATAGTATACATTACTTTCACCAACATTTGTACCATAATAAATATACCGCTCTTTCTCATTCAGGCATTCATTGAGCTTAAAACACAATAAGAGTTGCAATATTCTTGCCAAACAATCCTTATCGGACCCACAAACCTTACCGGGATTGCCATATTTAGCATCTTCGCAATTCTCATTTAAACAGAATGAGAAACGACCCAATATTTCCTCATAAACGCTATTAACATTAATATTTGGGAAAAAATCCTTTATGTCAAGATAGGCCTCATGAGTAAACTGTTTCGTATTAGCATAATTGCGGTGCTTATCTATTGTTGTCTGCACATATCCTTTGTATTGACCAACCCAGTTTTTATAAACAAACTCAACTTGATTAGTAAGCCTATTTCCCCAGAAATTATCTGGGATAAGCATACAGATAGGATTGATTTGCCTTATACTTTTTTCTAATTCATCATCGTAGAATACAATATTGCTCAAAGCTTGCAGACAAACCAATGTCTGTATATCAGCAAAATGAATGGGTCTATATTCAGGCGAACCATCATCATTTACCTTCTTCAATTGAAAATGAACAGAAATTGAGAATAGAAAATCTCCATCTTCTAAGGCTTTCTTCAATGTTTGCTTGCAAGAGGAAACAAGCTTCTTATTTACAAGATAACGATCAAGACACAAAGCACTATAGTTACTTATATCTCCCTGTCTTAAAAGACCTATTTCATTAACATAACTTGGCAATGCATATATAGCAGCATAAATGTTCCGTTCGTCTAAAACACGTTCTATAAGAGTCATAAGATAAAAACTATTAACACATTATTTATTGACTTAAAACAAACTATTAAGCATCCTACTCTTATTCGGCGCTTTCTTTTAAATTCGTAGAATCAAGGATAGCTTTCAGAAAAGGTACTCTAAGAAAAATCATATCAGCATCCATATTCTGTTCACGTAATTCAATTATTCTATTTAAAGACATACCGTAGAATAATGCATCATTACTAATAGATACATAAAACTTATAGCAATCAATGCTTTCCACAAAGTTTCTATTATGAGCCTTAATGTTATAAATTCTGTAATATCATTAAGATTCTGCTATTTGCTTACCTCTTTCATATCCCAAGAATACATCATTAAATCCAGACTCATTTTGGTCGAAATATGGAAAGTTCAATGGTAGCAATGTTCGATTCTTATATTTCACACTTGCTACTCCTGCTATAAAGTTTGCATGATAGCATAACTCTATTTTTTCATCTGTTTCCAGATCATAGTCGTTCACATTATTATGTATCTGAGTTAACAGCGATTCCACGTTGTTGCCAAATTTGAAAGCTGAACCAAACTCTTCCATCAAAAGCCGTTCTATCAATATCAGACTATCGACAACACGCTCATCTTTAATGACCTTCAATACAGAAAACATATGATCCAAGATTTCTGTTATATCATTATTCCAGTTCTTCCAAGCATAAACAATTGCGGAAATGGTCTGTCCTCTCATAGAAGGCTCTTTAGAAAACAAAGTATTCTTTAATCGCTCCTTCATTTCATCATCCATCAACAAGGTTTCCCGGCCAGAAGTTAACCATACCAGCATCGGCAAACAATGATACCCTTTCTTCAATAGTTTCTGTAACATATCACTGAACATCCATAAATTATCATTACCAATAATATCATCAGTATGCTTGCATACAAACTTTGATACCAATTTCATAATCATATCTATGTTAGACCTTATACCCCCAAAGACGATATTATCTTCATCGTCTTTGGTAAAAGCATCAATATTCACAAAAAGCATTTTTTCAATATGTTCAAACACTCTTATGGCTTGCTCTTCTGTCAATCGGGAACTTTGAATACATACTTTCTCAAGTTTATCAACCCAATCGCTCAAAGGAATAGAAGATCCTTTAAAAGTATAATCACCAATACAGAAATCATCTACACATTTCGCTATCAATTCATTCAATCTTACGACCTCATCTTCATGAGGCTTTATAAGATTATACGAAAAAAGAACATCAGCGGAATAAGCTGTAGACCTCCATACCCTTACCGCAGACTCCAGTTTCATCCTATCCCGTTGGTTAAGCATTTTATTATCCCATATAATACTCAACAAATTATAGGAACGACTTTGCTCTTCTTCACTTTTAGAATTGAATCCCTCATAGATTTTGTCCAAGAGATTCTTTTCTACCGGATATGAAACACCTCTTTTCGTCGGAAGAGAAACTCCACTACTATAAGGTGTCATGACTTCATGATTCTTAAGAACTAATGAAATTACACTTGGAAGATTATCCGAGCTAACAGAATCATAAACATAGCCCATAATCTCACTTACGACATGCTCATCAAAAACCATCAAAGCCTTTACATATCTTAGTATGCGTTCTTCAGTAATAACACAACATAATCTACCAAGAATATGAACCAGATTATTATAAACTATCCGTCTAAGAAGAGGATTCACTATAGCATCAAACTGCTCCACATATTCAATATATGAATCAAAGAAGTTATTTGCATCATCTCTGCTAATCATCGAAAGATGTTTCCTTGTTAGCGTTTCTTTGACAAATTTCCCATCAGATGTAACCAGAAGTTTGTCCATTGCAAAATGCCAATCATAATTAAACATCTTATCCACACTGTATAGATAAAATTTATCATCAACAACGTTAAATGCCATACCTATCTTTTCCTTGAAGGAAAACCAGCGTTGCGGATACAAGTAATCAGAAACAAAACCACCAGGTCCCATACTCCATGAGTTGGAATAAGACCCTAACTTGAAATTATGAACCACCTTGAAGCCATGCTCAGGTTGTCTCTCATAAGCTTTCTTACAACAATAGATATTAAAATCATCCATTGTTAAATCTTGCCGCAGTTGCTCTGGTATTTTATACTTATTGCCATTACAATAGCACAAGAGTTCCAATACATGTACTAAACATGAACTTATATAAGCGTCTGCCCCATAAGTAATCAAAGACTTACTCAGTTCCGTTCTACACTTATCCAGTATATCATATGCATCTCTACCACTATTCATCATGAGAAGCACACTTGCCTTATGGATGCAGTCCACATACTCACCATAGTCAGTATCCCAATCCGCAAGATACTGTTGGATTTTTTTATAGTTCAGCAAAGTCTGAGCGTATAATATTTGCTGATAAATAACATATCCCTTGGGGAGACTCATCGGATCAGCCAACAATAACTCACAAAATTTATTGAACTTTTCCTTATTGTGTTCAAGACGATAAATCTGTAATAGCGACAACCTTAGCTCAATTATGATCTTTCGTTCCTCATCTGTTGGAGACAATATATGGTCTATAACATCTTCTATAGTAGGAGCAAGCCAATCTATATTTTTAGGAGTGCACGAAATCGTCAACCTCCAATCCATTTCATAAAGAAATCGAAGTTTTAGATTCCACTCACCTTTTACCTTGCCAAAATATCCTCTCGTAAACATGACACGTTCACTTGCATCCTTAAAGTTATCATAGAACCTTGTAGGAAGAACCATCCAACCAGGATAACTTTGCCTAACAGAAGTCATCTGCTCGATTAAAGCCTCCATCCCTTCTTTTTCTTGACCATCCTTAAAATGATAAGCAAAAACATCTATCTTACCATCCCATTCCTGATTTTCCTGGGATTTCAACAGGTAGTTTAAAAAAAAGGAATAAGCCTCTTTGAAATCTTTTATACCGGGAATTTCTGCAAGATTGATGATATCAATACCCAGCTGAGCCATCAGAGCTTTTTCTGCTTCATGGTAACCTTTCCTGAATGTTACAAGATAGGTCGGACATATTCTGTCCCTACCTATCACATCCCTAAGCCACCCTATCCACGACTGAAAGTTTGGGTCGTCACCAGAAAAGCCAATCAAGCACATCAGACTTTCCAAGAAACATTGTCTTGCCGTATTCACCATCTCAGGATGTTCCATCGGATATTTGCGATAATCCTCCTTGGTCATGATATAAGGGCGGATGTTTGGGAAGCTTCCATGCAATTTAATAATGCGAGGTGAAGGTTGGTAGAGTAATGTCTCTTTATTCGTTACCAACTTATATTCTTGCACTTCCTCCTCTGCCGCTCTTTCTATAAGAGTATCATAATTGGTGGTAAGAATATCACGCCACCTCAACCTTACCAACATTCGATGAAGTTTTCCTGGTCTAATCAGCTTATCAGGCAATGCGGTCTCTAAAATTTCATCAAGTTCATTGCGTTTAAACTCTGCATCAACAAGCGAAGCCAAATGAACAACATCGTTGTGGTCCTCCTTTTTAGCCTCTTCATCATCTCCATACAGTTTATTCAAGAAGTCTTCTCTTAACTGTACCCAGGTCTTCATCTTTACATGAGACGGCATCTCCGCATTGAGACTGAACCCAGCCCCAATGAAAGCAGTAACACGTCTTTTCGCCATATAAAGCTTGACTTGTTCAAGTTTAGAAATTAACGAAGGAGGTATTTTTTTAGATGTGTTCATAAGTAATATCTTTTATTCTTTTTTTTCTTTCGTATGCATCCAACTCATAAGATACAGCACGATACTTATTATAGGGTTTTAGCAACATATCAGACTTATCACATTCTCCGCCACCTTTCCCCAGGCGGTCCCATCCCGCAAAATATGGCGAGGGCTTTGATGCCCCGCCAACCT
>OGFD01000232.1_pt1 | contig 40727 bp, 38 predicted proteins | sample 1570851 | NCBI WGS metagenome assembly OGFD01 (sample SAMEA2582077, study PRJEB24529) | metagenome | biome: Human gut stool | place: China | collected 2011
CTTTATTATGGAAAATTCAGACCTGATGGACGGCTGGCGCATTCTTGACGAACAGGAAAACGCAAGCTGAAAGTATATTATTCGTTGGAAGCCGTTTATGCTCCCCGATGTAGATATGGGTATCATCCACGCAGGTCAGCCCGAAGTTGGCGAGGGTAAGGGCGCAGCCCGTCTGACCCTGCGCCGCAGTGAACTGGAAGTGTTCTCCGAAAAAATCCCGCTGAACGGCGGCTCTGCGCTGTTCAGCCATGCGGTGGAGAACCCCCACCTGTGGAGTGTAGAGGGCCCGGCTCTGTATGAACTGGAAATTGAGCTGCTGGACGATGCAGGCCATCTGGTAGAGGTGACCGGGCAGAAAGTCGGTTTCCGCAAGTTTGAGTTGAAGAACAATCGGATGCTGCTCAACGGCAAGCGCATCGTGTTCAAGGGTGCCAACCGTCATGAGTTCAGCTCCATTACGGGTCGTGCTGTGGGCGTACACACCCATGAGGAACTGCTTCGGGATATCATCACCATGAAGCAGAACAACATCAATGCCATCCGCACCAGCCATTACCAGAATCAGGATGCACTGTACGACCTGTGCGACGAGTATGGTCTGTATCTGATCGCAGAGAACAATCTGGAATCCCATGGCACATGGGACATCCATCAGGCGGGCATTCGCGGCATCGAGGGCGTTTTGCCCAATGATAAGCCGGAGTGGAAAGCTGTCTTGTTTGACCGCATGAATTCCACTTACCGGCGTGACAAAAACCATCCTGCTGTTCTGATCTGGTCTCTGGGCAACGAATCGTTTGGTGGTGAGACCCTGCTCCAGATGGCAGAGATGGTCCGCCGCTTTGATGACACCCGTCTGGTGCATTACGAAGGTGTGGTCAATGATCCCCGCTTCCTCGAAACCACCGATATCGAGAGCCATATGTACAGCACTGTGAAGAACATTAAAGAGTATCTGGCACAGGGCGATAAGCGGCCTTATATCGAGTGCGAATATTCTCATGCTATGGGCAACTCCAACGGTGCTTTGCACAAGTACACGGAACTTGCCGACCAGAAGGACTGCGGCTATCAGGGCGGCTTCATCTGGGATTACATCGATCAGTCCATTTATAAAAAAGACCGCTACGGCAAGTGGTTCCAAGCCTACGGCGGTGACTTCGGTGAGCGTCCTACCGACTATAATTTCAGCGGAAACGGCATTGCCTACGGTGGTGACCGTGCTCCTTCTCCCAAGATGCAGGAGGTCAAGTTCTGCTATCAGAACATCGCCATTTCCATCGACAACTCCGGCTTTGAAGTCTGGAATAAGAACCTGTTCACCTCTACGGATGCTTTCGACTGCGTTGCTCTGCTGCATCGCGATGGAAAGCTGTATCAGCAGCAGAAACTGACCAATATTGAGGTTGTTCCCGAAGAGCGTTCCAGCTTCCCGCTGCCGTTTATGGTTCCTGCACTCCCCGGTGAATATGCAGTGACCATCAGCTTCCGTTTGAAGGAGGACACCAGCTGGGCAAAGAAGGGCCATGAAGTCGCCTTTGGACAGGGTGTGATCGCTGTGGTTCGTTCCATTCCCAGCAAGAAGGTCACGCCGTTTACCGTTACCCACGGTACACACAACATCGGTGTCCGGGGTGAGAATTTCGATGTTTTGTTCTCCGATCTGAACGGCGGTCTGACTTCCTACCGCTATGCCGGCAAGGAGATGATTCAGGAGATTCCCCGTCCCAACTTCTGGCGCGCTCCCACCGACAACGACTGCGGCAACAACATGGGCGGCGTTCGCGGTCAGTGGAAGCTGGCAAGCCTGTACGCTACCGCCAAGGGCATCGGCAAGGAGATTCCGTCTGTTCATGGCGGCACCATCCTCCAGAACCCCACCTGCGAGGTGGAAGCCGACAGCGTGGTCGTGACCTATCTCTATAACCTCCAGACCAGCCCCGCAGCAGAGTGCAGCCTGCAGTACCGTGTGTTCGGTGATGGCCGCATCCAGACCACCCTGCACTATGACCCGGTGGAAGGACTTGCAGCAATGCCGGAGTTCGGCGTACTGTTCAAGATCGACGCTGACTACGACACAGTGGAGTGGTACGGAAACGGCCCTGCGGAGACCTACTGGGATCGTCAGCATGGTGCCAAGCTGGGCATTTACCAGAACAAGGTCGTAGACAACATGGCACAGTACCTCGTGCCGCAGGAGTGTGGCGCAAAGACCGCTGTGCGCTGGGCAAAGGTAGTGGATTGCAAGGGTCGTGGGCTGCTGTTTACCGCAGATGCCGCAAAGCCCATGTTCTTCTCTGCGCTGCCCTACACTCCCCATGAAATGGAGAGTGCCAAACATCCCTACGAGCTGCCCCCGGTCCATTACACGGTCATCCGTGCTATGGGCGAGCAGATGGGCGTTGGCGGCGATGACAGCTGGGGTGCCAATGTCCACCCGGAGTATATTCCCGATGTGACCAAGCCTGTGGAGTTCACCTTTACGTTCCGTGGCATCTGACCCTCGTTATTAAGACACCTTCGCGTTGAGATATGGACATCCCTGCATGAGATTCCTATCAAAAGCGAGGGTGTCTTTTTTGGTATCACAAAATCTCAATTCCTGACACCACTATTTATAAGTAGTGCTTCGCTCTATATAAGTAGCGTTGCTATGTCAAAATAGCCGTATTCAGTTTTTGTTCAGAGCATTTCTTTGAATGGTTCTCCAAACTTTCTTTATGGCATTGTGGTCAAAATTGTGGTCAAAGCCAAATGAGGTCAGGCTATAAATAAAAAAATCCAACGATTTCTAACGTGAAATCGTTGGATTTATGGTCCGCCTGACGCATTCTCACTCGAACAATTTTTCCCTTTACGCCACCCCCAATTCTTTCTACATACTTCTTTCAAATCTTACTTTTTCTCGTACATAGTATCCGCTGCATCATACATCATCTCCAAAAACTGTCCCGCTGTTGGCCGATGATCCAGCTGGTATCCCGCCAACACCTGCACTTTCTCCGGGTCAGTTTTCCACGCCAGCTTTGCCGTCCTGCGAACAGCGCTCTCCACCGCCCTCCAAGCATGACCAGAAGCTTCCGCCACAGGCAGATAAACTTCCTTCTGCAAGGCTCGCAACCGGTCAGGCCTGGTGCAAATCAGCGTCATACACTGCCGGAGAGTATAATAATCATTCTTTGTGCGAATGATCCCCAGAGGGCGCAGCAAGTGGTCAAATTGTGTATCAGTCATTCTAACACATCCTTTCGCCCATCATGCTACGCCTTTTGTCGAAAGAAGTCGAAAACACAAACTCAGCCCCGAAGAACCATCAGGCTCCCCGGGGCCGTTGTCAGCTGCCGTTCTTTTCTTCCGCCCGCTGCTTCAGCACGTCCACAGCACGAGTCAGCGCCGCCGGGATGGGCACACCCATCAGTCCGGCATTCTCCACGATACTGATAGTCTCATTGCATACAAACGCAATGACAACGGTGTCCCGAATAAAGTTCGACCCGATGACAGCATCCAGCCTGCAGGCCACCAGTACCACCAGCAGGCTCACACCCTTGCGGCACAGGCCCTTCCAGCCTGCCCGGCTCTCAAGGGTGCCAGTTTTGGTCTTGGGACTGGTGTGGAACACCCCCGCCACGATCAGGCCAGTGATGTAGTCGATTGCCATAAAGATGATAAGCGTCTGCAGCGCCGTGTCCCAGCCGCCCAGCAGGCTGGCAATGGCCCCGCCCACAATGCCGATGGCCGCACAAATCTCATTTTTCATTGTCATTCTCCTTTCACTTTCGTCAGCCCGGCTCGCTGGATGATGGCAGCATAGTCCTTGTAGGCCACGCTGAGGTCTGCGCCCTTGGCGATGCCGGGAATCTTGCCGCTGCTGGTGTACTGCCACATCCCGAAGGCCCAGTCAGGGGTGGGCTTCTTGGTGCGGTAGGCCGCCAGCCATACGTCGTAGGGCTTGAGGGCCGTGCCACCCATGTAAAGGTTGGTCTGTCCGAAGTTCAGGCCGGTGTAGAGCATGGCGTACACGCCCCAGCTCTCCACCACGCTCAGGCAGTGGGCCACGATGTCGGTCAGAGCGGACTTGCTCAGAGCCACCTGCAGCTTGTCCTCAATGTCCACGGCAACCGGCAGCTGGAACGTCTTGCCGGTCAGCGCCAGCTTGAGCAGGGCCAGCTCCCTGTCGGCCTGTGCCTTGGTGGTGGCCTTGAAGTAGCCGTACACGCCCACCGGCAGCCCTACGCGGGTGCACTCGGCGTAGTTGCGGGCAAAGAAGGGGTCGAGGTACGGCTTGCTGGGTTTGCCCTCTTTGCTGTTGCCCATGGCCCGGATCATCACGCCGTCGATTTTGCCGCTGTGCTTCACCGCGTCCCAGTCGATGCGGCCCTGCCAGCGGGAAACGTCAAGAATGGTTCTTGGCATTGCTCTGCGCCTCCTCTGCAGTATTCAAAGTGCCTCCCACATAAACTCGCCAACTCGTACCGGCATCATCATTGGGCCAAATCGTGACATGCTTTCCACTGCAGATTGGCCATGCATGGAATTGTCGAATCCCATACATTTCACCGCCGAATGTATGCGCTCCCGGTTCTGTTGTGCAGGGATGATGCGGTAGCTCGTCCATGGTCATGGTATGCACATGGTAATGCTGCGGGTCTTTCTGATACTCAGCTCTCTGTAGGGCAACAGCTTCCTGCACGATCTTGTTAAGCCCTGCTTGGTCATACTCCATTTTGAAAGTTCCGCTCTCGAGCAGCTCGTCCAATGTTCCCTCCAGGGTCGTGTCACCCAGTGTGATGCGCACCTTCAGGTCATCCATTGCTCTGCGCCCCCTTCTCGGCCAGCAGCTCGGTCAGCTCCTTGTACTCGTCATCGGTCAACTTGCCTGCGGCATAGAAAACATCCAGCTTGGTGCTCATGCCCTCGATGGAGCCGCGCTCGATCATGCGTTTACAGGTACGGTATAACATAGGTTTGTCCTTTCCGGGGCAGTGCCCCATCTTAAAATTATTATCGCCCTCTTGGCAGAGGGTTTTACTCAGTGATCCCCAGTTCCAGCAGCGTCAGCCGATAGGCCTGGTCAACGTTCAGAGCATCGGCATCTGCTTGGGCGTTCTCCATCGTAGCAAGCCGCTCCTCCAGTGTAGGGGTCGGCTTCGGTGCATCGGCAGGGTCTGGCTTCGTGCCGGCCTCCACCACAACATAAGCCTCCGGCTGGTCGTCCATACCCCACAGGGCCTCGCCCACGGCAGCCGCTGCATTGTGAGCGGTAATGGCACCCACAGCGGCAGAATAAGTGTCGCACTCTTCTTGCGTGATAACGGGCTTCAGGATTTTTGTTCCGGTTTTAGTCTCCATTTACGTTCACCTCACCACCAGCGGCCATAGGCGACCCATTCGACATTCTCACTATTTGAACTGATGTTCATAGACGTTGTTGTTTTTTCTGTAAACCTAAAATTATAAAGTTTTATACCATCATCGCTGTAGGAACCAACGCAAGAGTAGCTTGTATTGGTAAAGGCCACAGGGAAATTCTGTGTATCATGGCCATTTCCCCAGCAGATCTGTGTTCCGTCTGAAAATCTTACCCAGTTACTGCCGCTTGCTGCTACCGCTGAAGCACCCGCCGGGCCTTGCGGGCCGGTAGCTCCGGTGGGACCTCTGGCTCCCGTTGCACCGGTGGGCCCTTGCGGCCCCTGCGGGCCAGTGGCTCCGGTAGCGCCCTTCGGCCCCTGCGGGCCGGTATCTCCTTTGTCACCCTTGTCGCCCTTTGCGCCTTTCAGGCTGGCGATCCAGGCGGCTTCACTGCCCGTATATCCTAGCTGAACAGCCAGCGCATAGGCCGACTGGCCATCAAAGGTTCCGGCTTCTTTGGCCTGCCTCACAGCATTGGTGGCCGCATTGGCCGCGTCGGTGCTGGCTTTCTCTGCTCGGTCGGCATCGTTCTTCGCCGCCCCCGCGCTGGCAGATGCTTCCCCGGCCTTGGTGGCGGCGGTGGAAGCGCTCCCCGCAGCGTCGGTGGCCTGCTGGGTGGCGGTTTCTGCCGCGGTGGTGGCTGTCCTGGTGGAGTTGGCCACGTCGGTAAGGGCTATGGTGCGGGCCCGTGCGATATCCTGCAAGGCGGCGGTGTGCTCCGTCTGTGTGTCCTTCAGGGCCTGCTTGGCGGCGGTCTCACTTGTCTTGGCGTTCTTCTCGCTGGCGGCGGACTTGGTCTCGCTGCTCTTGGCCGCATTCTCACTGGCTTTGGCGTTTGTCTCACTCGCCTTTGCCGCATTCTCACTGGCCTTGGCATTGGTCTCGGATGTTGCCGCCTTGGTCTCACTGGTCTTGGCTCTTACCGCACTTGCTTCGGCCTCCTTGGCCTTTGTGGTGCAGGTGGCCACACTCGCATCCATGCTGTCGGCACTGGCCTTCGCCTTGTCCGCGCTTGCTTTGGCGTTGGTTTCGGATGTTTTTGCGTTGGTCTCACTGGCCTTAGCCGCGTTCATGCTCTCCAGCGCCTTTTTGGCGTACTTCGTCACCTCGGCCACGAACTGTTCATAGATGCTCGGCGTAATGTTCTCGGTGGTCGTGTCGGTGTCGATGGTGTCATAGCAGGTGTACTTGCCGGGCTTGGTCATGGCAATGTAGCCGCTGTCGTTGATAGCCAGCAGCATCCAGGTGCCTTCTTTTTCCAGTGTCCACCGCCGGTCTACCAGTGCGCTGTTCTGTTCGTCCAGCAGTTGGGGGTCCGGCTTTGTGCCGCTCAGGCGCTGCACATGCAGGGTCACGGTGCAGTTCTTCCACTCTTCCGGCAGCTCAAAGCGGAGCTCGTCCACCTTGGCGCTCCGCACACCGCCCAGATACAGCGTCTCAATGTTTGCCCGGAACGTCGAGCCGTTGTCCTGCAGCTTTCTGATCTTGATATCCAGTTGGCTCACAGTTTCACTCCCTTCACCAATCGGGCGCACTCCTCGGTTTCGCCAGAGGTCTCATTTCAGATTTGTGCGCCCTTCCTGCCCCTATCCTATCACGCCCCGCCGGGTGCAACTACCCCGGACATACATAAGTTCCCGCCTCTTGACAAATACGTAAAATACGTATATAATCAAATTACCAACGAAGAAAGGAGGATTCCACCGCCATGCCGCTAACTCCAAAAGAGATGTGTCGGCTGTTGGAGCAAAACGGCTTTGTTTGCATTCGCTCCAATGGCTCTCACCGGATGTACAGTAACCCCACTACCGGGAAATCCACTGTCGTTCCTTATCATGCAAAGGATCTGAAGCCAGGTACAGAAAATAACATTCTCAAACAAGCCGGAATCAAAAAATAATATCATTTTGTTAGGATCGAACCAGAGAATTTCTGGTTATCCTAACGTTACATTATAATTATTGAAATAATTGAATATTAGCTTTCTCATTATCGTATACTATTTTCAAAACTTACATCACATTGCACAATGAGGTAATATTAAAATGACTGCTGTATTTTATCCTGCTGTTTTTCATCCAGAAGAAACAGGATATTCCGTTACAATTCCAGATATTGAAGGTTGCTTCACTCAAGGGGAAACCATGGACGAAGCGGTTTCTATGGCTCAAGATGCAATTGGCCTAATGCTCGAAGATTGTGAAGTATGTCCCAAACCCTCTCTTCCTTCTGCCATTCATGTGGATGACGGAGATTTCGTTGCGATGATTCCTTTTGATATGGAAGAATATCAGAAGCAGTTTAAACCGGTCAAAAAGACGCTTTCCATTCCCGGTTGGCTTAACGATGCAGCCGAATCCGCACACATCAATTTTTCCAGTGTTCTGCAAAAAGGTCTGAAATCCGAACTCGGCATGATTTAACAGAATAGCATAGCAAAAGGGAGGCCGTTCACCCCGAACGGCCTCCCTTTCTTCTAAGCAGGGCTCCCCCCTCGGGGAAGCTGTAAGCAACTCCGCCTTTGGCGGATTGCGCACTGAGAGAGGTTCACCTCACCCCTGCCCACTCATCCTTGCTGTTCTTTGCCTGTTCCTCCTTCTTTGCCGCGTCCTTCACCCACTGGGCAAAGTCCTTCTCCTCGTACATCTGGCTGCCATCGGCCTTTTCCAGTTTCAGCAGCAGCTGTTCCAGCTTCTCCCGGTCACGGTCGTTGCCCGCCAGATACTCTTCCTTCACCGCATCGGTGATCTTTCTCTTGATGCTGCCATCGTCCTTGCCTGCGGTCCGCAGCCGGTCGATCTCGTCCTGTACGTCCTTCCGCTTTCCGGTTTCCAGTGCGTCCGTCAGGTCGGAGTAGACCGTCCGGTCCTTGTCCCCGGCCAGCAGACTGTCGGCCTTTTCATTCACAGCCCCGTTGATGATGTCCACAAACGCATCCCGCTGCGCATCATCCGCCGGGGTCTTTTTCGGGTCGTTTACCAATCTCACCCCGTAGGCAGTGCACATCCGTTCCAGGACCCGGTTCTTTGCTTCTCCGGCATTGCTCTCCTTTCCGTCGTTCTGGTACTCTGCCGCTGCCTGAATGTCCTCATCATACTGTTTCAGCCGCCGTTTCAGCTGGCTGGCGATCTGGTCGGTTTTCTTCATCCCTTCCAGCTTCCCCAGCGCTGCCGCCGCTTCCTCGCTGTCTCCGCTCTGGATGGCATTGTACAGCCGGTCATACTGCCCGGTGGCGCTGGCGGGCAGGGAATTCAGGCTCAGCTTCTCGCCGTACTTTGCGCCCGTCACCGCATAGGCTGCATTTCCGCCCCACTTCCATGCCGCTTCCAGCAGCTTTGCCGCATTCCCGGCCGGCAGCCCCTTCAGTTCCAGTCCGTCCTCCATAAAGGTCATGGCCGCTTTCCGCAGCTTCTCGTGGTATGCTTCCAGCTCTTCCTCGTCCATCTCGCCGGTGTCGGTGGCCAGCAGCTTGTACAGCCGCATCGCCTCGGTTCCCAGGTCATTGACAGCACTCAGGTTCGGGGCACTGACCACATCATAGTCCTTGCCCCCGGCCACGTTGCCCACAAAGCTGTACAGCTCGCTGCCGTACAGGAACGTGCCTGCTGCGCTTCCCACATACAGGTCAGCGTACCGCTTCAATAAGCTCCCTGCGGTAATGTCGCCGTTCTCGTCCTGTTCCCGGTCCCACCGGTGCAGCAGGAAATCCGCGCCGATCTTCATAGCCGCAAACACTGCCGTCTGCACGATCTGGCTGGTCACCGCTCGGTTCAGGTTCTTCCCGGCCCGTTTCAGCTCTGCCCGGTTTTTCTCGGTGGGGTCTGCATGGCTGCGCTCCCGCTGGGCATTATAGTCCATCACTGCATCTGCCAGGATGCCGTAGTTCTGGAACCGCTGGGTCGTGAACATGGTCAGGGTCCTCACCAGTTCGTTGTCGCTGCGCTGGATGCCTGCCCGCTGCATGGTGGTGTAATTGGGCTGGGTCTCCTCGATCACTCGCTGATAGGTCTTGTTCACCGCTTCCCAGTAGGCTTCGCTGCCTTTCGTGGCTGCACCCTCTGCAAACTCATTGGTATGATGCTCCACATACCGTTTTGCACCTTCCCACAGGGCCGCTACCGTGATCTCGTCCACGCCGTTGATCCAGCCTGTCAGCTGCTTGGGGACCTTCTCCATTCCCTTCTCCGCCGCACTCAGGTTCTTTCCGATGCTTTCCAGTTCGCCCCGCTGCGTTCCCCGCAGTCGGTATCGCAGCAGCACATCCCCATGCTGGGCAATTTCCTGTTCCAGCGCTGCCCGCTGCTTGCCGGAGAGGTTCTTCACAAACGGCACCACCGCCGCCATGGTATCCGCACCCAGTACCGCGCCCGCCGTTGGCAGAGATGCTGCCTGGGCAATGGCCACGCCCGGGTTCAGCGTCAGGATCGCGCCCGCATAGTTGCCGCGCAACCTGTCCAGCACTTTGGTCATTGTGGTCGAGCGCTTTCTTTGCGTGGTCTGCAGGTCGGTCAGCAGGTCATCGATGTAGTTCGTCGCGCTCTGGCCCCACTGCTCTTTCAGGATACCATTTTTCAGCATCTTGATGCCGTCCTCGGTCTCAATGCTACTGTTCAGCACCTTCTGCACATCCCGGATGGGTGCCGCCAGTCCGGCGTAGGCTGCCGTGTCCCGCAGGCTCCGCTGCACCACGCTGCTGCACTCCTCCAGCAGGATGGGCATCTGGCTCTTGACACGGTTCTTCAGGAAGCCCCGGCCCTCAATGGTGGCATCCAGTTTCACGCCCTCGATCTGGGTCGCCAGCGCCGTCTTGTCCACCGCAATGGGGTAATAGTTTTTCACGGTGGCCCGCTGGTAACCCAGCAGCTTCATGCTTGTCTCGTTGATCAGGTTCGTGGTGTAGCTGCCGAAGAAATTCTTCATGTCCTCGCACCAGGCCCGGTCGTAGTCGGTCATGGCCTTCTCCACGGCCTGGATCACGGTGTCGGCCATGGGGTTTCCCGCGCTGTCCTTCAGCATCCCGATCTTCACGGTCTGGCCTTTCTGGTAAGCCTTCTCAATGTCGCCCCTGTTGTACTCCTCCGCATCCGGGATCGTCAGGCCACCGTTCAGCAGGTGCTCCCGGCTGTCGGCGTTCTGCAGGTGCATGTACAGGCTGCACAGCTGGGCGTGGGTCAACGGTGCAGCCCGACCCTTGCTGTCCTTCAGGCCAATGTCCACCAGCTCCGCGCCCGGACCGGCGAATTTTTCCATCTGTCTCAGGTTCGCCTTGCCCGTCACATTGTCAAAGAGCTTCGTTCCCTCCACAGTGATCCGGGTCTGTTCCCGCTGGCCGTCATTCAGCATGGTGCCCAGCTTCTCCATCTGGCTGTTCTTTGCGTAGCCGCCCAGCATCCGGAACACACGGCCAGCCCCCAGCATGTCCAGGTTGTACCTGGTCAGGGCGCTCCGCAGCTTTCCATCGTTGCCCTTGCTCTGGCGCACCTCTGCAGCCGCCTCGTTGGCGATCTTGTCCACCGCTTCGGCTTTCTGCAAGCTCAGGGTCTTGTTTGCCGTCCGGATTACATGCAGTGTGCTGGTGGTAATGGCTTTCAGCATCCGCATCTGGTCCACCGTCATGGGCAGATAGGTGCGGTTCTCGGTCTCCCGGATCCGCTTTCTCAGCCGGTCACGCAGCATCTCGGCCTTTTCGCTGTCCGGCAGTGCCTCGGCCTCTGTCAGCTGCTGGTTCAGCCGGTCAAGCTGGGCCTGCTTGCTGGCATTCAGGTCAGCCTGCAGCGCGTCGATGAGCTCCGGCACCTTGCTCAGCTTCCAGTCCTCGCTGATGCCGTTGGAGCTGTTCTCGGCTCCCATCGACTGCATGATGCTGGTGCGCAGGGCCGTCAGCCTGGCCACGGCGTGGTCGTTCAGCAGGGTCATATCCGCCAGCTTTGCCACCTCTGCCGCCTGCTGGATCAGGTGGGGCTGCACATACCGGTCCTTGCTGGGCCGCAGGATCATCTGGTTCAGCTGGGCAGCATTGGCCCGGATGCCCCGCCGCAGCTCGTCCTTCTGCCGGCCGTCCCGAGCTTTCTGTACCCGCTTCTCAGCCAGCTTCTTTGCAATGGCAATGTCCTCGTCCCGCTGCTGCCGGGCCACTTCAACTGCGATCGCATTCCGCTGGGCCTGCTTTTCCTGCCACGCCTGTGCCTTGCGCTGGTTTTCCTGCTCCCATTCCAGCAGCTCGTTCTGTTGATGGATCAGCTGCCACTCTGCCGAATCGGCCCGTTTCTGTTCGCCGGCAACCTCATAGGAAAGTGCCTGATTCTCCCGTTTCAGCTGCCTGATCTCAAGCTTTGCCTCATCCAGCATCTGCTGCCGTTCCTCTCGCAGGCGCTTTTTCTCTGCTTTCAGTTCCCGTTCGTACTTCTCCTTCAGCACATCCAGTTTTTCGGTCAGGTCGCCAACGTTCGTAATGTCCACACCCAGCGTTTCCAGATTTTCGTCCAGCAGCTTTTCTGCTTTCGCATTCTTTCGTTCCAGCTCAGCCACACGCCGTACTGCCTCACTCTGGTTGCTGCTCCTGCCATTCTCGTACAATCTCCGGTCAAACTCTTTCTTCTGGTCCTTCTGGATCTTCCGCAGGTCCTTCAGCGCCTGCTCCGCGTTCTCCTCGCCCACGGCAGCAGCCACAGCCTGGCGCTGCCAGCGCTGGAACCCATCAAAGATGGCCTGTGCATCGGTCATCTCCGGCACGTTCAGGATATCACCGAGCATCCGGTCGGCCAGTTCCACTTTGGCATCCTCGTACTCGGCAGCATCCGCAAAGCGGCTCATCATCCTGGGCTTGATGGCATCGTGCACGTTCATCAGCACATCCAGCCACTCGGTGCTCTCCATGCTGGCCGCACCGTCCACGCCTGCCGCCTGGGCCGCGCCCCGGAACAAGGCCGCTGCCCCTTCCTTAGTGCCGCCCATGGCCCGGGTGTCGTTGACGATGGCTTCATACACTTCCGCCGGGTTGCCGTCCCGCACACCCTCTGCCTGCCGCAGCTTCACACCGTGCCGCCGGGCCTCCGCCACCGCTTCACTCCACGTCCCGTACCGCTTCACCAGCTCCGCCTTGGCCGGGCCGTCCTTGTTCACCGTGTAGCTCAGGTCGTGGTATTCCGGGTACTCGTCCCACAGCTCGGTATTCCGGTAGGTGGCCCCACTCAGAATCTCATCCGCAATGGTCTCAGACAGCGCGCTGGCCTTGCTCATGCTGGCCCCGTCCGCCGTCATGTACTCCACCAGCGCCCGGGTCTCTCCGGCAATCTTCGTCCGGTCGGCCCTGCTGCCGTTGGCCTTTGTCCACCGCACCGCCAGCCCGTCAATGGAATCCTGGCTGATCCGCACACCGTGGGTCACACCCATCATCTGGGCCAGCGTCTCCATCGCCGCGCTGTTGTCCGCAATGGCCCGGCTTGCCTGCCGCTGGGTGTTCTTCCGCGCGTCCCGTTCCGCCTGTTCGGCCAGCTGGAAACGGACGTTCGGCACCTTGTTCAGCAGGGCCGTGCGCTGGGCATCGTCCCCGGCTTTGTAGAGCTTCACGTCAATGCCGGTCTCTTTCAGGCTGTCGATCAGGGTGCTGCTGGTGTTGTCGGGCAGGATCGCCGCCCGCACCTCATCAAAGCCCACGGCCCGCTGGGGCTTCGCTTCAAAGTACCCGGTTGGAATAGCAGCCACGTTCTTGTACAGGTTCAGGATCATCTGGGCCGTGTCCTTGCCAATGGTATACCCCTCTTTTGCAAAGGCCTTTCCAATGGCTGCCGCCGTCTGTTTTCCCTGTGCGGCCTGCATCAGGATGCTGCCCAGGATTTCCCGCTCTTCAAAGCTGTTGTCTGCATGGGGTGTAGTCTCTCTCCGCAGCTTATCAAGGATATCGCTGATCTGGTCATCTGCCTTTTCCAGCAGCGCCTTGTACTCTTCTTCCGGCATCTGCTGCAAGCGCCCCTTGTCCGCCCGCACTTCGTCCAGGTTCTGGTACTCCGCCGTGGCCGTGCTCATCAGGGTGCTGGCCGAAAGGCCCCATGTATCCTGCCCTCGTGCATTCTGAGCATTCATAGCAGCCACAAGGTTTTCCAGCGTGTAGCTGTTGTGCAGCTGGGCAAAACTGCGCTTTATCCCTGCCGGAGTAAAGCGGTCTTTTCCGTTTCGGATTCCCTTCTGTCCTAGAACATTTCCCAACTGGTCATACACCCAGTTCTTCACATCTTCTGCCGGAGCTTCCTGCCGGATAGCCTCCCTGGTCGCTTCCACATCCATCGCCTGCTTTCCGGCATTGGTATCGGTCAGCATTTTGTAGGCGTGCTCCAGCATCCCATACAGTCGTCCACGGTTGTCATTCCGCATCTTGTCAATGCGCATTTGCCAACGCCGGTTCTGGCCCTCCAGCTGTCCGTGAGTATACTTTTCTTCCAGTGCGTCCGCCGCTTTATCTGCCAGCTGATCCAGCTGGTCAAAGTCACCACCCTCGAATGCAGCTTTGATTTCATCCGCGCCAATGTGTTCGATCACCTTTTCCAGGGTATCATTGCCCAGGCTGTCGAACTGGTCCCGTTCTGTCTTATACACCGGCTCCACGGTCTTACCTTTCGCTTCCAGATAGGCCAGCTGCACTGCCGTGTTTTCCTCCAGGCGCTGGGCAAGCTCTGCCCGGTCGGAGCTGCTCGTCTCTTCAATTCCAAGGCGCTGTAACGCGGCGCTGTTCGCAAATTTTCCTTCAAACGCATCTTTGCTTGCCGAATCCACCTTGCTTTCAAAGTCCCGCATCGCATCGTAATTCACTTCAAACTCCACATTTGGCCGGGTGGGTGTCCAGGCATCCGAACCATAGATACGGTTTGCCCGGTTCACCATGGGGTCAATGGTATCGGAGTTGAACACCAGCGAGATGGGGCCATACTTGGTGTGACCTTCCTGGGCTTTCACCACCGCAATAGACGGCGATGGCATCCCGCCCAGCTCCAGCGCTTCCTGCAGGTTTTCGGCGGTCAGGTTGTGCACGGCCACAAGGTCTTTGTTCTGGTCCACCTCCACCGGAGCACTCAGCTGGAACCGCACCGATTTCTTCACAGGTTCGCTGTTTCCCTTGCTTTCGGCATTTTCTTGTGCTATACTGTTTTTAGCAGGAAAGCTCGGGCGTTCACCGCCCTCCTCGGTTTTGAGTACCGTGTCAGCGCTTTCCTGATAAATAGAACCCTCCGACCCTCTGCTCCCCGAATCTTCGGATTCCATGTGGGCTTTGCCGGAGGGTTCCGTAAAACCTCCTTGCAGACTACTCCTTGAATCTTTGGATTCTACGTGGGTACGCATGGAGGTTTTATTATTTGTAGATTTTATATCTACAATATCATAGAAAATCTCCCGGTCATTTGCTTTGAAGGCAGTCAGAACATCAGCTTCATAGGCATTCTGCCCAACCACAATTTTGATTTTTCCACGGTTGAATGCTTCCGCATTCTTGTGGTTTGCAGGTTCTCTGTAGACTTCATCTGCGGTTTTAATAATTTCATCCAGATTTGCAGCCATCCGCATTTTATCTGCATACGTTTCTTCGTTCGTTCTCTGAAGCGCCATTGTAGATTTAGAACGGACAAACTCACTTCTTCCATCTTTATGGTTCAAAATTGTCCAGCCGTTCCGCTCAAAGCCATTCGGATACCGTTCTTTGATGGCCTGCTTCACTACGGTTTTCCATTCTTCACGGGGTACACCGTTCAGGATATCTTCATCAATTTTGATGTAGCTCTCTCCGTCGGCATCCTTCTGGATCGAAAAACGAATACTGCGTCCTTCCGCCGCGCTCTCTGTCTTGAGGGCAGCGGCGTTTTCTTTTGCACTGCGCAGGTTGTCCATCGCTTTTTCAGCGTGGGCAAAGTATTCGTCCTGCAAAATTCTGCGCTCGTTCTCGGCCAGGCGCTGGGCCTTCAGGGCCGCCCGGTTGTCGGGGTCAAGGGTCAGCACTTCCTTGGCCCGGCTGATGATGCCGTCCAGCATCTCCTTCACCCGGTTCATCACGGTGCGGATGGTTCCGGCCCTGCCGCTGTTCTTCTCGGCCTGCCCGCGCTGGAACTCTACCCAGCGCTTGAAATCGGATTCATTGGAGAAAATGCCCCGCCAGGCATCGCCCACCAGCTCCTCGGCAGCTTCCTCATAGGTCAGATCCTGCTGGGCATAGTCGGTCATCTTCTCCCGGATCATCTCGTCCACGGTCTCAAAGCCGCTGCTCCTGGCCAGATACAGCAGGGCATGGTCCTGCAAGGTCTTGGCTCTCTCGCTGTCCAGTGCGTTGTACCAGTGGTAGTCCTCGTGCAGCACCGTGCCGAACGTATCCTGTGCACTGTCCCCAAAGAAGATCCGGGCCGTCTCCGTGTCCACATAGGCCCGCACCCGGCTGTCTGCCTGTCCCGCACCGTTCTGCAGCACGTTTTTCAGAACCGCCGTGGTGCCGGTTGCAGCCGCGTTCAGCTCGATCACCTGGCTGCCAGCGTCGTTCTCACTCCGCGTGGTTCCCTTGTAGATGGTCTCACCCCGGCCCGTCAGGCTCTGTTCCGTCAGAGTGCCGCCCAGCTGGCTCTTGGCCCACCGGGTCTCTGCCGCATCCTTGCCGTAGGTGTAGGCGATCTTCAGCGCGTTCCGGCCCTTGAGGTTGCCCAGCACATAGTTCACGTTGGCCGCCATGCCGCTGCCGGTGCCCGCCAGCTCCAGCGCCTGGTCAAAGGTCTTCACGTCCTCCATCTGGCCCAGCCGGTACAGAGTGGATGTTGCCGCCGCATAGCGGTCACTGTCCACGCCTTCCGGCTGTTTCCGGCTGATCTCCTGCGCCGCCTTTTCGCTCACCTTCCAGCTCCGCAGCACCTGCTCCGTCCGGGCCTGCTTCCGGCCCTCCGTCCTCGGTGCTTCCATGCCGTAGGTTTCCCGCATCGGGCTGTTGCTGCTGTCCATCCCGTCAAGGGTGCTTTCTTCCACAGGGACCGACTGCATCACAGCCTGCCGGTCAGCTCCATTCTGCGCAGTCAGACCAGTGTTTTCCGCACTGCCAAGGGCTAATGGGTTGCGGCTGTCAGCGCTTATGCGATGACTGAGGGGTTCTGCGCCGTCCGCCGCTGTTTCCGTGGAGCTTTTCACACTTTCCCCAGCGTTCTCAACAGCATTCTGCTGGCTGCGCTGTGCCGCCACTTCCCGCAGCATCCGCCGGGTAGCCGCAGCCGTGCTCGGCAACTTCACCCCATAGGCTTCCTCAAAAGCCGCGCGGTTTGCCTCGTTTCCGGCCTCCGGGGTGAACAGCCTGATGGTCTTGCCTGTCAGGCTGTCACCGGCCGCCGCTTCTGCAAACGTCTGCACAGCCAAGTTGTCCGATATGGCAGCAGTTTCTGCACTGTTGCCCTCAGCCGCAGGGCCCGCCGCTTTCAGGTCAGCAGAGCCTTTTTCAGTCCCATCAGACTCCACCGACATGCCAAGGGCCCCACTATTAGGGGGGCTGTCAGCGCTCACGCGCTGACTGAGGGGTTCCGGTTCCCGCGCCAGCTCCTCCCGGCGCTGGTGTTCCTTCAGCGCCTGCTCGTATTCGTCCTGAGCGGCATACCGCTCCACGTTGCCCCGCAGGCTGGAATCTCCCGCGTTCATCCTGGAAAGCCCTGTGCCCACAGCGCCGCCCAGTGCACCGGACGCGCCGCCGGTCAGCCCCGCTTCCAGCGCCTGAACCAGCGTGTCCGTGGTAAACATGGTCTGGGCAGCTTCGCTGTCTCCCAGGGCCGCATCAATGGCCTTGTCGGCGTAGGTCTCCACAAAGGCCTGCACGGCGTTGTCAATGCCGCCGGAAATGGCGTTGGCAACTGCCGGATGTGCCGCCGCAAAGGCCGAATCCCCAGCCAGCGCCCGGATCTTGTCTGCCACAGCTCCCGCCACGGAATTTCTGGCGTAGTCCGCGCCCATGGTTCTTGCCAGATCAGCCGCACCCACGCTGTTGATGGCCCATCCTGCGCCAAACTTGGCCACGCCGCCCACCAGCGCCTTGCCTGCGCTTTCGCCCTTGGCCGCGCTCTTGCCCATGGCATCCGCAGCGCCCTGGGCACTCAGCACCGGCAGCACCGCCGCCGGGTTGATGGCAGCCACGGCAAGGTTCTCTGCCGCGCTGGTCGCCACGCCCTGCACGGTCCGCTGCACATCGGTCAGGCCGCTCTGGGCCGCGCCCGTCAGCTGCTGGCCCCGGTTGTACAGCTGGTAGCCCACGCTCTTCTCCGTGTCGATGCCACCCTTTGCTTCCGTTCCGGCAATGCGGCTGCGCATGTCCTCGATCTCCTGCCGGGTAAATCCCTGCTGCAACAGGTCGCCGGTGCTGTACTTGGGCTGGTAGTCCATGTCAGTTTCCATCAGCTGGTCATACAGGTTCTTCTCGCGGGGGTTCCGGGCAAGCTCTGCTTCCAGTGCTTTCCGGTTCTCGCTGCTCTGCCGGATGTTCTTTCCGGCCTGCACCAGGTACTCCGCACCCATCAGCGGGGCAGCGGCCACGGTGTCCGCAACGCCGCCCACGGTGTTTGCCGTCCGCCGGGCCAGCTGCTTCCACTCCGGGATTTCTTCCATGGTGTCCAGATACTCCCTGGCCTGCCGGATCTCCGTGTCCGTGTACCCCAGCTTTTTCAGGTCCGCCGTGCTGTAGGTGTTGCCCACCTTCCCCTTGATTCCCGTGGTGCGGAAGGGGTCGATGCTACCATCCCCGGCGCTGGCCCCGTTTCTGCTGGTGCCGGTCTCGGCATAGCTGGTATAATTGCTCTTCTTTTCCAGCAGCTTGTTCACAAGCTCCTGATTCCGAGGCTGGTCAAACCACTGGTTGGCCTGGTCAAAGGCATCCGGCTGGCTGTACTCCGCATAGCTGTTCTTCAGCTTCTGGGCCTGCTGTCCGTACCACGTTCCCTTCCCCGCCGGGCTCACTGTCACCTTCTGCCGGTTCAGCTCGTCGCTCCGGTTGTCCATGGCATCCGCAAAGCCCAGGTTGTTCCTTGTCCGGTAATCCTCCAGCGCCGTGGAGTACAGGTCGGTGCCCGTCTGCTGTTTCTGGGTTTGCAGTGCCGCACGTTTTTCGGCCATTTTTTCCGCCGTCCATGGATTGCTATTGTCCGACACAGAGTTTCCCGTACTGCCAAGGGCTAACGGGTTGCGGCTGTCAGCGCTCTTGCGCTGACTGAGGGGTTCTGCCCCACCAGCAGCGGCATTGGTTTTTTTCTGAAGTTTGGCCCGCTTTTGGGCCATCTGTTCTGCTGTCCATGCCATTTTTGTTCTCCTTACCATCCCATCGCATTCCAGACCTTGGCCGCCACGTCATCATTTATGCCCATGTTGACCAGCCTGGCATAGATCGTATCCGAATCCACCCCTTCTGCACTCCACCCCTTTGCATAGCTCAGGGCATTGCTGTACGGCATTCCGGTACTCTTACCCGTGCTCCCTCCCGTGGTTCCCCCGGGCAGGGCCCACTTGTTCGGATTCGCCAGCGGGGCGATCAGCCCGCTGCCAGTTCCGGTCGCTGCTGTTGTGCCCGTGTCACCGTCCGGCAGCATTCCGGCGCTGGCCAGAATGTTCGCATAGACGCTCTTGGTCGGGTCATCATCCTTCAGGCTCTGATACTTACCCAGCGCCGTCAGCAGTTGGCTGTTTGTCCACCCGCTTCCGCTCTTGCTGGAGCCGCCGGAACTTCTCGAACTTCTGCTGCTCTTCGTAGCTGCCGCCTTTGCCAGCTGGGTCGCCAGCTGACGTTTTGCAATGGTGCCGTAAGAACCGGCTGCATTGCTGTCCAGCCCGTACATCTTCAGCAGGTTGGCCGCCGCCTCGCTGTTGCCGTTTGCCACAAGGGAAGCCGCCGTGGTCAGCACGCTTGCCTGATCGTCCCGGGTCACCGGTGCGCCGGTGTAGTTGGCAAAGGCATCCTTGTTCAGGCCGTACCGGTTCAGCACATCGGCAGAAGCATCCCCGGCTCCCTGGGTGTACAGGTTGAACGCCTGCTGATAGGCGTTCAGGGCATCGCTCTGGTCGGTGCGGTTCTTGTTGTACTCCCACTGTTCCCGGGCAAAGTCGTTCTCCCACTGCTGCTGCGTGTACCCCTTGTACCCATCGTAGGCCGTCAGAGCCGCCGAGCCGATGTTCTTTACCGTGTTCCAGAGGTTGTTCCAGTAGTTGTCGTTCTCGTTCCGGGCCTGTTCGCTCTGGTTGGCAAGGAAATTCTGCCACGCCGTGTAGTTGGCAAAATTGCTGCCGTAGGCACTGCGATCCAGCGCCTCGGTGTTGGCCATGCCGGAAAGGGCACTCAGCAGGTCGTTCTGCTGTTTCTGGTATTCGCTCAGTGCCTGGCCTCTCAGGCCGGGTACCGCATTGTCAATGCCGCTCAGCGCCTGCTGCTGGCCCTGCTTTGCCACGCTGTCGGCGTAGCTGCTGCCATACCCACCCGCCAGCATCGCCGCGTTGGCCTGGGCGTTCTCCGCGCTGGCGGCAGCATTGGCCTGGGCCTGGGCGCGGTACTGCTGGTAGGCTTTGCTGCCGGTGTCCCAGTCGAACCCGCTGCCGATCTGCCCGGTCAGGCTGTCCATTGCGTCCTTGTTCCGGCTCACATAGTCCGCCGGGCGGTTGGCGTTCCATTCCCGCTCTTCCTGTTCCGCCTGGTTCTTTCTCCGTAAGGTATCAAATAACATAAAGTTCCCTTCTTTCTGTCCTCTGTCGCAGGGCCCCACACCGGTCTTCAGAGCAAGCCACCCGTCATCATCTTCACGATAAGCGGCCCGGCGAGCTGTGCACCGATCCGCAATACGTTCCCCCAGAAGTTGGTGTTGTTCGCATCCTTCTTCTGGTTGGCCCCCACCGCGTTGGCATACTCGGTCTGAGCACTGTTCAGCTGGCCATAGTAATTGTTCAGGCGGGTGTTGTAAGCATCCTGCGCCAGCTTTTCCTGCTGCTGCAAAGAGCTCAGCCGGTTGCCCAGGTCACTCTTTTTGGTGGCATATTCGTTGTAAGCCTGGTTGTATAAGCTGTCTGCCACGTCCGAAAGCCCGTTCATGGTGCTCTGGTAGGCCGTCTGCCCGCTGGAAGTGCCCCAGCTGTTGCCGTAGCCGCCGCTGCGGGCCGAAGCGTTGGCGGCAGCGTTCTCGCTGGCCAGCTCCGCACCCCGGGTGTACTGGTTCTTGTACTGCTGGTAAGCTGCGTCCTTGGTGTAGTCGTAAGAAAAGCCGTCCCGGTTCATCTTGTCCAGCTGGCTCTGCGTGCCGCTGATCTGGCTGCCGTACTCGCTCTGATACTCCCCGGGCTTCTGTCCTTTGATGTAATCCAAATTGTTCTTTGCCGTGGTCACCCGGTCATTGCTCTGGGCGTACTGGTAGCTGTTGGAACCGTTCTTTCTGGTTCCAAACACGCCGGTGCCCGCATTCTTTTCGCTGTTGCCGGTAATGCCGTCATACACATCCCCTACCATCAGCCCCACATTGTGGCCCGGGATCAGGTACTCCCACCATTCTCCTCTTGCCATCTTCTCACTGTCTCCTTTCGTTTACTCCACCTTCAGCCCCATAGCCACCAGCTTGTCCCGCATGGTGTCGCTGAAGTTCGTCTCGTCCAGGTTCTGCATCATGTATATCATTTGGTCCCGCAGCTGCACCAGGTAGTTGTTGATGCTCCGCCTGTCCTCCGGGGCCATGTTGTCACTCAGTTTCGGCATGGCGATCTCGCCAAGCCTCGTAATATCTGCCATATAAAATCTCCTTCCTCTAAGCAGAGCTATCGGGTTGCGGCTCCCAGCGTCTGCTTCACTCCGTTCGCATCCTGCTGGCCGCGGCCCCAACAGCTCCTCCATCAATCCGCCACTGGCGGCGGTCGTCGCCGTTGCCCTTCGGGGGAGCTGCAAGCAACTGCACCGCAGGTGCATTGCGCGCTGAGAGGGTCATCGTTTCGGCTCCCCTCCGGCCACCCGGTTGCCCCGGCTCTCTGCCATGCTGAACGCAATGCTCCGCACCGCGATCTGCCCGGTGCCCTTGATCCGCAGCCGCATGGTGTCGTGCCGCTCCGGCACAAAGGGCAGGTTGACCCGGGTGTATTTGTTCAGAACGGCTGCCTGGCCCAGTGTCTCCCAGGCCCCGCCCTCATAGCTGGCCTGCAGCTCCACAACGCTGTACGTCAGGGCATCCACCCGCAGAAACACCCGGTTGATGTACTTGTCCGCCGGGATGTTCAGTCCAATGTCTCCGCTCACAGCCTCAAAGCCCACCTTCTGTTCCAGATTCGCCTTTGCCGTGTCGGTGTCCCGGTCGGCCTCCCGTTCCGGTTCGGTGGCCCACAGGTTCACGCCGTCCCACTGGTAGAGTTGCCGCCCTGTGGAGCACATCGCCCAGCCGGAAGCATTCTCTTCTGCCGCCGTGTCCTCCTCGTGCCAGAGCCGCCGCTCGGTGTCGTAGACCAGCAGCCGGGTCTCGTTCCGGCCCGGCACCCGCAGATGCAGGTAATACCGGGTGTCCAGCACACCGCCCACCGCCCCGCGCACGTTCATCAGCCAGGTGTTGTCCAGTCCGCCGCTGATCTTCACCGGCAGGCTGCCGTCCCAGGCCATCACGCCGTCAGGGGAAAGGTAGTACAGCACCTCTGCCAGCACACACATGCTCTTGCTGGCCTGCTTGGCCACGCCCCGGCACTGTACGCTCACCAGCTGATAGTCCGCCGGGCGGCTGCCGTAGAGCTTGTGCAGGCAGTTCTCCTTGAAGAACAGCACATAGCCCATGCAGGTGGCCGCACCGGTAAAGGGGCCGTCACTGCCCACGTTCACGGCGTAGCTGTCCGAAGCAATGCCCCGGTAGCTGTACCAGTTGGTGGGGTCGCCCAGCTTGCAGCTGTAGATCACGTTCTCCTCGCTGTTGCAGCCCCATACCCGGTTTGCGTTCTCGGTCACATATTCCAGCCGGGGCACCCGCCGCCGTGCGGTAATGGCTGCACCACCCGCTGTGGCGCTCTCGCTGCCGTTCATGCTCTTCCAGGTGGTACCGCCCGCCGTCACGGTAAAGCTGCCGTAATAGCGTGCGCTCTCGGTCTTTGGACTGCCGGTCAGCACAATGCTGTCCCCGTCCATCTGTTCAATGGTCACCTCGCCGTTCACGCCCTCGGCCAGATATTCTTCCACCAGCCCGGGCACCTGCTCCACCGTGATGGTGTCCCCCTTCCTGAAGCCCGTAGCGGCCAGCCCGGGCAGGGTCATCTTCACGCTATTCAAAAGGATCTCCGCCCACTTGCCGCTCTTGGCATCGTACTGCTCCAGCACGTTCACATAGGCCCACTTGCTGGAAGAGGAGTTCTGTTTCAGGAACGTCGTCCCGTCCGCCGGGCCGGAAGGTTCCGTGGTGCCCACGCTGCTCACGGTGTAGGTCTTGCCGCCCGCGTCGCAGGGGGCAATGGTCACCGTGCCGGTCTGGCTCCATGCAGCACTCAGGGCTTCCAGCTTGCCGGTGGCCGTGTCAAAGCTCTTGGCATCCGGCCAGATCAGGATCTTCGTGCCCATGCCGATCATAATTTTCTCGCCGTCCGTCACGGCGTTTTCCAGCACGATCTCCCCGCCCGCAGCCGCGGTGGCCACGTCGTCCTCGCTGTCCTCGGTGTAGCGCAGGGTGGTGCCCTCGCACAGCAGCAGGCCGTTCAGGTGGTACATCCCGTTGCAGCGGCCCATGGCCCGCATGGTGCGCCGGGGTGTCCGGGTCTGCAGTGCGGGGTATCCCCGGCTGGAAAAGTTCTTCATCTCGGTAAACTCCGCCTCGGCGCAGCCGTAGGTTTCGTTCAGGCCGCCAAAGGCCGTCTGGATGCTCTTCCCCGTCGAGATGCTGTATAAACTCGGCAGTGCCATCTCAGTACCTCCACTTCGTGGCCATCCTGGGCAGGTAGGTGTGCCTGCACCAGGCTGCAAACTCCTGCTGGTTCTCGTTGGCCAGCTGCATCTCGTTGGCATAGCGGTCGGTCTCGCCCAGGGCCGCGTCCATCTGTGCCGCCAGATAGTGGGCATAGTAGCTGTTGTAGGGCTCCGGCAGCAGCAACTCCGCGTCCTGCCGCAAAAGCTCCTGCTCCCGGTCGTATAAGATGTCCGCACCCACGGCATCAAAATCGGTGGTGTCGCTCTTGTCCACCACGCTCTTTCTCAGCCCCGCATCCGCCTGCCGCAGCCATAAGATCTTCAGCTCGCGGTCAAACCCGTTGTTGGGCCGCAGCCGGTCTGCGGTTTCGATTGCTTTTCCTACTGTCACGCTTATTCCATCCTTTCACATCTGCAACCCGGGTTGCGGCTCCCAGCGTCCACTTCGCACAAAGCTTTGTGCTCGTGTCCTGCTGGCCGCGGCCCCAACAACTCCTCCCTGTTTCCGCCACTGGCGGCGGTCGTCGTCGTTGCAATTACCTTTCCTACTGTCATAAAAGACCTCCAAACAAATAACCCCCGGCACAGCGTGTGCCGCCGGGCCGGGGGGATACATCTAAGCAGGGCTATCGGGTTGCGGCTCCCAGCATCCACTTCGCACAAAGTATTGTGCTTGTGTCTTGCTGGCCGCGGCCCCAACAACTCCTCCCTCAATCCGCCACTGGCGGCGGTCGTCGCCGTTGCTCTTCGGGGGAGCTGTAAGCAGCTCCGGCCATGCCGGACTGCGCACTGAGAGGGTTAAAATTACGCCTTATTCGCCAGCTCTTCCATGCGGGCAGCGGTCTGGTCGTCCTGTTCCTGGCTGTGGCGGATGACCTCCGCCACCTCCGGGGGCACCTCAATGTTCTTTCCGCGCTGCAGCTGGTAGTTCACACCGTTCACGCTCACGAACAGGTCACCCTTGTACTTTCCGCCGTCCGAAAACAACCGGATCGTCTCAGTCTTTTTCTTTGCTTCTGCCATATCCATCAACCTTTCCCGTAACTTATTTCAAATCGGCGCAGAGCAAAAATGCGGTTAAGAGATCTTCGCGCGTATGCGCGAATCTCCAGCATTTTTGCTTGGAGCCTTCTTCTTCGGGGTTACTAGGGGCGAGCAGCCCCTAGTTCGTGCCTCCCGCGCTTCGAAAGTAGCGGGTGCTTTTCTGGTTCTCTTTTGGCACGCAAAAGAGAACATTCCCCTTAGTTTGCCTCAGCCGTTGCACTGTACCGTGCGCTGCAGCTCTCAATGCGCACCATGTACTGCTCCACCAGGCGCTCAGCGGTCTTGTGTGCCTTCCAGCCCACAGACGCGCGCTGGTTCAGGGGATCGTCACCGTAGCCCAGCTGCTTCACGATGTGCTCCAGGCCGCCGCCCTCGATCTCGGTGGAACCGTAGGCGTGGGCACCCAGGATCAGGGTGCTGAACACGGCCAGACCCGCCGGGCAGCCGGTGCCCTTCCAGATCTTTGCCTCGCTGGTCTCCACAAAGCGCACACCATGCAGCGTGCCGATCTCGCCGTTGTAGATCTCGTCCGGCTGGGCGTACTTGTGCACATCGATCCAGTCCGGGTCGCGGCGCAGTTCATAGGTCACATAAGGGTGGATGATGCCCACAAAGCTGGTGCCGATGGGGTCAGCGTTCATGGCCTTCAGCTGGGTGGCCGCACGGGCGATCAGGTCGCTGGTCAGCTGGCAGGTCGCATCCAGGGTAGCGCGGCTGGTCACAGCGGTCTCCGCGCCGCCCTCGCCGATCTTGGGCGCATAGATCACGTTGGTGCCGCCCGCCAGCACATCACGCACGATGGTGTCCAGGGTGCGGCCCGCCTGGCTGGCAATGATCTTGGTTGCCTGCACGATGTTGTTGTCAATTGCAGTCAGCTGCAGCGTGTCGGTAATGGGCACCCATCCGCCGTACTGCTTGACTTCAGCGGTAACGGTGGAAACGTTCATGGTCTGGCCGTCCGGGGTCACACCCTCGGTCAGCGGAGTGGTGGCCTTGGGCAGGCTGTCATACTTGCGGAACTCGATGTTCTTGCCGCCGTTGGCCGGAATGGGATACGGGTCGCCGAACTGGTCATGCACCAGGGCAGGCTCTGCCTGGTCGATCAGGCGCTTCTCGTAAAAGGTTTTCATCTCGGCACTCATGCCGGATGCGCTGGTGGCGTTCTGGTTCTGGGTGCTGGCCGTTGCAAACATCTGCAGATCCAGCTTCAGGTTCTTGGTTCTGTTGTTCATAGCTTCCTCCTAAAATTTATTTTCCTCTACTCACGGCTCCCCTGGTAGGGGAGCTCCGGCATCTGCGCCGCCGTAGGCAGACAGTGCCGGTGAGAGGTTTACAGTGTAATAACTTCACCCCGCATGGCCCGCTTCTCCATCTCTTCCATTTCCTTGCGGCTCATGTGGGATACGTCGATCTTGGTCTGCACCGCACTGCCGGGGCGGGTTCCGTTCTCGCCGGGCCGGGCATTGCGCTGCTGCATCCGGTTCACCACACCCTGCTCCACCTGCTGGGCCGTGGCGGCCTGCTGCTGTTTCAGGATGTGATCAAAGTAGGCGCTGCGGTAGGCGTTTGTCATAGAAACGCCCGACCGCATCATCTTCTCTACCTCCGGGTTCGTCAGCACCTCAGCCATGTTGAAGTCGGGATACTGGGCTTTCAGCTGCTCCGCTTCCCGGTCCCATCCGGCCTGCAGCTCCGCAATGCGGGCCTGCTGGGCACGCTGGCGTTCCATCTGCCGGATCATCTGCTGCTGTTCGGTCAGCTGCTTGTTCTGGCTTTCCAGCTTGTCCAGCTCCCGGGCCGTCCTGGTGGAAACGCCCTTCTCCATGGCCAGCTTCTCGTAGTAGGCATCGTCCTTCACCGCGCCGTTCCGCACAGCCTCGGTCAGGGCCACCAGGTCTGATGCATCCGTGCCGTACTTTTCCTGCAGCGCCTGCATCAGACCCTTCATGGCCGGGCTTGCTTCCAGCCGCCGGGTCGCTTCGGTCACGGCGTTCTGCATCAGCTCCTCGGTCAGGTCGGCATACTCTCCGCGCAGCAGCTCACCAAAGGCTTTCCGCCGCTCCTCCGGGCTCTTGGTCTTGCCTTCGCCCTTCTCCTCGCCGTCCTTGCCCTCGGCTTCGTTCTGGTTCTCTGCCGCTTCCTCGTCCAGCTCAGACTTTTCCTCACTGCCAAGGGCTCCCCCCTCGGGGGAGCTGGCGGCGCTCTTCGCCGACTGAGAGGGTGAGCCCTCTTCCCGGCTGCTCCGCTTCAGCACCCCGCTCCGACGGGCCAGCCGCTCTTCTGCCGGCCGCAGAGCAGGCTCCTGCACTGCCGGGGCCGCATCCGCAGCACTGGCGGCAGCAGCGGCAGCGCCGCCGTCACCGCAGCCCTCAGCAAACAGCTGAAGGTTTACCATTTTCTCCTGGCCGTCCTGGCTTTTGTCCTCATAGTGGATGTTTGCCGGATATCTCTCCGCCAGCAGGGCAAGACCCGTCTTTGCAAACTCCATTGCTGTCAGGTCTGTCGGGTAGATGCTGCCGGTCAGCTTCACCGAAACGCGGGGCCCGGTCGGCTCATTGTAGGCACAGCACTCGGCCTCGTCACAGTCAGCCAGCACATACACCAGCGTCTCCATCAGCATGGATGCACCCGCGCACACGATGTCCTGCCCTCTGGGCGCATAGCCTGCATGGCCAAAAACTTCCAGCCTGCGTACCCGTGCACCAGTGGGCTGGTCGAACTCTGCATACTCTGCATGGATCATTCTATCGCTCCTTCTGAAAATCACTTATTCGGATTATTCACATTCATGGCCCGCTGTGCCGCCTGGGTGGCCAAGCTGTTGCCTCCGCCGCCCACCACAGCCCCCAGGCCGTTGGTCGCCGTCTTTGCGGTGGTCTGTCCGCCGCTTCTGCCTCCCGTGGTTCCTGCCGCCTGTGCAGCGGCCCCGGCCATGGCGCTCATGTTTGTGCCGTTCTGCTGGTCAATGATGGCGCTCAGCTTCTGCAGCTGCTCCATGGCCTGCTGCAGCTGGGTGTACAGGGTGCCGTTCTGCTGCACCCGTTCCCGCACCTTTTCGATGCCCTCAAAGTCCATCATATCCAGCACCGCCAGCGCCGCGTCAGCGTTGGCCGGTGCAAACAGCCCCATCTGGTAGCACTCCTTTGCCGTCTCGTTCTGGGAAAGGCGGCTGAAGGTGCTCTTCTTGGCAGCCGATACCGTAATGTCAAACACCGGTTCGTGGCTTCCCAGCTCCACCCCGCCGATCATCCCAACCGGCTGGGGCTGCAGCATTGCCCCGGAGAACTGCACATACTCCGGCTGGCCGCTGTCACCGGTAATGCGGTAGACCCGGCTCTCGTCGTAGAACTGCCGCATCAGGTCGATGATAAAATAGCACTCCTTTGCAAAGGCCCGGTAAGCGCTTTTCAGCATGTCCCGGGAGAGCTTCGAGCCAGCCTCCTGCAGCGCCGCAATGGCAGAAGCCGCAGTCAGGCCGCTGGTGGTGCCGCCCTGGGAAACATCCCGGTTGCCGCTGATCTCCTTCAGCTCCGCCACTCTTGCGTCCCGGTAGGTGATCAGGTTGCCCGCCAGTCCCGCTGTCTGTAAGGGCCGCAGGGTCTCGTCCGTCACCCGCCCTGCCGCGTGGACGATGTCCTTGCTGAAATCGGCCAGCTCCTGCTCGTTGATGCCCGCCCCGTCCTGGATGATGTACCGCGCCTTGGCCGAAAGCTTCACGTTCTCGTCCATGGCCGCGTTCATCTCGTCGATGGCGGTCTGGGTGTCCTTCATCACGTCGATGTACCCAAAGCCCGCCGGGCTGTCCTCTTCCACAAACAGGGTGTCGAACACAAAGGGGTACTTGCCGTGGTCGTAGAATCCCCGGTCAGCAAGGGCCGGGTCGTTCTCGCTGGCGTAGAGCACCACACCGTTGCAGAACTTGCAGTAATGCAGCAGAGGCGGGCCGTCCTCCCGGGCCTTTTTGTAGTACCAGTCCACCACCACGCTCTTGTCCGAGGTGTCAATGCTCTGGTCGTGGATGTACTTTGCCACTTCCAGCGTGCTGCCGGTGTGGCCTTCCAGCTGGGGGTATTGAGCCTTCAGCTGTTCGTTGTCGGCCACCGCCAGGCTGAACAGGTGGGGGCTGTCCTGGATGTCCATCACGCCGGGCTCCCAGTACATCATCAGCAGATCCATGCTCTTGATGGAGATGTCTCCCACGCCGTTCCTTAACCCAGGGTCCCAGAAGATGCCCTTCACGCCGGTGCCCTGCTTGAGCTTGCGCCACCAGGTGTCGCTGTACACCTGCTCGTATTCTGCCTGTTCCAGCAGCACCGGCAGGATCTTGGAAAGCACCTTGGCGGTCTGTTCGTCGTCCGCTGCCCGGGGCAGCACGTTGGGTTCCGGGTAGTTGTCCATGGCATCCGCGTGCTTGTTGGCAATGCTGTTGAACAGCCACCCGCTGGAAGGTTTGGGCTTGCCCTCCATCATCTCGTTTTTGTAGTTGGCCCAGTGCTGCATCCGGAACCACAGCTCGTTGTCCACGATCCGCTTGTCCAGCGCCGCCTTGCCGGTCTTGTATCTCTGTAACAGCGCCGTGGCCTTCGCCACCTGCTCTGTGCCGATCACGTCGGTCATACTCTAAAAAACCTCGCTTTCTTCCCCAGCTCCAGCGGGTCATCCGGCATGGGCTGCACCGGCTCTGTCCGGGGCGGGCTGAGAGGATTCTCCATCAGCACATACCGGCACTCGTCGTAGATGTGATCCTCCTGGTCGGTGTCAATGTCCTCCACGTTGCTCTCGCTGTATACCAGGTTCGGGATGGTGCGGATAAAGTGCTTGCAGGTGTTGAACACCTGCAGCATGGGCCGCCCGTCCGCCTGGAACGCCAACCGGTAGTGGAACTGCATCTTTCCGGCGAGCCGTGTGTGGTCGCCGGGTGCCCAGTGCAAAAAGTTCGGGCTCTTCTCCTGCATCATGGCAATGCTCTCGCCCTGGCTCTCGTTGAAGATGGCCGGATCGGCCACGCCCAGAATGGTGCGGCCCCGGAGCATTGGGTCGTTCTCTTCTGCTTCCCGGATCATCCTCGCCTGCTTCACAGGGTCAGCTCTGATGCCCTCGTTGGGGATCCCGGTGCAGCCGTACAGCTCCCGGATGCGGTAAAGCCTGCCCTCTTCGTCCGCCGCATACCATCCCACGGAAAAGGGCTTCGAGTAGCCGAAATCGTACCCCCGCCAGATCTTCCAGTGTCCCGGGATGCGGAATGGGCGGATCACATGTGTCCACCGCTGGTCGTCGTAGTGGGCCGGGTCGTTCTTCCACTCGGTGAACACCTGCCCGGTAAAGCTGTCCCAGTCGCCGTAGAGCAGGGCTTTCTTCTCCGCTTCCGGCAGCGCAGCCAGCGTGCCCAGGTATCCCGGGTCATTTTCCAGCAGGGCCGCGTTGTCAAACACGGTGCTTGGGATAAAGATGCGGGTCCTCCGCTGCACGATCTCCCGTCCGTCCGGAGCCCTGGCCTTTACCATCTGCACCATCCGGGTGCCGGGCGGGGCCGGGCTGACGAACCTTGCCTTCACCCATCCGTGGCCGATGCCGCCGGGGTTGGCCGTGGCCCGGGTGTAGACCCGGGTATCGGGGCCGTTGGGTCGGTTTCGGCTCAGCAGGTAGCTGTACTCTTCCCAGGTGAAATGGGTCAGCTCGTCAAAGCCGATAAAGTCGTAGGCCTGGCCCTGATAGTTGTACTTGTCCTGAGCGTGGTTCAGGCTGCCAAAATAGATTTTTGCCCCGCTGGGGAAGGTCCAGCAGTGGGTGCTGCTGTTGTACCGGGCTTTTGGGAAAACCGGTTTGTAATACCGCATGGTCTTGTCAATGAGCTCCCGCAGCTGTGGAAACGTCTTTCGGATGATGAGCCCCCGGTAGTGTGGGATCTCCACCTGCCGCAGGGCTTCGATCACCAGCGCGTCGCTCTTTCCGCCGCCTGCGGCCCCGCCATACAGCACTTCGTTCTCGGTGCGCTGCATGAACCGCGCCTGGGCGGGCTGCGGCGACCAGATCACCGGTCTGCCATCACGCATCCTTTGTGCCGCCATCCACTTCCACCTCCTGCTGTCCGTCCACGTCGCCGGCTGCCGCGATCTCCACCATTGGCGGGCCGCTCACGCTGTCGGTGGTCTCCGCCGGGGCCAGCGCAGCAGCCTTTTCGGCCACTTCCATCAGTACCTTAGCCACACCAGCCGCGTTCTTGTCGCTCATCACCCGGCCCTCGTACCGTTCCAGCTCGGCATTTAACAGGTTCCGCTCGTCCTCGTAGAGCCGCAAGTTCCGGGTTCCGGCCCCTCCATACACCACAAGCCCGGTCTCGGTGGCATCCGCCAGCTCCTCCGGGTCGTCCTTCAGCAGGGTGCCCACGGCAAAGTCCCGGGCCCGGGTGTCCTCGTCCAAACGCCGGTGCAGCCTCTCCGTGATCTGCGCCGCCCGCTGGCTCTCAGCGGCCCGGCCCTGCAAAAAGGTCACCTGCGCCCGTACGCCCAGGCTTGCCCGGATGGCGATCTCCCGCGCGGCTTCCTGCCGGGCCTTTGCAAAGGCATCACTGCGGCCTGCCTCCTCGCTCATCCAGCTGCGGATGGTGCTCTCCGGCACGCCGTACTTCTTCGCCACAGCGCAGATGGAGTTGGAGCCCAGCATGGCCATTACCACCTCTGCCCGGAACGCCGCCTGGTATTTCTTTCCCCGCTGTTTCCCCTTCACGGTATTCTTGCAGTACGCCCGCTTTTTCGCCAACTCTCTCACCTGCCTTTGCAAATATCCTATCACGCCCCGCCGGGTGCAACTACCCCGGACATTTGCCCGCCGGGCAGCAGCCCTGCATCCGCTGCACACACTGCCACGGTGCTCAGGGCTTCCAGCTCTTTGGTGTAGTAGGTCGTTCGCCCCACATACAGCCTGGCGATCACCTTTTCCTCGGGCAGACCTTGCAGGTAGCGCAGCCGCAGCAGCTGGGCGCATACCGGGTCATTGCGGTCGTACCAGGCCAGCACCGCCCCGATCACCTGCGCCCAGGCAGCACAAACAGACCCCTCGCCATATCGGCGCAGAGCCTGCCGGGTCGCTTTCTTCTGCTCTTTTGTCACCGCCCCACCTTCTTTTCGCATGGGTATAACGCGCAAAATACCGGTGTTTTATCTGTCAGGTGCGAACTTTCGCAAAGGCATGTCCCACCTTCTGCTTCACCATCACCACATAGCACCGCAGGTCATCCGCATCCCAGCCCTCTTTCTCGCATCCGGGGCTCTCCGGTTCCGGTACCACGCAGCGCACGAATTTCCAGCCCGGGTATTTCTGCTCCCACCAATATGCACTGTCCTTGCAGTCCGTGCAGCCTTTGCGTAGCTGCTTCCGGCTCCATCTGGTGTCATTGGGTACCAGCTCCACCGGCTGGATCAGGCTTCTGCTCTCGTACCAGCGCAACTGCCCGTGCTTCTCGAAGTAGGTGATCAGGTCATCCAGCCGGTTCTGCAGGTTCAGCCGATCAGCGTTAGCTGTACCCAAAAGCTCATAGCTGCCGTCCGGTTGGCGTGCGGACCATTTGTCCTCGAGCAGCTGCCGAAAGTCTGCATTCTGTCGCATGGTCAGCCCTGGGCACTCGATCAGCAGGTGATGGTGGTAGCGTTCGCTTTTTCGTCCGCAGCCGGTTAGCCCCATGTATCGCAGGGCAAAGCCCGGGCCAAAGGCAGCTGAAATTGCCGTTTTTAGTCGGCGTATGTAGTTCCGCAGGTCTTTTTCGGCTTGTTCCATGCTTTCCGGCAGGTATTCTTCCGCATAGGTCAGGGTTAGGTAGAACCCCAACACCGTGAAATTGGCGTTTGATTTCTGCACCCTCCGCCGATGGGCGTGCTGGGCATTCCGCCGCTTCTGCCGTTCACTGCTGGGCCTGCACTTCTTCCTGCGCTTGGCCTGGTGTTCCTCCGGGGTAATGGCATACAGGTCTACCTCCATGTAACTCTCCCCACACAGGGTTCTCTTCTCTCTGGTGTAGGTATTCCGCATCCCGGTGCCCTCCTGCTGGCTTTCACTTTCTGCTGATATTCTCTTTCCCGTGACCCCACCGTCACAGAAATAACGGGTATACTAGCTCCCCAAAGAGGGCCCTTCCCCCTCTTTCTTTATAAAGGTATTATGAAACGTAACGGATACGGTGGACGTGTTAGGTTCATCGTATCCGTTGCTCTTCATAATAGATTCATGTGTTTAAGGCGTTGCGGGCTTTCCTTTTTCCGCCCAGTATCCGTAGGTCAGTTCCGGCTTTCCAATTTTCCGGGCCTTCTCGTTGTAGATCATCAGATCGTGCACGTCGTAGGCCAGGGCGCTGGGGTCGATCACGCCGCCAATTGGCTTGCGCTTCACCTTTACCGGCTGATCCGGCAGCTTCATGGGGTGCCGGATCCGTTTCTGGCACAGCTCCATCTCCATCCGCGTAACGCCGCCGGGCTTGTACACGCCGCCCCGCTTGCGGTAGCACTCGTGCACTGTGCCCTCGCTGCCAAACAATCCCTTGTCCTTCAGCTCTGCCGCCGTGCCCTTGCCCAGCAGGGTGCCGTCCGCACCGTAGCAGCTGTACACCCGCACTATCCGGGTCTCGGCCCGCTCGTCCGCGCTCAGGCCCTCTGCCCGGGCCCTCTCCACCCGGTCGTCCTTGGTGCTCTTCCGCTCCATCTTCCACCGGTAGTTCTTCGGGCTGGGGTTCTTGCACTTTTCCAGATTATTCCAAACGCTGCTCAGCTTGTTCACATCGGGAAAATATCCCTGCTCCACCAGCTCCACGCTGGTGCCCTTGGCCACCACCTCGCCGGTGTCCCAGTCCATCAGGGTGTACACCCATCTGCATCCGCTCTGCATCTTATAATCTTCTCCTTCCCGCCGGAGCCATGGCCGCTGCCATGGCATCCGCACATTTCTGCCGGACACTCTCTTCGTTCAGCACATTCAGGCTCTGGCGGCAGGCATTGCGGCCCGCTGCCATCATCACAGCCCGCTTCAGAAACTCCGTTTCCTGCTCCTTATAGCTTCGGCTCAGGGTCTGCACTGTCTTTTCATCGTCCACGTTCTCCACCACGATGTCCTCAGTCTGCAAGGCATCGCAGGCGCAGCGCCGCAGCTTTTCCATGGCCACGTCCAGCCCGTCCGTCTTGCCCCACTCATTCAGCTGCTCGTAGTTGTGGCGCATCTCTGCATACAGCCGGTTCAGCCGGTCTGCTCCAAACCCCAGCTCCTGCACACAGGCCAGCGCCATCAGCTGCCAGGCCATGGTCGCTGCCCGGTCGCCCACCATTTTCAGCTGCTGCTCCCGCCGGGTGCGGGGTGTCCGCAACGCAGGCACCCGGAATTCCGTCGGCACGCCCTTGGGGATCGCCTCCGCCCGCAGCCGCCGGGCCTTCTCCGTCTGGGGCATCCCGTTCTTGTCCGGCTGCATCACCACAGCCAGGCTCTGGCTGCCCAGCAGCTCCTTCCGTCTGGTGATCCGGTCAAGCCGGGTACGACCCAGCCCCCACAGCTCATGCAAGGCGATCTGCCCGCACCAGCAGGTCAGCTGCACCACGCTGTCCCGGGTCAGGTCCATCTCTGCCGAAAGGCTCATCTTTGTTTTCATGGTAATTTCTCCGTTCTTCATATTCCCCGCACGCCCGGTTCCGGCCTGCACAGGTCAGGCACCGGCTCCGGGTGATCTCAAATACATGTACACACTGGGTCTTATCCATCAGGGTTCCCCGGTCTCTGCCATCATGGCGGTCAGGTCGCCCAGCATCCCGCTCACCGTGCGGGAAAGAACGTTGATCGCATCCTCCTGCAGGTCGCCGGGCAGGGCCCTCACCGCAAAGCCCGCGTTCACCATCTCGTCCTTCAACCGGGTGTTGATCCGGCTCACCTCGGCCCAGAGCTTTGCCTCGTCCGGGGGCATCTTCCGCCGCCCGGGCCGCACAACGCCCTTGATCATGGCCGTCAGCTCGTGGAACTCCTCGTCGGTCAGGCTCCTGTCACTCCCGGCCTCGGCAATGGCCCGCGCCCGGTCGCTGGGCGTTCCCGTCCGCAGGATGTTCTTGTAATCTTCCAGCGTCATGGTTATGCCCCCTTTTTCTTGGCTCCCCTATTAGGGGAGCTGTCGCCGCAGGCGACTGAGAGGTTCTGTTTCCGGTGAGAGGTTGTCACCGTGTTCTCCGGCACCTTGTGGATCTTCTGCGGCTCCTTCCGCTGCTCTGCCACCAGGCCCAGCCCGGCCAGCGCCAGGGCTGCACACCCCAGCACGATGGCCAGCAGCGTGTAGCCCAGCATTGCCCAACCGTTGGCCGCGTTCTCAATGGCCCCGCCGCAGCCTACGGCAGCCAGTCCCAGCACAATGGCACCGGCGCTCAGCACGCTGCCCGTTATCCTTTTTTTCATTTGCAAATCCTCCAGCTCTGTGTTAAACTTCTGGTGATGTGTTGTCAAACCATCACCCTGGTTGGCTCGTCGGTGTTCCCGCACCGGCGGGCCTTTTTGCTTTTCTCGCATCTCTGGCCGCCTTCCATTCCTGAAATGCAGCCTCATTCTCCGGTTTTGAGTAAAAATCCTGTGTGATGTGCAGTAATTCAATAATTTGCCAGTGCTCAAATGGCAGTTTCTGCTTTCGGCCCATGGCAGTACCTCACAGCCACTCGGCGCAGATGGTCTCCACCACAGGCTTTGCAAAGCCGATCAGCTCATCGCCGCGCTTTGCGGCCACGACTGCCGGGCCCACCAGCTCTGCCGCTGTCATCTCACTGGCGCGCTGGTTCGTCAGGGGGCGCTCCTTCATCAGCCCTTCCTCGTTCACCAGCAGCAGAATGCCGTCCACGTCCTTCTCCCGCGCCCACTCGGCGCTCAGCAAGGCGGGCACCGGCTCGATCGGCCCGCCCACCAGCTTCTGCAGGGTCTCCAGCTTCATGCTGTCACCATCATCACACTTCATGTTGAATGCCCGGTTCTTCGCCGGGATCACGATCATATAACGGTCCACTCCTTACTCCTCCTTATTGGCATATCCGGTCTTCTCGGCCTTCTCCACACTCACATCGTCGAACACCCCTTCCAGCACCCGCAGCACCCGGCGCTGTACCGTAGGCCTCAGCCCCGCCCGGCGCATTGCGATCAAGCAGTAGCCCATGCAGGCCGCGTTGCTCCAAGGGCCGTTGATATCCTGGATGCACGCCATAATTTCTTCGTACTTCATAATTTCTCCATTTCCCCCGGCTCCCCGCCGGGGCTTTTTCATGCGTTCTTCTTCGGGTCGGTGGGGTCAAGCCGCTGGCCCGTTAGAATCTTTTTGAGATACCAATGAAGCAAAAAATATCTCGTTCACTTCTTCGGCAGTCAAGCCGTAATGCTCCTGAATGGCTGCAATCTCATTCTGTCGAAACTGTGCTCCACGGTATTCATTAATTTTAGCATTCAGCCGTGAGAGGCTCATTTCGAGGAAATCCGCCAGATTTTGTTGCGATTCCCCATGCAACTGCATAACAGCATTGAGTTTTCTCTTATTCACCCTTTTTCACCTCCGTTCATCCATCCCCTTAAATATTGTTCTATATTTAAGTATCTTTTTAGGATACTTAAATATTAGCATGTTGTATGAATCTTGTCAAGATATTTTTTCTTGCTTTTTAGATTATCTGTGTTATTATTAAGATACAACGTATGAAAGGGTGATGTCCTATGACCACCGGCGAACGGATACGCCAGCTTCGCATTGAGCATCAGATGACGCAGGAAGAACTCGGTGCCAAAGTTGGTGTGCAAAAAGCGGCCATCTATAAATATGAAAATGGCCTTGTTGTCAACCTGAAACGTTCTATTCTTGAAAAACTTGCATTGGTACTAGATACCACTCCCACTTATTTAATGGGAATGGAAGATGCCGAACCGGCACAGACCTCCCTCACCAAGGCCCAAACCTCTTTGCTCTCGGTTTTCGATGAGCTGAATGAAGAAGGTCAGTCTAAGGTCATTGAGTACGCAGAGGACTTACATCGTACAGGATACTATAAAAAACTTGCTGCGGATGCATTGGATACGAAAGAAGCGTAAATAAGGAGGCATATTATGTCCAGTTCATCCTATCTCGGCCATGGTGCCAAATACTGGGCAGACCGTTATTTTGAACTGCAAACGCAGACCCGGATGCCGGACGATTCAAGTTCCATCGAGTGGCGGGAAAAGTATCTTGGGCTTGAAAAAAGTTGCTCACTCTACCAGTCTAAAATCGCAGATCTTCGCACCGAAGTCGAATACTTGCGACAAAAAGCTCCCCCAGAGCCTGAACTCTACGAAGGCCATAATGCTGAATACTGGTATAAACAGTATTTTTCTCAGTTAGTCAAAAATCACTCTCTTCCTAAAATTATAACTGATACATATGCCGGACAAACTGCGGAATATTGGTACAATGCTTGTACTGAGGCCCAGAATAGATACACTCAACTTTCACTAGAAGAGCTCAAGGGAAATGTACAAAATCCCGTTCGCTATAAGGGTTCCACTGCGGAGGAATGGGCCCATTTCTATGATAACGAATGTCAAGAGAATGGCAACCTTCATCGTGAAATTCGATCATTAAATACCCGGTTAATGACTGCTTATAATTCTTCCGATTGTGACGGACATGATTCTATTTATTGGAATCAGCAAGCTAATTCATTCAGTCGGCAACTGAAAAAGCAGCAGCAACACTTCCGACTTTTATTTATTTTTCTTACTATTATTGCCATCTCTCTATTTTTTGCGGGCCTTTGCGTTGGCGAAGGATATTTTGCACCTCACTATACACCGTCTTCTCCTTATATCGAAAGAGTGCAAAGAGATGCCAAATCCTCCGGCTATGATAACGGATACAATTTCGGCACAAAGGAAGGTTTCAGCGAAGGCTATCGCAAGGGTAAGAAAAACGGCTACGAACAAGGTTATAATGATGGCCTGAATCGAAAACCCAAGGACATTTCCCGTTGGACAATCGGAGATGCTGCTGCACTGCGCGAAGGCCTTACCAATACAAATAAATAACCCCGCCAGTGCGGCAACACCAGCGGGGCAAAACAATCCCCCGCCGGGCTCAGCCGGTGGGGGGATGAGCATCCATGCGTACCATGGCGGGGCTTTTCACGTTTTTGTGGAGCGTTCTATTGAAAATATAACTTTTAAGTGATATAATTCATATTGGAGGAAGTGATTTTTCTGAACAAAGATCGATTTTTTCGGTTGTTGATTGAACTGTTTTCAAAATACGAGAGTATGATAACCTTGCATTCCGCCGTGATCAGTGAGCTGCTTGCAGTCCTGAAAGGCGCAGGTGTCGAAGGGCAGTTCCTGTCAAAGCTGGAAGAGTATCTTTTCAATCTGAACTCATACGGAGATGATGCGATCAAAGGGAAAGGAGCTCCCATGGAGCACCTCGCCGGAGAAGCTCCGCTCTGTTCGATGCGTTTTCCATTTACGTCATCCAACGTTCGGATCCTGTTCGTTTATCAGGAGGGGCACCTTTACTTATTGGCTGCTTTCTATGAACGGGCAGGCAAAAAGAAAACCAGTTATTCAGCATATACTCCAATCGCAAGGCAGCGTTTAGAAGAATTGTTAAAGGAGAGATGAACATGTCCTGCAAAGCAACGTTGACTGATCTGGTGGAAGCTCTGACCCAGAGCATGTCTGTTGTAGAAACAGCTAAGACCGCGCTTCACATTGAACTCAGTCAGATCATCCGGGAGGCGCGCAAGCAGCTCAATTTGTCCCAGAAAGAGCTTGCCGAAAAAATGGGTGTAAAACAAAGCCTCGTATCCCGCTGGGAAAGCGGCGAATGCAATTACACCATCGACACCTTAGTGGAAATCGCAAATGCGCTCAAGCTTTCTGTACAGTGTCCCTTAATTTTTGATGAAGTATCTGTCTCTGTTCAGCTTTTTCCTGTGCGTTCGCAAAGTATTCATACCGTTGTTTCTGAGGAAACCGAGTTCTCAAACGCGCTCCGTATTGATTTCAAGAAAGTGGCACCGGGAGGGATCGCATCGTGAATGTCAATGAATTTTCGGCCAACATCCAATATAAAAACAGTTTCATTACAGAATGCACCATTACAAACAACTTGCTTGATATTGGCGATGATGCTGTTTTGAAAACAGACGTAAAGGTGGCAGTGAGCAAGCTTTCACTTTCTGATGATGAAACAGAAAAGCTGGGCAAGGTTCGTTTGACCCTTGATGGAAGTTATTCTGTTCCGGACAACACCGATGCCAAGCTGGAATATCATATCGTATTGATCGGCGAGTTTTGCACTTCTGCATCCACAAAAGATGAAGATTTCACCGCATCCTTGTGGCTGAATGGTTCAACCGCTCTCTATAGTATCGCCCGGGGTAAAATCGAAACAATTTCTACCACCGTCCTGAATAACGGCAAGATCATACTGCCCATGGTCAATATGATGGAGCTTCTAAGGGCACAGTTGGGGGCAGAGTCCTCGGAACCTACCAATTAAAATCGTGCTGCAGATCCCGCCGCGCCTCCCAACGATGCGTACCATGGCGGGGTCGTTTTTATTGCAAAAAGAATCCCCGGCAGCTCTGTACGATAGAGCCGCCGGGGCCAGACGGGGAATCTGTCTGTCGGAGAATAATCATAGGATAAGAAAACACGCCTGCTGAGCAAGTTCATTGTACCATGATCCTGCTCAGCGCACAAGGAGCAATCATGGCAAGAAGAAAGAAAGTGTCTCCCGGGAACCGTCTGGTTGCCTACTACCGTTACAGCGGCGGTTCCCAGCAGACCGAGCAGAGCATCGAGGGCCAGCGCCGGGACTGCGAAGCCTACGCCCGGCAGCATGGCTTGACAATCGTGCATGAATACATTGACCGGCACATTTCGGGCCGTGGTGTTGAATCCAGGCTGGCTTTTCAGCAGATGATCGCAGATAGCAGCAAACATCTGTTCGATCTCGTGATCTGCTGGAAAACTGACCGTTTTGCCCGCAATCGCTATGATAGTGCGGTCTACAAAAAGAAGCTGCGAGATAACGGAGTTCGTATTCTTTATGCAGCCGAAAGCTCTGTGGAAGGACCAGAGGGCATTATTTTGGAAGGTCTGATGGAATCCCTGGCCGAATACTATTCCGCTGAGCTGGCTCAAAAGATGCGGCGTGGTATGCGGGAATCCGCACTCAAGGGGAAGGCAATCAATCCTAACCGCCCCCTGGGGCTTACCACAGATGAACACAAGCGTTTTATTATTGACGAGAAAAATGCCCCCACTATCCGGTTCATCTTTGAGCATTATGCGGCCGGAGAGAGCAGCGCTTCCATCGTGGATCAGCTGAACGCTGCCGGGCTCCGTACCAGTAAGGGCAATTCTTTCAACAAATGCAGCATTCCTCGCATCATCCAGAATGAAGCCTATCACGGTGTCTATATCTGCAAAGCCTACGATGTCCGTATTGATGGGGCAATCCCCGCCATCATCGACGATGATTTATGGAAGAGGGCGCAGAAAATGCTCACGCTCAATAAACAGCACCGTGCACCACATAGTTCCCATGCTGATTACTTGCTCTCTGGCAAGCTTTTCTGCGGTTGCTGCCACAGTCTGATGCGGGGCATCTCCGGCCACAACTGCCGCAACGATGTTTACTATTACTATGCTTGCGGGAATAAAGCTGATGGCGGTACCTGCAAAAAGAAAAACATCCCAAAAGATGTTTCCGAGAATCTTGTGGTCAATGCCATCTGTGAAAATATCCTTCGTCCAGACACTCTTGAAGATCTGGCCGACGCTATTGCCGCTGCACAGCAGGAAGATGTCAACCAGCCCGATCCAGAGCGTGCAATGTTAGAGCAAAACCTGGCTGATGTGCACCGAAAAATCAATAATATCATTGAATCCATTGAAAACGGTACTGCCAGCTCTCGTCTGTCCGCCCGCCTTGCTGACCTGGAACAGCAGGAAAGCACTCTCAACTATCAGTTAGAATCCCTGAAAGAAGTGCATCCACCCGTTCTGGATCGTGAGCGCATCCTCTTCCTATTGGAGCAGTTCCTTATCTCTCCCAACGAACGTACCGAGGATTATAACCGCAGGATCATTGATACCTTTGTAAATCGCATCGAGATCACAGACACGGAAATGCTTATTTATTTTAATCTTTCCGAAGCGTCTGCTTCCGAAAAGCAAAAAAATTCCCAGCCGAACAGTTGTTCGACTGGGAATCATCTGGTCCGAGTGGCGAGAATCGAACTCACGGCCTCTTGAACCCCATTGTGCTTCTATCGAGAACACAATGTACGATCCGATACTGTCTGGACTCAGCATCGTTAAATTTCAAATGCATTATACCATTCTGTTTCATTGGATGTCAAGA
>OGFD01000269.1_pt1 | contig 38006 bp, 38 predicted proteins | sample 1570851 | NCBI WGS metagenome assembly OGFD01 (sample SAMEA2582077, study PRJEB24529) | metagenome | biome: Human gut stool | place: China | collected 2011
TAGCTCTCTTTTTTCAGCACATTTCTTCATGCTTAACCATTCGTTTTTGACAACATTTCAATGACCTCTTTAGTGTTTCCGAACCGACTTTTGCCGGTTTTATTGTTTAACTTTTAATTTTTCGGTAAAAATTTACCGAAGTATTGCGCTTATTAAACTGTTGAAAAATATTGGAATGCAATACGAATAGTTACAAGCGAAGTTGATATTAATATTTCATTCTGTTGGATGAAAATCTTCAGAATGCGCTGATGGGGAAAATAGACTAATTTGATGGATTTGATACTCAATTGACTGTTTTGCTATCTTTTTGTATATGAAATTCATCCTCAATCAGCTTCCAAATAACTGACAGAGGATTGATTAGCTCCATTATAAAAATACTTGAACGCATCCTTCATCATTTGTACATCTTCCGGATGGCAGTCTTTATGCAGTTCCACTAACCGGTTCAGCTCTTCTTCAATGGTCTCTACCGCTATGATGTTTGAGAAATAAAATTCCCAAAACTCAAACCGGTGTCCTTTACGTAGCGGAGCCAACGCATTCAATATCTGTTCCGAATGGTCAATCATGTGACTTTCTACGCAACTTTGTAGATAATTGGCAGCATCGGCATCTTTTCTACCTCCGATTGCAATGTTTACCAGTTTCTTGTAATAGAGCGAATCCGGAATTAGATTCAGTTTATATTGAAAAGCATATACATGTTTGTGTCCTGCAAAATATAGATTTTTTCTTCCTTCTTTATCATCCGGATCAAACTGATAAGTTACGATGTATTCCATCCATGTATTTGGGAAAGCCTCGAAATAAGCCATCTGCGCTTCCTTGCTCTCCGGATGCTTCAGCAATTCACGGTAAGTTGCATTGAGCTTAACCGTGTCTGCCATGAAATATTGTGCGTATAGGTTAGCTGTCGCTATCGCGAACAGGATAACAAAAAATAGGCGTTTCATAGTGTTATATCTATTGTGATATTATCATCTTTTGCGTATCTTTCTAAGAATTCCCTCATTTGTCCTAACTTCGTTCCACTGTCATGAACTTGATATTCCTTTTTTGTTATATCTTCCGACCAAGATGTACCGGGTAATAGACACCCTTCAGTATTGCCGCCTGTATTTCCCTCATGAATTTTAATGGCTGTTCTACCGATTACATCTTTCACTTCATAATATCCTTCACGACCATCATAAGTAGAAGGCTGTACTTCATAAACTCCGGGTAGAATTGCTGTATCTGAACCCGCTTTGTTACTTCTTTCATAATCAGCTTCTGGTTCCAAGAAGTATCCCTCTAAAGTAGACAATATTTCACCGTAAGCTCCATAAGCAAACATTTTAAATTGGCTTAAAGTACTTTTATCTCCATACCTCATTCGGTTGACCACAATATTTACCCCATTGGTCTTAACCCGATTTACTCCGGTATAAACTTGAGATGTAGACATACCCGGAATGTAGTCGTGTTCACCCAAATAACCATGCCCTTCCACATAACCTCCATGCCAGTCGCCATCTTCACTCAACTGATAATAGTCTGTTTTAGACACAGGATAACCTTCACTTCCATAACGAACCCAAGAACCGTTATAGATGGAATTTCCATAATCTATCGAAGAGGCATATTCTTCTACCCTGCCTAAACCTTCCACATATCCACCGAACCAACGACCTTTCCGGGCTAATGTATTATAATCAGCTTGTGATACAGGATTATTGGATGTACCATAATTAAGGACATTCGGGTCATACATATCACTTCCTGCAGCCTGATAATCGGAATTAAGGGAGTCCCAATAATCTCCGAATGTAGCTCCATGACTGTTCCCCGAATCTTCACGAGTACGAGTCCAATACGTATTGCCATCTGCGGCTTGGTACAAAATGCCATACTCATTAAAGTATCCGCCACCACTCATCGCTCTGTTGGCAATTTCACCAGATGGTTGTTGTTCCATCTTCAATGCGTCAAAACTGTTGCTTGTTAATTTCTTTTTCATAATAAATACATTTTAAAGGTTTGTTATATGGTTTAAAGTTGTTTGCTGATTGGTAGGCAAAAGCATACATCCTAATCCTGCCAACCCGTTTTGAAGCAGAAAACCGTCTAAGGTGATTTTCTGTTGTTTCCGGTCGATGAAAGTACCTATTTCTTCCGTAGTAGGCAACGGAATGATTACTTTGCCAAAATAGAGTTCTTGCAACCATGCAATGCGTATGTATTGTTCCATGTTTTTTATCGGTCCGTTTGTTTGTGGAAAACAAATAGATTGAATTTCGTACCATAACTCCGGATGATATTTCTCTGCTTCTTGTTTCAGCTGTTCAAATATAAGGCAGTCAGCCGGAGTATACCATTTTTGTTTTAATATCCGCCGAAGTATATCAGGTAATAACTTACAGACTACATTGGCTTTTTCCATACATTTCCGCATCCGATTTATCCCTATCAGAAAATGTAATACAGAATTAATGTGATAAAGAGATATTTTTCCTCCAAATTTACGAATACCTCCTTCGCAAATATGTAATATATGTATGGCTTGTTCTTCAAAATAAGGTACATTCAAATTATCCTGCCACCGCTCTAACAAATAGACCGCTTGTCCGAACAGTGAAATTCCAGGGTTACAGGCTATCCAATTAAATACTTTCCGGTCTACGCTTTGCAATACCTCATTGGGATTTCCGTCTACAAGCCCTTCTTTCAAAAGCCGGTTGACAGCCCAGCCCACTCCGGTTAGTCCGTTTTCAAAGTCAGATGGCATATTAGCTGAGGTTCTCAACACCTTGTCAAGTAAATCACCGGCAAAATCACTATAATATTCATTGCCGGCATACGAGGAATAACGGAACAAATAAAGGATAATCCCCATCCGTCCGTTCAACAAACCGTTTCCTGTTACATGATAGCTATACAAGACCAAAGTATTGGCTATGCGCAATAAAGATTTTTCCATACATTTACTATTTTCGGTTACGATTAACAGTTTCTATCACTTCCCTAAAAAAGCAAATCAAATCGGGTACATGATAATCGAAAGTAAATTCCATGCGATGACTCCTTACGTTATGTTCGGTTTGACTTATAACAGAACGATTTTTCAGTTGTGAAATCAGTTCATGTATGGTATTGTAAAAAATGCCCATGCCACGTTTTCCCACATACTCACGCATTGCAGTAACATGGTTTTCGTTTAACTTTAATATCATAGGAATACCTGCAGCTGCCAGCGTATTTATACGTGCGGGCAAATTCAAATCCGACCAATTAGCACGCAACAGATTTTTTTCATTGAAACTGTCATAACTATGTAACCAGCCTGCATCATATTTTGAAAATTCGTTTACCCACTGTAATTGCGAGCAATGATTATGTATATGAAAATGATCGGGTGCAGCTTTGTGAAACTTGCTCATTACCAAACTGTCGGAAATGTAATTTTCATTATACACATGTACATGGATATTAGCATCTGCCAATGCGCGTAATTCACCGGGAGACAGACCTATCATTCTGCCAGTCACCACTGTATGAACCGCACCATCGGTAGCAGATAATTTTTCAGCAAATGTTCCACTATAAAAACAATCCGCTTTGGGTAAATCACCATCCAATACATAAGTAGGAACAGATTTTACATAGTTGGGGATAAATAATTGAAACCAATCTTTTATTACATCATTCAAATAAATCCTCCCATCTGCATAAGTGTATAAATCTATCAATTTATCCCACAGTCCGGCTTTCATAGCTTCGTGAGGACCTTCTTTGAAATGCCAGACAAACGGAATTCCCATATTGGCTTTCAACACTTCGTATGCTATATCAATAGCTCCTGTGCTTAGCTGGGCGTAAATTATGTCTGGTCGGATTTCACATATCCTTTCCTGCCAACATTCATAAGGAATGTCTTTTATATGACCAAATGGAAGAGGACCTACCGTTGAATAACAGAAACGAGGCTTTGCCCAAAGTCCATAAAGTTGATGACCGGCTTCTTCAAAGGCATACATTCGCTCTGGATTATAAGCCAACTCACCTACCAACAGTATTTTCAAAGAATCTTTGCATGGCAAAATTTCTTTACGATAGGGTGCATAAATTTCCGGTTCGCTAATCGTCTTATAGTGAGTAGTTCTAAACCGGATAGGATGCTTTACTTGATAATATTGTCTGTATTTATTTAATCCACCGCCGTATTGCTCTCCCGTAATTTTGTGCCGTTGATTAGGATGATTCGTCCATTCGCAAGTGACTTGTTTGGTAGGAACAAAAATTCCTTTGTCTGTCAATTTTCTCCAGAAAGTAAAAAACAAGTCTTCAGACACACATTCTTCACGTTCTGTCCAACGGTCAGACGTATTCCGATGTGCTGTTTGTACCATCAAAAGATTATAATCCATCCTTATTCCATACGTACTTTGATAAGCCAAAATGCCTGGAGCTTCCGATGCGTCATAACGTACTCCGCTAAATGCCAAAACAATATCTGTTGATTCATCCAATTTAGCTTTCAGCGTTTCCAAATGTGTGTCGTCATAATAATCATCCGAGGGTAAATAAGCAATATATTCATAGTTTGCCTGTTCCAAAGCCTGATTGACAGCATGCCCTAACCCGGTATTTTCTTCATTACGGATATAAATAATTTTTAAAGATTGGAGATAATCGGATATATACAGTTCTGTATCATCAGTAGAGCCATCATTGACAATGATTAACTCCCATTCTGAATAGGTTTGCCTTTGGAGACTGGCAATAGCCCTTCGTATAAAAGCCGCCTGATTATAGGTAGGCATTATAATGGAAAAACCTGTATGCCTCATAGTATTATTGGTTTATGAAGTGGCTCAATTTTGTACTAGATTCTTTTAAAACATAGTATACAGTCTGAATAACTTCTTATATCAATGAATGACTAAATTCATATAAAGTAAGTCCTATGTATTTTATGCTTGATAAAGATACGAAAAAGTATCTATTTTTCTTATATTGCTATCCAAAAAAATGTAAAACCACAAAATAGGGCCGACTTCATTTGCTAGGTCAGCCCATTTTCATTAGATTTTTGTCGTCAAACAAGAAAATCTAATTATGAGCAAAGCATACTTTTATGCGGACGAATATTCTACAGTCTGGTTATAAAATTACTGGATAAGCTAAAAATCTTTCAGATAAGCCGTAAACATGGTGGTGAATACTATGTAAAAACGATTCGATGGCTGGACATATTTTGTCGTTATGCTCTATGCTGTCATCATGCGTTTTGATTCCTTGCGTGAGATAATGCCGTCCATACAGGCAGAAGCCCGCAAACTTTGTCATTTCTCCAATATCCTGTTCAAGGGTGTGGAACGTCATCCTAAGACCGGCAAAAAGAAGGAGGTATATTTTTGATGGGACTTGGAATAACAAAATACCGCTCGACCATTATATATTCGATGGTTGAGCGGTATTTTGTATATTAAATCGATTTTGTCGGACAACAATGTTTTTTTATTATTCTTTGATATCCTGATAAAGGAAACGTTTGATGCTCTTTTTAGCTGTTTTCTCGAACTCTTCAGGATAGAGTTTGATACGGGTAATTTGTGAATAAGCCGGCAGCATTTTGTTAAGCTCTGTACGGTTGACCTCGATGGCTGCTTCCAGCGCTTTTTTGTCCATACCTTGTGCAAAGGCTTCTTCATTGTCTGGATAAACCAGTGCGATAAGCTTGTCTCCAGCCAGAATGACAAGCGATTCGTTTACGAAAGGCATGTTGTTCAAACGGGCTTCAATTTCCTCAGGGTAAATGTTTTGTCCGGAAGCTGTAAGCAGCATGTTCTTGCAGCGTCCCTTAATGAAAATATTTCCCTCGGCATCCTTGATGGCCATGTCGCCTGTATGAAGCCAGCCATTGCAATCGATAGCCTGTGCTGTGGCTTCCTCGTTCTTGTAATAACCCAGCATGACATTCATTCCCCGGCATACCAGTTCTCCCGGGATGCGTTCCGGATCGGATGACAATACCTTTGTTTCCATATTCGAAACTGTTTTTCCACACGATGTGTACAGTATTTCATCCCAGCGGCTGTGGCAGATAAGCGGAGCGGCTTCTGTCATTCCGTAGGCAATGGTGTAGGGGAAGTTGATTTTTCGTAAAAATGCCTCTACCTCAGGATTGAAAGGTGCACCTCCGATTACTATTTCGATAAAGTTACCTCCAAATACCTCCATAGCCTGTGTGCGGATCTGTTCTTTTATCTTATCACTGACGATAGGCAGTTTCAGCAGGAGTTTCCCCAGTTTGTTGTCTACTTTAGGCAGAATATTCTTCTTGAAAATCTTCTCAACGATGAGAGGAACACATGCTATGACACGCGGACGTATTTCAGCAAATGACTCGGCAATGATTTTAGGTGAGGGCATGCGTGTAAGGAACCATAAGTGCGCGCCCACGGTTACTCCATAAATAAAATCGAAAACCAGACCGAAAATGTGTCCTAACGGCAACATTGATACCACATTGTCGCCAGGTTTCAAACCTACTTTTTTATGAATGTGTACTACATTCGAGATAATGCTGCGATAAGGAAGCATTACTCCTTTCGAATATCTGGTTGTACCCGATGTGTAATTGATGACAGCCAGCTCTTCCGGTTCTTCGCGGCGATAAGATACATTCTCCGCACGGAAGCGGCAAGGATAACGTTTCCCGAATTCTTCATTCAGATGTTCACGGGCATAGGTAAGGCGTTGTGAGCGTGAAACAACCAGATCGAAGTTTTTCAGCTCGATGATACCTTCCAGATGAGGCATGGCAGCTTCGTTGAAATTTTCCCACACCTGATCGCCCACGAACAGCATACGTGCTTCCGAATGGTTTACTATATTATGTACATTATCGGCTTTGAATTCGTGAAGGATAGGGACGGCTACTGCTCCATAAGTGATAACACCGAGAAATGTTGCAGTCCAGTTTGCGCTGTTTCTACCGCAGAGCGCGATTTTATCTCCTTTTTTTATACCTGCATGTTCGAATAGAATATGCATCTTTTCTATTTTGCGCGCTACATCTTTGTATTGTAAGGTAGCTCCCTTGTAGTCTGTCATTGCATCCAGATTCCAGTTTTTACGGATGCTTTCTTCAATAAGTTGTATTAAACTGCTTGTTGTTTCCATTGTTTCATTGCACACTAATCGTGTTAATGTGCGCAAAAATAATAAAAGTTGTCCGAACAACTGGTATATTCACTGAATTATTTTCTGTCAGACAGGGGATAATCTCCAATAATTGCTAACTTTGCCAATAAAAATAGATAAACAAAATATAGTTATGCTGATTTATAATACAACCTTTCATGTGGAAATGAACGATGCGAGAAATTTTGTAATTTGGTTGAACGAATGCTATATTCCTGAAGTCGAACAGTCGGGAGAACTGCGTAATCCTCGCATATTACGTATATTAAGCCATAAGGAGCAGGATAGCGAATGTTTTTCTTTACAATGGGAGGTAGAAGATAGTGCAGCGCTTCATCGCTGGCATACCAAGCAGGGTGCACGCTTGAATGAAGAAATGCTGAAGATATTTAAGGATAAAGTGATTGGCTTTCCCACATTAATGGAGGTGGTCAAGTGATACAGCCTGTAAAGGAAAAGATTATTTTGGGAATAGATCCCGGTACAAATATCATGGGCTATGGAGTGCTGAAGGTGACAGGAGTAAAACCTCAAGTCGTGGCCTTGGGAGTGATAGACCTGAGAAAATGTACTGATCCGTACTTGAAATTGAAGCATATTTACGAACGGGTGCAGGGAGTGATTTCCTCTTATCTGCCTGATGAGCTGGCTATCGAAGCCCCTTTCTTTGGAAAAAATGTACAGTCGATGTTAAAACTGGGACGTGCCCAGGGTGTGGCTATTGTGGCTGCTTTATGTCGGGATATTCCTGTAACGGAATATGCTCCTCTGAAAATAAAGATGGCGATAACAGGAAACGGTCAGGCCAGTAAAGAGCAGGTGGCCGATATGCTGAAGCGTATGCTGCATATTCCCGAGTCGGAAATGGGGCCCTTTATGGATGCTACCGATGCATTGGGGGCTGCATATTGTCATTATTTGCAAATGGGCCGTCCGGCTATGCCGAAAGCGTATTCAAGTTGGAAAGACTATATACAAAAGAATCCCGATAAAGTGAAAAAATAGAAAAATCATGAATGCAAAACACCTTTTAGCTATGTTGACCTTAGCAACGGCAGTTGGCTGCAATTCTATCCAGAGAAGTTCATTCGATTCGTTTGATGAATACCCTGTATATGAAGGTAAATGGGAAGAAATGACTTACTCGCCGGCTGGAACGCATTTTTCTTTGTGGGCTCCTACAGCTCAGGAAGTACGTGTCATGTTATACGAAAAGGGACAGGGTGGAGCTGTCCAGCGGATGATAAGCATGCAGCAGGCAGCCGACGGAATGTGGCAGGCTGTGGCAGAAGGTGATTTGAAAGGTAGCTTTTATGCATTCAATGTAAAAATAGATGGCATCTGGCAAGGTGATACTCCTGGTGTTATGGCAAAAGCGGTGGGAGTAAATGGCGACCGTGCTGCCATTATCGATATGAGAGAAACTAATCCTCAGGGATGGGAAAAGGATGTACGTCCGCCCTTAAAAAGTTTTTCTGATATCATTATTTACGAGATGCATCATCGTGATTTTTCGATCGATACGGTTGCAGGCATCAAGCATAGAGGAAAATTTCTGGCTCTGACGGAAGACAGCACCCATACTTATCTGGGTGAGAAGACAGGTATTGCGCATTTGAAGGAACTGGGAGTGACTCATGTGCATTTGTTGCCTTCATTCGATTTTTCGTCAGTCGATGAAACAAAGCTGAATAAGCCTCAGTACAACTGGGGATATGATCCGAAAAATTACAATGTTCCCGAAGGTTCGTATGCAACAGATCCTTATAAGCCTGATGTGCGTATTCGTGAATTTAAGCAAATGGTGATGGCTTTGCACCGTGCTGGAATCAGGGTAATAATGGATGTTGTATATAATCATACGGCTCTGACAAAAGGAAGCAATTTTGAACGTACAGTTCCCGGTTATTTTTACCGTCAGGATAGTGAAGGAAAGTTTGCCAATGCTTCGGGATGCGGTAATGAAACGGCGAGTGAACGTGCCATGGTTCGGAAATTTATCATAGAGTCTGTTTGTTACTGGGCGAATGAATATCATGTAGATGGTTTCCGTTTCGACCTAATGGGCATACACGACATCGTTACGATGAAGGAAATCCGAAAAGCTCTTGATGGAATAGATCCTACCATATTTATATATGGAGAAGGATGGGCTGCCGGTACTCCGCAGCTTCCTGCTTCTGAACTTGCTATGAAGAATAATGTTTATCAGATGCCTGGTATTGCGGCTTTCAGTGATGAATTCCGTGACAGTCTGCGAGGTCCGTTTGGCAAGGATGAGAAAGGAGCTTTCGTTATAGGACGTCCGGGGCATGAAACTGGTGTGAAGTTCGGTATTGTAGGTGGAATTGCTCATCCGCAAATAAACAACGATTCAGTACGTCGTGTTCCTAAGATATGGGCGAATACTCCTTCGCAATTTATCAGTTATGTAAGTTGTCATGACGACTTATGCCTGACAGACAGACTGAAAGTTACTCTTCCGGGGGCTTCTGTTCCGGAATTGAAGGCTTTGCAGAAATTGGCCGAAACTGCTGTGTTTACATCGCAGGGAGTTCCTTTTATATTTGCCGGGGATGAAATATTGCGCGACAGGAAAGGTGTTGTAAATGCTTACAACAAACCGGATGAAATAAATGCGATAGACTGGCGCAATAAAACAGCTTATCGTGAAGTGTTCGACTATGTAAGGGGGCTGATTGCTATGCGTAAGGCTCATCCTGCTTTTCGAATGGGAAATGCAGATCTGATTCGCAAGCATCTGGAGTTTATTCATGTGCCGGCTACGAATGTTGTTGCTTTCCGTATAAAGGGAAGTCCTTGTGGCGATAAGTGGTTGAATACGATTGTAGTACTGAATGCTCGTACAGAACCGATAAAGGTTAATATTCCAGAAGGTAAATATTGGATAGCATGTCGTGACGGCAAGATTGACTTGATTTTGGGATTGGGCATGATTACCGGAAACCAGATCACAGTCAGTCCGCGTTCGGCTATGATTATCCATCAGTAATATACAAGAACAATGCAGAATATCATTACAATTAAAGACGGGGTGACCAGACATCCTTTATATCGACTGAATGAGCCGATTAATTTACAGATAGCAAAAGGAGAACATGTTGCTATCGTAGGTCCAAACGGAGCAGGTAAGAGTTTGTTGGTGGATACTATTATCGGACGGTATCCGCTACTGATGAACGAGGTAGAATATGATTTTTCGCCTTCAGAGTCGAACTTGGTATGTGATAATATAAAGTATATAACTTTCCGTGACTCGTACGGTGATTCTGACGGAACGTATTATTATCAGCAGCGCTGGAATTCTCAGGATCTGGAAGAAACTCCAGTAGTTCGTGATTTGTTGCCTGAATGTAAGAATCAGGAGCTACGCACCGTATTGTATGATTTATTTGGGGTAGATACGATGCTTGACAAGCATATTATCTTGTTGTCTAGTGGTGAGTTGCGCAAGTTTCAACTTACAAAAACCTTACTCTCCAATCCGCGTGTGTTGATTATGGATAATCCGTTTATCGGTCTTGATGCCAAAACCCGCGACCTGTTGCATGAACTGTTGCAGAAACTTACAGAGGTAACTCCTTTGCAGGTTATTCTGGTTCTATCGAAAACGGACGATATCCCAGCTTTTATAACACATGTCATTCCAGTTGCCAACCGCTCTTGCGGAAAAAAAATACCCCGAGAGGAGTATTTGTCGATAAATGCCGGTGTTCCTGCCCATGTGCTGACTGAAGAAAAATATCAGCGTATCCTGACTTTGCCTTATGCTGATAATTTGTATCATACCGAGCATATTGTAGACTTGAATAAAGTAAGTATACGTTATGGTGAACGTACTATCCTGAAAGAACTTGACTGGACTGTGCTTTGTGGTGAAAAATGGGCATTAAGCGGAGATAACGGCTCTGGAAAGTCAACGCTGCTGAGTCTGGTCTGTGCCGATAATCCCCAAAGCTATGCTTGTGATATATCTTTGTTCGGGCGTAAGCGCGGTAGTGGAGAAAGCATTTGGGAAATAAAAAAACATATCGGATACGTAAGTCCGGAGATGCATCGTGCCTATTTAAAAAATCTGCCGGCTATTGATATCGTAGCAAGCGGACTCCATGATTCTATCGGCTTGTATAAGAAAACCCATAAGGAAGATATTGCTATTTGTGAGTGGTGGATGGATATCTTTGGTATTAAAGAGCTGAAGGATCGTAATTTCCTGCAACTGTCGAGTGGTGAGCAGCGTATGGTGTTACTTGCCCGTGCCTTTGTGAAAGATCCGGAGCTGCTGATACTGGATGAACCTCTTCATGGATTGGACATGTATAACCGACGGCTGGTAAAGGATGTGATAGAGGCATTCTGTCAGCGAAAAGATAAAACACTTATTATGGTGACACATTATAAGGAAGAACTTCCTGCGTGTATAGATCATAGTCTGTATCTTGTACGAAACCGTTAAGGCTTGTTTTATTTGTGTCCTGATTGGCAGAAAGAGATTGTTGAATTGCTTTTGATGAAATCTGTGAGGAAATATTTTTGGTTTTTCGTTTCTTTTCCTATATTTGTTTAATTTTTAAGAAAGGGCTAAAAAGCCCTTTTATACATAACTAATATATGAAAACTATGAATATCAAGATTCGACTGATCATTATGAACTTCCTGCAGTTTGCTGTATGGGGAGCTTATCTGACCTCCATGGGAACTTATTTAACTAAAATTGGGCTGGGAAGCCATATTGGTATATTTTATGCCATGCAGGGTATTGTTTCGTTGTTCATGCCTGCTATATTAGGCATTATAGCTGATAGATGGGTTCCGGCACAACGATTGCTGGGATTGAGTCATTTGCTTGCAGCCCTGTTTATGGTAGGAGCCGGATATTATGGAATGACAGCGGGTGATGATGTTTCGTTTACTGTCTTGTTTTCATTTTATTCAATGAGTGTGGCTTTTTATATGCCTACACTTGCATTGTCGAATTCGGTAGCTTATACAGCGCTTGATAAAGCGGGACTGGATACAATTAAAGCATTTCCTCCTATCCGTACCTGTGGCACGATAGGTTTTATTTGTTCCATGTGGCTGGTAGACTTGTTAGGATTTCAGGCAAATTATATGCAATTCTTTACTTGTGCGGTATGGGGAGTGATTTTGGCTGTTTATGCTAATACATTGCCTCAGTGTCCGGTGACTAGAAATACCGGCGGGCAGAGAAAATCCCTTGTTGAGGCTTTGGGATTGAAGGCCTTTTTACTGTTCCGCCAGCGCAAAATGGCGATATTTTTTATCTTCTCAATGCTGTTGGGTGTTTCATTACAGATAACCAACGGATTTGCCAATCCGTTTATCACAAGCTTTAGTGCAATTCCTGAATATGCTGATACTTTTGGTGTGCAGCATGCTAATTTGCTGATTTCACTTTCACAAATCAGTGAAACATGCTGTATATTGCTTATACCTTTCTTCTTAGGACGGTTCGGTATAAAGAAGGTTATGCTGATTGCTATGATTGCCTGGGTTTTACGCTTCGGCTTATTTGGACTTGGTAATCCGGGTAGTGGAGTATGGATGTTTATTCTTTCCATGATTGTATATGGAGTGGCTTTCGACTTCTTTAATGTTTCCGGTTCCTTGTTCGTTGATAAAGAAACAGATATTTCCGTACGTTCTAGCGCTCAAGGACTTTTCATTATAATGACTAACGGACTTGGGGCTACTATTGGTACGTTGACTGCGCAGTGGGTAGTAAACCAGTTTGTTGATTTCAGCAGCACGGAACCACAAGTTGAGGGCTGGACAAATGCCTGGTTTATTTTCGCTGCCTATGCGTTGGTTGTAGCTGTTATGTTCAGTATTGTGTTTAAATATAAACATGAAGTTAAAACAGTATGAATGAGATAGAGATAAGAGTTCTTGATATGTCTGCTGTGCTCAAGCCTTCGGATGCTTTTGCATTGGTTCTGGAAGAGCTTGGAGGAGGTTTCCGCAAACTGGCTCTCATAATCGGGAAACAGGAAGCACAAGCCATAAAAATGGGACAAATGTCGTATACTCCTCCGCGTCCTTTTACTCATGACCTGATGCTGAGTGTGATGGAAAAGGGAGGATTAGTGCCGGTAAAAGGAGTGATTTATGAGGTGAAAGATGGCATTTACAGTTCCTATTTATTTGTACGCTGTGCGGATGAAACAATATTTCAGGTCGATGCTCGTACGACAGATGTTATCTCTCTTTCTCTCAGAAAAAAGTTTCCTCTGTATGTTTATGAAGATATTTTAGAAAGAGAACAGCTGCGTAATATCTCAGCTGATGGCTCTACATATTGTGTCTCAATAAACACTATAGATATTGATTCTCTGAAAAAAGCAATGGATGAAGCCGTGGAGAATGAGGACTATGAACGAGCATCACAGTTGCGCGATGAAATAAGAAAACGTGAGAAAAAAGAAGATAAATACAAGTAAACGATAATATTTAAAGAATATGCATGTATTTTATGCTCCGGATATAGCTGTTAATCCGGAATTGCCCGAAGAAGAGGCTGGACATTGCCTGCGAGTGTTGCGTTTGACGGTGGGTGATGAAATAATGCTGACCGATGGGAAAGGTTGTTTTTACCGTGCCGCTATTAGTGCGGCAACCGGTAAGCGTTGTCAGGTAAAAGTGAATGAGGTTATTCCCCAAGAACCTTTCTGGAAAGGTCATTTGCATCTGGCAATGGCACCTACCAAGAATATGGACCGTATAGAATGGTTTGTAGAGAAAGCTACGGAAATTGGTTTCGATGAACTCAGTTTTCTGAATTGTCGGTTTTCTGAGAGAAAGGTGATTAAGACTGAGCGCATCGAGAAGATTGTTGTTTCGGCTATAAAACAATCACTCAAAGCGCGAAAACCAGTTGTTAATGAAATGGTAGACTTTGGACGGTTCATGCAACGTGAATTTGCGGGACAAAAATTTATAGCTCATTGTTACGAAGGAGAGAAGCCTCTTCTGAAAGATGTTTTGCAACCTGGAGAAGATGCTGTGGTATTAATTGGCCCCGAGGGTGATTTCAGCCGTGAGGAAGTTGAAAAGGCTGAAGCGATGGGATTTCGTTCAATCAGTTTAGGTAAATCGCGCTTACGTACAGAAACTGCTGCTTTGGTGGCAGTACATACCATGAATTTATTTAATAGTTAATGGACGGAGATATGAAAAAGAATATATTAGGATATTGTTTACTGCTGGTTGCTGTACTGTTGGCGTCATGCAGCAAGAAGAACAATTATGAAAACGTGCTCCCCAAAGATGCTGCAATGGTTGTGTCTGTCGATCTGGTTTCGATGGCTGAAAAGAGTGGATTGAGTGGAGATGAAGGTGCTCCGGTTGTGGCACGGCTGAATGAAGCTTTGAAAAGCGGGGCTGAAGGAGCAGGTGAACTTATAGACAAGATCACGAAAGATCCTTCGGAGAGTGGCTTGGATTTAACTGAAAAGATTTATTATTTTATTGAATCTGGTGGCGTATCTACAGGTCTGGTTATAAGAGTTTCTGATCAAGATAAACTGGAAGACTTGTTGAATGCTTTGCATAACCAGCAGGTATGTGAGAAGCCTGTTGAAGCAGAGGGGTGTATGTGGACCTCTATGGGGCGTGTGCTGGTAACGTATACAGATGACGCATTCCTGGCTTTGCTTGACTTGAAAGGAGGGGAGGCAAAAGATATGCTTCATATGGCTTCAATGCTTTTGCGCCAGACTGAAAAGGATGGATTTACGGCAACTTCTGATTTTCAACAAATGAAGAATCAGAAAGGAGATATTGTTTTATTGTCTTCTTTGGATTTGCTTCCAGGAGAATACGTTACTCCACTTACTATGGGAGTTTCTGCTACACTGGATTTGAAGAATATAAAAGCGCTTTCTACGATATCTTTTGAGAAAGGGAAGATTGTGATGGATGTACAGGATATAACAACGGATAAAGTAATGACTTCATTGGTAGAAAAGCAGTTGCAAGCTACAAATCCGGTCAAAGGTACTTATCTCGATACTTTCCCTGCAAATACATTTTTCTGGATGTCTGGTAATGTAGATGGAAATAAAATCTATCAGTTGCTGTGTGAAAACCCGACTGTACGTCAGCAGTTCGAAAGCTCAATTATGCCTATCGATTTTGAGGCAATATTTGGTTCTATAAAAGGCGATGTGGCAGTGGCGGTAACTAATCCTTTGCAGAATGGTTTTATTGCTTATGCTGATGTCACGAACAGTCAGTTTCTGCAAACATTTGAAGATCTGAAGCCCTTGCTGGCGTTGACTAACGGACAAATGCAGCTGATAAACCGTGGTGCTGACAGTTATGAATTCCGTATGCGGAATGGCAGTATGATGGGACTTCGTGCAGGAAATGTCAGTTTCTGGTTTGGAGTGAAAAATAATCGCTTGTATTTTACCAATGATTATAATTTGGTAGATACTCGTGTTCCTGGACTTACTTTACGGGATTGTCCATGGGGACAAAAAGTGTCGGGAAAGCGTTGTTTTGTTGGGATGAATTTTACATCTGCTTCAGATCAGGCGAAGCAGCTTTTGGGTAATAACAGTCAATATGCTCCTGCTATAGGTGTGTTGCGCATTTTGGATTATATGACGGTAGAAACGGTAGATTATAAAACATCTCATATTGAGCTGACAACAAAAAGCAAAGATAAAAATGTACTTCAAATATTGTTAGAGGTATTTAATTAATGAAAAATGGAAACAATTGAATTACAACAAACTCTGCCGGAGGTATTTGCCGGCAGAGATAGTATCATTTCCGATGTTTGGCATCGGCAAGTTGCGTTTCAGAGGGGGAAGACTTATCTGGTAGAAGCCGTTTCGGGTACAGGTAAATCTTCCCTTTGCAGTTTTATTTATGGATATAGAAAGGACTATCAGGGCATTATCTGTTTTGACGGTGAAAATGTGAAGAATTTCTCTGTCAGCCGGTGGGTAGAAATCAGAAAACGTTCGTTGAGCATGTTGTTTCAGGAATTGCGTTTGTTCCCGGAGCTGACAGCATGGGAAAACGTACAGCTGAAGAATTCACTGACGGGACATTGCAAACGCAAGCAGATAGAAGATTGGTTCTCACGTTTAGGTATTTCAGACAAATGGGACCAGCAGATTGGAAAGATGTCTTTTGGACAGCAGCAGCGTGTTGCTTTTGTTCGTGCTTTGTGCCAGCCTTTTGATTTTATTTTTTTAGATGAACCGGTCAGTCATTTGGATGATGGCAATGGGAAGATTATGGCAGATATCTTGCATGAGGAAGCTGAAAAGCAGGGAGCAGGTATAATAGTAACGTCTATCGGAAAACATATTCCGTTGAATTATGACAGGGTACTTTCTTTGTAAATACAGATATTATGATTTGGAAGTTATTAAGACAGCATATTAGTGTGTCGCAGCTTGCAGGATTTTTCCTGGCTAATTTATTTGGTATGATTATCGTCTTGCTGGGAGTTCAGTTTTATCGGGATGTATTACCTATATTTACTCAGGGCGATAGCTTTATAAAAAAAGATTTTGTAATTCTCAGCAAGAAAGTTAGTACGTTGGGAACTCTTGTTGGAAAAAGTAATACATTTTCTGCGGGTGATATTGCGGAAATAAAGGAGCAGCCGTTTACTAAGAGTGTAGGTGGATTCCTTCCGTCGCAATTTAAGGTATCTGCTGGCATGGGAATGCAAGGAATACGTATGTCGACTGATATGTTTTTTGAGTCGGTTCCAGATGAATTTGTTGATGTGAAGTTAGATAAATGGAGTTTTAATCCGGCATCGGATATTGTTCCAATCATTATTCCACGTAATTATCTGAATTTGTATAATTTCGGTTTTGCACAAAGCCGTAACCTTCCTCAGCTTTCGGAAGGAGTAATGGGCATGGTGAATCTGGACATCCGGATAATGGGGAATGGGCAAGTGAAGCAGATGAAAGGGAATATTGTCGGCTTTTCAAACAGACTCAATACTATTTTGGTTCCCGAATCATTTATGAATTGGGCAAATGAAGCCTATGGCGCAGGAGAAAAAGCTGAGCCTTCGAGACTGATTGTAGAAGTTAACAATCCGGCAGATGAACGGATTGCTAAGTTTTTCCAACAGAAAGGGTATGAAACAGAAGGTAACGGTTTGGATGCCGGTAAGGCAACTTGGTTCTTGAAAATCGTTATCGGTATTGTATTGTCTGTTGGTTTGCTAATCAGTGTGCTTTCATTCTATATTTTGATATTAAGTATATATCTGTTGCTGCAGAAGAATTCTACAAAACTCGAAAATTTACTATTGATAGGTTATAGTCCTGCCCGGGTAGCACGTCCGTATCAGTTGCTTACTGTTATTCTTAATTTGGCAGTATTGTTACTGAGCTGTGTTGTTGTTATGTCTGTAAGATCTCTATATCTTGATACAATAATGAATCTTTATCCGGGTGCAGGAGGGGGAAGTATGATTCTTTCTCTGGTTGCCGGATGTATTATTTTTATAGGAGTGTCTGTACTGAATATTGTGATTATACGTCGTAAAATAAATGCTATCTGGTTGCGGAAATAAAAAGGCTAATGAATATGATACAACAAATAGAATTTTCTTTAAAACCTCGTCGAAGAGGTTTCCATTTGATTACAGAGGAAGTGATGTCGCACTTATCTGCGTTGCCTGCAACCGGACTGGTAAATCTTTTTGTGAAACATACTAGTTGTGCACTCAGTATTAATGAAAATTATGATCCTTCAGTGCGTAGTGATATGGAACAGATTTATAATCGTTTAGTTCGTGAAAATGAAAGTTATTATCAGCATACAGATGAGGGAAGTGACGACATGCCCAGTCATGCAAAATGTAGCTTGACTGGAGTTTCGCTTACTATTCCTGTTACTGGAGGGAAACTGAATCTGGGAACTTGGCAGGGTATTTATCTTTGTGAGTTTCGTGATTATGGCGGTCCTCGTCGGATTGTAGCTACAATTATGGGATAGGAGTGTTCGGATATAGTTCGTTTGTTTACTAATTATCGGGAAACAAAGAAAAATTTATTGGTATGCCTGTGTGTGAATAAATGTTTATAGATGTCTTATACTGTAAAATGATATGTTCAAAAACGCTTGATTTGTGTCAGGAAACATAGTTTTACGGCTAAAAAATGTTACATAGGAGTACACTGTTGGCAGATTATTGTATAAATTTGCCATACCAAATAGTTAAACATTAAACTATTTTGATAAAGACTAAAAAGTAGATTTTTCAGGACTATTAAAAGAACTTTTAATTATACAATAAAAGATTAAGCTTATGTCAAAAATCGTTGGACACATTTCGCAGGTAATCGGTCCGGTTGTCGATGTTCGGTTTAAATTCGACGGTGTGGATGCAGAACATGCTTTGCCGAAAATTCACGATGCTATGACCATTAAAAGACATGATGGTCGTATCTTGGTAGTGGAGGTTCAGCAACATATCGGTGAAGATACTGTGCGTACCGTTGCGATGGACAGTACAGACGGGTTGCAGCGCGGAATGGAAGTCATGCTTACCGGACAGGCTATTACAATGCCTGTTGGTCCTCAAATTAAAGGACGAGTAATGAACGTAGTCGGTGAAACGATAGACGGTATGAAGGAACTGGATAAGACAGGAGGTTTTCCTATCCACCGCGAACCGCCTAAATTTGAAGATCTGGCTACTACGCAGGAAGTCCTTTTTACGGGTATTAAGGTTATCGACCTTTTGGAACCTTATCTGAAAGGAGGTAAAATTGGATTGTTTGGTGGTGCGGGAGTTGGAAAAACCGTGCTTATCAAAGAGTTGATTAACAATATTGCCAAAAAGCACAACGGTTTCTCAGTCTTTGCCGGTGTAGGAGAACGTACTCGTGAGGGTAACGACCTGCTTCGTGAAATGATTGAATCTGGAGTTATCCGCTACGGCGATGAGTTTCTGAAGAGCATGGAAGAAGGAAACTGGGACTTGTCGAAAGTAGATTATTCTGAAGTAGAGAAATCGCAGGTTGCAATGGTGTTCGGACAGATGAATGAACCTCCTGGCGCACGTCAGTCTGTTGCATTGTCTGGATTGACACTTGCAGAATCTTTCCGTGACCGCCAGACTGGTGAGAATGGTCCACGTGATATTCTTTTCTTTATTGACAATATATTCCGTTTTACTCAGGCTGGTTCTGAGGTTTCAGCTTTGCTTGGACGTATGCCGTCGGCCGTAGGTTATCAGCCTACACTGGCTACAGAAATGGGACAGATGCAGGAACGAATCACTTCTACCAAGAATGGTTCTATTACTTCTGTTCAGGCTGTATATGTTCCTGCCGATGACTTGACCGACCCTGCTCCGGCTACTACCTTTACGCACTTGGATGCTACTACTGTATTGAGCCGTAAGATTACAGAGCTGGGAATATATCCGGCAGTAGATCCGTTGGAATCGACTTCTCGTATTCTGGATCCGTTAATTGTCGGTAAAGACCATTACGAAACAGCTCAGCGTGTAAAGCAGATTCTTCAGCGTAATAAGGAGTTGCAGGATATTATTTCTATTTTGGGTATGGATGAACTTTCGGATGAAGATCGTCTGACTGTGAACCGTGCTCGTCGAGTACAGCGATTCCTTTCTCAACCGTTTGCCGTAGCCGAACAGTTTACAGGAGTTCCGGGAGTTATGGTTTCTATAGAAGATACTATCAAGGGATTCAAGATGATTCTGGACGGTGAGGTTGACTATCTGCCTGAACAGGCCTTCCTGAATGTAGGTACGATAGAAGACGCAATCGAGAAAGGAAAGAAATTGCTTGAAGCTGCCAAAGGGTAAAGAAAACTCAACGAATTATGAAGGAAATGCATTTAGTTATCGTTTCACCCGAACGCATGTTGTTCGACGGAAAAGTTTCGCAAGTAACTCTTCCGGGAGAAATGGGGGAATTTCAGGTGTTGACAAATCATGCACCTATTATTTCTTCACTTGTAGCGGGTAAAATAAGTTATACGTCAGGGGCAGAAACTCAGTCATTACAAATTGCAGGAGGATTTGCCGACATAAACAATAATCAGATTTCAGTCTGTGTAGAACTTTGAGAAAAGTAATACAGGCGTAGAACTTAAACGTTTTTGGTAGTTTTTTAGAAAAACTGCACTATACTATGTTTTTGTTAACCATCAGAAAAAAGTTTATCAGAGAGTTGACTCTAATTGGGGTCGTGTTAACGGCTTTAGTAGCTGTAGTGTATCATATGTTCATACCAGACAGGTATTTTCTATGGTTCCCTTCAATCCCGATATTCTTTTATCTGTTTGGCTTATTTTACATAGCTATGTTTTCGTTCTACTATCGTATGGGACTGGAAAAACTGGTAATGTGTTATTTGTCATGCAAAGTTTTGAAATTTATCTTAAGTGCCTTGGTACTGATAGCATATGCTTTCTTTATCGGACATGAAGTTGTTGCTTTTATGTTGACTTATGTATTTTTCTTCTTTGCATTTCTGATATTTGAAACTCGCTTTTTCCTTTGGTTTGAAATGAAACTGAAAAATAGTAAAAAGGTAAACAATGAAAAAAATACGGTACATAGCACTGTTTCTGCTTCTGTTGATGGGAACAACAGGAATGTTGATGGCGCAAAATGCTGATTCAACGGCGGTAGCTGCTTCTTCCGAACAGAACCAGACGGAAGATATAAGTGTTAACGAACTGGTTTTCGGACATATCGGCGATGCTTATGAATGGCATATTGCTACATTGGGCAATACTGTTGTCAGTATTCCGTTGCCGGTTATCGTACATAGCAGTACGGGATGGCATGTTTTCTCTTCTTCTCGTCTGGAAGAAGGAGAATATGAAGGACTGTATATAGCACGTGGCGGAGCATACGATGGAAAGATCGTAGAACGCAATGAAGCTGGTGAGGAAGTTCGTCCGTTGGACATTTCTATTACTAAAAATGTAATGGGATTATTTATCAACAGTGCAGTTTTGCTTGTCATCATGATGAGTTGTGTGCGTTGGTACAAGAAACATCCGGTAGAGCAAGGAGCTCCCAAAGGAGGAGTTGGGATGATAGAAGCACTTGTTCTAATGATATATGATGATGTCATAAAAGGATGTATCGGTGAAGACTATAAACGTTATGCACCTTACTTGCTGACAGCATTTTTCTTTGTACTGGTAAATAACCTGATGGGATTGATCCCTATCTTCCCAGGTGGAGCAAATGTTACAGGTAATATTGCCATAACGCTTGTGCTGGCAGTTATAACATTTTTGTTTACCAATATTTTTGGTACAAAGGAGTATTGGAAAGAAATATTTTGGCCGGATGTTCCCACTTGGTTGAAGGCTCCGGTTCCGATGATGCCTTTGATTGAATTCTTTGGTATCTTTACAAAACCGTTTGCACTGATGATTCGTCTTTTTGCCAATATTATGGCTGGACATGCTGCTATTTTAAGTTTGATAGCAATCATCTTTATTACCGTAAAGGTAGGACCTGTCATTAATGGTTCTATGACGGTAGTTGCCGTAGCATTCGGTATTTTTATGGATGCATTGGAAATTCTGGTTGCATTCATCCAGGCGTATGTGTTTACGATGCTGTCGGCAGTCTTTATCGGATTGTCGCGTGTAAAAGGACACGAAGCCTGATTATAGAATAAAAAAGTAAATAAAAGTATAACCATTTAAATTTTGAAGATTATGTTATTGTCAGTTTTATTGCAGGCTGCTGCAGGAGTTGGTATTAGTAAATTAGGTGCTGCTATTGGTGCAGGTATTGCTGTATTGGGTGCAGGTATTGGTATTGGTAAAATTGGTAGCTCGGCTATGGAAGGTATTGCTCGTCAGCCGGAAGCTTCAGGTGACCTGCGTATGAACATGATTATTGCAGCTGCATTGGTAGAAGGTGTTGCCTTGATTGCCATCGTAGTTTGTTTATTGACATTATTCTTATAATAATATTAGCCTATGGGATTATTAACTCCGGATCCGGGGCTACTGTTTTGGATGATTATCGTTTTTGGAGTCGTATTTTTTATTCTTGCCAAATACGGCTTCCCGGTAATCATCAAAATGGTAGAGGACCGGAAAGCATATATTGATAACTCGCTGAAAGCTGCGCGTGAGGCTAATGAGCAATTAGCAAATGTGAAGGCCGAAGGAGAAAAGATCCTTGCTCAGGCACACGAAGAACAGGCTCGTATTCTAGCCGAAGCTGCTGCTACACGCGATCGCATTATAAAGGATGCTCAGAACCGTGCTATCAGTGAAGGAGATCGTTTGATGATTGAAATCAAAAAACAGATTGAAACTGAAAAAGAAAGTGCGATTCGTGACATACGTCGTCAGGTAGCGGTACTTTCTGTCGGTATTGCAGAAAAGATTATGCGTAATAAACTTGCAGATGCCAAGGAACAGGAAGAGCTTATTGATCGTATGCTTGACGAAATGATAGAATCTTCTAAAAAATAACATACCATGAATACAGGAGTTGTTTCTATGCGCTATGCTAAAGCTTTATTGGCTTATGCTAAGGCGCAAAAAGTAGAAGATCGGGTCTATGAAGAAGTAAAAACACTTGCCGGACATTATGTAAGTCTTCCTGATTTACGCCGTGCGATAGAAAATCCAGTGCTCGACATGCAGAGTAAATGTGATTTGTTACGTGAGGCTTCGGGAGGTAAGGATGTCAGTCAGGAATTGATGCGCTTCTTCAATCTGGTACTCGATGAAAGAAGAGAAAAATTCTTGCAATTCATGTTGTGGTCGTATATTGACTTGTATCGCGAAGATAAAAATATCCTTGTTGGTAAACTTACTACAGCTATAGAATCCAAACGCTTGGAAGAGCATTTGGTGGATTTGGTAGGAAGCCGTACTCAGGGAAAGGTAGAAATGAAAACACATATCGATCCTGAGTTGATTGGAGGATATATCATTGAGCTGGAAGGTTATCGTCTTGATGCGAGTGTTGCTAATCAGCTGAAACGCATAAAGCAACAGTTTATTGCGAGAAACAGAAGAATTGTTTAAATAAGTGAAGAGGACAAATCCTGCTTTATTTATCATTTTAATTAAAAAATTATGCCAGAAAATACAATAAAACCCAGCGAAGTATCAGAAGTACTGCTGCGTCAGTTGCAAGGTATCGACAACTCACTGAAGTTCGACGAGGTGGGAACGGTATTGCAAGTCAGCGATGGTGTGGCACGTATTTACGGCTTGCGCAATGCAGAAGCTAATGAACTTTTGCAGTTTGAAAACGGTATCATGGGTACTGTTATGAATCTGGAAGAGGACAATGTGGGAGCGGTGCTTCTAGGTCCTACAGACCAGATTAAGGAGGGGATGATTGTAAAGCGTACCAAACGTATCGCATCTATCAATGTAGGTGAGAGCATGTTGGGACGTGTTATAGACCCTCTGGGTGTACCTCTTGACGGACGCGGTGAGATAGGGGGCGAATTGTTTGAAATGCCTTTGGAACGTAAGGCACCGGGAGTAATCTTCCGTCAGCCTGTAACAGAGCCTTTACAGACAGGTTTGAAAGCTATTGATGCGATGATTCCTATCGGACGCGGACAGCGTGAGTTGATTATCGGTGACCGTCAGACTGGAAAAACCGCTATTGCCATCGATACAATTATCAACCAGCGTGCCAATTATGAAGCAGGAAATCCGGTATACTGTATCTATGTAGCCGTAGGACAGAAAGGTTCTACTGTTGCCAGCCTTGTAAATGCATTGCGTGAAAAGGGAGCAATGGATTATACCGTAGTTGTTGCTGCAACAGCTTCCGATCCTGCTGCCATGCAGTATTTTGCACCATTTGCGGGAGCTGCTATCGGAGAATATTTCCGTGATACCGGTCGTCATGCTTTGGTTGTATACGATGACCTTTCAAAACAGGCTGTTGCATACCGCGAAGTTTCTTTGATTCTTCGTCGTCCGTCTGGACGTGAAGCATATCCGGGTGATATCTTCTATCTGCACTCTCGTTTGCTGGAGCGTGCTGCAAAAATTATCAGCCAGCAGGAAGTTGCTGAACAGATGAACGACCTTCCTCCTAGCTTGAAGGGAAAGGTTAAAGCCGGAGGTTCACTTACAGCGTTGCCTATTATCGAAACACAGGCAGGAGACGTTTCCGCTTATATCCCGACAAACGTAATTTCTATTACCGACGGACAGATATTCTTGGAAACCGACTTGTTCAACCAGGGATTCCGTCCTGCAATTAACGTTGGTATTTCGGTATCTCGTGTCGGTGGTAGTGCACAGATCAAGAGTATGAAGAAGGTTGCCGGAACATTAAAGATTGACCAGGCACAGTACCGTGAACTGGAAGCTTTCTCAAAATTCAGCAGCGATATGGACCCGGTAACTGCAATGGCTATCGACCGTGGACGTAAAAACAACCAGTTGCTTATCCAGCCTCAGTATTCACCTATGCCGGTTGGTGAGCAGATTGCCATCCTGTATTGTGGTACTCACAGCTTGATGCGTGATATTCCTATCAGCAAGGTACGTGCGTTCCAGGATACGTTCCTGACCAATATGCGTGCTAATCATCAGGCTGATGTACTCGATGTACTGGCAAGCGGTAAGATTAACGATGAAGTAACAGCATTGATTGAAAAAGTTGCGGCAGAAACAGCCGGACAATATAAAGAAAGATAATCGTCATGGCATCACTGAAAGAAGTAAAAGGAAGAATAAACTCCATAAACGGAACGCTGAAAATTACGTCGGCGATGAAAATGGTTGCCTCTTCGAAGCTGCATAAAGCTCAGGAGGCAATAGAGAACATGCTTCCTTACGAACGAAGACTGCATCACATGCTTACTAACTTTCTGAGCTCGGAGCTTAGTGTGGAGTCACCTTTCGTCGTGAAACGTGATGTGAAGAAGATTGCCATTGTTGTATTTGCATCGAACAGTAGCTTATGCGGCGGCTTTAATGCCAATGTTATCCGTCACTTGTCTGGAATGATAGAAGAATATGTCCAGCAGGTAGGGAAAGATAATATCTTAGTCTATCCGATAGGACGTAAAGTTGCCGATGCAGTAAAGAAGTTAGGTCTGACTCCGATGGGAGACTATCAGCATATGAGCGGAAAGCCTAATTACAAAGAAGCTTCCGATCTGGCTTCCGAACTGATGGAGCGCTTCCTCAACGATGAAATACAGCAAGTAGAAATGTTGTACAATCATTTTAAATCGACGTCTACCCAGATTCTGACACGTGAAACGTACCTGCCTATCAATTTCTCTCAGGCATCTGCTACAGATGAAGAAGATAAGGGTAAGCAAGTCGATTACATTGTAGAACCGTCAGCAGAAAAGGTGATGCAGGAATTGTTGCCCAAAGTATTGCGTATGAAGATGTATACGGCATTGCTTGATTCGAATGCGGCAGAACATGCTGCCCGTACGATGGCAATGCAGATTGCAACCGATAATGCAAATGAGTTGATTCAGGATCTTACGCTGATATACAATAAGAGTCGTCAGCAAGCCATTACCAACGAATTGCTCGATATTATCGGCGGTACGATGGCGTAACGGTCAAAGCATAAATAAAAAAATATCGGGACCATCCTTTCGGACGATCCCGATATTTTTTTATGTAGCCGGATCAGTCAAAACTTCCGTAACGGGTAGGCAACAGTTTACGGTCGCCCAGCGTATTATCTACACGTGCTACGTTTATCCAGAATTTATTTTCGCGTACACTTTCCATCGGATATACTGCCTTTTCGCGGCTGTATGTATGCTGCCAGTTGTCACTTACTGCCTCATATTCCGGATGTGGAGCATTGATCAGTACATTATCTTCTTTCGAAACTTTACCATCTTTCACTTCCTCTATTTCGTGCCAGATACTGAGCATGGTGTCAATAAAATTATCCAGTTCGTATAAGCTTTCGCTTTCTGTAGGCTCAATCATCAGTGTGCCATGTACAGGGAATGAGAGAGTAGGAGCATGATATCCATAATCCATCAGTCGTTTGGCAATATCATTTTCGGTAATTCCACTTTCCTCGTGAACCTTCCGGCATTCCAGAATCATTTCATGTCCTACAAATCCGTTTGTTCCGCGGTATACCGTACCGTATGTATCGTTCAGCGAAGCAGCAAGATAATTGGCATTCAGTATAGCTGTCTTGGTGGCTCTTTCCAGTCCTTCAGCTCCCATCATGCAAATATAGGCATAGGTAATAGGCAAGATACCGGCACTGCCGTAAGGAGCAGCAGAAACCTCATTCTGTTCATTTCCGAAAAGATTATGTCCCGGCAAGAAAGGAATCAGATGCTTGGCTACACAAACCGGTCCTACACCTGGACCGCCACCACCGTGAGGGCTGGCAAACGTCTTGTGCAAGTTAAGATGGCACACATCCGCACCAATTGTTCCCGGATTTGTCAGTCCTACCTGTGCATTCATATTTGCGCCGTCCATATATACCTGAGCGCCGCATCGGTGAATGATTTTACATATTTCGGCAATATCACTTTCGAAGATACCGTGAGTGGAAGGATAAGTAATCATCAGAGCGGCAAGCTGATCCTTATGCTCTTCTGCTTTCTGACGGAGATCTTCCACATCCACATTACCCCGTTCGTCGCAGGCACAAGTCAATGTTTCGTAGCCAGCCTGAACAGCAGAAGCCGGATTTGTTCCGTGTGCCGAAGCTGGGATAAGAATCAGGTTACGATGTCCTTGTCCGATGCTTTCCAGATAGCTGCGGATGATGCGAAGTCCCGTATATTCTCCGGCAGCCCCTGAGTTAGGCTGAAGCGTGATACCTTCGAATCCAGTGATCGTCATAAGCTGCTGCGAGAGATTTTCTATCAGTGTACGGTAGCCTTGTGCCTGATCTTCCGGAACCAGCGGATGCATGTTCATCCACGAAGCATTGCTTAAAGGAAGCATTTCCGAAGCAGCATTCAGTTTCATCGTACACGAGCCCAGTGAAATCATGGAGTGGGCGAGTGAAATATCCTTACGTTCCAGACGTTTGATATAGCGCATCATTTCCGTTTCGGTATGGTAACGGTTGAATACCTCATGAGTCAGATACGACGACCGGCGTCGCAGTTCTCTGTTCAGTGACGACGATTCAGGGATGTCATCTATCTCATGTACAGGCTCTTCGGCAGCAATACCGAAAATCATCAGCAGCAGGTTCGCATCTGCCACGGTAGTAGCTTCGTCGATGCTGAAGCCTACATCTCCATTTTCAAAATACCGCAGATTTACTTCCTTGCTTAATGCTATTGTGCGCAGCTTCTGTGCCGAAACATGATCGGGCAATCCCAGGCGGAGTGTGTCGAAGAACAGCGAGTTACGTTCTATATATCCCAGACGGAGCAACTGTTTGTTGAGCCAGTTGGCAATACTATGAATACGTTTGGCGATATCCTTTATTCCTTCAGCACCGTGGTAGACAGCATAGAAGCCAGCCATGGTAGCCAGCAGAGCCTGTGCCGTACAGATATTCGATGTAGCCTTTTCGCGCTTGATATGCTGTTCGCGAGTCTGCAAAGCCATACGGTAACAAATCTTTCCGTATTTATCCTTTGACAGTCCTATGATACGTCCCGGTATGTTCCGTTTATATTCATCACGCGTTGCGAAATAAGCGGCCGAAGGACCACCGTAGAACATCGGAATACCGAGGCGCTGTGTGCCTCCGAATACGATATCAGCTCCCCATTCGCCGGGAGGAACCAATAACGCAAGGCTCATGATATCCGCGTCTACCGCAACTTTACAACCGGCAGCATGGGCACGTTCCGTAAACTCACGGTAATCTTCTATATTACCGCTGTTGTTCGGATATTGTACGATACAGCCAAACACGTCGGGTGTAAATTCCAGTTCCTTATAGTCACCCACTTTCACCTCTATTCCCTGAGGAATAGCACGTGTACGTATTACTGCAAGGTTTTGAGGGAATATCTCACGGTCGACAAACAGTGTGTTGGCTCCCGCTTTCTGTTGTGCACGGCTTCTCAGTGCCAGCATCATTGTAGCGGCTTCGGCAGCGGCCGTTGCTTCGTCCAGCAGCGAGCAGTTTGCCAGCGGCATAGCGGTAAGGTCGCTTACTACCGTCTGGAAATTAAGCAAAGCCTCCAGACGTCCCTGCGATATTTCTGTCTGATAAGGAGTGTATGAAGTGTACCATACCGGATTCTCGAAAACATTGCGTTGGATGACAGCCGGAGTAATCGAATCGTACCAGCCAGTACCGATATACGATTTATATATCTTGTTCATAGAAGCCAGTTTCCCGATATGTTCGGCAAACTTCCGTTCTGTCATGGCAGGAGGCAGATTCAACTGAGCTTTTAGCCGGATTTTCTCAGGAATGGTCTTATCAATCAATTCGTCTAATGTCTTTACTCCTATTCTTTCCAGCATTTTGGGAAGATCGTTCTCGGTAATGCCAATATGGCGATTGGCAAAAACATCTGTTTTCATGATTTTAAGGTATTAATAAAGGTAAAAGTATTCAGGTTCGAAAACGTACCGCATTTGTAGTAAAATGCCGGTACGTTTTTTATGTTATTCAGGATAATGTTTCTATTTGAAGAACGGATTTTCCATTTTTTCTTTTCCGATACTAGTCGGTTCTCCGTGTCCCGGATACACCAGTGTTTCATCCGGCAGAGTCAGCAACCGGCACGAAATCTGTTCTATCAGTTCGTTGAAATCTCCTCCTTCCAAATCGGCACGTCCTATGCTTCCCTGAAACAGTACGTCACCGCTGAACAGGCAAGCATCTGCCTTACAGTAATATACCATGCCTCCGGGTGAATGTCCCGGAACATGTATGGCTTGTAGTTCCGTATGTCCGAAGCGTATTATTTCTCCGTCTTCGATGTAGTGTCCCAGTCCTACCGGGGCTTCATTCGGGCTGAAGCCGAACATGCGGCACTGGTCGGGCAATTTTGCCAGCAGAAACTCGTCGAGTTGGCACGCTTCGGCTTTCAATCCAAATTCACGCAGAATGAAAGGATTGCCAAAAACGTGGTCCAGATGCAGATGAGTATTCAGCAAATGCTTTACTGTCAACTTGTTGTCGGCAATATACTGTTTCAGCATCTGTTGCTCTTCCGGAAAAAAACAGCCGGCATCTATGATTGCAGCTTCCCCTGTTTCGTCGGAAATAACGTAACAGTTTACGGGAAACATATTAAATTCGAAGCGTTTTATTTTCATTTGTCCTTATGTGTTAATCAGTTGTTTACAGTGACATATACTACCTTCTTCGTTTCAAAAAACTCTTCCGAGAAGAAATCTTTCAGTTCGGTTACCATTGTCTGATGCTTTACCGGAAAAACCTCTTTTTCAAGTTCTCCTCCCTTCAGGCAAACCAGTCCGTTGGGAAATGCGTTATGCTGTTCCTTGCTGATGTTCTTGCGGATAATCTTCAACAGATCGGTCAGTGGCATTACAGCACGGCTCACTACAAAGTCGAACATTTGTTTTTCCTCTTCAGCGCGGCAGTGGCGTGTCGTAACGTTTTTCAGTCCGATGGCATTGGCAATTTCGGTAGCAACCCTGACTTTCTTTCCGATGCTGTCTACCAGATGAAACGTTGAGTCGGGGAATAAAATAGCAAGCGGTATGCCCGGAAAACCACCTCCCGTGCCCAGGTCCATGATACGTGTTCCCGGCTTGAACTGGATAAACTTGGCAATGCCCAGCGAGTGAAGCACATGATGTTCGTACAAGTTTGTGATATCCTTGCGTGATATGACATTGATTTTGCTGTTCCAGTCAGTGTACAAGTCGTACAGCGCGGCAAACTGTTCTTTTTGCGTTTCGGTTAAATCAGGAAAATATTTCAGTATAATATCCATGTATGCAAATGGTTATTTTAAGTAAACATTAATGTCATCGTAGGGAACGGTCAGGCTGAAGTCACCTGCCGAATAAGGAGCTATTTCATAACGGTTATAATAGAATGTGACCCCGTCTTTGCCCAGCATAAAGTTCTCCGGAATATAAATATCCGTATCCAGCAATATACCTACCGACTGAAGCCCTTCTATGCTAGAAATGGTATCGGTTTCCATCTTTTTGTTGACTTCCTTTATCAGCTCCTTCATGATCAGTGAGCAGATTTTTGCATTATCTTCCTTGCGGAATACATCATCAGCAGTAATAAGCTTACCGGTCTGAGCATTGATATTCATATATTTGGCAAGCGTATTGGGATGTGCTCCTCCGGTATACTGGAAGTTTACGACAGAATAATTCCATACGGTACTGTCTTTTCCGGCTTCCAGTGCAGTCTTTATCTGATATTCATAATTATACCATGCCGGAACATCTTCGGCCTTCATGCCGTTATGCATATCAGCTTCAAACAATTCTTTGACATCCGTATTATAATTCTTAATGAAATCATTAGCCAGTGCCGATACAAGTCCTTCAGGAGTCAGTTTGACATATTGTTTGCCGAAAGCTTCTTCCTGTATTTTTTCATTGATAAGCCGTGATATGGAGTCTTTCTCCGATGCCGGTTTCAGATAAGCATAACTGATGCTGATTTTGCATGACGGAGTTTCCTTTCCTTCCTGCAAGTACACTGTTGTGTCTTTTTGCAGCATGTCTGGTTCGGCAGCAGCTGTTTGTTTCTGTTCGATACATCCTGTAAGTGCAAACCCGCCTGCAATGCCGAATATGAGTGACGGCAGTAAAATTCTGGTTGATTTCATGATACTATTTTTTAGTCTGTTGATTTTTGCATTCTCATACGACAAATATAACACAAGTTCTCGAATAAAACATGAAAAAAGAACGTTCTTTCTGTCGTTTTGATAAAGATTTTCGGATAGCCGGAAGGCAGGAAATAAAAAAATATGTAAGTTTGTCCGAAAAGGAACAATGTTCATTAACGAAGCAGCTATGAAAACAGAATATTGGGGAACGATTCCCTATCGTGAGGCATGGAGCCGGCAGCAAGAATTATTCGATGAACTGGTGCATCAGCGTGGCAGTGGCGAAACCTGTGAAAACCGTCTGATATTTTGTGAGCATCCTCATGTCTATACTTTGGGCAGACATGGTAAAGAAGCCAATATGCTTCTGCGTGAAGAACAGCTGAAGCAGATTGGGGCGGAACTATTCCATATAGACCGCGGAGGAGATATCACTTACCACGGTCCGGGACAGCTGGTCTGTTACCCGATACTGAATCTCGAAGATTTCCGGTTGGGACTGAAAGATTATATCCATGCATTGGAAGAAGCGGTCATCAGAGTTTGTGCGTCATACGGTATAGAGTCGGGCAGGGTAGCCGGGGCAACCGGTGTGTGGCTCGACACAGGAACAAAGAACGAACGCAAAATCTGTGCAATAGGTGTACGCAGCAGCCATTTTATTACGATGCACGGACTTGCACTTAACGTGAATACGGATTTACGCTATTTCAGTTATATTCATCCGTGCGGCTTTATAAATAAAGGTGTGACTTCCATTTCCAGAGAACTTGGTCATGAGGTAGCTATGGATGAGGTGCGGGAAAGATTGCAAAACGAACTTCACACCTGTCTGAATGTTCATATGACGCCCTTAAAATAATATCAGGTTGTCTTGTAAAAAAATTGCTGAAGAATTAGTAGAAACATCAGCAATTTTGCCTGAAAATTCGTACAATTTTTTTTAAAACATCACGTTCTTTTGGAGCAAACTTGCCGATCGGAGAAGGAAGCTTTGGCGGAGAACCAGTAAAAAATTAGCTAAAGTCAAGTCTGTGAGGCTTTTTTCTGCCTAAAACTTTTCTTTTTTGCAGGAAAGATTTATCTTTGGCACCGTTAAACTTAAAAAGGAAAAACACTATGAGTCTTGAAAAAACATTGGTTATATTGAAACCATCTGCCGTACAACGTGGCTTAATAGGAGAAGTTACCTCTCGTTTCGAACGTAAAGGCTTGCGTCTGGCAGGTATGAAAATGATGCAGCTTACAGACGAACTTTTGAATGAACATTATGCGCATCTGGCAGGAAAGCCTTTCTTTCAGCGCGTAAAAGAATCGATGATGGCATGTCCGGTAGTTGTTTGTTGCTACGAAGGAGTAGATGCCGTTCAGATTGTCCGTTCGATGACAGGAGCTACAAACGGCCGTGTTGCCATTCCGGGTACAATACGAGGTGATTATTGTGTAAGTTCTCAGGAAAACATTATCCATACATCCGACTCTCCCAAGACGGCTGCAGAAGAGGTAAACCGTTTCTTTAAGCCCGAAGAGCTGTTCGAATATAAACAATGTACACTACAACACCTTTATTACGAAGATGAGTATAAGCTTGTATAGCAGCTTGTTATAGAAAATAGAAAAATAAAATGCAGGAAATCGTTCAGATTTGCCTGCATTTTATTTGGTCAATTCAAATAAAGATTATATTTTTGCACCCGCAAACGAAAGGAAATGCACTCTTAGCTCAGTTGGTAGAGCAACTGACTCTTAATCAGTGGGTTCAGGGTTCGAATCCCTGAGGGTGTACTTTCAGATGAAGTTGCACGGGAAATTTGACAATTTATAGTGGATGCACTCTTAGCTCAGTTGGTAGAGCAACTGACTCTTAATCAGTGGGTCCAGGGTTCGAATCCCTGAGGGTGTACACTAGTTGGGAGTAAATTAAGTTGTAGATAATCAAAGTTTTACAAGTTGATTTACTCTTTTTGTTTCTCCCCTATCTCCTGTTTATAGATTAAAAAAAAGGAAAATCAACTCACTTTCGAGTGATTTTACATGTCCGAAAACTTATCCTTTTTAATTTAATCTATTATGGCAACGTTAAAACTTACAATTTTCAAAGCTAAGGTTCTTAAAAACGGAAAGCACAAAATCAGAATTGCTCTATGTCACAAAGGAGAAACATGTTACATTTTAACACGTTATCTCATTGATTCTGAGAATCAATTCAAAAACGGACTTATCCAAAAAAGACCTGATGCAAGCATGATGAACATGCATCTCAGGAGCCTTCTCAATGCATATCAGGAAAAACTAAACGAAGTACAGAACCAATCAATGTACACATGCAGGCAATTGAAGGATATTATATCAAGAAATGTACGAACCTCAGAATCTTCAACATTCAAAAGTGTTTCAACAGAGTACATCAAAGAACTCATTCTGGACGGACGGGATAAGTATGCAAGCATTATCAGATTGAGCGAAAAATACTTCTGTGAATTTCTACGCGGTGACATTGCACTGATGGACATCACTCCTGAACTGATTGCAGGATTCTCGAAATTCCTTAAAAGGAATAAATGCCTCAGTGTAGCAACTGAGGGCACAGTCATGCGGCATATCAAAGTAATCATCAATCAAGGAGTGAAACGAAGGATGGTTAATTATAGCGTACACCCGTTCATTGATTATATTATTCCAGCTTCTCCGGTCAGAGAAATTGATATCTCACTGGAAGCATTCAATAAAATCAGATTAGCTACCCCTAAAGAAAAAAAATACCATGTAGCACACGACCTATTCTGCCTTTCATTCTATTTGGGAGGAATTAATCTTATAGATTTACTTCAGATTGATTTCAGAGATACAGAAGTTCTGGAATATGTCCGGACAAAGACCAAAAATACTGCCATCGGGACAAGAACAATCAGCTTCACCATACCTGAAGAAGCGAAGGGGATAATCAAAGAATGGATGAACAAAAATACTGGCAGACTAGACTTCGGCTACAAGTTCTCATACCCTAATTTTTCACGATATCTCACTCGTTCGCTCGCGTCCCTAGCAAAGAAACTGGGAATAACCGAAAAGGTTGTTTACTACTCAGCCCGAAAGTCATTTGCTCAGTATGCCTCAGAAATCGGCATTCCAGACGGAATTATAGACTACTGCTTAGGACACTCGGACAAATCTAAGGGAGTTATTCGATACTATACTAAAGTTCGACAGAAACAGGCTGATATGGCCATTTCCCGAGTGATTGATTACGTGAATAATCCAGAAAAGTATAAGGAGTACATCGAACTGAGGTCTGATATTATGATGATGAGAGGATAAAGTCAATAACTTCCTGCTCCGCGCCCTTACGTTCCTTGTCGAGTTCAGAAGAAAGTCTGCTGATTAAATCTGCATGCTGCATATTGCAGATTTGGGAATCCCACATTCGTCGGTTATGGTAATCTCATAGTGGCCATAGCTGACGATTTTTTTTGTGATTGTATAAGCCATACCTAAGTTTTTTGTGGGAATAAAAAGCGGCCCACTGACCCGCTGCGTTACATATTCCTGCGTCGAAATACAGTGATGCCATTAAGCTACCACACGGGAGTGGACCGTATATGATAAAGCAACTGGCAAACACAATGTTGTCAGTTGCTCAACGGCCGAAAAACGAGTTCCGACGCAATAAAATATGTAACGCACCACAAAGATGGGGAATTTATCTGAAAAAACAAAGCCCCAACCGGATTATTCCGAAAGAGGATTTTTTGCTTGATATAAAGCGGCTTCTACGATGCAAAGATATTATTCTATTTTAAATAATTCACTATTCTTTAATCGACGTTCTAATTTAAAAAAAGAAGATGCTTCATAATTAGAAGATGGTTCATCTGATAAAAATGGAAAATTTCCCGTTTTTATATGTTCAAATTCTTCACATGTAGGTTTCGTTATTTTAAATGTATTGCATAGTATTGGACAATATTTTGAATCTGATAATGGCTCAAGAACTGGTATCGCCCAATTTATAAACTCTTTATCTGAGAAATTAAAATCATTGTTGATATGCGCTGAAGTATATAATATTCCATATATCATATACGGTTTCCTTTTCTTATTTCGGCTAATTATATATTCTGTCAATAACTGAGGAATAAGATATTCAGGCTTATATGTGTTTGAATAGTTGTTTACTTTGGCATAACAAGAAATGAGAAGCGGATAACTCAAAATGAATTTCCTAAGTTTATTATCAGAACCTATTCCTTCATTATTAGCCTCTTGGATCTCTTTTATACTTGGTAAAACCAAACTTATAAACCCTACTTGTTTTTGTAACTCCAATAAAGAAACCATGCTATTACTTAAAAGTGGTCTATGCAATTCTTCCCAACAAGCATTTATACTAGTTCCTAAATATAGGCAAGGGTAACCAGGAAAACTATATCGCTGTGTTTTAATTATTCCGCGCATATTTAATGGAACATGAAACATTTCTTTATAGTCTACATGATTACGATTTTCAAATACACGCATTCTGTAAAAAAACTTTTCATCAGAACCACTTAGCTCTTTTTTTATAGGAATAAACATACCTTCTTCCTCCATCAGAACTCTTAACTTATCAAACGCTTCTGAATGTTGACCTTCATACAATAAATCAATTATTTCATTTATACCACATACATATTTATTTAAATTTTCTATATCATCAGAGTCTAATATTTTTCTTTTTTCAGAAGCATCCATATTAATTATATCTGCATTAAACTCTTCTAGGATTTGCTTTATCGAGTTTCTAAATCCTTGTGTTGCTTCATATGAAAATGGTAATTTATTCCTATACTTCTTAAACAATTCAAATCTATCCATAGTTATAGCTTTTGGGCAAAATTATAAAAAATCTTCTTTCTCTTACATCAAACATTAATGCCTTAATAAGAATATCCTTAAAAAGATGTATATTTGTCATCCCTTTTGGCCCACAAGGAGAAAACCAACCTCGTGATAAAACCAAGAGGTTTAAAAATTATGATAATTCATAATCAAAGACGTCTTCATTCTTTTTAGAACTGTTAGAATGGAGCTCCGTCTCAAAAAAGCCAAACAGTCCAGTGCTGCTGCGACAAGCCTGTGTACGTCCGCTCGTACTACCGTTTCCGCTACGGTAAATGGGAACATGTACGCGAACACTACAGAAGCCGACCCAAAAGGTAAGCCGTTGCAACCAGAGAGGTGACAGCTCTCTGGTCATTTATATAATCTTACTCTTCTTTTTCTTACATTCTTATGCTGATTTCTTCAACTTATAAATCATCCATACGGCCATAACCAATATTGTGATTATCACTATCCCTATGGCCCAGCCACCAACATTCAGCCTGATCTTTTGCCACCTAGTAAGTTCTTTTTCTACTGGATATGGTTCTTTCACTTTCTTAGTAACCGTCACTTCTTTCGATGGCAGGTAGACCGTGTCCGGCTGTGTATTCATCTTTGCCAGAAGGTTTCCCAGACTGTCAATAGTCAGCTGTGCCTGGGCGTTCTTGCTATTAGCGATATCCAGCCAGTTCAGTACGACTTTCCCGTTCTCGTCACATTCCAATAAGGCTCGGATAGTGGCGCTGTCTGGCGGTAACTGAACTTCCACCAGCTTCTCCACTACGACACTATCTGCCTTGCTTTCTACCGGCACGTACTTTACCGTCCGGCAGGAACATAATGCCGATGTCAGTAAAATGATAATTGCATAAATCAAACTTTTCATAAATTCAGGCATAAAAAAAGCGGTGAACCATTGGAACACCGCTTTAATATTAGAAAGCCATCAGGACAGTTTTAACGCTAATTCGATTAGAATAATTCCTTTTGTCTTGGTACCTCTATATGCTCAATAAATTCGACAATCTTATAAGCCTTATTTTCGTATGCTTTATATGTAGGATTATATCTTTTCATTATTTTCATCCTGACATGGATTGCATCACCTTTACCGAATCTTTCTCCCTCATCAATTTTACGCATCAGCGCATCATCCTTCACTATCATCTGTATCTTGAAACCGTTGTACATGAATTGCCAGCGGCTCCCTGGTTCAAAGTTCAGCGCAATAATAGTAAGCACAGCATCTACAACTTCACTTGTTTCGTTTGGTATAGCTTTCTCGGCATCAAAATCATCGTATATATACTGTTTGAAATCTTTCTTGGTAAACTCCACCGGAGCGTTATTTCCGCTGTCAACTTTGAATCCCTCCACGTTGACATCTGCATCTGCTGTCTCTATGGACTTGCTTATGGCTTCACGCACCGTAGGATTATTATATACATTAATGATGGATCGGTTTATCTCAATTTTTACCCTGCTCTTACCATCCTTTAAACAGACAGCATCCTGTTCTGCTTCCGTCTTGGCCGGTTTGCCTTTTAACATCTTATAAGCCCCGAACACACCGCCCACCACGGCACACATATCAGCAATATAACCCACCGCATCACCTGAAAAAAGTTGTTTTAATCCTTCCACTATTGACACATCTATGATGAAAGAACCTTTCTCAATGGCGTTCACCTTAAGTTCTATATTTTTAGAGCCACACCCCAATTCGCGATTGGCTGCACCTATCACAGTCTGATAATGTATAAGTACATTTATCAGCGTGTTCGCATCTATCTGATGTGACTGTCCTTCAAACGTTATTTTCATGATCTCCTTTTTCATAAAACAAAAGCCCAAGGATAGGCACATCCATGATTCGACAAGTAGCATTAGCAAAACTTTCAGATGTGCGTAGCCATGAGCATAATTATGATGCAAATATATAAATTTTACATCAAAAAACAATAATTCTGTTGCGTCTTTGTATGGCTTATGTTGCACAACATTTTAAGCATACTATTTTCAAACGGTGTGTCCAACGAATCAAAGAGCGCTTTCAAAGTTCACAATTTTATTATTATACAACAAACAAATCCGAATATTCCGCTGCAGCATCAAAACACGGACACATCTTGATCCACTCGTTAGGCTCCACAATGCCGTCACCATCGAGAT
>OGFD01000271.1_pt1 | contig 37834 bp, 63 predicted proteins | sample 1570851 | NCBI WGS metagenome assembly OGFD01 (sample SAMEA2582077, study PRJEB24529) | metagenome | biome: Human gut stool | place: China | collected 2011
GGGTCCAGGACAAAAGAGGGGCCGACGGGCGTGCGCGGCGCCGTGACGCGCAGGCGACGCGGGCGCGGAAATGATCCTGCCGGTTTCAAGGGCACAGAAGCAGTGGATGGTTCGATTTGGACACATACTTTCGGTGTGCACGGCGGCGCTTGCGCCGCAGCGGGTTTGATCCTCCTGTCGGCGGCTCTGGCTGCCATGCGAGAGTCGCCGTGTGCGCCGGACGGAAAGAAGCGGGAAAGGAGGAGTTTTATGGAGCAGGCAAAGGACTGGAGAAAAACCAAACAGTACCGGGAACTGAAAAAGTCCATGCTGGATAATCTGGAAGCCAGAGGCCTTTTGGAAAAAGCATACACCGACAAGGTGGACGAGTATCTGGACTTCTGGGTGCGGCGGCAGGAATTGCAGACGGATGTGGCTGAGCGCGGTCTTTCCGTGATGGATGATCGGGGCCGCATTACGGAAAACCGCAGCGTGTCTCTGGAAATTCAGGTGGCCCGGCAAATGCTGGCCGTATGGACGGCGCTGGGCTTTAAGGACGCCGCCGCAAAATCGGACGTGCCGGGAGGCATGGACGATGAGCTGTAAGCTGCCGCCGGAGGTCGCGGCATATCTGGAGGCGGTGGAGGCGGACAAGCCACGGGCCTGCCAGGAGCAGCACGCCCTGGCGGCGCATATCCGGCGGTGCTTTGAGATAGAAGATCTGCGGGTGGATACAGAGCAGCTTCGGCGGTATCTGAGTTTGTCCCGCTATTTCTCGTATAAAGATCTTTTCCTGTGGGAGCGGTTTCTGACGGCGCTTTGGATGTGCACCTACACCGCTGACGGACGGCCCCGGTGGAAGACCCTATTTTCCATGGTTGGCCGTGGCGCGGGAAAGGACGGTTTTATCGCATTTGTCTCCATGTGCGCTACCTCTCCCTACAACCCGGTGGGCAGCTACAACGTAGATATCTGCGCCAACAACGAGGAACAGGCCATGACGCCGGTGCTGGATCTGGTGAATACGCTGGAGCTTTCCAAAAACGAAGCAAAGCTGAAGCGGTTTTACTACCACACAAAGGAGCTGGTTCAGGGCCGGAAAAACCGGGGCGTAGTCAAGGGCCGCACCAACAACCCCAAGGGGCGGGACGGTATGCGCTCCGGCATGGTGATCTTTAACGAGGTCCACCAGTTTGAAAACTACAGCAACATCAAGGTGTTTATTACCGGTCAGGGTAAGGTAGCTCAGCCCCGCGTGGGGATCTTTACCTCCAACGGCGAAGTCAATGACGGGCCTTTGGATGACTATCTGGCCAGAGGACGGCGGATCTTATTTGAAAACGAGCCGGACAACGGCTTTCTTCCCTTTATCTGCTGTCTGGAAGCCCGGGAGCAGGTCCATGATCCGGAAAACTGGTACATGGCAAATCCATCCCTGTTTTATCTGCCGGATCTGTTTCAGGAGACGGCGGACGAATACCGGGACTGGGTGGAGCACCCGGAGCAAAACGGCGATTTTCTGACAAAGCGAATGGGCTTGCGGGCCGGATTTCAGGAGATCAGCGTAACGGACTATGAAAAAATCCTCAAGACCAATAAGCCACAGCCTGATCTGCGTGGCTGGACCTGCACGGTAGGACTGGACTATGCGGAGCTGAGCGACTGGGCGGCAGTCAACCTCCATTTCCGGCGAGGTGCAGACCGGTTTGACATCAACCACGCATGGGTTTGCCTTCAATCCAAAACCCTGCCGCGGATCAAGGCCCCGTGGCAGACGTGGGCAAAGGAAGGACACCTGACGGCGGTGGATGATGTGAGCATCAGCCCTGATCTGATTGCGGCATACATCCAGGACGCTGCCAGATGCTACAACATCAAGGCGCTGGCAATGGACCACTACCGGTGGACGCTGGTTTCCGAAAGTATGCGCGCCATCGGCTTTGACGCGGCGGACAAGAACCGGGTGAAGCTGGTACGGCCATCAGACATTATGCAGGTGGAGCCGGTGATCCAAGAATGCTTTGACCGGGAGCTGTTTTGCTGGGGCGATCAGCCTCATTTGCGATGGGGCGTGAACAACACCAAGCGGGTCCGCAGCTCACGGAAGCAGGGGGTCGATACCGGAAACTTTATCTACGCCAAAATCGAGGCAAAAAGCCGAAAGACAGACCCCTTTATGGCACTGGTGGCCAGTATGACGATCGAACCACTGCTGGGCACCGGTGCTCCGCTGGCGGCCCCGCCAATGGGGGCCATCAGACTATAACGGTCCGATTCGGACCGGAGAAAGGCTGAACTATGGGATTGAAATTTTTTGAATGGCTGGCGGGAAAGGGCGGACGAACCGCCACGGCGGAGGTCACGTGCCAAGAACTGCTGGCGGCGGCAGAGGACTTCCAGGCGCGGCAGCTTTCCTTCTGGACCTGCGTAAACATGGTGGCCAACGCCGTGGGCCGCTGCGAGGTAAAGACCTTCCGGGGGCGGGAGGAGATCCAGGAGCAGGAGTATTACCTGTGGAACGTGGAGCCCAACGTGAACCAGAACAGCTCCGCCTTCTGGCACAAGCTGATCGCCAAGCTGTTTTTGGACAATGAGGCACTGGTGATCTCCAGTAAGCGGCGAGACGGCATGGACGCGGTGATGGTGGCGGACAGCTGGCAGCAGAACACCTTCTGGCCGATGCGGATGAATGAGTATATCAACGTGACGGTGGGCGACACCGCCTATGAAAAAACCTTCCGGGAAAACGAGGTGCTGCATTTAAAACTCCACCACAACGCCATGCGCCCGGTGGTGGACGGTCTGTGCCAGTCCTACATGCGGCTGGTGGCAGCGGCTATGAGCCGCTATCAGTGGGAGCGGGGGCAGCACTGGAAGGTCCACGTAAATCAGATCGCATCCGGCACGCAGGATTTTGAGCAAAATTTTGCCAAGATCATCGAGCAGCAGATCAAACCGTTTTTTGGCAGCGGCGCGGCGGTGCTCCCGGAGTTTGACGGCTATGACTACCAGCAGGTCAATAAATCTGGCGATGGCAAGGTGGGCGACAGCCGGGACGTGCGAAACCTGATCGAGGACATTTTCGATTTTACCGCCCGGGGCTTTCTGATCCCCGCTGTGCTGGTGAACGGCACCGTTCAGGGCACAGCGGACGCCAACAGCCGCTTCCTGACCCAGTGTATTGATCCCATCTGCGACCAGCTCCAGGAGGAGATCACCCGAAAGCGGTACGGCTTTGGCGATTGGAAGCAGGGCAACTTTGTCCGGGTCGATTCCTCCGCTATTCTCCACTTTGACATGTTTGCCAACGCTGCCAACGTGGAAAAGCTGGTGGGCAGCGGCGCCTTTTCGGTCAACGATGTGCTGCGGGCGGCCAACCAGGCCACCATCAACGAGCCGTGGGCCGACGAGCACTTTTTGACTTTGAACATCGCGCGAATCCAAGAAGCCGCGCAGCAGATGAATGCACAGAAAGGAGACAGCGGGAATGAATAATCCCAAGCAGAAGGAACGGAGGATGTGGGCGCTGAAGCAGCGGGCGGAGGACGCCAAGACACTGGAGCTTTACATCTACGGAGATGTGGAGGGCGACAGCTATGACTGGTGGACCGACGAGACGATCCAGAGCGAGACCAGCGCCAACGCCTTCCGGGACGCGCTGGCGGAGCATCCGGAGGCGACGGAGATCGCCGTGTACATCAACAGCTACGGCGGCAGTGTATTTGAGGGCACGGCCATCTACAACCAGCTCAAGCGGCACAGCGCCCACAAGACGGTGTATGTGGACGGCTTTGCCTGTTCCATCGCCTCGGTCATCGCAATGGCCGGCGACACGGTGGTGATGCCGCGCAACGCCCTCATGATGATCCACAACATGAGCATGGGCATTTACGGAAACGCAGCTGAGCTGCGAAAGGCCGCAGACAATCTGGACACCATCAATCAGGCAGGGATGGAAGCCTATCTCCAAAAAGCCGGTGACAAGCTGGACCCGGATACCCTGAAGGAAATGTATGACGCGGAGACCTGGCTGACGGCGGAACAGTGCATGGAACTGGGATTGGCCGACCGCTACGCGGAAAAGGACGCGGACATGACCCAGGCTGCGGCTCTGCTGCAAAAGGCCAACCTGACTTTGGAACAGCGGATCACCGTGCAGAAAAGCCTTGCCGCTCAGCTACGGCAGTTGACGGCGGACACTGGTCATAAACCGCCTTGCCCCCCTGATCCGAAAGGCCCGGAGCCTCAGCCCGAACCCCAGCAGAAAAACCGTATTATGAGCCTGTTTGGCTAAAAATGAAAGGAGAACATTATGCAGAACAATGACATCCGGAGCCGCGAGGAGCTCCGCACCCTCATCCAGAAAGCCGTTGCCGACAATGATCCTGCCGGTTTCCAGGCGGCCTTTGACGAAATGCTCCAGCGTGTGGGCCTGGACGTAAAGCAGGAGTATGAGCAGCAGCTTGCCGACCTTCGCCAGGAAATGGACAGCCGTATCCTGACGGCCCGTGGCGTCCACCAGCTTACCGGCGAGGAGCACGCCTACTACCAGAAGCTGGGCGAGGCCATGAAGTCCATTGATCCCCGGCAGGCCGTGACCGGCATGGACGCCGTGCTGCCCAAGACGGTGATCGACTCCGTTTTTGAGGATCTCCAGACCAATCACCCTCTGCTGAGCCGCATCAACTTCCGGGCCACCGGCGGCGCCGTGGAGATCATGGTGAACACCAACGGCCATGAGGAGGCGGCGTGGGGCGATCTCTGCGACGACATCGTCAAGGAACTGACCTCCGGCTTTAAGAAGATCCCCGCCCAGCTGCTGAAGCTCTCCGCATTCCTGCCGGTGTGCAAGGCCATGCTGGATCTTGGCCCCGAGTGGCTGGACCGCTATGTGCGCGAGGTGCTGTACGAGGCATTTGCCAACGGCATGGAGGCGGGCATCGTGACCGGCGACGGTGACAAGAAGCCCATCGGCATGACCCGTCAGGTTGGCGACAATGTGGTGCGTTCCGGCAACGCCTATCCCGAGAAGACCCCCGTGAAGGTGCGGGATCTCAGCCCCGCCACCGTGGGCAACCTGATCTCCCTGATGGCGGCAGACCCCAACGGCAAGGCCCGCCGTGTGGAAAACATCCTGCTGCTGGTGAACCCGCAGGATTATTACCAGACGGTAATGCCCGCCACTACGCTGATGGCCCCCGACGGCACCTATCGCAACGATGTGATGCCCTACCCCATGACCATTATTCAGACCCCCGCACTGAGCCGGGGCAAGGCGGTGATGGGCCTCTCTAACCGTTATCTGGCTATGGCGGGCACCGCGCCCAATGGCCGCATTGAGTACAGCGACCACTACCATTTCCTGGAGGACGAGCGGGTATACCTTATCAAGGGTTACGCCAACGGTATGCCTCTGGACAACAACGCCTTCCTGCTGCTGGATATTTCCGGCCTGAAGCCCGCCACCTGGAAGGTTACGCAGGTGACGGAGACCGCACCCTCTGACGATGCCACTCTGAGCGCCCTGTCTATTGGCTCTCTGGCCCTGTCCCCCGCTTTTGCCTCCAGCACCGTGACCTACACGGCGGAGACCACCAACGCCACCAACACCGTGACCGCCGTCCCCTCTGACGCAGGCGCGGAGATCGAGGTACTGGTGAACAACCGCAAGATCGACAACGGCAGCGCCGCCACCTGGCAGACCGGCAGCAACACGGTGAAGGTCAACGTCACCGCCGCTGACGGCACCGCCAAGAAGACCTACACGGTCACCGTCACCAAGAGCTGATGGCGGATCGGAACAGCCTGCCGCCCGGCCTGCTGCCCGATGTGGAAAACTACCTGAACATTACCTGGAGCGATGAGGCCACGGATACCAAAGTATCCGGGCTCATCGCCTCCGGGATGGGGTACCTGGACAAGAAGGCCGGAAGCCCGCAGGACTATACAGCGGACGGCGACGCCCGGACGCTGCTGATGGAATACGTCCGCTACGCCAGAGACAGCGCCCTGGACGTATTTGAAAACAACTATCAATCTCTCATTTTGAGTATGCAGAGCGAAAGGCGGGTGAGCGCGTATGCCATGGAAAGCGCCGTATCGCCCTCGCCGTGACAGCGGGGTAACGCAAACCTATTCTGATGGGCTGGTCAAGGTCTACGCCGTTGCAGATACGGCGGCGCCGGGATACAAGCCTGTGGAGGGTTTGACATTCAAGGCCGCTTTGCGGTACGAGGAGCGGCGTCTTGGCATCCAGCGGTATTACGAGGGAAAACAGAATCAGGCTCAGATCGAGCGGGTGCTGCGGGTTCCACGGGTCCCCGGCGTGAGCAGCCAGGACGTGGCTGTGACGGAGGACGGCAAGCAATACCGCATCGATCTGATCCAGACAACAACCGACGTTTTCCCGGAAAGCATGGATCTGACGCTGCTGCGGATCGAGCAGAAATACGAGGTGCCACATGACCACCTGGTATGAGCGGGTAATCGCCGCCCACCGGGCGGTGACGGACGCGGTGAGCCACGCCGCCCGACTCAAATCCGACCGCTATTTTGTGTGGCAGGAGGACGGCAGCCATGATCTTCCCGGAGACAACGGCCACGATGAGACCGCCGTCACCGGCACCACGGATCTGTTTACCAAGTCCGAATTTGACCCCTGGGTGGAGCAGCTGGGCGAGAGCTTCAGCGTCCATGGCATTTCCTGGACGCTAAACTCCGTCCAGTACGAGGCGGACACCGGCTTTACCCACTATGAGTGGGTGTGGGAGGTGTCCTGATGGCAACCATCACGTTTAAAAGCGGCGAGGAATACATGCTGAAGCTCACCCGGCTGGAAAAAGAGGCTGTGGAAAAGGTCTGCGGCCCTGCTATCCACGACGGAGCAAAGGTTGTGGCTGATGCCATCCGGGCAGAATTGCAGACTGTTCCCACAGACGAGGGCTGGGGCACGCAGAAGAATCCAGTCCGCGGACCCAAGAAAACGCAAAAGGCTGCGCTGCTGGGAACCCTGGGCATTACCTCCATGCAGAAGGACAATGACGGAATGTATAACGTCAAAATCGGCTTTGACGGGTATAACAACATCCGCTCCAAGCGCTGGCCTCAGGGTCAGCCGAATCAGATGGTTGCCCGGGCCATTGAAAGCGGTACCAGTTGGATGAGCAAAAACCGTTTTGTAGGCAAGGCTGTGAGCCGGGTGAAAAAGCAGGCGCTTGCCGCCATGCAAAAGCGGGCAGAGTCCGAGATCAACAAAATTATGAAGTAATCGCGTGTCCGAATCGGACCGCGAGAAAGGAGCGTACATGGCAACCATTGGTTTGAGCAAGCCTTACTACGCCATCTATGCCGAAGCCGGCGGCGTGGTGAGCTATTCTGACGGTGCGGTAATGGGTAAGGCAACGGAGGCCAACATCTCCATTGAGACTACGGAGGACAACAACCTCTATGGCGACAACGGACTGGCGGAAACGGACCGCCGTTTTGCCAACGGCACCCTGACCCTGTCCACTACCGATCTGAGTCAGGAGGTCAGCAAGGCCATTCTGGGCCTGACGGAGCAGGCCATCACCGGGATCGATGGCGTGACGGATACCTCCGTGAAGGAGCTGGTCTATGATGATGGGCAGGTGACCCCGTATCTGGGCGTTGGGTTCATCATCAAGAAGAAAGTCAACGGCGCGTATAAGTGGCGGGGCGTGGTGCTGCCGAAGGTCATGTTTTCCGTGCCGGAGGACGCGGCCACCACGCAGGGCGAGTCCATCGAGTGGCAGACGCCGGAGCTGACCGGCACCATCATGCGGGATGATTCCGCCACTCACGTCTGGAAAAAGGAAGCCACCTTTACCACGGAGGCCCAGGCTGAGGCTTATATCAAGGCGCGGCTGGGGATCGCCGCATGAGAACGGCCAGTATTGAGATCGGCGGAAAGGCGCACCTGCTGTGCTTTTCCGCCCGGGTGGTCCGGGCAGTAACGGAACGCTACGGCGGCGTGGAGAACATTGATACGGCACTCTCAGCCGGTGACCCGCTCAAGGCACTGGATGAGGCGGTGTGGCTGCTGTCGACCATGATGGACGGCGGCGCCCGGTATGCCAAAATTAACGGGCTGGAAACCGCGCCTCCGCTAACAGCGGATGAGCTGCTGGACGTGATGGATCTGAGCGATTTCGGCCAGCTCCGGACAAAAATCACGGAGGCAGTAGTCTCCGGCAGAGAGACTCACGTGGAGGCGGACCCCGGAAAAAACGCGGAAACCACTCCGGCGGCCCCTTAGCGCCGGAGTGGTTTTTGTGGTATGGAATGGCCGTCGGCCTGTCCTACACCGAGGCGCTGGATGTGCCGTTTGGGGAGCTGCTGGACTACATCGCCATTGAGCAGATCAAGCGGGAGGGTTTTACCCCCAAGCACGCTTTGACAGACGAGGAAATTATCCCAAATGTGAGGTGAGACGATGGCGGTCGATATTGGCCCAAAAATCGGCATTGACGGCGAAAAGGAATTTAGAGAATCCCTCCGAACCATGGGACAGCAGCTTAAAACCCTTGGTACGGAGATGAAGGCGGTGACCTCCGCCTTTGACGTTGACAACGACAGTCAGAAAAAGCTTGCGGCGCAGTCTGACGTGCTGAACCGGCAGCTGGAGGTCCAGCAGCAGCGTCTGGGCGAGGTGCAGAAGGCTCTGGATTACGCCAAGGCCAACTACTCTGAAAACAGCAGTGAGGTACAGCGGTGGCAGCAGGCGCTGAACAACGCCACCACCGATGTAAACCGCACGAAAAAGCAGCTCAACGAGCTGGAGACCGGCGTGGAGGGCGTAGGCGACGCCATGGACGGCGCCGGACAGAAAACAAGCATCTTTGGCGATGTGCTAAAAGCAAATCTGCTTGGCAATGCCATCGTCTCCGGTGTCAAGGCAGTGGCCAGCGGGATCAAGTCTCTCATCAGCGGCGCTATTGAGGGCTACGGTGAGTATGAGCAGCTGGTGGGCGGCGTGGAAACACTGTTTGGCAGCTCTGCCGACACGGTGATCAAAAACGCGGAGAACGCCTACAAAACGGCGGGCCTTTCCGCCAACGCCTATATGGAAACGGTGACCAGCTTCTCCGCGTCGCTGCTCCAGTCCATGGGCAATGACACGGAAGCCGCGGCTAAAAAGGCGGATCTGGCGCTCACGGATATGTCGGACAACGCCAACAAGATGGGCACGGACATGCAGTCCATCCAGAACGCCTATCAGGGCTTCGCCAAGCAGAACTATACCATGCTGGACAACCTGAAACTGGGATATGGCGGCACGAAGGAGGAAATGCAGCGGCTGATCGACGATGCCAACGCCTTGAATGCCGCTCAGGGCAACTACACCAATTACAGCATTGAGAGCTACGCGGACATTGTGGACGCCATCCACACGGTCCAGACGGAAATGGGGATCACCGGTACTACGGCACTGGAGGCATCCACCACCGTGGAGGGCTCTATCAACTCCATGAAGGCGGCATATCAGAATTTTGTCACGGGTCTGGGCGATCAGAACGCCGATATCGGCGCTCTGACCGAGGAACTGATCCAGAGCGCCGGAAACGTGGCGAAAAACGTGCTGCCGGTCATTGAGTCCGTGGTGAAGAACATTGCAGAAACCGTAAGGGAGCAGGGGCCGGACATGATCACAAGGTTTGTGGCCTATGCTACGGAAAAGCTGCCGGAGGTGCTGAAGCTGGGCGTCCAGCTGATCGTATCTCTGGTAAAGGGTCTGGCGCAAAACCTGCCGGAGCTGCTCCGGGGCACGCTGGCGCTGGTAGATACTATCATCAGTGCCTTTCTGGATTCCCTTCCGGACATCATCGAGGTCGGCAAGGACATTGTCCGGGGCCTGTGGGATGGCATCAAGGCAATGGCCAGCTGGATCGGAGAAAAGGTCTCCGGATTTGTCGGCGGCCTCGTGGACGGCGTCAAGGGCGTGCTGGGGATCCACTCGCCCTCTCGGGTGTTTGCCGGAATCGGCCAGAATATGGCGCTGGGTCTTGGTCAGGGCTTCGAGCGGCAGATGCAGCGCGTTTCCTCCGGGATCCAGAACGCCATCCCCACGCCGACGGTAGACACCGTCTACAATGCGGCGGCCGGAATGGTCAACGGGCTGGCACTGGCAGGCGGCGGCGTTTACCGGGTGGAGATCCCGCTGTATATCAACGGCGTGGAATTTTACCGGGCAAGCATTGACGATCTTCGCACGGTGCAGAGATCGAATCCGGAGGTGTTGGATGACTAAGCAGCTGATTTTGAACGGGATCCTGCTGCCGGAGAGCAGCAAGGACCGCTTTTCTTGCTGGGAGGAGGATCTGTCCGTGCAGGTGGACATGATCTCCGGCCGGCGGGTGGTGGAGACCCGGGGGAAAATTTGGAAGGCGTCCTACTCCTTCGACTACATGGGCAACACGACGCTGCGGCAGGTACTGGCGGTGCTGCGGAGCGGCGGGCCGTTCCTCGCCTCCGTGCTTCCGGATGACCGGGACGAGATGGTCTCCAGCTACTTCTTGCTGGATTCCATCACCCAGCCCACGTTCGCCTTCTCCAAGGGCGGCGTGGGACTGTGGCACAATCTGGCGTTCACGCTCCGGGAGGTGGAGCCCCATGATTAAAACGTCTCCCGCCTATCAGGCGGCCATCGTGGGCAGTCCCCGGCGGATCGAGCTGCTGACGGTGGTGGATATCTCCGACCCGGACATGGCCTACGGCGAGGTGACCTCCAGCGGGCTGGCCCCGTGGAGTAAGCCGGAGGAGCTGCACGACAAGAGCTACGACACCCCGGCCCGCTACGCCACGCTGGAGCGGGGGCGGTGGCTGCTGGACGGCACGTTTGACATTTTCCCGGACGACTTCAAGGTAGAAGCCCCGATGGCGGTGGCCACGGAGGCCATCAGCGGAGACGACGGCACCTTTGCGGAGCCGGTATGGGTGCAGCAGAGCTTCTCGGATGTGGATGTGCTTCAGGCGTGCAGCGTGTTTTTCTCCACGGATCCGCTGGACGGCGTTCCGGCTGATTTCACGGTTGAGATCATCACGGCGGGGCAGGTGTTCCACACGGAGCGGTTCATCGGCAACACGGCCACGGAGGTAGCCGTCACCGGCTTTACGGTGCAGACGCCGGATGCCATCAAGGTCACGGTGAGCAAGTGGAGCCTGCCGGGGCGGCGGATGCGGCTGGTGGAGATCCTCCCCGGAACCGTGGAGCGGTGGTCTCCCCGGATGCTGGCGCGGTTCAGCGTCCAGCAGCAGGGGGATTTCTCCTGTCTGGCGCTGCCCTACGGCAGCATGAGCCTTGCCATGGACAACGCCGACCGGCGCTTCGAGCCGCGAAGCAAAAACGGCCTGTTTCAATCCATTGAGGAGCGGCAGGGCATTGACGCCTTCATCGGCGTCCGGACGGAGAGCGGCGCGGTGGTGCGCTGCAAGGTAGGCCGGTTCTACCAGTCCGGGAACGGCTGGAAAACCGGCGACAACAGCCTGACCATGCAGTGGTCTCTGGTGGACATCATCGGGCTGCTGACAGACCGCACCTTCCTGCCCCCCTCCCCGCTGCCGACAACTCTGGGCGGCTGGATCGGGGTGCTGGCGGCGCAGCTGGGGGTCAACTTCAAGGACCGCTGGCACGTGGACCCGAACTACACGGCCCTGCCGGTGACGGTGCGGACGGCCGCGGACATCCAGGGCAAGAAGTGCGGGGACATCCTCCGGTGGGTGTGTCAGGCTACCGGGACATGGCCCCGGGCGGACGCCTCCACCGGAGATCTGACCGCCGAGCCCCTGTGGCGGGAGGGCAACAAGGTGACGCTGGACAATCTGACGGCCTACCCGACCATGAAGGCCAACGACCAGCTGGCCAGCCTGATCTTCAAGCTGGCCGACGGCAATGATACGGAGTATGTGGTCTCCGGCAACTCTACCAGCAGCGAGAAAACCGTCACCATCCAGAACCCCTTCCTCCACACCACGGCGCAGGCGCTGGCGGCGGCGCGGATGATCCTCTCCTGCTACGGCGGCAACGTCATCGAGACCACAGGGCGGGGCGATCCATCCTCCGAGATCGGGGACGTGGACACCATCTGGCTGGATGAGAGTCAGGCCACCACGGCGCGGCGGATGATGCAGAATTTTCAAATTCAGGGCGGCGTGCTGCAAGGGTGCCAGAGCAAGCTGTTACAGGCGGACGGCTCCTATCTCTACTCCCGCTCCGTGGTGCTGACGGAGAGCGGCAACTGGACGGCCCCTGCCGGGGTGACCCACCTGCGGGTGGCCGTGGGGCAGGGCGGACAGGGCGGCGGCTACGGCGAGGACGGCTACGTGTACGGCTCCGGCTGGAGGCCGGGGCAGGGCGTGGCCGCCGGATACGGCGAGGACGGCGCACCCGGCATCGGTGGGAAAGTCTGGTACGATTCCCTCACCATCAACGCGGGGCAGACCTTCGCCGTGCACATCGGCAAGGGCGGCGCGGCAGCGGTGCGAAAGGGCGACGCGGGGCTTGAGGGCGAGGAGACCACCTTCGGTGTGTACTCTTCCGCCAACGGCCAGCGCTACGCCAACGGCTACACCGACATCAACAGCGGCAATAGCTACGCCCGCACCGGCGTGGCATCCCCGGCCAAGGGCACGTCTGACGGCGCAGCGGGCGGCAAGGGCGGCGATCCGGGGCAGGGATACTGGAAGGAGTACACCGTCAGGCCTAACCCCGCGAAACCGGATGTGGTGAACACCAGATATAAATTTATCATCACCAAGCAGCCGGGGCCGGGGCATCCGGGGAAACCCGGCGGAGACGGCTTTGTGCTGATCGCATGGGATAAATCGGAGGAGACGGCATGAGTTTTGACTATTCCACTCTCATCACGGACCGGGCGCGGTCCGATTCGGACACGCTAAAAACGCTGCTAAGGAAGCCCATGGCAGAGTGGACGGCAGAGGAGCGGACGGCGTTTAACGCCGCTGTGCTCAAGGGCAGCTATGACTACACCGACCTCAACCGGGTGGGCGACTGTCTGGAGGATCTGGTGGCCCGTCTGGGCCGGGTAGGGTGCAACGTGCCGGGGTATGAGCGGCTGAAGATCGAGCGGGCGGTGACGCCCAGCTCCCGCCTGCCGGAGGGGTATGCGGAGGTACAGTATATCCAGAGCACCGGGGCGCAGTGGATTGATACCGAAGTAAAGCCTGACCAAACATATGCGTTAAAGATCAAATTCCAGACGGAGCAGTCATCTTCAGGAGGTATTGCCGTTAGCGATGCAAACTGGCAATCCAACGGCTTTGGCATTTGGTGCAACGCGGCGGCATTTGGAAACGGAACCATGCAAACCACGGAATGGCATGGAACAACGCCAATAGAAATTGAACTTAGCCAGCAGGGGCTTTTTGTGAATGGGAACCTTACGTGGACACCCGATGCTGCCACTTTTACGGTTCCCGCAAACATGACACTTTTTGCCCTCAACCGAAACGGATCTATTGCTGAAAAATTGACAGGCAAAATATATTTTGCACAGCTTCTCAAAGCGGGAAAGCTGGTCCGGGACTTTATCCCCTGCGTTGATCCCACCGGAACCGTGGGGCTGTACGATCTGATCGGGCAGAAGTTTTACGGCAACAGCGGAACCGGCGTCTTTACAGCCGGGCCGGTGGTCACGTGGGACGAGCCGACCCAGACGCTGGATCCTTACACGTGGTACGAGAGCGATGTCCCGGTGCCGTCCCAGATGGCCCGCTACCGGGCCAACGTGGCGGCGGTGCGGGCGGTGCTACGGCTGCCGGAGGGGACGCCGGAGACTCCGGAGACCATGCGGCGGCTGACAACGGCGGAGGCCAACAGCATCGAGGCGATTCTGCTGGCTCTGAATTTCATTTTAAATCAAATTCCCGCTGCCGTACGCCACTGCGGCGTGACGGTGTGCGGGAGCAAAGGAGTGAGAGCATGAGAGATCGGACACCCACGCGGGCGCTGGAAAACGGCGCACTGCGCTACGGCGTTTACGCAGAGGACGGCAGCCTGCTGCGCTATGAGTATCTGGCGCTGGAGGATGACCCTACTGACCCCGGCACGGAGCTGAGCAAGGCCACGCTGCTGCAGGATTCCACGGAGGTCTCCCTGTTCGGCAGCGCGGCGGATCGGACGATTGACGACGCCTTCGCCGGGATCGCCGGACAGCTGAAGCTCATCAAGTCCGACATGGCGGCCATCACCCTGACGGTGCAAGACACCAACGGCAAGCCCATCCCGGAGGTGCTGGTGCATGGCATCCTCAGCGAGAGCGGACAGGCGGTGTACACTAACGCCAGCGGCGTGGTGACCGGCTACATCGGGGAGGGACAGCAGCCCATCAAGGTCACCGGCTATGCGGATATTGAGGACTACGTCGAAACGCTGACGGTGGTGAAAGGCACAACCATCACAAAAACCATCAAGCCGACTACCCGGAACTTTTTGAGAATCACGGCCAGCAAAAGCGTTATATTTTCCGGTAACGTTAAAACTGTTGATGTGAATGCTGTTGGCGGCGGCGGTGGCGGTGGATATGGCGCTGGCAGCTATCGAGGATCAGGCGGCGGCGGTGGCGGCGGTGGTGGGCACAGTGTAATTCAGACCGGCATTGCCGTTGAAATTAACACACCGTATCCCTGCATTGTTGGCTCTGGAGGGGAAAGCAGAAAAGCCGAAAAAGCGACCGATGGAGGGGAATCATCATTCATCAACGTTCGAGCATCAGGCGGCGGCGGTGGCCAGTACGCATACGGAACACCATCTGGCGGCGCAGGATCCGGAAACGGAAACGGCGGTGCCGGTAAAGGGGGAAGCGACAGCGCATTTGATGGGTCTGTTGGCACCGAAAAAGGATTTTTATCTTTTTCCGAATCCGGATATGTCGGCGGCGGTGGCGGCGGCGGATGCGGGTCCGATGGGGATGGCAATAGCGGCTATCCTGGAAACGGAGGCGGATACGGAGGAAATGGCGGCGGAAATTCTTCAATCGCTACAGAAAACGACGGATATCCAGGCACCGATGGATTCGGTGGCGGCGGTGGCGGTGGCGGTTCTTATTTAAGCAATTACAGTGGCGGCGGCCGTGGCGGCTCCGGAGCTATTGCCATCCGGATGCACCTGAAATCCGCGGCGTAAAGGAGGTAGCCTATGGAATACTGCATTGTAGAGGACGGCGCGATCGTCAACATGATCGTGGCCGAGGCGGACTTTGCCGCAGAGATCGGGGCGCTGCCCGCCTACGAGGGCGCGGCCATGGGCGGGGCGTATACCCCGCCTCCCCCGGAGCCGGAGCCACCTACCACAGACGAGCGGCTGGAGAAGCTGGAAGCGGAGCTGGTGAGCGCCCAGAGCGCCGCGGCCATCACTTTCGTGACGCTGTGCGAAACCGGCAGCATCGACGCCGTGACGGCCAGTGAGCACACGGAGTTGTTCAGCCCCTGGGCCTATCCGGTGGATTACAAGACCGGCAACATCAGGGAGCACGGCGGGAAGCTGTACCGCTGCCTGCAAAACCACACCAGCCAGGAGACCTGGACGCCGGACGCGGCCCTCAGCCTGTGGGTAGGCATCAGCGACCCCGCCGAGGAATGGCCCGCGTGGAGCCAGCCAGTGGGCAGCACGGACGCCTACGCCAAGGGGGCGCAGGTAAGCCACAACGGCAAGCACTGGACCAGCGATGTTGACGCCAACGTGTGGGAACCGGGGGTCTACGGCTGGACGGAGGCAGCCTGAGCGCACAACCTTAATCTGCAACGTTAAGGAGAATGATATGACAGAGACGATTATCTGCGCCATCATCACCGGCGGGCTGACGCTTTTCGGGGTGCTGATCGCCAACAGCAAGACCCAGGCGGTGACGGAGGCCAAGTTGGACGAGTTGACCCGCGAGGTGCGGGAGCACAACCACTTCGCGCAGCGGGTGCCGGTGATGGAGGAGAAAATTAAGGTAATCAACCACCGGATCGAGGATCTGGAAAAACAAACGTAGGAGGTAAATTTATGGACATCGGAACATTGGGCATTGCGGGGGTGGCGGTGATCACCGTCATCTGCTACCTGATCGGACAGGCCGTGAAGGCGTCCGGGGTAGACAACAAGTGGATCCCCATTATCGTGGGCGCCTGCGGCGGCGTGCTGGGGGTGGCGGGCATGTTCCTCATGGCGGATTTCCCCGCTCAGGACTACCTCACCGCCATTGCCGTGGGCATTGTGTCCGGTCTGGCCGCCGTGGGCGTGGATCAGATCGGCAAGCAGCTGAAGCAGTAATTAAACACCAAATTTTGAAAGGAGTACATACCATGAACAAGACTTTTGAGAACATCATCAACGAGGGCAAGAAGAACGGCAAGAAGCTCAGCGAGATCAACGCGGAACTGAAGGCGGCGGGCGCGACCTTCCATCTGGACTACACCATGACCCCGGACGGCCCCCAGACCGGGTGGAGCGAGAAGGAGATGGCGGAGGGCTTCATCCCCGCCGAGACCGAGCCGGAGGACGTGAAGCATCTCCACGACTATATGCGGTACAACCCCGCCAAGGCCAACACCGAGGAGGAGGTCTGGGTGCCGGAGGGCCATTACCGCATCACCTTTGACGAGGACGGCCATCCCACCAAGGCCGTGCGGATCTAATGGAGACTATCCAGCCCCGGACCCGGGCGGCAGTGCTCCGGATCGCGGGTTGGCAGGAGGGCGTCGTTGAGATGCCCTCCGGCTCCAACAAGGTCAAGTACAACGATGCCTATTACGGCAGGACGGTCAGCGGCAAGGCGTTTGCCTGGTGCATGGTGTTTGTGTGGTGGGTTTTCCGGGAGGCCGGGTTTAACCTGTGGAAAACCGCCAGCTGCACGGCGTTTGTAAACCGCTACCGGGCGTTTTCGCCCGGGCAGATCGTCACGGGGGACTATAAGCCGGGAGACATCGTGTTTTTCGACTTTTCCGGGAAGCGGAAAAAGACCGAGCACTGCGGCATTGTGACGGCGGTGGACGGCGGCAGCGTGCGCACCGTTGAGGGCAACACCGGCACCGGCAACGACGCCAACGGCGGGGCCGTCATGCGGCGGACGCGGCGCGTTGGGCTGGTGACCTGCGCGATCAGACCGGGCTATCCGGATTAAATGAGAGGAGGGCCAGAAGATGGCAACATCCACGCGGAAACGCGCTCTGCAAGTCTGGAAAACCCATGGAGAAAACAAACCGAGAGATCCGGGCGCTGTTGTCATCCATGGCCCCGGCTCGGGCGGCGCAGGCCGTCCGGCTGGTAGGCCTGCCGCCTGACGAGGAGACGGCGGTGCTGGCGGTGGATGTCCACGGCCAGAGCTGCCTACAGGCGGCGGAGCGGCTGCATGTGAGCGTGGATGGCCTCGCGAAAATCAGGCGAAGGGCCTACGCCAAAATCGCGGATGATATGCAGGGGTAAAAAAGAAAAAGCCGTGTCCGAATCGGACACGGCTTTTCTTATTTTTCTTCCCGCTTTTTCTTGCGCTGCGTCATAAAATCCTTGTCCAAGCGGTTGACTGTGGTAGGTGCTTTTCGGGTCCCTTGTCTGATTTGGGTGCGCTCCTGATGCCATTTTATCCGGAGCCTGTCACACTCCTCAGAGCATGTGATTCGAGGGGTTCCGGGGGAAATCGGTTTTCCACAGATCACGCAGACTTTTTGACCTCTTCGCGGCTTCTGTGCCCGCAGCTCATAATAATTATTTTCCTCGTTCCATTTTTTGGATGCCTCGCGGTCCGCCTGACGATATGCTTCCGGGGCACAGTCTTTGCAGTACCGCTGGCGCGGCGAATTGACAATATACTCTTTCCCGCAGATCGTACAATAGTCAATGCTGCCAAGAGGCCGGATTGTTCCGCTTTTGTGGCATCGTGCAGCTGACTCTTTTTTGCGAATGGCCCGGCAACTGGGGCAGTACCAAGCCCGAGGGCCACCGTCAAAGGTCGCGCCACACTCGCGGCAAGTCCGGGGGCGTATGGTGGTAGATCTCTCTGCCGCAAAACACTCCGCACATACACGCTGCTCAACTTTGATGGCGGGAAAAAACTTCCCGCATTTTACGCACGCCTTGAGCCGCATATTTTAGCCCCGTGTGTATAGCCCTACGGCTTGCGCCAGCAAAATCCGCAAATAGTCCGGGCAAGCGCTTGCCCCGGATTCCCAATTCTCCACCGTCCGGCGCGGGATACAGAAGCGCTGGGCAAAAGCAACCTGAGACAAGCCAGTGGCTGCTCTGATCTCGCGGATCGTAATATGAGCCACATCCCACAACGCTCCCAAGGACTGGATCCGATCATCCGGGATGTCAGCGCCTTCCGGATCCCCCCAGATGTCAGATAGCGCCCAGTCTGATACATACATGTCCCGGTCTTGGTCGGCAAGTGCACCGAAAAAGAGGGTGCTGAACTGCTTATCAGTCATGGTATATCCTCCTTAATTCAGTTCGTCAACAAAGACGACCATATCTTCGTCAGGGACAAGGACTCCGTCCTCGTCATATTTGATGCAAGCGCCATCTTCGCAGGTGCTGTTGTTGGCCATTTCGATGCAATAATCAACATCCTCAACGGTATAAGTATCAGTTTCCTCATCATAGGGCAGGGAACCAGCGGTAAAATAATCGCGGCTCCAGTCCGGATCATATCCGGAACCATTCCAGCGCTGAATCTTGATTTCTACGGTTTTCTTTCCATCAGTAATTTTCATTTTTATTTTCCTCCTGGGCTGTGCCCCTCTTGTTGTTATTATAATACCACCAATTTGGTGGTGTGTCAAGAGAGAAAAGCAAAAAAGTCAAAATATTTTCAGGGCAGTTTGAGGGCAGAATACAGGCAGTTTCCGGGCAGTTTGGCTGTCCGGATTTTTTGTATCATGTAAGTGTAAAGGAGGCGCACACAATGTATGAACGGCTTTTGGCCTGCGGGTATCCGGCGGAGTTGGCGCGAGATATTGTGGCGCAGACCGATCCGGCGGAGCTGGAACGGTGTGTGCGCATGATCGAGCTGCTCTACGATGATCGGAGGGAGTATGTATAGCCACTTTAATCCCAATCCATGCGGGAAAAATGTGGGGGACTGCACCGTGCGGGCGATCTCTAAGGCAACCGGGATGGAGTGGGGCGAGGTGTATTTACGGCTCTGCATCCAAGGGTATCTGGATGGCGATATGCCGTCGGCTAACGCCTGTTGGGGGCGGTATCTCCGCAGCATCGGATACCGGCGGTACATCGTGCCGGACACCTGCCCGGACTGTTACACGGTGGGCCAATTTGCGGAGGATCACCCCAAAGGCACCTATATTCTGGCGCTGTCCGGCCATGTGGTCTGCGTCTGCGACGGCATGATCTGGGACAGCTGGGACAGCAGCAACGAGAACATCTTGTATTACTGGGTCAAGGAGGATGACTAAAATGGCTTACACACCTTACGGATGGCAAAATCCCTATTACGCACCGCCTATGCCGGATAACCTCATGCAGATGCGCCAACAGCAGATGCAGCCTATGACACCCCAGATGCCGCAGGCCCCGCAAAACCCGGTGGCGCAGAGCGGCGTCCAGTGGGTCAGTGGGGAACAGGAGGCCCGAAACTGGATGATCGCGCCCAATGCTGCCGTGGCTTTGTGGGACAGCTCCGCGCCGACGGTGTATCTCAAGCAGGCGGATGCCAGCGGCAAGCCCTCTCTCACGATCTACGACCTCGTAGAACGCACAGAAACGCCCCGTACAGCGTCCACGGCAGACCCGGTGAAGTTTGTCACGCGGGAAGAATTTGACGCTCTGGCGGCGGTTGTGGACGGCATGAAGGGTAAAAAGAAGGTGAAGGAGGCTGACGCTGATGGCTAACCCCTTTTTTAACGCTTTAGGCGGCGGGAACACGCCGGTAGGCCGGTTCCAGCAGATGATGCAGCAGTTCAACCAGTTCCGGGCCTCGTTTCATGGCGACCCGAAGGCGGAGGTAGAAAAGCTGTTGCAGTCCGGCAGAATGAGCCAGCAGCAGTTGAACCAGCTGCAAGAAATGGCAAAGCAGTTTCAGAGCTTGATGCAGTAAGCAAAATTTAAGCAAAGTGTTTGCTTAATCGCTTGGTAAATCAACATCGTGGCCACGATTTGATGAATAAAAAATCGAAAGGAGTTTTTCTATGTCTCTTTCCTCTGACGGCGCTCCCATGCTGACGATGCCTGTGGCTCCCGCCAATTCCGGCGGCAGCGGCGGCTTTGGCTGGGGCGGTGACGGTGCATGGTGGATCATTATCCTGTTTTTGTTTGTTTTTTGCGGCTGGGGCGGCAACGGCTGGGGCAACAACGGCGGCAATGGCGGCGGCGTGGTCGACGGCTATGTGCTAACCTCTGACTTTGCCAATGTTGAGCGCAAAATTGATGGAGTGAACGATGGCCTGTGCAACGGTTTTTATCAGCAGGCTCAGCTCATCAACAACACCAACATGGCAATGGCAAACGGCTTTGGTCAGGCTGAGCTTTCCCGAGCAACTCAGCAGGCGGCTCTCATGCAGCAGTTGACTGCCATGCAGATGCAGGCCGCCGAGTGCTGCTGCAACACCCAGCGCAGCATTGAGGGCGTACGTTATGACATGGCCGCTCAGGCTTGCGATACCCGGAACACGGTGCAGAACGCCACCCGGGACATTATCGACAATGCCAACAGCAACAGCCGTGCGATCCTCGATTTCCTGACCCAGAGCAAGCTGGCTGACCTCCAGAGCGAGAACCAGGGCTTAAAGCTGGCCGCGTCTCAGGCGGCGCAGAACAGCTATCTGGTGTCTCAGCTCCGGCCCTCTCCCATTCCGGCCTACACGGTGCAGAACCCCTATTGCTGCAACCAGTTTGCCGGTTGCGGCTGCTGACAACTGCATAGCGTAGCTTTTTGCCGATAATGGCAAAATGGTCGGCCCCGTGTCGATGCTAAACCAAAGCGGCGGGGCAATAGCCCTGCCGCTGTATTTTTAGAAAGGACTGAACGCATGAAAACGATTGACGAGTTGAAACAAGAGTTTTTGGACTACTTGGCTACTATGGATAAGTCCAAAATGAGTATGTTTGAGCTTACAAACTATGCCGACTTGTTGCATAAAGCCGACTTGCTTTTTAAGCCAGACTATGTAGATATGTTCGCAAAAGGGTTTGTTCCCCCTTTTGCAGCAGCAACAACTTTGACGAAGGAGGAAAAGGGAAATGGCTGAATATATTAATGCTGGCGTTGTTACCGTTCCTGCTGGCCAGAATGTGCCGATGATTGCGACGGCTGCTTGCAGTAAGCCCTGCATCGTACACCGCGATGGCAGTGGCCTTGTTACCCTTCGCGGACTGACGCAGCAGTGCAAGGCGCGCTTTAAGGTGAGCTTTGGCGCAAATATTGCCGTTCCCACGGGTGGAACGGTAGGTGCGATTACCACGGCGCTTGCTGTCAACGGTGAAGCGCTCAACGGCGCTACAGCGACCGTCACACCTGCTGCGGTGGAAAACTATTTTAACGTCTACGTCAGCGCTATTGTGGAAGTTCCGCGTGGCTGCTGCGTGACTGTGGCAGCGAAGAACACCAGCGCGGAGGCGGTCAGCTTTGCCAATAGCAACCTGACCATCGACCGTGTGAGCTGAGAAAGGAGAACATAATGGGAATGAAATCTATGTACGAACTGCGTGATATGCTTTGCAAGGAGCTGGATGAACTGATCCGCAAGGGGGAGCTGGGTGCCGGTGATCTGGATATTGCCCACAAGCTGACGGACACCATCAAAAACATCGACAAGATCGAGGCGATGGACGAGCGGGGTTATTCCGAGCGCTATCTGGATGACGATCTGCGGGGCTACGGCCGTGGCAGTTCCTATGCCCGTCGGCACTACGTCCGCGGCCATTACAGCCGCACGGATGGCCGGGAGGCTATGCGCCGCCAGCTCCGGGATATGCTGGACGATGCCGATGATGATACCATTCGCAGCGCGATCCAGCGCTGCATGGACGCCGTGGAGGGGTAAGGGGGTGCGGCCCCATGATCGATGAGCAGGAGTTGTCCTTGTGGATCAAGCGGCTGGAGGCTGAGCCGTCCAGTTGGAAAAACTATGAGCGGCTGTCGATCCTTTACGCCATCCGGTCCCAGCTCAACCTTACCGCTTCGGCGGAAAAATCCTTAACCAGGCGGGACGTGTTACTCCGCTGGAAAATGGATTTCACAAAAGCCGAAGCGGAAAAATGGGCAGCGGGGTTGGAAAACTCCGACGGTACTACTGGCCCACATTGGCCCATTGAGCAGACCAGCGCTTTGGCGGACAGCATGGGGATCTCTCCGGAGCAGGTGCCCCCGTGGTGCTGGTGGATCACTGTAAATATGATGTACGCCGACTACGGCGAGGTGGCACTGCATTACGGCATTAAGACCGTTGGATTTTTTGGAGAGATGGCGCAGGCGTTTTTGTTTGATAAAGACGGCCCCGGTTTCCGGGACAAGCTGGCTGCCTACTATTTCGGAATCGTCAAGGCGGGGAAGTAGAGCCGACTGTGTTCAGCACTGTGTTTACGCATCCCTTTACAACCGGTTCTATCTGGTTCTAACGGCCAGTTGAAAACAGCGAAAAACCGTTGAAATTGCAAGCGTTACAAGCAATTCCAACGGTTTTTCATTTGGCGCGGAAGGAGGGATTTGAACCCTATTCTTTCCGGCTGTTTTCAACGGTCTACTGGTTTCTGTGTTCAAAAATATGTTCAACGAAAAATATGTGTTCAGAAGCCCTTTTCCATTTTTTCCGCAGCGGCCTTGAGCTGGCCGTCCCGGACGTGGGTGTAGATGTCCATGGTGGTGGACAGCTGGGCGTGGCCAAGGAGCACCTGCGCCGTTTTGGGATCCACGCCGCTTTCCAGCAGGGCGGTGGCGTAGCCGTGCCGGATCTGGTGCGGCGTGACGGTGACGCCGCTGGCGTCCCGGTAGGCATCGTACAGCGCAGTAAAATGATCGTTTGTCAGGAGGCTGCCGTCCGGCTCCGCAAACAGGTAGCCTTTCCCCAGCTTTTTCGGGAGCAGCTTGGCCAGCGCCGGAAGCAGCGGAACGTCCCGGCATCCGGCGTCAGACTTCGGCTGTTTGATGTGGGGCGAGTTGCCTACATGATACACGGATTTTTTGATGTGCACAAGATTTTTTTTTCGATCAATGTCGGCGCCGGTGAGGGCCAGCGCCTCGCCCCGGCGGCAGCCGGTGTAATAGACGAGGAAGGCAAACAAGCCGAAGGGGAGGCCTGCGCCTTTTTTTATGAGTTCGATCTGCTCCGGAGGGGGCGCGTCCCGGTGGGTCTGCGTCAGGTTCCGGGGCGGCTTTACGGCGCTGGCCGGGTTGTAGCTCACAATGCCGTCCACTTCGGCCTTGCGGAAGATCTGCCGGATGATCTGCAACTGGGTCACCACGGTCTTCCGGGCGCGGGTGGCGGAGAAGTCCTTGATATACTGGTCGATCTCCTTCGCGGTGATCTCGCCGGGGGCCCGTCTGGCAAATTCCTTCTTGGCCCGGGCCAACGCCGGACGGTAACTTTTTTGGGTGTTGTGCTCCAAGGTCGGCTCGATCTCCGCCCACCATGCGTCTGCGATTTTCTCAAATGTGGCTGCCTTTTCCGTTTTGATGCGGTCAGCCTCCCGGTCGAAGGCCTTGACCTTCTCCCAGACCTCCTTGTCGGTCTTCCCCCGGAAAGCCTTACGCTTGCCGTTGATCCGGAGGATGGTCTCGTGGAGGCCGTCAGGCCGAATGTAGTATTTCGGGTATCTGGCCATGGGTCACCCTCGCCAGAAGCCAATCTGGACGCAATGGAAGTCCAGATACAGCGCGTACATGGCAACCAGACACAGAAGCACCAGCAGGGCGGCGATGATTCGGTTCCGAGTACGGACACCATCCATCATGATCTTCATGGTTTTATCGTTATCGACCAGATGCTTTTCCAGCTCCTTCTTGTGGGCGCGGAGTGTATCATTTTTAGCGCTGAGGACTTCCTCCGACATGGTGAGCTTGTCACCTATGTCAAAAAACTCATCCAAGGAAATCCCTAAGACAGCGCAGATTGGCCCCGCGGTATTGATGGACGGCGATTTTGACGCATTTGCAAAAAAGTTGTTGACGGTGGACAGCGGCACACCCGATTCATCCGCGATGTCTTGCGCCGTCAGGTGCAACGCGGTTTTTTTATCTCTGCATAAGTCTTGTATCGTCAAAAAATCACCATCCTGTGTCAAATTTCCCCATATGGGCAGATAAAGTCTCAATCTGATCCGGCAGTATACTACCCATTTCCCCAATTTGGGCATTGCGCTGCCAAACCCATTTGGAGTACGGTTTTCTTGCGGACAGGCAGATGCCCCCTCTGCCGGAAACGCAAAGTGCCCCCGCCGCTTGTTGCAGAGGCGACGGGGGCACTTCTTATTTATCTTCGTTTGACGTCTCAGCAACAGGACGTTCCGGATTTTTGAGTTTTCTGCGGATACACACGCCCCAGCCGATCAAAGCGGCTCCCACGAGGCACGTTGCAAATGCGATTGCCGGGTCTTTGACGCCATAGGCCGCGCCGCTTATGAGAAACAGCACGCCCCAAACGATCTTTGCCCGAAACCGGGGGCGGCGCTGGGAAGTGCTGTTTTTTGCGCCGTTTCCGATTTTGTGCTCCGTCACATGGGACAGGCCACCGGGCAGCGTGACGGTCTCCCGGATGGTGCCCTTGGCGGTTTTGGTGACGCGGTAGCGTTTGCTGCCGACGCTGTACCCTATGCCGGATTTACTAAAGTTCAAGCGAAATGGGCCTGCCTTCGCGCTTTTACGGTATCTCCAGCCCATAAGTCAGTGGACGCACTTGTCGCAGGGCGTCAGGCCCATGCCGGTGGCGGTGCTGTAAGGCACTTCCCAGTAGGTGCCACCGTTGCAATGGGGATCGTTGTGGTATTTGCTGCCGGTGCGGGTGATGTAGGTAGGCTTGGAGGCTTCCGGGTGCGTCAGCACCACGGTAGCGGTGGAGCCGTCCCACGCCACTTGAAGGCCCAGAGACTCCGCCAGAGCGCGGGCGGGGATATAGTTCGTTCCGGCGAACATGAAGGGCTCCACGGTGTTGCCCTTGGCGTCCCGCAGATCCAGCACCTGACCGTCCAGAGATACCTTGATATCACGATACTCAATTTCCTGCTGTACCTTGCCGCTGGCAGCGCCTGCCGTGCTGACCAGGCACATGACCAGCAGCGTCGCCAGAACTCCGGCTAAAAATCCCCTTTTCATTCGCTCCACATCCAATCTGTTAAAATTAGGCCCGAGGCTTGGGCCTTGAATATATGTTTGGGAGGCATCACCATGAGCAACCAGATCACCTGCACTGTGTCCGATTCGGACCGCGACTACATGACCCTGGCGCTCTATCGCCAGTTGACGCCGGAGGAGCGTGAGCAAGTCAACGCTTACCTCGCGCAGCTATTAGCATCTCGATATACTCCCGTGCCTTCTCCCGCTCCTCGCGGGTAAGCAAGTCCCAGCACTCTGGACGCTCGTCCCCTTCGGGGGACGGGCGTTCCTTTTTGCCTAAGAGTTCCTCTTTTGTTATTTTGAAATAATCAGCCAATTTTTGCAAAATGGCATCAGTTGGGGCGTGGCCGTTTTTCCACCGAGTATTAGCTGATTTGCCTATTCCGAGTTCAAGCAAAACAGCAGACGGTGTTTTTCCAACGGAATTACATGCCCTTATGAAATTATCATAAAACACAAAAACACCGCCCTGCACTTTGTGTAAAGTACCGAAAGTAACAAAATAGTCCCGAAAGTGTTGACAGTACCGAAAGTACCGAGTATATTATAGCCATAGAGGACATAGCCCCAAGGACAATATACCACACCGGGGCCAGAACATCAAGAGAGGAGGCACAAGGAATGAAAGGGACTTACGTCCTTGGCTATATCTGCGGAATTATCGCAGCACTGCTTGTCTTATCAAGGCTGCAGCTACTGTAGCAAGGACGCCGGAAAGAAAGCCCACTACGAAGTTGGCAAGGTGATTTTTTACAAAGTCAGCCTGTGCGTTGGCCTTGTCGATAAAGTAGGTAACGCCATCGTCAGTCAGCGTGATCCAGAATTCATTATCCCCGGCTGGGATCAGCTCGGCCAGCCCTAAAGACTTGAGCAAATAGGCGCTTGGTTCATCCAGCCCCGCCTCGTTCAGATCTGCAGGTTCGCTGCCGTTTTTCGTCAGAGCCTGCAAGTGCTTCAAGACTTTTTCGTAACGTTTCATTTGTGCTCCTTCCGGTGGCTCTGCGGGTCGTCTGTGCGGCCCAGAAGGTAGTCCACGGAGCAGTCCAGATAATCAGCGATCTTGGTAAGTGCTTCCAGCCTTGGATAATACCCGCCAGCTTGCATGGAAGACAACGTATTAACGCTTAGCGAGCAGTCTGAAAGCATTTTTCCGATGGCGATCTTTTTAGACTTAGCCAATGCCTTTATGAGATTCGCAACTTCTTGTGAATTATTCATAAAAAATCCTCATAATTTTGTAACCGCGCACAAAATCAAAAGAACTTGTGAAAAACGCTTTACATTCACAAGAACTTGTGATAAGTTATATCCACAAAGGACATAGCCCCAAGGACAATATACCACACCGGGGCAACGCCGTCAAGGCGGGAAAGGAGCAATCATGATCGTAAACAGAGTCAAGGAGCTGCGGACGGCTGCCGGGATGACCCAGAAGGCGCTGGCGGATCAGCTGGGCGTGACCGTGCCCACGGTGAGCAAGTGGGAGCTGGGCCAGCGGACCCCGGAGCTGGAGAGAGTTTTCCGCATGACGCAGATCTTCGGCGTCCCCATTGAGGAGATCGTCCAGCGGACGGAGAGCGCGTGAGAAGGGAGGAGCGGACATGGCACGAGAGCGTGAGAGCTTCCGGGATCAGCTGCAATCCTTACAGGCGAAATTCCCGGAGCAGGAGGTCCTGACCAAGGACGAGGCCTGCAAACTGCTGGGTCTGGACTGGGACGCACTGGTCCACAATGACGGCTTCCCGGCCAAGAAAGTTGGGAAGCGCTACATCATCCCCATTGTACCATTGGCACGGTGGATGGTTACATGGTAGCGCGGAAAGGAGGAAAAGACAATGGAGCGAAAGTACCCGAATTTGTACCAGAGGGCAAGGCTGAGCACCGGGCTGACGCAGGAACGTGCAGCGGAGCTGCTGGGGCTGTCGGTTGAGAGTCTCAAGCAGTACGAGGGCGGAAAAACGGTGCCCAAGGACGAGACGGTGGCGCGGATGGTGGAGGCGTACAGCTGCCCATGGCTGGCATTGGAGCACGCGCAGGCCACGGACACGCTGGGCGTGGTGCCGGAGGTGACGCCAAGGCCGCTGCCCATGGCGAGCATCGCTTTGCGGAACCGGCTGCAAGACGCAACGGGCCGGTTGGACGCCCTGCTCCGAATCGCGGAGGACGGCGTCATCGACGACACGGAGCGGCCGGAGTTTGACTCCATCGTGGTGGAGCTGCGGGAGACCATGGCGGCCATCTATCAGGTGATCTACTCAGGCGCAAAAAAAGAACGCCCCGAGGCGGCAACCTCAGAGCGTTCAGGGGAAAAAGTGTGTGGTATTGGATCAACCACTGTTGGATGTATCAATTATAGCACAAGATCCACGCCACACGCAAGCCCTAATTTTTGCCGGGAAGGGGGCGTATCCCTGTGACCGGTTGGGCAATGTTTTTCATGGTCGTCGGCGTGGCAACGGTGGCGGCGATCCCGCTGCGGATCGTGGATCGGATGGAGAGAAGATAAGGGGGCAATATGGCAGAGCATGAGATCAGGTCGGGCCGTGGAGACGGCTTCACGGTCCTGTATAACTCAATGGTCAAGGATGACCGTCTGCCGCTGGAAGCAAAGGGTCTGTTTGCCTATATCATGTCCCGCCCGCCGGACTGGAAATTTACGGTTTCCGGTCTGGCGGTCAGCACCAAAACGGGCAAGGATAAGATCCGGCGCATTTTGGCGCAACTGGAGCAGGTGGGCTATCTGCTGCGGGAACAGGGGCACAAGGAAAACGGCACTTTTGGCGGCAACGTCTACGTTTTACAGGACTTTGCGCCACCGTTGTCGGAAAACACCGACAACGGTGAAAACCGGCAACGGGAAAAGTCGTTGACGGCTTTCCCGACACAACCCAATAAAGATTATAACCCAGTAAAGATTAAATATAACCCCCCTATAGTCCCCCCAGAGGATCCGGCGTTCGACGCCTTCTGGGCTGCTTATCCACGGCATGTGGATAAGCAGAAGGCCCGCCGGGCGTGGGCGAAGCTGAAACCGGACGGGGCGCTGGTGGAGACCATCCTCCGGGCGGTGAAGGCGCAGGCAGCCTGTGAGCAGTGGACCCGGGACGGCGGGGCGTACATCCCCTATCCCGCTACCTGGCTCAACGGCCGCCGGTGGGAGGACGAGCTGCCGGGGCGGTCCGATTCGGACCGGAGTGAGAGCTGGGAGGCAGGTGACACGGATGGAATTTAAAGCAGCTATGGAGCAGGCCAGCAAATACCTGACCTTCTCACCGGCTTTTATTGATCCGGAAAAACCGCAAGGTCTCTGGATCTGCGATACCGTTGTGGAGGCGGCGGCTATTCGGGAGAATGCCGTGTGCCTTGGACTGGGGTGCAGTTGGGATGATGTTGTGCGCTGCCGTCCGTTTTTAGAGGCGTTCCCCTATTTGGTGATCGTCACCGCCAACGCCATCGCCAGAGAGCGGATGGTGGCGGAACTGCGCCCCCGGCTCCCGGCCAGCTGTATATACGTCGTTACCGATGCCGGCTGGCGGAACTGTAAGACCGTTGAGGACTATGTGGCTCTGTACGGAGCGGCCCACCTCCCGGATATCCTATCCGGAGCGGAGGAGCTGCCCGCCTATGGCTTGCTGAATCTGGCGGAAGTCCCCCGGCGGGACATGAGCAAGATTCCCCGGACCCTCTCCCGGTTTTCCGTGCTTGACAGCAGCATCGGCGGGTTTTACTCCGGGGAGTTGTCCGTTTGGACCGGCAAGCGAGGCATCGGCAAGAGCACGCTGCTGAGCCAGATGCTTTTAGAGGCTTTGGATCAGGGACACACCGTCTGCGCGTATTCCGGTGAGCTGCCGAAGGAGCAGTTCCGGGAGTGGACATATCTGCAAGCGGCGGGTCCCGAGCACATCCGGTACATCACGGATCAGGCCACCGGGAAAAAACTGGCATCCGCGGACGCTCTGGCGGACAAGCAGATCTCCGAGTGGCTCAACGAGCGATTCTGGCTCTTTGACTTGGAGCGCAACACCCGGCACGATCCGGAGACCATTCTGCGGCAGTTTGAGTACGCCCACATGCGCTACAACGCAGATGTATTTCTGGTCGATAACATCATGTCCGTGGACTTTGACAACTCCACAGAGCGGGACTTCAACCGTGTGCAGTCAAAATTCACGCAAATGCTGGTAACCTTCTCCAAGCGCCGGGGTGTCCACACCCATCTGGTGGTGCACCCTCGGAAATCTACCAGTGACAATAACGCTAAAATCACCTCAGACGATGTCAGCGGTTCCGGAGACATCACTAACCGGGCAGACAATGTGTTTTTTCTCACCACCCATCAGACGGACGGCAAGGAAAAGCCTCTGCTGCAGATCCTGAAGAACCGGGACTACGGCTCCCACAGACACCAGTGGCTTGACTTCGACAAGAAGTCCCGTCGTTTCTTTCAGGATCAGACCGGGGACCCTAAGCGGGCTTACGGCTGGGAGGGACGCGGCGTCCAGATGGAGCTTGTGGAGGATCGCGGTGACATTGACGAGGTTTTCCCGGAGGAAAAGAAAACATGAAAATCGGAGATATTTTGCATTTGGAGCCGACATTGGAGGCGACCAGCGGGCTGGGCACCATTGGGCCGATCCCGGCCACGGTGATCTATGTCCATCCGGCGGGGCGGTACTACACGGTGGAGTTCCGCAGTCCTATCACCGGCTACAACTGGCGGGAGGCCTTCTGGACGAAACTGGAACCGCAGCCGAAGAACTGGCGGGGCCAGCCGCATTTCAAGGCCGTAAGCACTGCGGTCTGAGGATCAAACCAAGGGGGAAAAGGTGAATATGAAAACAATCGCGGTATTGAATTTCAAGGGCGGCGTGGGGAAAACCGTCACCACCGCCACGCTGGCGTATCTGCTGGCGAAGCAGGGCAAGCGGATCCTGCTGATCGATGGGGACAGCCAAGGCAACCTGAGCATGTCCTTCGGGATCGAGGCGGAGGAGGGCGCGGACACGCTGGCCCTCCTGACCGAGGGCGCCGGGTACTATCCGGAGTTTGTGACGCCCACCATTTTTGACGGGATCGACCTGATCCCCTCCGACATCAACCTGCTGGTAGCAGACCGGCACATGGCCCAGAGCGGCGTAGGCCGGATGCAGCGGGCCATCGCAGATCTGCGGGACGCCATCGAGGAGGATGCGGACCAGGACAACGCCTACGATCTCATCCTGATCGACTGTCCGCCGGCCCTGTCGGCGGCCTGCACGGCGGCGCTGGCCGCTGCGGATGAGGTCATCATCCCCATCCGGCTGGATTACTACTCCACCGGCGGCATGGCCAATCTGGCGGAGCAGCTCCAGCACATGCGGGCCATCAACCCCCGGCTGTCGGTGCTGGGCGTGCTGGTGACGCAGTTCACCCACATGGCGGACGAGAAGGAGGCCCTCGCGGCCATCCGGGGCGGGGCGCTTCCGGTGTTTGAGACGGTGATCCGGTTCTCCAAGGCTGTGCCCAGCGCCACCTTCCAAAAGGTGCCGCTGCCGGTGGCCCGTCCCTACTGCGCGGCCAGCAAGGACTACGCCGCGCTGGTGAAAGAGATCTCCGGGAGGTGCTGAGGATGGAAAAGCGGAAATTTAACGTGATGGATGTGCTGGGTGAGCAGCTGGCCGGCGTGGCGGACACCATGATGGAGATTCCGGTTGACGATATCCGGGACAACCCCCGGAACTTTTACCCGACGCCTGACCCTCGAACGCTGCGGGCGCTGGCGGACTCCATCCGGGCCAATGGCCTGCTGGAGCCGCCCACAGTGGTCCCTGCCGGTGACGGCACCTATCGCTTGATCTCCGGCCACAGCCGTCTGGCTGCGATCCGGAGCATGTGGGAGGACGGCACCGAGGAGGACTGGTCGCGCTTCTCAAAGATTCTGTGCCGGGTGCTGCCGCCTATGTCGGAGGGGCAGGAGCAAGCGGCGGTGATCGAGGCCAACCGGCAGCGGGTGAAGTCCAACGCCCTGCTGGCCGAGGAGGCGGCGCGTCTGACGGAGGCCTACATCAAGCGCCGGGAGGCCGGTGAGCAGCTTCCGGGCCGCATCCGGGACTATGTGGCGGATGCCCTGCAAGTCAAGGCCACCAAGGTTGCTAACCTGTCGGCCATCAAGAACGGTCTCAAGGTGCCGGGACTGGTGGATCGATGGAAGCGGGACGAGATCCCGGAGGCGGCGGCCTTACAGATCGCCCGGATGGACATTGACGAGCAGTACCGGCTGCTGGACTGGATCATCGACAAGAGACGGAGCCTCACTATCAACGAGGTGCGGAAGTTCTCCACCTGCTATACAATGGCTTGCCGGAGCTGTGAGCACACCGGCCGGATGTGCGAGAACGCGGAGCAGATGTACGATCATGACTACCGATACGGCGCGTGGCTTGGCTCCAACTGCTGCCTGCACTGTCTGGATCGGGACACCTGCCCGGCGGCCTGCAAGTATGTGGAGAAAAAGCCGGTGGAGCAGCCGGAAGCCCCGGCTGTGAATCCGGCGGTGAAGGATCCCCGGCTGGACTACAAGGTGATGGTCCCCACCTTCTGCCAGCGGGTGCGGGCGCTGCGGGAGCAGACCGGCATGAGCCGGAAGGAATTTGCCCAGAGCATTGACGAGTTTCCCGGAACGTACAGCGCGTGCGAGAACGCCTCCATGTGCGGATCGGAGAAGATCGCCAAGCTGGCGCTGTGTTTCGGCGTCAGCACAGACTACCTCTACGGCCTCACGGACGAGTTGACACGGCCGACGCTGCCGGAGGGCCAGCTGATGATCGCCGGATGGATGCCCGGCAGCACAAACCCGGCGGAGCCGGGAGAGTTTGCAGCCTACGTCAACCTGGGCGACGGGAAGCTGCTGAAACGGTTTTTTGACTGGGATGGCCAACACTGGATGATGCCGGGCGGCATCGAGGCACAGGTCCCCGTGGTCTGGTGGATGCGGCTGCCGCCTGTCCCAGCGGCAGGGAAAGGAGACGGAAATGATTAAAGTAACGGTAAAATTGCAAGGTGATAAGTGCCCGTGCGAGATCGATATGCGCGGGGACCCTGTACAAATCATCGCTGAGACTGGGTATATGCTGCGAGGCATATATATGGGCCTTGAGCGTAATCACCCCACATTTGCAAGCTTATTTGCAAAATCTATAGAGCGCATGGCAACGGACCCACAATTTTGGGAGGCTAACGCAGTCAAAAATGCAAAAGTGATGGACTTGGACACAAAAGGCGATGGCTCATGATCCGATACACAGGGCGCGGGAAGCGCCGCAACCGGGTCCTCCCGGTGCTGACTCTGGCGGCCGCCGTGGCTGCCGTGATCCTGCTGACGGTAGCGGCCAAGGGCGTGGCTTTATGACCGCGCCGCCGTGTCTGGCCTGCCCGGATCGCCGGATCGGATGTCACGATCCGGCGGTCTGCCCCCAGTGGGCGGCCTATGAGGCGATCCATAGGGCAGAGTTGGCGGCCATGCCGTCCCGTAAGGAGTGGGTGGACATGGTGGAATACATCCATGATCGGCGGCGACGCTATATGCCGGGCCGCTGGAAAAAGGGAGAAAAATCATGCTGAATCATATCGTACTCATGGGCCGTCTGACCCGTGACCCGGAGCTGCGGCATACCGGCAGCGGGCTGGCCGTGGCCTTCTTCTCTCTGGCTGTTGACCGGGACTACAAGGGCCAGTCCGGCGAGAAGGAGACGGACTTCGTGGACATTGTTGCGTGGCGCTCCACGGCGGACTTCGTGAGCAAGTTTTTCACCAAGGGCCGCATGGCCGTGGTTGAGGGCCGCTTGCAGATCCGGGACTGGAAGGACAAGGACGGAAACAACCGGCGCTCCGCTGAGGTGGTGGCGGAGCATGTGTATTTCGGGGATAGCAAGCGGTCCGAATCGGACACAGCGTCCGCACCGCCTGTGTCCGGGGACTTCCGGGAGATCCCGGATGATGAGGAAGGAGAGCTGCCGTTTTGAGAGATCAAGAACTCGTAAATGCCTTGAGATGCGTTTCAACAGCAGGCGGGCCAATGGGCGACTGCAAGAAATGCCCGTTTTACAAAACGGAGCCGGTCCCGGAAGATCTGGCGGGAAAAGTCAGTTTGACAGAGTGGTCCTCCTGCGATGTTGACGCCGTGAGGCTTGCCGCAGCCGACCGGATCGCCAACCAGAGCACCCACATCGCGGCGCTCCAGCAGGAAATCGAAAAGCTGCGGGGGCAGAACGAGCAACTGCGGGAAGCGGCTGCGCTGGTGACTAAGGAGAGTGCGGAGCTGCTTGAACGGCGGTGGATCCCGGTGACGGAGCGGCTGCCGGCGACTGAGTCATGGGGCGCGTCGAAGGTGGTGCTGGGCATAGTACAGAACGAATCAGGTTATCCGCCACCCAATCCGTGCTTTTGTGTGTATCTTGGCAATCAGCAATGGACGATTCGCGGACGGATGGCGACGATCACGCACTGGATGCCGCTGCCGGAGCCGCCGGAGGTGGAAAATGCTGAAGCCAAGTGATCTGACGAAGGCGGAACTGCTGCAAGTGGTAGAAATGCTGGCGTTTGGGGAAAACAAATATTATTTGGATCGTGCGCTTGGGCGGATTGAAATGCAGCGGAATGACGCTCACTCCGAAAGGTGCCGAAAACTGATTGACGAAGAACAAAAGCACTATGCAGCCTATTTCGATCTTCTTCGGCCATACGAGGGCAAGCCCATTGAGGATGTACCTTCGGATGTTTTGGAACAAGCGACGGCAGAGTTGGACAAGGCGAGGGCGGCTGGACAAGAGTGGAACAGACGGAATGGAATCAAACTAAAAGGGAGGGTAAGTGATGAAAAAGTGCACCGGTGAAAACTGCCCCATGCAAATCGGCTATGACGTTGAAAAATGCGCCGCAACTGAAGAGTGCCCGTATCGCACGTGGCCCGTTACCATTGCCGATCGGATCCGGAGCATGACAGACAACGAGCTGGCCGGGGTGCTGTGCAATTTCCGGATGGATATCATCGTGAAAGACCTCTCTGGTGTTTCGACAATGCCAGAAGATTTTCGTGAAATTAAAAAATGGCTTGAGACCCCGTGGGAAGGCAAGCCGTGAGCGAGGCTCAGAATGGAGGAAATGTGATGGAAAATGTTAATTGCCTGCGTTGCCACTTTAGGCATGAGGATAACGGGAACTGTACTGCGGTCGGCGGATTCTGCACGGCGGTCCCGGCAGCGCACTGCCCGCTGCTGCGTCAGTATTTAGACACGGGCATGACGCCAGAAGCGTTTCAATCTTTTGTGGTGTTTTTTCAGGATTTAATTGGAAACTAAAAAGCCAGTGAGGCACTGGACAGGTTCCGCCAGCTGGTCAAGGCCGACAGAGACGGGCGGCTGGTAATGCCGCCGTGCAAGGTGGGAGATACGGTGTGGGCTGCCAGTGGCAAAATCATCAAGTGCGAAATCGACGAAATGTGCCTGTGTGACGGTGGAGGGATTGAGTACCTTGTGACGTTCGATTGCGACGGTGCCAATTGTAAGGGGTGCCCATTCAACCGCTGGGAACAAGATTGTTCCGGTGAGTGCTACTGTGAATGCGAATACGGCTGTAGCTCATTCAAGGATAGTGACATCGGTAAAACCATTTTCCTGACAAGCGAGGAAGCCAAAGCGGCATTGGAGGCGACGAAGGATGGCAACGGTTAAGTGCGCACTTGGCAAGCGTGGGCGTCCGTCCCACGAGTGGAATGACGGCAAGAAAGACCGCATCTACTGCCTCGGATGGGTTGACCCCATGACGGATGCCCCGTTACCGGAATGCTTGGCTTGCCCCGATTTTGTTGACAAGGCACAGGATGACTTAGAGGCGTTTTATGGGAGGGAGGAAAGAACATGACGAAGCGTTTTTGTGATCTTTGCGGAAAAGAAATATTCAAGATTCAGGAAACTTATAGGGTCTGCGTGGAGAGCAGCGCAAGCATCTACGCAAGCAAACAGGACATAGCGGATGTCATAGTGGATGTGGGGGAAATATGCCCTGCCTGCGCGAAGCGTATCCACCAGACTGTGCAAGAGCTGAAACTGGAGGGGGTCGCCAATGGCTGATGGAATGAAACCGACTTGTAAGGAATGCCAATATTGCAGGCAAGGGGGGCGGCAGCAGTCTCAATGTGGAACCCTCGGACGGAGAAAATATTACTGCGAACACCCAAGTGTTGGCGACATAAAAGATAAATACGGATGGCCCATATATCCTTTTATTGGGTTTGGCGATATGTCACGGGAAAGCCCACTCGCATTAAAAACAAGGAAAAAGTGGTGTCCGATGGAGGTAACGAATGGATGAATACATTAAGCGAGAAACTGCCGTAAGAGCGGTGATGGCTGCGAAATGGGTGGACGGTTCCGACGGTGCCATGGCAATGGAGATCGTTGCCTCGCTGCCTGCCGCCGACGTTGCCCCGGTGGTGCATGGGCGGTGGATACATAGCCGATACGAGGACTGTTCTGAACAGTTTGAGCTTGTGAAGTGCTCCCAATGTAATCATGAGGCGTATGCGATGGCCCTCTATGTTCACGGCGGCAATTACTGCCCCAACTGCGGGGCCAAGATGGACGGCGAGAGAAAGGACGGCGGGGATGGCTAAACAGTCTGAGTATTTGAAGCGCCGGGAGGCGGAGTGGAATGCAGTGTTCAACGCGGGTGCGGCGATGGCGATGCAATTCGCCATGGACACGCTCCAGATGGCCCTCCATCAGACGGAGGGCTGGGGCTATGACCGGATCATGCGGATCACCCATAACTGGGTTGCCGTTCAGCGGGAATACAAACCGGCGCTGGACTGCCGGAACCCGGAGGCGGACGTCCGACAGGAGCACATGGATCGTGTGCTTGCGGAGATCATCGGCGGGAAGGCAGAGCTAATCCGTTTTCCGGATCGGTATCCAAACGCGAAAAAGATCAAATACGGGAGGTAGGGCATGGCTGATCCGTTTGTGTGCGTCAGGCAGCGGGCGGGGCCGTTGGTCAAAGCCCTGGTGACGAACAACTACGGTTATCTCCGTCGCTACGGGCCGGATGCGGTGCGGGGCCGGTGCGGGCCGGCCCTCAGCCGCACCAGTCTGGACAAGTTGGAACTGCGGCTGGCGCTGTTTGGCTATGACGGCATCTTTTACGATCTGACCTTTGACGATGCCCATCTGCCGCCAAATCGGGCTGGTGTGGAGCGTGTGTGGGATGCCTTTCTCAAGCGGCTCCGACGGTGGAAACGCGGGCCTGTGGATTTCTACGTCTATCGGATTGAGGGACTACACGGAGACAAGCGACTCCATATCCACGCATTTCTGCGGGACCAGGACTTCCCACCGGCTGTGGTGCAATATCTGTGGACGTTCGGCTTTGCGTATGACAAGCCGTTTAACCGGGCCAGGGTGCTGTCAGAGGGCGGCTACCGTGGGCTGGCGATCTATTTAACCAAGGAGGTCCCGGAGGTGGGGCGCCACCCGTGGGGCTGTTCACGGGCGCTGAGTAAGTACCTTCCGCCTCCGGAGGTGACCACCTGCAAGAGCGGCATGGTGCGGCTGCCCAAAGGCGCCACACCGCTGCCCATGCAGGGCCGGGACCGTCCTCAGCTGGGCGGATGGGGGCTGTATGGGTACAGCCGGTATCTGCTGCCCGAAAAATAGCGCTTTTATTTTAATAACAAAGTTTAGTATTACTATCTATAGATAGCGTATCCTCTTGAAACCTACGGAATATCTACGGACAACCGCAAGAAAGTGAGGGAAAAGCCTTGCAAACGATGAGAAAAGGTGATAAACTTGCCATAAAGGATGGATATGCAGTTTGCCCGGTCTGCCGACACAAGACCAGCCAGGCAATCAGACCGGACACCGTGGCGGATAATCTCCAGCTCTGGTGCCGAAACTGCAAAGCAATCCATCTCGTGAAAATTGACCGTGGCCAGTGCTCGATGATTAGCCGGTGCCGATGATCCCCAGCGTTGGGGGCGTCGGTACCGGTTTTTGTTTTGCATTGTTTTTTGGCCTGTGCTCTTGTAGCCGGTGCTAATGCTCCGCCGTTGCGGCGGGTATTGGCATCGGCTTTTGTTTTTGCCCGGAGGTGATAGCCCGTGGAACAGATGGCCGGTGCCGGTATCTCCGGCGCAAGGCTTCGGGAGTTGGTCTCGCTGCTGGCAGCGGGACAGGAGTACAAGTTTTACTCGTGGCCGGAGTGGCGCGGTCTGCGGTCGAAGGTGCTGCGGCTGGATCACTACGAGTGCCAGCACTGCAAAGCGTCGGGGCGTTACCGCAAGGGGTACATCGTGCATCACGTTAAGCACTTGCGAGAGCGGCCTGACTTGGCTTTGAGCGTGGTTGACCCGGACACCGGGGCGCGCCAACTTGAGACGCTGTGCAAGCAATGCCACGAACAAGAGCACCCAGAGAGCCAGCGGCAATTTCAGCCGAAGGCCTTTCCAATCACCGCTGAGCGGTGGGATTAACCCCCCTTGAGAAAAACGGCTTTGACCTTTTCGCTGCTAATCGGGTGGG
>OGFD01000277.1_pt1 | contig 37636 bp, 24 predicted proteins | sample 1570851 | NCBI WGS metagenome assembly OGFD01 (sample SAMEA2582077, study PRJEB24529) | metagenome | biome: Human gut stool | place: China | collected 2011
TCACCTACCACCTCCCCCTACGGGGACTCCTCCTTCCCGAAGGAGGAGAATGGAGTTACTACCGACTTTTAGATAGCCTCTTGCTATTATGAGAACAAATCATTTAATGCTTCACTCATACTGGGGTGAGTAAAGATGAAATCCCGCAGAAAAGTATAATCCTGCCCTGTCTTCATGGAGACAGCAACCGTGTTGATTACCTCGCCGGAATCGGGGGCAAACATAAGTTAGCAATTATTCCCGAGAGGGGAAAAAGTAAGAAATAATGAAAGTCGCCGGCACAGATATGACATCTGCCCGGCGACTTACCTATTGAATCAAATTCCACTTACTATCACATCAATCAATGGTTCGGATGAATATCCAGTTTCACCGGTTTTATCATATTTTCCGGTTCGAGGATAGTGTCTAGGTCTTCTTTGGAAAGGATATCATGTTCAAGGACAAGCTCATAAACTCCCTTTCCTGTTTCCAACGCTTCTTTGGCTATTTTTGTAGAATGCTTGTAGCCGATTACCGGATTCAGTGCGGTCACTACTCCGATACTGTTGTGCACATCTCTGCGGCATTTATCCTCATTTGCCGTGATACCGTCGATACATAAAGTGCGCAAAGTATCGAACCCGTTCATCAATAAATCGGCAGACTCGAAACAGCACTGCGCCATTACGGGCTCCATTGCGTTCAGTTCCATTTGGGCGGCTTCACCGCTCATTGCCACACAAAGGTCGTTTCCTATCACTTTGTAGGCTACCTGATTCATCACTTCGGGAATGACAGGATTCACCTTTCCCGGCATAATGGAAGAGCCGGGCTGCATGGCGGGCAGATTGATTTCTCCCAATCCGCAACGCGGGCCGGAAGCCAGCAAACGCAAGTCATTACATATCTTATTCATCTTGACAGCCACACGCCTCATTGCAGCCGAATAGCCTACCATGCAGGAAGTATCCGAGGTGGCCCCCACCAGATCATCCGCCAGTTTTATATCCAGTCCCGTTATCTTACGCAAAGCGGCGATACACTTTTCGGCATATTCCGGTTCGGCGGTGATTCCGGTTCCAATAGCCGTAGCACCCATATTGACTGTCAGAAAATCCTGTGCGGCAAAATCGAGGTTCTTCACTTCATGCCGGAGAATGCTTGCAAAGCCGTTGAAAGTCTGTCCGAGTGTCATCGGTACGGCGTCTTCCAGTTGGGTACGCCCCATTTTGATGACATGGGCAAATTCTGTTGCTTTCTTGCGGAAAGATTCAATCAGTACCTCAAAATGTTTTACCAGTTTGAGGTGGGTGTAGTACAGTCCGATGTGAATGGCGGTAGGATAAGCGTCATTGGTAGACTGCGAACGGTTCACATGATCGTTGGGCGAACAGTATTGATACTCCCCTCGCTGATGTCCCATTAATTCCAACGCACGGTTGGCAATCACTTCGTTGGCGTTCATATTCGTAGTAGTACCCGCGCCTCCCTGAATCATGTCTACCGGGAACTGGTCGTGATGTTTCCCTTCCAGTATTTCTTTACAGGCCTTCAAGATAGCGTCCGCCTGTTCTTCCGTCAACAAGTCCAGTTCGCGATTGGCAACGGCAGCTCCCATTTTTGTAATAGCCAATGCCTGAATAAACAGAGGATATTCATTCAAGTGGAACTTACTGATGCGAAAGTTTTCAATACCACGGAGTGTCTGCACTCCGTACAGTGCACTTTCCGGCACTTCACGACTACCTATCAAGTCGCTTTCTGTACGAGTTTTTTTTGATAAATTCTGTTCCATATCGGTTGTTTTATAACAATAACATTTTGGTTAGTACTTATATAACCAACGAGAAAGGTTATTGTTTTAATAAATATGCAAAAACTATTCAATAACTTTTTTGTTGTTAATACAAGAAAAAGAAAATACAAAGAGAGAAATCACTTATCTTTGTTTCGAACTTAAAACAACAACCTATGATATTACAATTAGCATTTGTTCTGACAGCCATTATTATTGGCGCACGCCTGGGAGGTATCGGACTCGGTGTTATGGGAGGCGTCGGATTGGCGATACTCACGTTCGGTTTTGGTTTACAGCCTACCGCCCCTCCTATCGACGTCATGTTGATGATTGCCGCCGTTATCTCGGCAGCTTCCTGTATGCAAGCCGCCGGAGGACTGGATTATATGGTGAAACTGGCAGAACATTTGCTCCGTAAAAACCCGTCACACGTCACACTGTTGAGCCCGTTGGTGACTTACCTTTTCACGTTCGTTGCAGGAACGGGGCACGTGGCCTATTCCGTACTGCCGGTCATTGCAGAAGTCGCCACCGAAACCAAGATTCGTCCGGAACGTCCGCTCGGCATTGCGGTGATCGCTTCCCAGCAGGCTATTACGGCAAGTCCTATTTCCGCCGCTACCGTTGCGTTACTCGGACTATTGGCCGGTTTTGACATCACTCTGTTCGACATCCTTAAAATCACAATTCCCGCTACAATAGTAGGCGTGTTGGTAGGCGCATTATTCTCCATGAAAGTCGGCAAAGAACTGGTGGAAGACCCCGAATATCAGAAACGCCTGAAAGAAGGTCTCTTCAATAGCAAGAAGGTGGAGATTCAAGACGTAAAGAACAAACGTTCCGCCATGCTTTCCGTTATCATTTTTATATTGGCGACTGCCTTCATCGTCCTTTTCGGTTCTTTCGAAGGGATGCGTCCCAGCTTCCTTATCGACGGAGAGATAATTACATTGGGAATGTCCTCTATCATCGAAATTGTCATGTTATCGGCTGCCGCCATTATCCTGATAGTGACCCGGACGGACGGTATCAAGGCAACGCAGGGTTCTGTATTCCCGGCCGGGATGCAAGCTGTCATCGCCATCTTCGGTATCGCCTGGATGGGAGATACTTTTCTTCAGGGAAATATGGCACAGCTTACTTTCTCTATTGAGGGAATTGTCCGTCAGATGCCGTGGTTGTTCGGTATCGCCCTGTTCGTGATGTCCATCCTGCTATATAGCCAGGCAGCCACCGTGCGGGCATTGGTGCCGCTTGGGATTGCGTTGGGCATTTCGCCTTATATGCTGATTGCCCTGTTCCCGGCAGTAAACGGATATTTCTTTATTCCGAACTACCCTACCGTAGTGGCCGCCATAAATTTCGACCGGACGGGGACAACAAAAATCGGTAAATATGTGTTGAATCATTCGTTCATGATGCCCGGACTGGTGTCTACGGTCGTGGCGATTGCTTTGGGATTGCTCTTTATACAAATATTCTAACTATATATTATTAACCTAAACATCATTCAGTTATGAAACAATTCAAGAGATTTGGTCTGGTAGTAGTCGCACTACTATGTACCGTTGCAATGGCTTTTGCCGCAAAACCGAATATTCATATCCTTGCCACCGGAGGAACTATTGCGGGTACAGGAAGCTCCGCCACCGGAACCAGCTACACAGCAGGACAGGTTGCTATCGGCGCATTGCTTGATGCAGTGCCCGAAATAAAGGATATCGCCAACGTGACAGGCGAGCAGATTGTGAGAATCGGTTCGCAGGACATGAACGACGAAGTCTGGCTGACACTTGCCAAGAAAATCAACGAGCTGCTGAAACGTCCGGATATCGACGGAATCGTTATCACTCACGGAACGGACACCATGGAAGAAACTGCTTACTTCCTGAACCTGACTGTCAAGAGTGACAAACCTGTCGTGCTGGTAGGTGCCATGCGTCCGTCTACCGCGCTAAGTGCCGACGGCCCGTTGAATCTTTACAATGCTGTAGTCACTGCCGCCGCCAAGGAATCTAAAGATAAAGGTGTGCTGGTTGCCATGAACGGCCTGATCCTCGGAGCGGAAAGTACCGTGAAAATGAATACCGTCGACGTACAGACTTTCCAGGCCCCCAACTCCGGCGCACTGGGTTATGTGCTGAACGGACAGGTTTTCTATAACCAGGTGACATTGAAGAAACATACCACTCAATCCGTATTTGATGTGACTCACCTCACTTCATTGCCTAAAGTCGGTATCGTATACAGCTACTCCAACATCGAGGCAGATATGGTGACTCCGCTACTGACACACGGATACAAAGGAATCATCCATGCCGGAGTAGGAAACGGAAATATCCACAAGAATATCTTCCCGGTACTGACCGACGCACGTAGAAAAGGTATCCTGGTGGTTCGTTCTTCCCGTGTCCCGACAGGTCCTACCACGCTTGACGCGGAAGTGGATGATGCCAAGTATCAGTTTGTCGCTTCACAGGAATTGAATCCGCAAAAGTCGCGCGTATTGTTGATGCTCGCTCTTACCAAGACCACGGACTGGAAACTAATTCAACAGTACTTTAACGAATACTAAAAACCGGACTGACTTATGAAAAATTTGATTTTTATGTTGCTCCTTACGGGCAGCATAGGAGGAGTGTATGCGCAAAATGCGGAAAAGAAGGACAAGTTCTCCCCCGATACTCCCCTGTTCGAAGAACTGACGAACGTAAAGAAAAAGACGGATAAGTTCAATTTATACCTGAATATGCAAGGTAGTTTTGACGCCCACTTCCGGGATGGATTTCAGGAAGGTGATTTTAATATGCACCAGCTCCGCATCGAAGCGAAAGGGAATATCAACAACTGGCTGTCATACCGTTACCGCCAGCGCCTCAACCGCTCGAATGATGCCAACGGCATGATTGACAACCTGCCGACTTCTATCGACTACGCCGGTATCGGAATTCAGTTAAACAACCAATTCAGTCTTTTTGCCGGAAAACAATGTGCCGCATACGGTGGTTTCGAGTTCGACCTGAACCCGATTGATGTCTACCAATACTGCGACATGATTGATTATATGAGCAATTTTATGACGGGATTGAATGTCGGTTATAATATCACGCCCGATCAGCAGCTGAACTTACAGATATTGAACAGCCGCAACAGTTCTTTCGACAGTACGTACGGAATCACGGAAGATGCCGAAGGGAATATCCCCGATTTGAAGTCGGGCAAAATGCCGCTGGTTTACACGCTGAACTGGAACGGTAATTTCAATAATGTATTCAAAACCCGTTGGTCGGCTTCCGTCATGAACGAAGCCAAAAGTCATAATATGTACTATTATGCAGTGGGAAACGAGCTGAATCTCGGCAAATGGAACGCGTTCGTCGACTTCATGTATTCAAAGGAAGATATTGACCGGAAAGGCATTATCACGAACATTGTCGGCCGTCCGGGCGGACATAATGCATTCGATGCGGGTTATCTGTCCGTAGTTGCCAAATGTAATTACCGGTTCCTGCCGAAATGGAACGCTTTCGTGAAAGGTATGTATGAAACGGCTTCGGTTACGAAGGCGTCCGAAGGAATAGAGAAGGGGAATTACAGCACTTCATGGGGATACCTTGCCGGTATCGAGTTTTATCCAATGGAAACCAACCTGCATTTCTTCGTCACGTATGTAGGACGGTCCTACGATTTCACTTCCCGCGCCAAGGTGCTGGGACAGGAGAATTACAGTACCAACCGGGTTTCAGTAGGGTTCATCTGGCAAATGCCTGTATTCTAAAAATAGAGCTCTGTTTTAATATTCAAGTAAGAATGCTTTTCCGCATCTCTACTTGAATATTAAAACAGTAGCTCATATGATCGATTAGTGTATGTGTTAAGTTATTATCCTGATTGATCGAAGGCTTTTCTCTTTTTTATCTACTGCTGGTCACCAAAGTCCGACTTCCATCCCAACCTACGGCCTCAATCCGAGTCGCTCCGGTAGGATAATCCACACGCGTTGTCTTATTAGTAACGTCACCAGTACCGACTATACAAATATCAGTCAGTTCTTTGCCTTTATATGTTTCAAAAGCAACTACATTCTTCCATATAGCATGGTCTACCGTGACATAATCAGTTCCTTTGGTAATCCCGGAATTAAATGTTCCTTCTACGTTACTTTTGCTCTTGAATGCTTCCACGCTGTTGGCCGAGATGTATTGCATACCGCCTGAAGGTAATGGTTTTCCTTCTCCGTAAGCTTTCACTTCATCTACCATTTCCTGCGTTATATTTATGGTAGCAACCGTGTAGTCATCCACCTTCACATTATCAAATACTTTCAGCAGCCCCATACCCTCGAAGAATCCGCAAAGATTCAGTCCCGAAGCGTCAATAGCACGTTTCATGAAATTCACATACCTCCGCCCCGGAGAGTAACTCTTGTCATTATCATGGATAGCCGCCCAATGCACATCAGGCCAAAAATCAGGTTTTATATCCGCTGCCATAAAATACATAGTCATTTGCCATAAAGGGATTAATTTCACAAACGGATCAGATTCCCATACGCCCGGTTTGTCGGTGGAAATAGTTGCCACTTGCATGAAGTACGATTTATGGGCAACCAAAGCTTCGTTCAAGAAAGCATTTATACGCCCGCCCGCCAAAGCCGAACGTGCTCCTGGACGCTTGAAGGATTCATGTTCCAGTCTCAGATAGCCTTCACTCAACGGGTCGTTTCTCATCATATACTGAGCAAATGAACAGTAAAGATTATTGGTCACTTCCGTCCAACCATTGCCTTTCATCTGGGCAACCTGGTTGCCATGCCCAAACTCATGTCCGAAAACCCATACATTATTCTTTCTATAAAAGACCTTCGGAACCAACATCGCATCTTCCGTGTTGGGATAATTGGCACATACTCCGTTCCAATTAGGACTTCCTCCCCAAGAACGGACGCCAAAAAAGCGGTTAGCAGGCACAGCATTGTTTTTCACCAGTCCCATCATCAAATATTCAAAATCCAACATACGGTCGTGCATATCGACTACTGCCTGAATTGCGTTTGGCGCACATTTGGCAAAGGCATTCACCGTATTCTGCAAGTGTACTCTTTGTCCCAGAATATCCATCATCGCATTCGGAATATCCACCGCACTTCTCTTAGCCCTCTCCAATATTTCCGGCCAAGTGGCATCCGTATCACCACGTCTTACATCCCAATAGCCAATCTGTTTACCGAAACAAAAATGAATATCGACATCTGTATCTCCGGCATCATCTCTCGTCCAATATTGAATATAGCCATTACCCGAATTTGCCGGAGTAATCACATTCAAACCTCCCCGCAAGGAGATCACGCTTTTCTTTCCACCTTCCCTATAATCGGCAATAGCAAGACTCAGCGGGGTATTGCTTGCTCCTTTGTACATAACGAAAACCAGCACCGGCTCTCCCTGCGTAAAATAGATTCCCGTCGGATTATCATATATACTTCTTGAGCCTATAGTCAGTTCTTCTGCCACTATTTTAGGACTCTTGCAAGAATGGTAGGTACTAAAACGAAATTTTTTATCGTATTTCCCTTCCAGCAATTCTTTCGCTAATTGATAAATAACGGCGGTCTTGATCTCCTTAAGGCTTTCTGAAGTCACTGTACCCTTTAATTCCGAATAGGTCTCGTCCGTAAAGAACTTTTGCGCTTCCAAAATGTCATTTGTATTATCCGAATACTGATAACACTCGAACTCGGCCAGAGCCACATTGACGTTATCAATTCCAGGCGTCATCCGATCGATACGTACACGCACTTTACTCACTTGAAGGCTATTAACACTAATATCAACAGCCGCTCCCGCCATTTGTGCGGCTACAAAACCGATTTCCTCATTCCAAGTAGTTTCGCCTTCTTTCAAAACCGAAACACCTCCACTGGCAAAAAGAGAATTTTTATCATTGTTCGAACGTTGCATCAAACGAACATAACCTATGTTTTCGGGCTGTTCCAATGTATATTCAATGATAATAGAATGTCCTCTATTGGCTTCCGGCGAACCTAGTGAGGCACTACTATAATTTGTCGAATAGTCTCCATCAATAGTTTTACTGACATCCTGATTGCCGTAAACATTGCCTTCTATAAGTTCCGCGCTTTTTACCTTCAATTTCGTATCACCCATACCTTCAGTGGAGGCTTTCTCCTGAATGATAGTAAAAACTACGGGGTCTTTTAACGCAGTTGAGACAAATTTAATATGCCCCGTGCGATTCTGAAACGTGATGTTCTGATGTACTGTAACCTTAAAAATCTTGTCTGAAAAAGTTCTTGTCACTATCGGTTGTTCTATTATTTCAACCCAGCCTTCCATATCAGCCTCTATCGTAGGTTCATTAGCGACATTAGAAGTTACAGTCAACAAAAATTCTTCACCCTCCTGTGTCACTTTCCTAGGGGTGGACTGATCAAAAAGAATCGCATATTCTGTTCCTAATTGAACAATCTTTATTTTCAAAGGCTGGCAACCCGGTGCCGTTAACCGGTATTCTGTCTCACGTTGCGTGGCTTCCTCATTCTCGGCAACGGAAAAACGAATGATAGCATTTTCTCCATCCGGAATGATTTCGTAATTACACCATTGAACAACTCCTAAAGAAGCAATTTCCCAGTCTCTCCGGTTCGTTATTACTTTCACGTCAAATGCTTCTACGGCATCCGAACCCAAATTGATTGTTTCACCAATCAAGTCTGTTTTTAGAAAGGGATCTATCACCTCTTCATCGTCACTGCAAGCAGTAAAAAGTAATAGGACGCATAGCACTGTCAACATGGTACCAAAGTGTGTCTTCAAGAAATTTACCATAATAAATAATATTAGATTTAACTGATAAAAAATCCGTTGGCCGGAATCCTTTTATACTCAAACCAACCAACGGATAAAGCTATTTTTCAGATATATATCTTATTTAATGGATACTCCGTAAAGTTTAAGTTCAGCCAATCGGAATTGCCACCTTCCACCTGCATCAGTGGTACTCTCACAATTCCAAGTTTGTACTATACGTATAAACTTAACCGGGGTATCACAATGGCAAGCTGATGTTGTGAAAGAAGCTCCCAAGTTAACCGCACCTGCCGCGCTCAAATCAGCCACACTATATGACTTTCGAGCATTAGGAATATCCTCAAATGTACCATCAACAGACCAAAGTACATCAAATCCTCTCAATAAAGAGACTTCATTTTGTAAACACTGTGTCCATGAGATGGCAAAATCTGTAACTCCTTCCGGAAGTTGCAATTGGAGATAAGGATTAGTGCCGCCGGTATTAACAAAGTTCCTATTAGGGAATGGAGTCTGCACATACGTTGCAGGATCTTTATCAAACAAACTCGCAGCAGTTGTATTACCTACAAAATCGGGGAAATTGAAACTCAACATAGAAGCATCCAACCCTTTGTTATTATACTCATATTCTTTACCTGTCACTGTCAGATTAAACTCCCGACTATCAAAATCAAAATTAATTCCTTCTATTTCGGTAATTTTAATAGCCACTCGTCCTCCTACAACCAGATTTGTCAAATCATCACCGCTTCCTGCCGATACCGACACCTTCAATGAAGCTTCTTTTCCCGGCTCAAACGTTACCAGACCGTCATTTTCCAGCGTTACTGAACTAGAAGACAAGTATCCTTCCTTTCCATCGTTATTCACAACTTCTACCTTAGCCGTGAAATCCCATTGGTTGTCTATCTCTAACCCCATAGGTATAGTGAATAAAACAGGATCCGTACTATTTATAAACCCTTGGACACATTCTTCCTCAGAGACTTTAAATTCCAGCTTCGGAGTGGTAATCACAGGCTTCATGACATAGAGATTATTCATAGAATTTACAGAATCCGTAGCACTAACCAATGAAATGGGCAATACAAAAGTCTTATCAGCATTTTCCGGAAGTTCTACCAAGGCTTGAATTGCACTCGTTTTCATCACCACTTTGGACATTTTATATCTCTCATCGGACTGAAAAATCAACTCGCTGCCATCTATAGAATAGGTATTTGAAGGCAAAATAGTATAATTTTCATTGTATTCCTTTAATGCTTCATCCGACAATACAGTCAATTGAGCCTGAGCCGTTAATGACGGATCACATCCGGTCTTCATGATTGTTATATCAAAAGAAGCATCCTGACCGGTGTTATAAAGAATTTTACTTTCTTCTCCGGTTTGCTTCAAAGACAAGATCTTATGATATTCTTTCGGATATGTATCATCATATTCATCACATGCCGTATAGACAAATGACAATCCGCATAATAATGGTATAAATAAACTTTTCTTCATAAATTTGCTTTTTAAATTCATAATACAATTAGTAACCGTATGCCTGAACCATTTGCGGGTTTTTATACACTTCGGCATTCTGAATAGGAGCCAGATATAAACGGTCGTTCCATCTGAAAGGCTGGTCAATAGTAGTCCTTACATTAAATTTTTCAAACGGTACATCTTTCACCATTGCGTTCAACCCCTCACGTTTAGCACCAAAGTATTTCTGACCTTCCGCCCAACGGCGCACATCATGATAACGATGGCCTTCATTCCAGAACTCAATAAATCGCTCATTATGAATCATTTCAATTAATTTACTCTGTTCCGGTACAGTCGTAGTCGTGGGAACACCGGCACGGTCACGAACCTCCTTCAAGTTGGCTAAAGCATTTGCCAGATTGGCACCACCTACGTTCGCCTGACATTCCGCCAGATTCAGATACAATTCTGCCAAACGTATAAGAGGTATCGGTTTGGTATCTCCAGCCTGGAAAGCTCCACCATCGAATACAAATTGAGCTGTCGGATTTACATATTTCTGGGTCATAAATCCTGTAACATTATAGTTACGCGGACTTCTGGTAAGGTCGTATCCATGTCCTGCAGCAGTCTTCATGTTCAAAACGCATGGCGAACCTGCATCGCCACTGCTGGCCTTCAACAACTTTGAACCGTAATCACCACCATCGAACGCCATCCATGCGTAAAAACGCGGTTCACGGTTCACACAAAGTTTAATAATATCCTCTCTGTTGTTTCCTGCTATTCCTGCTTTTTGGAACCATTCTGCTCTTGAAGCAAAATCGCCTGTTGAAGCGGCCTCTTCAGGCAACACACCATCTTCCGTATAGAAATGTTCAATGGTATATAGCGTCGGAGAAATAGCTGAAAATCCCCCTGCCCAAGAAGTCTTATTACCTGTTTGGAATATATGCGCCGGTATACGTCCCTGTATTCTTGAATTAATATTCTTACCGGTTAGCCCCCAGATTAATTCCTTATTATGCGGATAGCGGGAAGCAACCATATAACGAAGCATCATTACTCTTTCTTTGAACTCTCTGTTCTCCTGAATATTATTATCCTCCTTTCCCGGCACATAAGGTAACCACTTATCGCTATTTCCCAGTTCTGTCTGATACAATGTCATATCAGAAGCTTCCGTTCCATAAAGACGGCATCCACCCTCATTAAGCGCAAAATCCAACGCCTTCTGACAGGCCTCCATCGCTCTTTCCCATTTTTTCTCATTATAACTGCTACTTACCAGTTCAATGCCATAATCATCCCGTCCGATAGATTCTTTATATTTAGCATCATCACCTACAAAAAAGTCTTTATCCCCGGGAGTATTCACTTTATTCTTCCATGAAGAAAAAGGGAATTGACCATTCCAAAGAGGAGAAGCAGCATACATCAGTACACGAGCTTTCAAAGCTTTAGCCATAGTAGAAGTGGCACGTCCCCATTCTGTTCCCTCACGGGTCGGCGGCAAATTCTGTGCTGCCAGATCAAGTTGATATGCAATCCAGTTAACACAATAATCATAATGACATCTTCCACCAAACTCGGAAGAGGGAGTACTCTGAGGTACATATTCCGTAACAACAGGTATAGGACCGTATTTTCTCAGTAATGCAAAATGATAATAAGCAATTAAAAAATGAGCTTCGGCCAACCACTGTTCTTTTTCACCCGGTAACCATTCCTGCAATAAGGTTTCACCGGGATTATTTTCGACCTGACGTAAAAAAAGATAGCATTGACCAATATACTTATAATAATTACCCCAAAGTCCATCCGGATTGGCTGCCGAGACTAAATTATATGCATAATCATCCCAAAAAGCTCCACTATCGTTCCGCCATTCTATCGGCAGTGCAAACTCATCTGTGGAACCATTAAGAGCACTTGTGTGACCAATAGGAGAATCATCTTCCTGAAGTCCTGCATAACAAGTGAACAGAAATCCTAAAGTACTTTTCCGGGTCTTTGTGGCATCCTGTAGCCCTGCTTGTTCAGGCGGAACTACATCCAGATAATCACAAGAAACTAAATTAAATGAAAGAGCAGTCACAATCAGACCCACTCGAACTATATTTTTCAGAATATTCATATCTTCTATGATTTAGATTATTAGAAATTAAGTTGTAAACCTACATTGACCGTACGTTGCAACGGATAGCTATTCCAACTGCTCAATTCCGGATCCCACAAATCAAACGGGCTGAAACGAAGCAGATTCGCACCACTGACATAAATACGCCCATACGGAATTTTATAACCGATTTCCAGATTCTTCAGACGCAGGAAAGAACCATTACGCAACCAATAAGTACTGTTGACCGTATTATTACCTATATCACCGGTCGTCAATCCCAAACGCGGATATTCGGCATTCGGATTCGGATTATCTACCGACCAGTGATTATCTGCAATAAATTTCAACACATTCTTATTCGGTATACGATTCCCTTCAAGGAAGGGGTCCAAACCATTGATCAGAATGGAACGCAATGCCGAACCACTGAAGAAAATACCAAAGTCGAATTTTTTATAATTAATGGTACCACCGAAACCATATTGCAAACGTGGAACAGAACCGTACTTGGAAATCATACATTGGTCGTCTTCCGTTATTTTTCCATCACCATTCAAATCACGGTATTTGATATCACCGACCTTCGGAGTGCTATTTCCTACCATCTGTTCCGGGCTGTTATCTATCTCCTCCTGGCTCTGGAACAGTCCTTCCGAAATATATCCGGTCAATCTGGAATATGGTTTTCCTGTTTCCGACTTCCAAATAGTAGGATAATCCGGTTCGTCTTTATAAACCAACTTATTTTTATTATATGTCAGGTTAGCCTGAAAACTAGCCCCCAAATCTTTAGAGAAATTCTTATGATAATTAAGGCTGAACTCCACACCCTTATTATCCATTTTACCGACATTTCCCCAAGGTTTTGCTTTACCATAACCCAAAGAATTAGGCCAAGACTGACGTTCCATAAATATATCGTAACGTTTGTCATAGAAATAGTCTATTGTTATATTCCAGTGGTCAAACAAAGTCATATCTACGCCAATATCAAATTTCTTCGCTTTTTCCCACACAGCATCCAGATTTGCATAATAGGCAATCTCCGGACCTCCCAATGTGTGATTCATACTCTCTCCAAATGTCCACTTTATCTGATCCAATTTATTATCCGTCAGCTTATCAATATATAAATAATAGCTTCCGCCCGCTTGTGCCAGATCATCGCTACCTACCAATCCATAAGAGGCTCTCACTTTCAGATTATTCACCGCATTTTTCAAAGGTTCAAAGAACTTCTCATTACTGATAACCCATCCTAAAGACATTGCCGGGAAGAAACCGAAACGCTTCTTCTTGGCAAGACGTTCCGTACCGTTATAACCGAAGTTGATTTCAGCCAGATAACGTTGTCCGTAATCATATGTGAAACGTCCTGAGACTCCTTGATTACGATTAGGAAGCACATCACTTCTGTATTCCCTTTGCCGGTACATCAACATACCTCCGACATTGTGCAAACCAAATTGACGATTATAACTGATATTTCCCTGAAATTCAAATGTCTGATCCGAACTTCTGGCAATATCCGACTGTGCTATATAGTCTGCACCTTCCTGAATACGTTCCAAGTCATATTCCAACGGACTATCTTCACTGTATCCCACAGCTCTGAAAAGATAAGGAGTAATGGAACGATTGTAGGAACTGCTGGACCAGTTTTTAAAGTTTACCCAAATATTTGCCTTCAATCCTTTTGTTACAAACCCAAAATCCTGCTCCACTTTAATGACTGTATTCAATGTATTCGCATTCTGCTCCTTATAAGAAGTCATCATCTGCGCATAAGGATTAGGATAAAGATAGTCCGAACTCTGATAATCAGACCCATAGCGGATATACGTATCACCCGGTTGCGCAGGATAAGTTGCAGGGAAAGTTACCGGAGTAGTCGTCAGAATCATTTTAAACAAATCAGCACTATTGATATTAGGCCCTTTGTTCTGACGGATCTGAGCATTCATATTCATCCTGATTGTCGTTGTGGGGGTCAACTTATAGGAGATATTATTCTGGAACGTATAATTCATGATATTAATATTATTGTTCCACGAATAAGCTTTCTCCGTATTCAGCAAACCACTATCGTGGCTGACATTCAAGCTCATATAATACTTCACTTTTGTACCTCCTCCCGATACATTGATATTGGCACGCTGCGTCATTGTCATCTTTTTGAAAATGACATCCTGCCAATCCACATTCGGATATACATAAGGATTTACCCCGTCACGGGTCAACTGGATCCGTCTGTCCGAATACAATAATTGATCTTTCGATTTATTCGGATTTCTCGACAGGTCAGCTTCATTGTAAAGTTCCATATATCTGGGACCATCTACAAACTCAGGAAAATCGGACATGATATTGAAAGAGTTCTCCGCACTAACATTAACTTTCGTCTTCATATTGTAATCACCTCCCTTTGTCGAGATTATCATTACACCATTTGCACCGCGTGCACCATAAATTGCAGTTGCAGAAGCATCTTTTAAAATGGAGAAACTCTCGATATTTTCCGCCGGCACATAGTTCAGATCAGCTACTGAAATTTCTACATCGTCCAATAATATAAGCGGTGTTGTACGCCCGCCAAAAGTAGAAATACCGCGAATATAAAAATCAGCCCCAGAACCCGGCTCTCCTGTTTTAGTGGTAGCAATCACACCTGCCAGCTTACCGGCAAACGAAGTACTTAATTGTGAAGTCGGCATTCGTAAAATATCTCCTTTCACATTTGTAATAGCCCCTGTCACACTCACTTTCTTTTGTACTCCGGAACCTACAACAACGACCTCGTTCAACGTCTGCTGTTCTCCGGACATCGTGACATTAACCACCCCTAAATCTTCTACCGGAGCTTCACGTTTCTGGTAACCAATGTACGAGAAGACCAGTACGGCTTTGTCTCCGCTCACAGAAATAGAATATCTACCATTCAAATCCGTGATAGTTCCACTTTTCTGACCTTTCACAACAATGTTCACACCTACCAACGGCTCGCCGTCTATGGCGTCTGTAACCACACCCGTGACGACTCTTTTCTCTCCTTTCTGCTGTACACTCTGTTTATTCACTTTCAGTACAACTTCGTCTCCCCGGACTAAATAGTTAACATTACTCCCTTCAAATACAACTGACAATACTTTTTCAATCGTACCTTGGCAGTCAATGTTTTTGCGCTTTACTTCATCCAAATCCGCTGCATCGTAAAAAAACACATAATTACTGTTTTTTTCGATCTGACGGATAGCTTGTACTTCACTAAAATACCCTTTCACCTTTATGACTCCCTGTGCTGCTATTGCAATCAATGGGAAACAAAAGATTCCAAACCAAATGCACATGAGGTACTTCCACCTGCCATGCTGCTGCTTTTCTTCCATACTAAATAATTAAAAGATTAACATTAAAAAATTATACAAACATATTATAGTATACCTTTAACGGAATATGATATATTCTCCATTTTCCTTTCTATATCGCCACCCTGTACTGAAGCACATTTTTTCAATAGCTTCTTCCAATGACTCATTGTAACGTAGACGCCCATTTAACAGATTCTTGGTTGCCTGTCCGTGTTCCAATGATATTTTTACATTATATATTCTTCCTACAATCTCAATCCATGAACTTAAATCAACATTTGTAAATTCATAATTACCTTCTTTCCATTTCACTCCTTGCATTTCATCCACTTTCACGCTTGCCTTCTCCGCGTTGAAGGTCAATTCTTGCGAAGGTTTCATCTCAATAGTATGCTCAGTACCTACTATCGTAAAATCGACTTTACCACTAAACAAAGTGACTTTAGAAATATTTGCCTGTTCCTGATTAATTAAAAAAGAAGTACCTTTTACTTCTACAAAAGCCCTATCAATGTATACGATAAAATGTTTGCCATCCTGTTTATAAACATCAAAATGGGAATTTCCTTTCAACCACACTTTTCTATTCTGAACAAAATTCTCCGGATAACGGATAGAACTTCCCGGATGCATCCAAACTCGTGAACTATCAGGCAGCATATATAGACGTCCTTCTTTTGATACAACTTCTACAAAAGCATCTTTCGCCCCATTTACCTTATTTCCGGAGAAATACATCCAAGTTGCTCCAAGTAGCAGAACAAGAGCTACGGCAGCCACAGATAGCCAATATGGTATATAAACATGCTTCTTCTGCTGTCGGCAATCCAGACATTTCTGTCTTACCATTTTCCACATCTTTCGCCCTACTTCATCGTCAAGTTCTTTTTGTCGATCCATATTCCATTGCAGGTGCATTTTTTCTTCAAACTCTCGATGATGAAATAGTTCCTTTTGTTCTTTTTCATCCAGTTTGTCTGCTAATAAAGCTTTGATTTGTTCATATAGTTTCTTATTCATATCTATCTTTTTCACATTTTTCATTTTCATTATAAAACAAACGTCTCTAATATTAAATACGAAACTTTTATGTCTATCCCTACATTGCATTGAACTTTTTTTCGAAAAATCAGAAAGCAGTTCTTTAGAACGCTAACCAGTCCTCTTTTTCTTATCTTTGCAAAACAATTATAATTATGCACGTATATGGAGAAAACATCTGTTTTAGCAAAATTAAAACAAGGAGACGAAACCTCATTTACCTTTGTATATGATCATTATTGGCGGAAAGTATACAGATTTTCAGAGATTTATCTGAATGATGACGAGGAAATAAAAGAGGCAGTACAAGAGGTCTTTATCAAATTATGGGAATCGCGTGCATCAATCAACGAAAACAAAGACATAGACGGATTACTCTTTATTATGACTCGTAACACAATTTTTGATTACTTCCGTAAAAGTCTGAATAAGATAACGATGAAAATTACTGCTCTTGAGGTTGCTGAGAAAATTGCTATATCTGATGAGACACTTGAAGTTAAGGATCTACTGGAATATATATGGAAATTAGTTTCTTTACTTCCACCACGACAACAAGAGGTTTTTATCATGAGCAGGAAACAACAAATGACAAACAAAGAAATAGCAGAACAACTTGACATTAGCGAGAAGGCAGTAGAACGTAATATCTACTTTGCTTTAAAATTCATAAAAAAGAATTTGAACCTATTTATTTTCTTCATTACGATACCATAAGAGACATTCTGCGTTTTAACTAGTTTTAACTGGGTTTGATATAGTGCTGGGCTAAAAATATACGTATTTATTAATAAGACACAAAGGTATAAGTTACCTTAAAACCTATAAATAAATATATCCATGAAACAGTATGCATTATTAGCTTTTCTTTCGCCAATTGCAAGCCTATTGGCGGTTACAGGTCCGGCACAAAGCGAAAAGCTCAAAACCAAAACAAATCCTCAAAAGCAGCCAAATGTCATTTTTATCTATGCAGATGATCTGGGATATGGTGACCTCGAATGCTATGGAGCCAAAAACGTACAAACTCCCCATGTAAACCAATTGGCAAAAAGTGGTGTCCAATTCACCAATGCGCACGCCACTGCGGCAACAAGTACTCCTTCACGTTACTCCATGCTCACTGGAAAATATGCATGGCGTGTACCGGGAACCGGTGTGGCAGCAGGTAATGCTGGTATGATTATCCGACCTGAAACTTACACGCTGGCAGATGTTTTTAAGAATTCCGGATATATCACCGGCGCTATAGGCAAATGGCATTTAGGATTGGGTGACAAATCGGGCATGCAAGACTGGAATGCTCCACTACCTACAGCACTGGGAGACTTGGGATTTGATTATTCCTATATTATGGCAGCCACAGCGGATCGCGTACCATGCGTGTTTATTGAAAACGGTAAAGTAGCCAACTACGATCCTTCTGCTCCTATTGAGGTTAGTTATCAAAAGCCATTCCCTGGCGAACCATTAGGGAAAGACCATCCGGAACTGTTGTACAATATGAAACATAGTCATGGGCACGACATGGCTATTGTCAACGGAATTGGTCGCATAGGATACATGAAAGGTGGTGGCAAAGCATTATGGAAAGATGAAAATATAGCCGACTCCATCACCGCACATGCTATTGATTTTATCGACAAGTACAAAAACCAGCCTTTTTTCTTGTATTTTGCTACAAACGACGTACATGTACCACGTTTTCCACATGAACGTTTTAGAGGTAAGAATAAAATGGGAGTACGTGGTGATGCTATTGCCCAATTTGACTGGACAGTGGGACAAATAATAGCAGCTCTTGACGAACGGGGATTACGAGAAAACACATTAATTATCCTCTCTAGTGACAATGGTCCGGTAGTTGACGACGGTTATGATGACCATGCTGAGGAATTGCTTAACGGACATAGTCCTGCAGGTCCTTTTCGTGGTAATAAATACAGCGCATTTGAAGGAGGAACGGCGGTACCTGCAATTGTCAGTTGGCCGAAAGAAATCCCCGGTTCGCAAATTTCCGACGCCTTAGTATCACAAATCGACTGGTTTGCATCAATGGCTGCTCTAATCAATGCAAAATTACCAAAAGGAAGTGCGCCAGATAGCCAGAACCGCTTAAACACATGGCTCGGAAAGGATCAAACGGATCGCCCATGGATTATAGAAGAATCTTCAACCATGTCTGTACGTACCAAAAATTGGAAATATATTGAACCAAACGATGGACCTGCCATGATTACCTGGGGCCCAAAAGTAGAGACTGGAAATTTGAAAACTCCTCAACTTTATGACATGAGAGTTAGAGAATATGAAAAGGAAAACCTTGCGGACCAACACCCCGAAATAGTCTACGAAATGCAGAATATTCTGAGACGAGTTAGAAAATAGAAATACCAAAAACGATATTCATCAATAAAAAATTCCCGATAACTTGTGATAAAGTTATCGGGAATTTTATATGTTCGGTCATTTATAAATTAATACTCTTCCTCGTTAAAGAGTTGTGTCTCATTTGATTATCAATCAATTATATTTCAAAGAATGATTTTTAGCCAAACAAACCACACCATCTGAGGCTATCAATGGCAAAGATATGTGTTTTTTGACAAACAAATGAAAACAAGCACAACTTTTTGCTATACACAAGGAAAAATCATTGCCCATGTTTTTTCTTTCCCTTATTTAATAGTAGTTTGTTCGTTCCAACGAACGAAATTATCAGCTAAGACTTCTAATCATATTTTCAACATGATTCATGCGAAATACATAGTCATACCTTTCTGATAAAGGTTCAAGCTCTTTTGTCAGAGTTTCAAACGAAGGTTTACCGAATAGCACAGCCAGGCTATCTACTGCTTTTTGCAAGCGTTTACCCAATATGCGTATAGTTTCAATGTGAGAAAGTCTATTAAATAAGGTCCCATATAATATTGCATATTTCATAGAACGAGACGAAACTTTATTGAAATTCTCATCTCTTTGTGCTGGAAGTTTCATTGTATTGCAAAACTTTACAAATTTTTCCAATGAGTCAAGACCAACGTTACTTATGCTCCTTTCCAAACTATCATAAAACTGTTTCTGAGAAAAGTTTCTTGATGAATAGGGTATTTGGTCAAATTTATAACGAAATTTATTAAGATAACATATCTCCATTGCAGCAAACATAGACAGAGAAAAGAAGTTTAAGTCATCTCTAGTTATAACGCCATCACCTGTAGCTTTTACCTGCTCGTATCGCTTACTTATCATCTTCTGATATTTCATTAACAAAGATGTTGATAATTCACCATAACCTTTTAACAGTTGCTTGCTGAGGAAGATATCCTCCTGTTCTTCTATTTCTCTATTATTGTTTGTTTCTGCCGAGCCTTCTTCCTCTTCATCAATGATCGCATCATCTATCGAACGAATCTTTTTTCTAATACTCTCCTCAATACATTCAATCAGTCTTGATGTACGATCTATTTGGAAAATCCTGCTACTCTTTGCATCGTCATTGTCATATTCCGAATTGTATTTTATTTCGGGCAAAGATAAATCAGATTGCCTTTTATCTTCTGATGAAACTTTAATCTTTGGAGAAACTTTTTCACCAGCATCATTAACTAAGTCCCACATTACATCAGATAGCATATCAGCAACCTCCATACCATCATATCCTTCATTCTCAATACGAGAAATGAATCTATTAAGATTACGACTCATTTTCGACGGATTTGTTGTGGCTAAGAACTCAGTCCAATTGACGAACAGCTTATTAGATATAGATTTCTTGTCTTTATCCACTAAATAACATGTATATTGAGTTTTTGCTAACTTTATATCAGTACTATATCTATTGCCTTTATCATGTTTAAGTTCACTTACAAGAGTCTCAATTCCATTGTCGATAGACAGTAGTACTCCATCAGGAATCTCCTCATTGCTATAGACATTTAATTTACCTGATTCGTAATAAGCGGATAATAGTCTTAATCGTCTTCCAGTTTCAGAAGGAGCTTCATTAGAATGTTTGGATCTATTAGTTGGCACATCTATTCTTTTCTTGGTTTTCAGACCAAGTGTAGATAGAAAATCTTGCTTTGTCGAATGATACAAGACTCCAAACTCTTCATTTATGCCTCTGTGAGTTATTGTTCCAAGTCCGGCTAATGTTGCATTTGCACTGCCAACCATACAATATTCAGCATCATTAGTCTTAAAGTGCAAAACCTTTGCATGCAATTGACGTTCATATGTTTTAAAAGCTATTTTACCCCTTTTTGTTTCGCTGAAATCATAAAAATGAATACTACTATTTGGAAGCATTCCGCTTGGTGGCAAAGCACAATCTTGGTGAATCAAAACATTCACCGTTGAGTTCGGACAAAGTTGGGATAATGTAATCAATGATTCTCCACATTCATCAAAATATGGACTGAGAAGTGTTATAGTCTGCACCTCATTTAATGGCACTAAATTTGAAATTTGTTGTAAAATCCCAGACTGAGAATCATTATACAGTAAAGCAGCATTTAACCCTTCTTGTACCTTGCACATACTATGAGGCACAATATTGAAAGAGGAATCTAAAAATGTACAATTTTCAGGAATCTCACGAAGAATTCTATTATGATCATAGTCGTTACATTGCTTTGTAAATCGGCAGAGATACTGCCAACATTCTTCAATGAGAGGACGATGCGTCGTATCAGTCTCATCTATCATAAAACCTGTAAATGCCTCATGATTTTTCCCATGTCCTGTAACTGTTAGATTACCAGTACCAAACACAACCAATACAGCGTCATCTCCTACAAAGAAATTAATCTTAGGATGAAAAGCTCCGACAGCACTTATAGATGTAATGGAGTACTCCTTACCAATATGTCTCATATAAATAGGAGATACATATTCCATAGATTTATCCATTTGATTGGTATCGGCAAACACATTTATGCTACATACTTGCTTACGATGAAGCATGTTCAATAATTGATTATCGAAATGTATCAAATCTATGGCATAAGTAGTCAATACAGCTGAATGATATTTGCCATTTTTGCCGCCGCTAGGAATATCCAATAATATTGCATGCTCATTCTTTTCCATAATTCTCAATGAATTGTGATGCTATCTCAGTTAGTGTATTATCTTCATCAAGATAACCCATGTCTTGTAAAAAATTAAATAGAGAATCAATACGTGGCGATGTTTCAACTGGATACCGCTGCTCTATTAAAACAATCCGTCCATCCTCAAGAATAAACTTTCTTAGGTCTGAATTATTCTTTCCCATTTTAGCAATGGCGACCACAGTATGCTCCTGCATTATTTGCACTATCAAAGATTCTATAAAACCGGATATAGAGAATGACAGATAACGCTCCACATAAGATCTTAACCCTTCACTGAGTATACCTCGCTGACGTTTCAAGTCATTTTCCCCTTCAAACTCCTCTATATCTTTTGTGTTATTCTCAAATTCAGTATAAAGTCTCAACATGAGTCTTATTGCATGTGCTGCTGCAGAAATATAATCTTGTTTACTGACGTAATCCCTTAATTCATCATAGATTATATTTATATTATCACTCATATTTTTCCTCCATTCGTCAAGAGAGTTATAATTCATCTCTTTCTCTATAACCGACAATAAAGATTGTTTAATATCTTGAGAAAGTAGTGCTATTGGAGGATTGTGTAATTCATGAGTTTTGTAGAGTATTAAACAAAAGAGCAAGTCAATACTATAATGCAAACCTTCACATAAATAATAGAAATACCACCCAAATGCGGCCTGTAAATTACCGTCTTCAGTTATATGCAAAAAACGATTCTTTACGAACTCCTGAATCTCTACACCATTTGAAATATCATTTAGGAGCAAATAGATTGTTTCTCTTCGCAAGGAAGAGTCCTCGTCACTTTTCGTAAGCAAATTATTTAAGAACAGCCATTCCTCAGAGCCTACAATTATGCGATGTATTGCTAAAGATTGTAAGTCTTCTATTGCTTCTTCTTTAAGACTTCCATCCAGAATACATTTAAGAAATAATTTCCGGATGTTTTCATCAATACTATTTCTGACAGCATCAGCTAACTCTTTTCCTTTGTTACGAAGATAAAATCTGCCTTCTTCAATTTTTACAAGTTCATAATAAATAAGAGAACCAAGATAGTACTGGCCAAAAGCTCCACTCTTGAATGTCCAGTACTTATCTTTAGATTCATAATCAGCACCATCTGCAATATCATAAATACCATCCTCTATTTGCTTATATCTACCTTGTGAAACAAACAAAGCTCCAACCACAGAACCAACATTCTGTTCCTTCATAATTAGTGCCATTGCCAACTCTGCACGACGTATAAAATTATATTGATGCAGAGATATTTGACCAGCAACTTCAAGTTTGTCATATTCACTAAGTAGCCAACAATAAAGGCTGTAATAGCGGATGTGACGGGTTAGATTGGTGAGCCCAGGTAACAATTTGCTATAGGTTGCAATTGAACTATTCTGGATTCCCAATGGGTCACGCCCACCTTTGAAGCCATCGTTCGATGCCCAAAATACATTTGTGATTTCAGATTGCTTATATTGTGCCATTGTACAACAGATTGAACAAAACACTAATAGTACATCTCAATATATTGGTATGCACGTTCAAATACATCATTGTCTTTTATCTGATACTTAACCCAGAGGATAGCACGTAGTTTCTTTTTGATTTCTCTGCGGGCTGTTACACTTTGGAAAGCATCATTAAATTGACGTACAATGTTAACCACTTCATTATCTATATCATTTACAACTTGTTCAACGATAATAGGTGTGTCTTCGGTCTTTATACTTTGGAAAAGGTCTGTTAAGGCGGCACGAGCTTGAGCACGTTTATCCTGAGGTTCATCCTTTTTCTTTTCTTCTTCAAGCAAGTCTTTTGCTAATGCAAGAAGTTGTTTCAAGAAATCAATACTGCTGATCAGGTTTTGTTCCATTCGTTCTCGGAGTTCATCCAATTTCTCTGCAAATTTCTTGAAGTTAGGATCACCTTTGTGCTCGCCCAATCTCAATCGAAGTATTTTCTCTACTTCAACAATCTTCTTCTCACGTGCTTTTTCATCTTCAAGGACTGCATCTATCACATCGGCATCAACTACCAAATCCTCTAGTGGAGTACCAATGTCAATAGTTTCAATGTTGCGATGTATAATCTCTATGGTCTTAGCTCCAAGCAAAGTCCAGATAAGATTACCACCACTTACAGGACGCACACTTTGATACACTTGAGCCAACCAAGTATAATCATTTTGGTATTCGGCCAAACAAGCATCGGGAGAAACTATCTCCCACGCTTTATTGAGACGGGCAAAGTGGCGGCCAAAGTTTGTCTTCACACCATCATCTTTCAAGCATTGTTGAGCAGCAGTAAGCCCCTCCCATCCACCAATAGTTCTATCAACGCCAGGGAAGAACTCAATACATTGTTGCATGAATGTAGGTATAAGACTTTTGATTTCATCGATATTCTGAACAATGGTCTTAACTGTCTCTTCATCAAAAGCAAGACTCTTTGCAACATCCTCAAATACACCAACAAAATCAACAATCAATCCACATTTCTTATTCTCATTGTAGGTACGATTGGTTCTGCAAATAGCCTGCAACAAAGTATGATTCTTCATTGGTTTGTCCAAATACATACACTGGAGTATAGGTGCGTCAAAACCTGTTAGTAGTTTGCTTGTTACGATCACAAATTTTAGCGGAGACAATGGGTCTCTGAACTGATCAAGCAACTTCTTTTCCTCATCGCGACTACGCTTATATGCCTTATATTCATCTGCTTTATCTCCAGCAGTATGCATTATAATTGTTGTTTGGTCATCTGTGCCAAGAAGAGCATCCAAAGCCTTTTTATATTTGACGCAACATTCTCTATTGTAAACAACAACCTGAGCTTTCATGCCTGTTGGTTCCACATACTCTCTGAAATGAGAGACAATATACTTACAAACGTCATTGATTCTTTTTTCTGCAGTAAAGAATGCATCAACACTTGTTCTTCTTACCAATTCATTCTTGTCTTCTTCGCTAATCTGGTCGGTAAGTTCGTCAAACTCCTTTTGCAATTTAGCATCGTCCAAGTGCATCTCGACTGGAACGGTCTTGAAATTAAGTTCAAGAGTTGCCCCATCTGCTACTGAATTTTGGAATGTATATTTTGATATGTATCCATATTTATCCTCCTCGGCACCAAAACATGCAAATGTATTATGGTCATTACGGTTAATAGGTGTACCAGTTAATCCAAAGAAGAATGCATTTGGCAGTGCTGTGCGCATCTTTTTACCGAGGTCTCCTTCTTGTGTTCTATGAGCTTCGTCCATCAAGAGGATGATATTATCACGTTCATCAATTACCTCGCCATCATTCAAATCACCAAACTTAAAGATGGTGGTTATCAAGATCTTTCTTTGATGGATCTTTTCCTCCAGTTCTTGTTTTGATGATATACTATCAATGTTAGGTATCTCTGCACGAGTGAAATCACCAGTAATCTGGTCTTCCAAATCAATTCTATCGTCCACAATCACTACTGTTGGCGCTTTTAGCACTTCCTGACGACGAAGTTTTTGAGCCGCAAATACCATCAACCACGACTTACCAGAACCTTGGAAATGCCAAATCAAACCTTTACGAGGGCCAGAGCCATTTATATATGTTGACAGAACACGTTGAACAATAGCTTCGCCACCCAAATATTGTTGGTAACGACATACAATTTTAATTTTTCTGCCTCCTGAGGTTCCTGTGAAAACAGAATAGAAACGATATATATCCAATAGTCTTTCAGGAGTCATCAATGATACATAGTTATGCTCAACATCCTCCAATGTACCATGCTTACGTTCCTCATCGGCAAACCATGGGCCCCATTTGTCAATAGGGCATCCAATACCAGCATATTGAAGTTCTCTACCTTCACTTGCAAAGGTTAGAATATTCGGAACAAACATTTCAGGGATACTCTTCTGGTAATGCATAATATCAGTAGCACCATCAGCCCATGTTACAGATGCCTTAACAGGAGTCTTTGCTTCACCGATAACCATAGGTATACCATTGATGACATATACAAGGTCTAAACGCTTGCCTCCCTCCTTACTCTTTCTCGGATACTCCCACTGATTAGTTACTATGCAACGATTCTTATATTCATCATCCTTGCCTGCAAAGAAACGAATGTTGATATTATCGCCATTATCACCAAATGGGTATGAGTTTTCTTCAAATAGTAACTTGCGGAACTTATCATTAGCTGTGATTAGTTCATCAGAAGCTCCGCCACTTGTAATACAAGCTCGAAGCTTATATATAACCTGTTCTGCTTGTTCAGGAGTAATAGGATTCAATGCCAGCAGTGCCTCCATGAGCCATTCTACAACAAGAACTTCATCAGGAAGTCTCGGAACAAACTGCGGTTCCACATATATCCAACCGCATTGTCCTGCTGCATTAATGAGCATTTGCTCAACTGTATTTTCTTCGTTAAAGTATGCCATATGTTATTATATTTTTGTTTCTAATTGTAATATTCTGATTTATCGGCCTGTTCAGCAATTGATACAAATTTAGCCTGCTCTGATATTTTCGCATTAGGCATTTGTATCTTTGCATAGCTTTCCTTATTGATTGCCTTAAAGGTTGATCCTGTACCAAGACGATCGATGTCTGCCTCCATATACTTTAAAGCATAGTACACAAACATAGTTGTTGACTTACCTTCTTTAGGAGTAATTGATGCTAGGCCTCTTCCTATACAGCAATCTTGTGTTGCTATATTTACAGCACCTACAGGGGCGCGAACAGACATTAATATCGCATTTGCTTTTGCCATTTTTATCGGAGCCGTACAGTATGTCACTGGAGCATTTATGTACAAATCGCCAAACTCTGTTTTTCCCTGATAAAATGGCATACCTTCTCCTATATCATTATATGTCTTTGAATCTGGTGACGATCCCCAAACTGTATCAACCAAATTATTGATACCAACTTTAGGTGCACCACTAAACATCTCGATAAATTGCGATTTGCAACCAACAAATTCTGATTTATCGGCTTGTTTTGCCATCTTGGAAAACTCGATCTGCTTTGCATAGGATGGGCATGGAAACATAAATTTCTGCAAATCCTTTCCATACACATGTGGCTGAGCACCACCTTTTTGCAAACCATATATTTGTTTTTGCATAACCCTTAAACCAAAATATACGAAAGTCTGATCGGTTTTCTCATCATCTTTAGAGATGATTGTATTGCAGTCAGAAGCGAATATAGGGCAATTCCAGAAGTTAATATATCCCGCATAAGCGCCAGATGCACTAACAGTTATTGCACCAGCCTCTCGATTTGCAACATTATGATAGCAACTAGGTTCTTGACCTCCTGCCACGACAGGAACTTCTCCAGGTAGAACATCATTTCTTGTTATCGTAGCACCTTTCTCGATATTGCAAATATCTCCAAGAGGTACTTGATTATCGCCCTTAAACATCTCGATAAATTGCGACATACTAACCAATGAATTTATGATGAGACAATTTTACATTATTCTGATTCACCATTGCATATTGCAATGTCGTATCGAGACTCTGATGACCGAGTAGGTGCTGGACTTGCTCAATAGGCATGCCCTTATCTATTGCCATTGTTGCCAATGTTCTACGGAATTTATGTGGATGCACTTTTGGAATATTCAAATCTTTCCCCATCTGGCGCAGTCTAATCTCCACTCCGCTAATCTGCAATCTATCATAAGGAGCCAGGAGTGAGACAAACAACGCTTCATTGTTGTCAGTACGGCTGTTTATGTATTTCTGCAAATGAATCTTTGTACGAGCATCGAAATATACCTTACGCTGCTTATCACCTTTGCCGGTAACAATACACTCCCTGTTGTGGTAGTCTATATCTGAGCGATTGAGCTTAACCAATTCTCCAACACGCATTCCTGTTGATGCCAATAGATCTATCAATGCCAAATCACGCGGATTTGAGCAATGGTCCCGCATCAATTCAAGAGATTCATCAGTATATGTTTCCTTTACGGTTTTACCCACTTTTACTTTATGGATTCTTCGTACAGGACTCTTTACTATATAGTTTTCTTCTTCTAACCAAGAAAAGAAACTGGATAGTATGCGTCGAATATTATCTACCGTTACCTTGCTCGCGCCACTCTCGCTTTGATATGTATTTAAATAATGCCGTAAATCATCAGTAGTTATGTGGATAACCTCTTTACCCAACTTAATCAATGCATTATTTATAGTACTTCGATAATAGGCGATTGAATTAGGAGAACATCCTTCAACTTTCTTGGCTGAGATAAAATTCTCTACCAAAATCTGATTATTACTTTCTGCATTGACAGAATCTTTTTCAGTCACGACAATATTACGGAAGGTGTAATCAAGCACCTTACGCAACTGGGCCAACTGCTCATTATTCAATGAACCGAGCATAGCCTGTTCTATTTCGTTAATCAAGTTCTTAACCATAATTTTACTATATTATAAAGGTTCGTCAATTAACGCGCGACTAATTATTCATGCACTACAATAATATGAACTTAGTCACTCATGAGTGACCAAGTAAAGTGACTAAGTCAATGCTCGTTTGTATTTTTGGCTCCGACTATTAGGTTTCTCGGGAATAGTCATTACCAAGAATCCTCCCTCTATAAGTGGGTCAATATAGCGATGCTTTACATTATATCTGTGTTTAAGACCAAGATGCTCCATGATTTCAGCCATACTTCGAGGAGTAGAACAAAAATCAATTATATCATTAAGTGTGTCACTTAACTTAGTCACTGACTTAGTCACATTTTCCTCATCGGTGACCAAGTTAAGTGATAAAGAAGGCCTCACTATAACCTCAAAAGCTGTAATCTTATCCACATTGAACACTGGTTCGGGATTTCCATTCTCTTGCAATAAGTTCTTTACACGCTGAATTCCACGATTGAACATGTTAACGTACTTCAATCCACGCATAGCCTCTGCAACAATTGGATTACGATAATCATTTACCGTTGGGAAGTTCTCAGGACGAGCCTCACCATACAATCCTCCAGCATTAAGAATCTCAATACGATCCTCATATTGATAAAGTCGAATTGGCATATTGGACTGGTAATCCCTATGCATACATGCATTCATCAACAACTCTCTAAGAGCCAAGTCAGGATAATTCAACACATTCTTCTCACGCAGCATGCTAATAGGCATAGGGCGAGAAGTCACCACAGCATCCCTAACAAAGTTTTCCAATTGCGGTAGCATTTTACTAAGACTTCCTTTAATCTGTCGTTCATTAACGATTTCACTACCACGGTCTTTACCTGCAAAATGAACGTATTGTACATAGCACCCATGCATATAATACTGAGGGTCTTTACCAAAAAGAATCATTGCAGCATTTGTAGGACATTCATGTGTAAGATCATACAAATGAATTGCCGCCAACTGTTCCTTGATATTACGGCTATCGCTAGCCAATACTTCGTGGTCAATTATCTGAGGAAGATATTCTCTTTTGATGAACTCCGTATCAATATCTTTTATGGTTGCGCCAAAACAAGGAGTGGCATCAAATGTTGCCATATATGAAGTTCTACGTTCAAACAAAATTCGTTCTTCCGCTTCACTGGCAATATCCCTGCGAGGACCAATACGAACAAATGTCCTACCGCGATATCGTACAGGTGGAACCAACGAAGGTGAAACTTCTGCAACAAGCAAATCTCCATCCTCATATTCAAATCTTTCCACCGACATAATAGGAAGAGGCAATATATTACCATTTGAACGTATGGCTGAAATCTTTTTTAGTAAATCATCATCAACTTTCAACCCCGATAAAGTTCCATTATCATACGCACCAAGAATCAGATACCCATTCTTCTTGGAATTAGGTAAATCGTTTGAGAAAGCACATATTGCTTCTTGAAACTTATCCATATCTCCGGTAGATGTGGTACGCTCTATTCTATATGTCTCAGTGCTCTTCAACAGCTCACGTACTTCTTCTTTTGATATCATAGTGATATATATTAGTTGTTTATCAAACTCTTTATTACTTGGTCTATTGCCTCTATCGATTTACGGAGTTCAAATTCTGATTTGTCGGCCTGACGGTAGATCTGTTCAAATTTGTTTTGTTCGTCTCTTGAAGGTAGTACTATAGACTTAGACATAAAGTCCGACATGCTTAAATTTTGGATACCGGTAGTTTGGCTTGCCATTGCTCTCATTGCAGCCTTATTGATATTATAGGAATTATATAAAGCGTAGAATAAGTATACTGGATTTACAGATTCCTTAGGACGCAATGCTTGTGTAAAATTATTAAGCAAATAATCACCTATTTCATCGAAAAACACGACTCTACCAACCGGATTATCCTTAGTACCTCCGGACCTCTCCAAGATTGTGTCACCTTGTTTGAGCTTTTTTCGTGCAACTTTTTTAGGCTCAATATCTCTAGTTACAACATCCGCCAGATCAAGATGTCCTTCATTAGTAAAGTTTGTTGTGCGAATCACTTTTATAGCATTTTCAGAAGTCGGTTCGCTTCCCCATTCCCCTGGGAATGTATCAGATACCAAATCTTCCAATTTGCAATAAGATTCAACAGTCCCAAACATCTCGATAAATTGCGATTTCACCATTTCTCGAGTAGCATCAAGAAGCTTCTTATATGATTGTTTTAGGCGATAAGCTGACATCACTTTTTGGGCAATTTCTAATTGCTGCTTAATTGGAGGCAACTCGAATTCGTAATCAGCAAGAGTACTCCAGTTTAGAAAGTAATTAACACCACCACTTTTATTTTCTTCACAATAATTCCAAAAATCATCACTTTGCATAATTATTGCTAAATATTCTTGTGTGAGAATACTTTCATCTTTAGTTTCTATTACAAAGGTCTTTTCTGAACAGATTCCATCAAAATCAGCAATACTACACTTCTTTAAATGAGGATTTCGTGTAACAAATAGAATTTGCCCTGCAGTAAAGCCGCAATAGAACATTGGTCCAATTGTTGAACCTTTTATTACACCCTTCTTTGTAACATATAACTCACATGAATCTATATGTTCACCACCTACATAATAGATTTTCTCAGTATTGAATCTATCTTCTCTTGTATATGCTCGGTGTGCAACCTCAGAAAACTTGACTATGCTCATAATAAATCTATTAAATTGGTAAATGACTCGTGTAAAGACTCTGAGTTTGACTTCCAATTTTCTAAAAGTTCAGAAATATCTTCAATATCTTTTGGATCGTTGGATTTTACATAGAATTTTGGTGAAATGCTATACTTGTTATCAGGGATTTCATTATTGTTAATAATCTTTGAACGTCCGTCAATATTGGTATATCGGGTATAAATACTCGTTATTATTGAAATATGCTCATTGGTTAAATAACTTTCAGTATTTTTCCGTTCCACTAAATCGGTAGCCTTTATTAAAAGAATTTTATTTTTCCTATCAGTTGGTTTATTTGATCGACAAATAAGAATACAGGCCTCCATTGGTGAATTAAAAAATAAATTTTTCCCAATACTAATAACGGCATCAATAAGATCGTTCTGAATGAGCTTTTGACGTATATCTTTCTCTATAAGTCTATTAAGAACACCATGAGGCAATAGAATAGCACATCTTCCATGATCATTCATAGATGATAAAATATGCTGTATGAAGGCATAGTCTGCTTTAGACTGAGGCGGTGTTCCTAAGAAATTGCGTCCCCATTTGTCGTTTATAAAAGCCTCACGATCCCATGTCTTTATAGAGTATGGCGGATTTGCTAATACGATATCAAACTTACGCAATTTGCTTCCATCGACAAAGGCGGGGTATGCTAAGGTATCTTCTCTGACAATAGAAAAGTCTTCAACGCCATTTAGATAAAGATTCATTCGAGCAATAGCACTGGTAAGTGCATTAATCTCTTGCCCAAAAACCTTTACTCCTTGCCATGGTTCACCCTTTTTGCGAAGAAAGTCCAAACATTTTACAAGCATACCACCCGAACCACAAGTAGGGTCATAGATGCTTTCGCCCGGACGAGGTTGAAGTATCTCTGCCATCAAATCCACAACGGTACGGTTGGTGTAAAACTCCTGTGCCGTATTACCAGCATCATCGGCAAACTTGCCCACAAGATACTCATATGCCTGTCCCATCTCATCTGCTGGACACGCTTTAAGCGACAAATTGTAACGTGAGAAATCTTCTATCAAAGAGGTGATAATGTGGTCGGGCATCTTGGCTTTATTGGTCCACCCATCTTTAGGGCCAAAGATACCTTCCAGGCCTCCGATAACACGTCCATCGGCATGTTCGCCAGGGTTGGCTTGTTCAATAGCAATAAAGGCTTCGACCAAACGCTGGCCAACATTCTCAGTACACTCACGTACATCACGCCAATGGGCACCATCGGGAATACGAATTACTAATTCTTGAGCTTGAGCATTGGCATACTCTATACCGCCTTCGCAAACATAGCCTTCAAACTGCTCATCGTATACGTCAGAAATTCGTTTGAAGAATAGCAAAGGGAAAATATATTCTTTGTAACCAGCAGCATCAATCTGACCACGAAGGCGAGTGGCTGCTCCCCAAAGGAACGATTTCAAGTCTTCCAATGAAATAGGCTCATCGGGATTTCTATAATATTTTACAGGTTGTTCCATAGGGTTATAAGTTTATCAGTTTTCTAAATTCTTCTTCAAATCTCTTTACCTCCTCGTATGCCGCCTTGAACTCTGCAAGCACTTCTGCATATGGACGGATTTCCTCTTTGTGATATTCCACGTATTTATTAGGAGAAAGGTCATAATCCTTAGCCGCAATATCATCAAGAGTCACCACTTTAGAAAAGTCTTCTACATCCTCGTAATTGGTGTAGAGTTCGTATAAACGATTTACATCTTCTGGAGAAAGTATATTCTGTGCACGCTTTACGGTGAGAATCTTTGTGCCATCAATCATCAGTACTCGCGCACTATGTGCAGCCGGTTTCAAACGTCTTAATATCAAGAAACAGGGAGAAAGAGGTGTGCCATAGAAGAGTTTATCGCCTAATGTCACAACAGCTTCAACCAAATCGCTCTTTACCAATTTCTCGCGAATGCGGCCTTCTTCATTTCCACGAAATAATACACCTTGAGGCATAACAACCGCCATACGACCATTGCCTGATGCCATACTTTTCACCATGTGCTGAATCCAAGCATAATCTCCACACGAATCACTGGGTGTTCCCCAAACATTACGACCATATTTATCTGAAGACCATTCTACTGAACCCCATTTCTCAAGTGAGAAGGGCGGGTTAGCTATAACGCAATCGAACTTGGCAATCTCTCCATTCTGCAAAATCTTGGGTGAACGAAGTGTGTCGCCTTGCATAATATTAAAGTCACTGGCGCCATGTAAGAACAAGTTCATCTTTGCAATGGCCGAGTTGACAACGTTCTTCTCCTGTCCGAATATGCTTCCACAGCAAAGACTTGAGTGATTCATGTGCTGTACCGCCTCAATCAGCATACCGCCACTACCACATGCTGGGTCATACACAGTCTCACCTGGTTTCGGATCGAGAATGCGTACAAGCAAGCTTACGACCGAACGAGGCGTATAGAACTCTCCAGCTTGAGCCTTACTGTCATCCGCAAATTTCTTCAGCAATATCTCATATGCATCACCCATCAAATCAGCTGGGTAATCATTGTTGCCCAATCTACGGGTGGATAGATGCTCTATCAAATCACGAATCTTACCATCAGAAAGGTTTTTCTTATCGGTCCACTTCTGTGCGCTGAACATCGACAACACGCCGTATAGTGTATCAGGATTTGCTAACTCTATACCTCGCATCGCACCAACAATTGCAGCACCAAGATTCTCGGAGCGTTCGCGAATATCACTCCAATGACAACCATCTGGAATTACAAAACGATGTTGTTCAGGCAAGGATGCATACTCCTCATCGCCACCACTTTCTTCAAGCGCAGTTTGAGTCTCTTCGTCATATACATCAGATATACGCTTAAAATAGAGGATTGGTGTTATATAATCTTTGAAGTTATCTTGACTCACAGGACCACGCAATATGTTGCATGCCTCAAACAGAAAGTTGTACAGATTCTGTACACCTTCCATTTTAAGGGTTTTCTCGTCTTTGGGAACCAGAGATTCTTCTTTATTTTTCTTTTTTGCCATAATATATTGCTATCATATGAAGATAGTGAATTATTTTGTAGAGTTAAGAAGCTCTTTTACATCTATATCGAGCACTCGAGCTATTTCTCGGAGTGTTGCCACATCGGGCTGGGATGTATTAGTGCACCATTTAGAAATGGTTGCAGGGTTTTTGCCTAAAACTTCTGCAAGCCATTTGCTAGTTTTCTTATTTTCTACAAGAACTACTTTTATTCTATTCATGTCGTTCATGACGTAATTTTTATTGCTTTAAACGCAAAGATAATTAAAAGTCCATTAAAACCTGCAATTCCTATAATAATTCTTTTGCAAAAATGTATTTTTCCCTTATTTGTAAAAATCAAATCACCGCTACCACCATATTTCTTGGCGATAGCGGTCTTTGAAAAACTATCGGGCGCGCCCCTTATTCTGCTTTACGCTGTATTTAGCCATAATGTATTTGACGGCATGTGAAAAGCATCTTCTTTGGAATGCAAAATCAGGTTCATTAGGTCTGCGACCATCCCAACGTAGGTCTGATTCATTTCCTCCGCCTCCACCCCCTGATGGAACCACATAATCTCCACCTATAAGAGCTGTTGCTACTGCACATAACTCATCACGTAAAGATGGTATCGAAAGGTAGTCAAATGTTTTTAATGCCAAATTAGACCAGTAATTCATACATTCAGTAAGAGTCTTGTTTTCTGCCTTCAACGTATGGACATCTTTCATATCCACCAAAATGTTCTGGCGAACAGCTTCAACTTGATTAGCAGCTTCATTCCTATAAAGTTCTTCCAATTTACGACCCATAGCGGTAAATTGCTTCTCGATAATCGTATTTTGACGTTCCAACCACTTATCAGTTCCAAACATTGGCGGTTTCTCTGTAATCTGTGGAGCATTAAACTCAATCTTGTAATTCTTGAACGGTCTATTCACAGAATGAATGTTTTGGATATCTTTCAGTAACGAGTTTAATTCCTGCTGCTTTATCATCAATTTGGTTTCCTTATCATCGAGTCTTTCTTGGCAATCATGTATCAAATCTTCAATGCACGCTTTCTTGTTTTGATATTCAGCCAATACAACACGTCCTGCAGCCAAATCTTTCTCCAAGATTTTTAATTCATCGGAAAACATTTTCATTTCAGCCTCGATATTATCTTTCATGGTTTGCAATCCTCTGATGGCCTTTTCCATCTTCTTCTGCTCCTTTGCGAGTTTACGGATATAATCTCGCTTATTCAGATGCTGGATATTGCGACCTTCTACGCTGTCCCCCCTCTCCAAACCGTATTTGCTACCAACTTCTTCATAGAGTGAGGTATGCATTTCCTTAAGTATTGAACCATACTCATATTTATTCTTTCCGAATTTTGCAGACCACATCACACATTCACGGCCACTTTTAGGACGTACCCCAACAGGAACAATAAGTGCATGAATATGTGGTGACGTTTCATCAAGATGAACCTGAAAGCCTATGATGTTGTCTTTCCCATACCTACGGCAACACCAATTATATACATCCAAAGCCCATTGCTCCACCTCTTTGCATCTATGTATATGGCTATTGTCCGAACCTTTATCCAGTTTTAGATCCTGAGTGCCAAATGCCATTCCCAATGTACGCTCTCGATTGCCACCAAAGATGAGACGAGCACAACAATTGGGCTGAATCTTACTATCCGCTTTGAATGGGCGCCAACCAAGTTCATTTAGCCGTTCTTGCAAGCGAACATCAAGTCTTTTATCCTGATAGCCCAAAGAGTGAATCTTACCATCGGGACCAATCTCAAAATTAAGTCTCATTCTGGTTTTATCGTAGTTATTAATAGAATCGCGGTTCTTAGAATCAATCATCTTATCGTCCCATCTTCTTTCGTTTTCATTGGCTTCTGCTGCGCCAAAAGATTTGCATGCATCTAAATGCATGGCTTGTTTAATACTCTCATTCATAGAACTAATATTTTAAAGGTAATACATTTGAGCTTGCTCATTTAGAGTTGTGTTTGCCAATCACAAATGGGATTTTCTTGCTGCAAGGCAAAAAGTCCTTATTGTGTTATGGATTTTATTTTAACTCCTGAAACAAGTTCCTTTGCTATTTAAGTTTTGTACAATCTAAGTGGATTCTGTCATCTGCTGAGCATCTATCAACTCCAAGCTTAAAGCATCAATGAGATTTTGCAAAAGAGGGTTCTTCTCAATCATCATTTGTAGAATCTGGTGCTTGGATGGAGAGAATAGATAGTAGTCAGAAATATCAAGTCCTTTGGATCGTTCTTCTTCAGTTGCTATCTGTTCAAGCATATCCGAGACTACAACTCTGTTGCAGATCCTTGTCAGAATTATCGATTTCTCTTTCCACAATTGTGTAGCTCCCAAGTCAGGGATTAGAGTTACATCCCGACCTTTAAGACTGTGAACAAATTCTTCTTTGAAGCATCCATTAATGCCGCCAGTTGCCACCCAAACATAGTTCGGGATGAAGTGACTCATGACAATAGCCGTCTTTTCGCTTTCCACCAATATGACCGGTGCATCAGGATATCTTTTCAATAGATGTTCGCCAAACAGACATTGCTTCATATTGAAATCTTTAAGCTGTAGTTCACGATGTGCCCAGCTTACACAACTGTAGGGTTCTTTAATTCTGTGTCCTGTCTCGGAATTATAAAGTATAATCTTACCTGAACGTACCTGCTCATCAGCATCAATTTGCCAAAAGACTGTCGCGCCTCCCCATTTAGCCGATGTACCAACATGATATAAATGAAACACCCTTTGGGCTTCAGCTTCACCAAACGCTCTGCATAAGTATTTGTATAAGGGATTCTTCTCAAAATGAGAAAGACTCGCCTTAAAATACTCTAAGGGAATAAAAGTGGGTGGCGCAATAATTTCTTTTTCATGAGTACTTTTCGCAGGCTGTACATAATCACAAGGCCGTTCTTCCTTGATATTTACATTGGGATTATCACGAAAGAAATCACGTGGAGTGTAATGATAGCCACAACTAATCTCATGGTCACATCTCCCAACCTCATTGGGAAAACTTACAACTCCCTCTTCATCAACATATTTCACAAAACATCGAGGCCTATCACAGCAAGGGCAAGCAATCTTGCTTCCTAAACTATATTTTTGCAAATGAAATCTATACTTGCTCATGGATAGATAAGTTTATTCGTTTGCACTATGCACTTTTGCACTATGCCCTGTCTGCAATTCCTCAATTTGGGTTGAAAGTGCAATAGTGCAAGATGCATTCGATGTTTGGTATTGAATTTTTTGATATTCGCCATGCTTGGTTTTTTCCAGAATTGGATGCTTTGCCTGACAGAATTTCTTTAATGCATAGAATACGGTTCTTCTGGGTATTTCATATTTTTTCGCAGCAACGACAGCATCGCTTGCTGTGAATGTATTACCCAACTGAAACAACCAATCTTCTTTTACATCGCCGATAGTATTAGACAAAAGTATCTCTTGTATTCTATGGTAAGTTTCTTCATAGTAATCAACCATACGGATAGCTGATTTCACAGAAGACAGGCTTACTGGCTGCATATCTTCTTCACCGACAGCCCATTTCATTATCTGAAATATCAAGGATAATCGTCCTGCATGGCCATTAAGTTTCATACTGCGACTCTCCACATCTGCATCATCATCAATGCTATTAACATTATCAATGATATTGTTATACCAATCATAAAAATACACCTCTG